>Ga0209478_1002110_pt1 | contig 12263 bp, 10 predicted proteins | sample DewCreD2012metaG_5_FD_184109 | JGI IMG/M metagenome (GOLD analysis project Ga0209478, IMG submission 184109) | Hot spring sediment bacterial and archeal communities from British Columbia, Canada, to study Microbial Dark Matter (Phase II) - Dewar... ... | reverse complement strand
CATGGAAAAATTACCAGATCGAGAACTTTCTGGAACATATACGCAGCCGGCTACGCCGTCATCGGCGCCAGGTACATCGTCTCCGTCGTCTTGCACCTCGCTTAGCAGGGGTGGCGGAGCGTGCCTTGCCTCGGTGGGCATGGCTGACACACTGGCGATTGAAAAAGTTTATGCGCAGTTGGCAGTTGCTTATCAGTGAGAGCGATGAGATGCTGAAATATCTGGAGCGCTGGCGCAAGATGCGAACCTTCCTACTACGCGGTGCGTTGAACAGGTTGTTAACATCCAATCATGAAGCGTTTACGCGCCTGGCAAATGCGCTGAACCCTGATAGTCGTGCCCGCCATCGGGTGTTCCTGCGCCTCGCGGAGCGGGGCTATCCCGTGGCGGTCTCCAATTTAGCTATTAGCATGAATTTGCCGCTAGAACCTGCAATGTTCGATCTTCTAATTATTGATGAGGCATCCACATGCGATCCGGCATCGCTGCTGCCGTTGCTGTATCGTGCGCGGCGCGCGGTCATTGTCGGCGATCCGCAGCAGCTGCCCCATATCACGGGCAAGGGCTGGCGGCAGGTGAACCCTGTGCCACAACTACGCGGGGCAGATGGGCATCTGTTCAGCGCGGAGTTCGGTTTATCCGCCTACGAACTATGCCGCCTATTGGCAGGTGGCAGGGAGCATTGCTTACTGAACGACCATTTCCGTTGTCCACCCAAAATTATCAGTTTCTCGAATGCCCGTTTCTATGGTGGTAACCTGCGCATCCACACTCCGGACCACCCCGATTGCTTCGAGCTAAGACTGGTGGCAAGCCACCATGTCAGCACACGCACAGGCAGTCGCCTGAACCCGCAGCAGCAGGAGGAGGCGCTCCGTGTCCTAAAGGAGTTTGTTCAAAAGCATAAGGACGGTACCTACGGTATCGTGACACCCTATCGTGCGGCGGCAGATGCGCTCGTTGCAGCCGTTGAAGCGGACACGCACCTAAGCCCAATCTGGTACGAAGAGCGCCTTCTCATCGGCACAGCGCACCGCTTTCAAGGTAACGAGGTGGACCATCTGGTCTTTGCCACGATTGCCGGCAGCAACGCCACCGAGCGTGAGCTGCGCTGGGTGGAACAACCCAACCTGTTCAATGTGGCTGTGACCCGTGCGCGGCGCACTCTAGTGCTAATCGTGGATAAAACGCTCTGGGAGCGACAGGCACTCCCGCTGACACGCGCCCTTGTCGAAACTGAAGCCCGAATGCAAGGCATCCTGTCACCTACCGCGGAGGCGATGTTGCACGATATTTCAGCCTTCTTGAAGGCACATCATGTCGAGCATAGTCTGAACGCTATCTATCGGGGCTACCATTTCGATGTGTTGGATGCCAATCAGCCGCCTCGATGGGGGTTTAACTTGCTCAACTGGCATGAGCTGCAGTCGCTAACACCTGTCGAAGCATGGCGTGAATGGAGCCAGCTGCTTCAGCTTCGTCAGCATGGAATTGATCTGTACTACATAAGCCCACTGAACTGGCAAGACACTTTGGCGCGCTGGCTGGCAGAACGGGAGCTGCACTCCCGTTAGGATATAATCCTTATCGGAATGGGCAACGCAATGGAGCGAAGGACGCAAAGCGGCGCGTTTCTGGAGAGGACGCCGGAAACGATTTTTACGCCTGAACAGTTCGGTGCGGAAGACCGCCTGATGGCGGAGGCGACGGAGCGGTTCATGCGCGAGCAGGTGATGCCGCTGGTGCCGCGCCTCGAATCGGGCGAGAAATCGCTTATGCGCGCCCTGTTGGAGCAAGCGGCCTCGCTGGGCTTGATGGGTGTCGATGTGCCGCCTGAATACGGCGGATTAGGGCTGCCCAAAACCACCTCTGCACTGATTACCGAGAAAACTGCTCTTCAGCCCTCGTTTGCTGTCTCGCATGCGGTGCATACCAGCGTGGGCAGCCTGCCACTCCTGCTTTTTGGCACGCGTGAGCAGGCGGAAAAGTATCTACCGCGTCTGACGACGGGCGAGTCGATCGGTGCCTATGCCCTCACCGAGCCGGAGGCGGGTTCCGACGCGCTTGCCGCACGCACACGCGCCCACCGCGAAGGCGACACCTATTATCTGACGGGGAATAAAATCTGGATCACGAACGCGGGCTTTGCCGACCTGTTCGTGACCTTTGCGAAGGTGGACGGAGCGCGTTTCACTGCCTTTCTGGTGGAGCGCAGTTCGCCCGGTCTCCTGGTGGAGCGCGAGGAGCATAAGCTCGGCTTGCACGGCTCCTCCACCTGCCGCGTTGTGCTGGAGCAGACACCTGTGCCAGCGGCTAATCGGCTGGGCGATGAGGGGCAGGGCGCGTATGTTGCCCTCTACACGCTGAATATCGGGCGATTTAAAATTGGCGCTGCGGCGGTTGGGCTGGGCAAGGAGGCATGGGGCCTCGGCTTCGAGTATGCGCACGAGCGCAAGCAGTTCGGACGACCGATCGCCGAATTCGATCTGGTCTGGCGTAAACTTGCGTGGGGACGCACGCTGCTCTTTGTATGTGAAAGCGCGCTCTATCGACTGGCAGGCGATCTGGAAGCGGTGTTCAGCACGCCTGAAGGCGACCCGCAGAGCCGTTGGCGCTATGTCGCAGCCAGTTTCGCCGCCGAATGCGCCCTCATCAAAGTGGCAACCACCGAAATGTTGGATTGGGTCATCGATGACGCGCTGCAGATTCACGGAGGCTATGGCTTCTCGGAGGAGTACCCGGTTGCCCGCCTCTATCGGGACGCGCGGGTAAACCGCCTTTATGAGGGCACAAATGAGATTAACCGCTTGAATCTGGTGGAGCGGCTGCTCTATCTGCGTCGGCGCGGGCTGCCCCTCACCTTGTCCCGCTCCTCAGCGCCCCCTCACCCCAACGGGGAAAGGGAGGTTGCCCCACACTCGGTTGTCGAAGCGACACTTGCCGCCCTGCGCCATCTGACGGGTAAATCGCTCTTTGCGCTGGAAACAGCGCAGGAAATCCCCCAGGCATTTGTGGAACCGCTCTCGGACGCCCTGATTGCGCTCTATTTGCTCGATTCGGCGTTTGTACGCGCCCGCATGACGGGCGATCCGTTTCAGCAGGCTGCCCTCGCGCTCTATCACGAGCATGTGCGCCGTCATTTAGCAGGCTGGCAAACCGACCTGGCCCCATTGACAGGCGAGACGCCACCACGCCTCATGCCCCAACCGCTGGCACCACTTTATGAAGCGGTCTGGTGTGCTCTCTAATCCAGTGTTGCCCCGAGGAAGCTTCTGATGTCCTCCTCGCTCATCGTCGGCTCGCCCGGCGCCACATTGTTCAGCTTGCCCTCCAGCATCCAGCGCTCCAGCTGATCCACCAGGTCGAACAGGTGGTCAAACGAATCGACGATAAACAGCAGCGGCTGATAGTGATGGATCTCAAAGTGCTGATTGATGACCCATTCCAGCTGGATGGGATAGCGCTGCACTTCGGGCGATTCGATGGCGTGCGCGATCTCGCCATAGGAGCTAAGCAGACCGCTGCCATACACCTTCAACTCGCCGTTTTTGCCCCGCATCAGCCCGAACTCGATGGTGAACCAGAAGAAGCGTGCCAGCGCACGGAAGATACTGACCAATCGCTGCACCTGCAGTTGTTCGTCTTTGATCTCGCGCACCAGTCGGGCTGCGGTGTGTGCCGCCTCGCCAAAGCGGACCAGCGTGTCGGCAAAACGCGGGTCGGTGTGCATCGGCACATGCCCCGCAATATCGTGGAAGATGTCCGGCTCCGGGAGGTAATCCAGCGAGTCGAGGCTGCGCACGGTGATGGTGGTGGGGAACTCCCGGTGGCGCAGGCAATCGAAAAAGATATAGGCCGGGACATAGCCCGTCACCGCCTTCGCCTTGAACCCTGTGAGCGGCGCGAGAAACCGATTCACATCCTCCAGACGGGGCACCCGGTGCGGGTCAAGGCACAGTTTGGAGACGCCCTCTAAAAATTTGTCGGTGGCGTAACGCTGCCAGCGTTCCTGAATGCGGGCGTACAGCTGTCGCCACGCCTCGTGGTTCTCCTCCGAGTAGAGTTCGTAGGGCTGCTCAATATAGAGTTCACCCTTGCTCCGCGCGACCTCAATAAAAGGGGCTTTGGTGGTCGTCAGCCCCATACCCGGATAAAACTGCGTTTCCGTTTGCGCCATCGCCTATGCACCTCCATCGCCCTTAGAATACCCTATCATGGGGTATAGTATGCAACGGGTGAGATCCATGGAACACGCGATTCAGGCTGTCAAGCCGGTGCCCGAAGGCGAGGTTACCTTCGAGGAGTTTCTTGCCTGGGGCGACGAAGACACCCACGCCGAGTGGGTTCAAGGAAAGGTGATACCAAGGATGCCAGTATCTGTCCAGCATCAGGAAATCAATAGTTTTTTGCACATGCTCGTCGGAAGCTGGGTCAACTTCCACAGGAGTGGAAGAACTTTTCATCCGCCGCTGCTTATTCGCCTGACGCTACCCGATGGGATGCTGGTCGCTCGAGAGCCAGACCTGATTGTGGTGCTGAATGAGCATCTCGATCGGCTCAAGGAGCAGTATCTGGACGGTGCACCCGATCTGGTGGTGGAGATTGTCAGCCCCAGTCAGCGTGCCCGCGATCGGGGCGAGAAGTTCTGTGAGTATGAAGCTGCTGGCGTACCGGAATACTGGATTATCGATCCTGACCGTCAGCATGCTGAGTTCGCGCAGTTAGATGAGCATGGCATCTATCAGGTTGTGTTCAGTGGCTCCAAAGGGGTCTACCACAGCAAGGTGCTGAACGGCTTCTGGCTCCAGGTCGAGTGGCTCTGGCAGCGTCCGCCCCTGTGGGAAATTTTCAAGGCGTGGGGACTGGTGTAGCTTTATCGCCTTGCCACCAGGAAGTAGATGCTCAATAGCAGCCAGACAACCCGCAACGGCTCTTCGATAGACCCACTCCGTCGGCGCGGCATCGGCACATCGATGGTATCGCCCGCCTGAAGCACCTCATCGGCGCGTGTGCCCCGCGCCACCTGCAGCAGGTTGACGGTGATGCGCTGGGTCCTTTTGCCGCTGGGTCGCTGAATCGTCACACGCTCCAGTTTCGCTTCGGGTAGCGGACCACCAGCCGCTTCAATCGCCTGCGTGAGGGTCATGCCCTCCACATAGTTGATCAGCCCAGGTCGGCGTACACTCCCCCGAATGAGAATAAATTGCCGTATGGTGCGATAGGGCACTGTAATCTGGTCGCCCGGTTGCAGCGGGATGTCTGCTTGCAGTGTGTTGAGGTTGATGGTTTGCGGGGTGGCGGCGTGGGCGCGTTTGAGCGTGATTTGGGTCGTGTCGGCTTCAGGTAATGTACCGCCCGCCTTGCCGATAGCTCCGATCAGCGTCAACCCCTGCTCATAGGGCACGACTCCGGGCTTCTGCACCGCGCCCACTACAATCACATTCCGCCCCCCCGGCTGCAACGGCACGAAGATGCGGTCGCCCGGCTGCAGTTCGGGGTTCTCGTTCTGGTCGCCCTCCTGCTGGAATTTGAGGAAGTTGACTGTGCGTACCGTACCGTCCAGTCGCTCAAGTCGAATCGCGCTCAGGTCAGCGACATTGCTTGCGTCCGCCTCGCGCAGAGCATCGGACAGTCGCCAGCCTGGTTGCAATGTGAACTCGCCCGCTTTGCGCACTGCCCCTCCGACGCTTACTTTCTGCTCCGCTCGTGCTACAATCTCGACCTTCACCTGGGGGTTGCGTATGAAGTCGCCTTCGCGCAGGCGGCGGGCAATCTCATCTGCCAGCTCCTTCGGGGTTAGCCCCGCCGCCTTGATGACGCCGATCAGGGGCATCGGCAGGTTGCCTTGATCATCCACCCGATACACGCGCGATAGCGACGCATCCGGTTGAATGGTGATCTTCAGCGAGTCGCCAGGCAGGATTTTCTGCTCCTGCGCCAGTACCGTTAGCACGATCAGTAGCCCACCCAGAACCAGAACCGTTCGCATGCTCTGCACCTGCCCTGTAGGATACCCTATCCTGTGGAGGGCGCATATGGGAGTGTTGGGGAGCGTGTGTGGGATGTGGAACTTGGTGAGTTTGGTACAGGTGCTTGGGGATGGTTTTCTTGTATGGCGTGTGTGGGTGGTGGGGGCTGCGCGATTTTTCGAACACCCTCAACCCCCCTTGACAAAACCCCTTTCGATATGCTATAATATAAAGCAGGTAGCAGCACCAAGCAGAAACCGAAGGTGGAGGTGAACGATGTTCGGCAAGATGGTCATAGGGAGAATGCCAAACCTCACCCACCGCTGCAACTTCGCGGGGGGGGGGGGGGAGGTAGCAAATATCTGCTTGTCATAATCCTCCTTGGCTTTGTTGCCTTTGGCTACGCAGGCGTTCTCGCGCGTATCAAACCCCAAAGCATCGTGGTCTGCCCAGGCAAACGCATCACTTGGGAATGTATAGCGCAAGCCAGCTGCGATTGTCCCCAACCGCAACTGACGCGAATGAGACGACCACCTATAGATTTGCCTGGGATAGATGATCCGGGGGAGGGCGAAGGAGGCAACATTCCCCCACCAAGCCAACCAGGCGATCCACCGCCCGAAGAACCTAACGATCCACCCTACCCCTATCCCTGTCCACCCGAAATCCCCTATCCGTGCCCGCCACGCCATCCCGCCCCACCTGGCGATCCAGGCAAACCGTGCCCCCCCGGCTACCCACCCAGAGACCCTGAACCCGACTGTGAAAATCCACCTGCCGTCAGTCGTCTAACCTATATCTGGAAAATCGAGCGACAGGAGGCGGGGCGTTGGGTGATTGAGCGAGGTCCTGAAGAAGGTGGCGCACGCTGGCCTGAAGGGGGCTTTCTGTTCACGGAGGTGCACGCAGGCAAGCGTTTCCGCATCAGTTGCACGGTGAAGGCGTATGGGCGGCTGCCCGATGGCACGGAGATCCTGTGCGGAGAAGCCACAGCCTACGCTTTTGCACGGGTGCGACGGCAAAACGAGCTGGCGGTGTCGCTGGAGGCAGAGCCTGAACCTGCAGGCGTGTGGCAGACGATTACGATGACCGCAACGGTGGATTTGGAGTGTGGGGGCACCCCGCCCTTTACCTATCGCTGGCATTTTGGGGATGACCCGAACAAGGTGGTGGAGCGTTCTGGTCGGGGCGAATCGGACACGGTTCATTACTTTTATCAGCGCTTATATCGCTATTGGGTGCGTGTAGAGGTGGAAGATCGTGAGGGGCGTCGGGGTTCGGCGTCGATGTGGGTGCATGTGGGGTTGGCGGTGCGATTGGGCAGCCCGATGTCGATGGCAGTGCCGTTGCGCGACTATATTCAGGAGGGAGAAGAGGCGGGTTTAGCTGACCCCAACTGGACGCCGGAGCAGATAAACTACGAGAGCTACCTGGTGGCAAGCGCCCCACATAAAGCCCATATCGTTTCGGTGGCGGCTCCTGAGCAGAAGCTGCCTTTTGAGTATGAGCATCACAAAAGGCGTCAGCTGTATCTGTTAACTTACCCACGCGTGGATCCGCTGTGGGGGACGAAGGAGATTTTACCTGTGCTTCGTCAAGCGGGTGTGTCGGTCACGATGGGCACGGTGGAGGTAGCGGATAGGCACAGTGGCTGGCGGAATGAGTGGGGATGGCAAGGCATCTGGTGGGTGCCAGAGAACACCTATCTTTGGCCGCTGAACCGAGTGGTTCGCTCTGGAGAGACACTGGCATACTGGTGGAACTACTGGACTAATTCCCCACTGGAGTTTCAAGCGAACACCCTTCATAAGCTGCTGGCAACGGCGAAGCTGGGCTGGATGGAGAGCTGGGATATAGCAGCAATCACTACCCTTTCTATCTCTGTAGAAATGCACTCCACCGATGGAAACCATGCACAAAGTGGCTTCGTATGGTCGATGGTGAATAACACCTGCACGAACCAGCGTGTCGCCCTTTTGAGAGGGGGCACGGGGGATGCTCCAGCTCGCTTAGTGGCGGCGCATGTTACTGTGGATCATCCGTGGCGGCTGTCCCAGGATTCCTATCAGACGCAGGTGGTTACCAGCCATCGTCAGCGGGCACAGGTGGGGATTGTTCAATCGGTAGAGCAGTTTACGAAAGGCTATTTCGACTATGGAACGGGTGGTCAGTTGTGGTACTATCTGGCATACGAACCTCAATCTCAGCAGTGGTTTCGCGTTCAGGAGCAGACCGACTGGGAGCCGATAGTGCAAGCGTTGGATGAAGGGGTGATCCATCCGAATCTTTATCAAGCCTTTCGGGAGCATGGCTACGCTCTTTCTGGGAATGCTCGCGTAAGAGAAGTGAGTCGTGGGCAGGAGTGGACCATTTTTGATGGAGATAACATTTTTCGTTTGAAGTTGGAACCTGAAGGTGCGGGACAGGTGTTGCAGGTCTATCAGGTTTTGGTGGGAGACAGAGATGCTGAACCACCGCTGCTGGACACCATCTGCTGCCCTCAAGATCGCATAACTCACGCTTGGTATGCACGAAGTGGGGGCACACCATATACCTTTGAACATCCACCTATGTCTAGAATATTCTATAAGAGTTATCGTTCTTTGACAGATGATTGGATACTTGGAATTGGGTATGAAGATTCTCCTGCCTTTGTAGTCCCTCCCTATGGGCGGTACAACATTCAAATCCGGCGAGAGCAAAACCACACACCCCATCTCCTCTTTTACTCGGCGATTGCCGTCCGTACCTTCTTTTTCCCGTTTAGCTATGTGCCCGTGAAACCGCTGGATACTTGGAGCATTAGCTTCAACGGCGAAGCGATAGGTTGGGTGGGAGAGCAGGGCACTTGGAGGGGAACGGGAGCCGTGTTGCGTCGTAGCAACGCGATGCAGCAACCTGAAACGGCGTTTGGTCCGTATAACAAAAAGATACAGTATCAGGAGAGGTGACACAAATGATGCGAACAATCAGTGTCGGGTTGGTAGCGTGTCTGGGACTGGCGCTCTGGAGCCAGCCGATGGACAAAGACGACCTTTCGTCGCTTTCGCGGGAACAGCTGCAGCAGCTCCGAGAGCAGTTGAAGGAGCAGGAGATGCAGCTGCTTCGTATCTGCTTGCAGGAGGAAGAAAAAGCGGGCAAGGCGTTTGAGGAGTACGAGAAGCGTTCGTTGCTTCAGACGGATCTTCCGCAGCCTTCGTTGGCGGATCGGATGATGCTGGTGCGGATTGTGGGTATTCGGCGCGTGGATGAGGAGGTACGGCGTGTCGAACCCGAGGTGCCTGTGGAGTTCCCTTACTACGAGCTACAGGCACAACTGGTCAAAGTATGGTACGAACATCTACGCGTTCGAGATGCCCAAGACATTGATCTGTTCCTCAAGCAGGGTGATACGCTTCGTTTGCTGTGGATGGGGTGCAAAAAAGTGGGAGCGGATATGAGAGCGTCCGATATTATTTGGGAGGTCAACAAACGCTACTTAGTTTCGATATGTTTTTTCCCTAAGTGGCCCTCTGAAGACAGCGATGCGTGGCGTGAGTTTGCCCGTCAACCCCGTGTGGATAAGGTGTGGTGGTTGATTCAAAGCACCGAGTGTTTTACATATTTCTCAAGATACCCACTCCTGATAAGGTCTATCGTCCGAGTAGAAGACACCGATCGCCTACTGGATACGCCGACCCGCCCCGTGATGCGCATCGAGGAACCCTTTAAGGAGCAGGTGCGGGTGTTGGACGAGGAAGCCGCCTATTATCGCCTCCCGAAACCTGAACAACGCATCCAGTGGGCAAAACAGCGCATCCAGAACACCCAACTGCCCCTCTGGAAACGCCAACGCGCCCTGATCTACCTCTACCTCGCCCACGACCCTGACTACTTAGAGGAGACACAGCAACGCCAGCTGCGTGCCTCCCTTCGACAACAGTATCCCGATGAAAAGCCCGATGTGGTGTATTGGCGTTTTCGCTCGCGCCGCGTGATAGACTATCTGACCTACCTCAAGGCTCTGTCGGAGCCCCTGCTGCAGGCGTTCGGATTGCGTATTGTGAAGGAGTACGGGGGCTTGTATTCTAAGGCGCCTGCGGACGAGATTGAGCGCTGGTTGAAAGTGGTGGAGCCGTTTTTGGAGGCGGATCGTCCCCCCAAAGTGCGTCGGGAGGCGGCGGCGTTGTTGGCTGCGGAGTTGCGGAGCGTGAGCTTTCCCAGCACCGAGGGTTCGTATTGGGTGCGGGCTTCGGAGGCGGACTGGGCGTGGTTGCGTTCGTATGCGGAGGTGTTGCGGGATCGTTGGGAGCGGGAGCAGGACAAGGTGGTGCGGGTCTATTTGGCGCGGGCGTGGACGGGGCTTTTGAGCGTGGAGGTTCACAGCCAGTCTTGGCCGGTTGAGCAACGACTGTATGAGTTGGGGTGGCGAGGTCCGTAAAGGGCGCTACGATGGGGTATCCATCAACGACGGGGAGCATCTAACACTGCCTGACACACCCGATAACCCGCGTCAGCGTCCAGATACGGTAGGCGATCTGATGGAACGTAAAGACAAATCAGGAAAAACCTATATCCTGCGACGATTGCAACAACTCTAAAACTAAGCGAGGTGAGAACTATACAACAAACCAAGCGAATGCGTGAAACATTCGGAAAACCAGCACAAATAATGCTGCTGGTGCTGATTGGCATGCTGACTATCGCAGCCGTAAGCTTCGGGCGAACCCCACCGCTTCAAACAGGCTCGCAACCCGTCTCCTTGTTCAAAGTCTCCTATGGGGAAACGCCGACCCAACTTCGTATGCGCTTTCCTGGCTCACGGCTGATTAGCGAGCATAACGGCGACGAGTTGCGGGAACCGCTGCCAGGCGGCGGACCCACGACCTTCTGTGTCAGCTGGGATGGGCAACTGTTTTACATCGCTGACCCATTACGCAACTATGACAAAAATCTCAACCTGCCTGCTCAAGAAATGACCTCTTCCGAACATGAGGAGCTGATGCCCTGGGTGCAGGTCTACAATCGTCAGGGGCAGTGGGTGCGCACTATCAAACTCAAATACGGCTTCCCCTCCCGAATGCGGGTGGACGAACAGGGCTGGCTCTATGTGGATGATGCCAAGCGTGGTGTCGCCGTCTACCGCCCCGACGGAACCTACGACAAACAGCGCACGGAAGCAGTGGAAGAAGCTATCAAACGAGCGACAACAGAGTTTCGCTTAGACTCAGAAGTCGCCACGCCCGAGTTCTTTGAAGTGGATCGCAATGGAAGGGTCTACTTCCTAGCTCGTCAGATCGTTTCCGAAGAGGGTGGAACGAAGCGATTGAAAGTCCGCTTGCTGATCATCCATCCAGATGGGAGATCCAATCTGCTGGATTACACATCATATCGTCAGGCGGGGATCGACCGCTTTCGTGGCGAGATTATCATCGGTGACTATGATACACCTGCGGAAGGTCGGATGGAAGTTCAGTTTACAATCTATCCACTACGCTCTGACGAAAATCCTGAAAACGACACTATCACCCTCTTCAGGAAGGAGCCATACAAGCGCGTTCGTCCCAATGGCGAAACAGTCAGTAAATTCGATTGGTACCTGGACATTTCTGACCGTGTCCCGAATGTATGGGATGGGTTCGTGGGCACGGTGAACCTGGAGAACCACCTTGCGATTGTAACAGACGAAGCGGGACATCTGTATCGGGTCTACAGTGCTACACGCCGTCACTGGATCGCAGTAGACGATCCTGCTGACTCGGATCGTGGCATAGTCCTGATGGATGGCTTTTGGATTATTGAGTTCACCCCTGACGGGCGTTTTCTTCGTGTACGAGCCTCGAACCTGCGCCTAATCGGGAGCTATGGACACGAGGCGAACTTGGTTGGACGGCTGGTTAACCTCTGGGATGTGGATAAACAGGGCAATGTTTACTGGATAGAGTTCCATCCCGATCACCTGGAGGTCAAGATGTCGCCACGATAAACAGGGGCTTTGCGGTTCAGAAGGGAAAAGAGGACGCTTTTGCGAGTGAGGCATTCTCACAGCTCGTATGACCTACGCCTCAAGACGAAGGTATAATTTCGCGCGGTGTCGGATTATGAAGCGTTTTGCGCAGGGCAACGAATCGGGCGAATGACGCCCCTCTATCGCGCGACCCTTGCCGATTGGGAGACGCCCCTCTCTGCTTTTTACAAGGTGGTGGGCGACGAGCCGTATGCTTTTTTGCTGGAGAGCGTGAGTGGCGGTGAGCGGATCGCCCGCTACTCCTTTATTGGCTTTTCACCCGTCGCGATTGTCCGTGCTCGAGGGCG
>Ga0209478_1002065_pt1 | contig 12438 bp, 11 predicted proteins | sample DewCreD2012metaG_5_FD_184109 | JGI IMG/M metagenome (GOLD analysis project Ga0209478, IMG submission 184109) | Hot spring sediment bacterial and archeal communities from British Columbia, Canada, to study Microbial Dark Matter (Phase II) - Dewar... ... | reverse complement strand
CGCCCGGCTGGGGTATGCGGTGCTGCCCCTGCTGCCCGGTGAGAAGCGCCCACACAGCCGGTTGGCCCCTAACGGGTTGACGAACGCCACCCCCGACCCCGAGGTGTTGCGCCGCTGGTGGCAGGCTGTGCCCACCGCCGGGGTGGGTATCCTGCCCCCCGAGCAGGTGTTGGTGTTGGACTTTGACGCGCCCGAGGTGTGGGAGCAGCTGCGGGCTGAATACCCCGAGCTAGCCACAGCCCCACGGCAAAGGAGCCCTCGGGGGGGGGTGCATGTCTTCCTGAAGCTGCCTAAAAGTCTGATAGGAAGCCTCACCACCACCGCCCGGAAGATGCCGGGGTTAGACCTGCGCGGGCTGGGCAAAGCGTACCTTGCGGCTGCCCCCACCGAGCTACCAAACGGGGGCTATAGCTGGGAAGTACCCCTGCTACCCCCGGCTGAACTGCCCCTGCCCCCCGAGGGGCTGCTAAAGCGTCTGCTGCCCGAGCCCCCACCCCCACCACCTGAGTACCAGCCCGCGAGCTTCCGGGGTGTGAAGGGCGACAAGCTGACCCGCCGCCTGGAAGGCCTTCTGCGCTGGGCTTGTGAGCGGGTAGCCAGTACCCCCGAGGGGCAACGCCATAACACCCTGCTCAGTTACGCCCGGCTGATAGGCGGCTATGTCCACCTGGGCCTCGACCCGGAGCAGGTCACCAGCGCCCTGGCTGAGGCTGCTATGCAGGCCGGGTTACCCCACTCCGAGGCCGAGGCCACCGCACGGGACGGGCTGAGGTACGGGCTGGATGCGCCGTTGGAACTGCCCGCTGATGAGGGCAAGGGGGATACTTTCGGGGAAGCCCCCACCTGCCCTCTGGATGGGCGCACTGGTGGGGGGCAGGTGATGGGGAACCCCCGCTACAAGGTGGAGCGCGGGCAGATTTGGGCCGCCAAGGTAGAGGGCCGGGGTGAGTCACAGGGTGTGGCCTACTGGCCCCTGTGCAACTTCGCTGCTGTGATTGAGCGCGAGATAGTCGCTACTGATGGGCTCGAGACCGAGACCCTGTTTGAACTTCGGGGCTACACCTCCACAGGCCGCCCGCTGCCTGTGGCCCTGGTGAAGTCGGGCGAGTTTTCCGGCATGAACTGGGTGGCCCGGCACTGGGGGGCTGAGGCGGTGGTGCTGCCCGGTCAGGCCAACCGGGATCACCTGCGGGCCGCCATTCAGTTTTTGAGCCTGAGCGAAGGGCGCATCCGCCGCGCTACCGTGTACCGGCATCTGGGTTGGACGAAGACAGCGGACGGCTGGGTGTACCTGCACGCGGGGGGTGGCATCGGGGCGAAGGGAAGCGTGACCGGGCTCGAGGTACAGCTTGGGAAAGTATTTGAGAACTTCGCCCTGCCCGAGCCCCCTACGGGCGAAGCTGAGCGCGAGGCCATCACCACACTGTGGCGGCTGTCGGAGGTGACCCCCTACAGGGTGAGCGTCCCACTTCTGCTCTACGCCCTGGCTACGCCGCTGGGTCACACACCCTTCAGCCTCTACCTGGCAGGCCCGAGTGGAAGCCAGAAGACCTCGCTGGCCTTGGTCATTCAATCCCTGTGGGGCTGGCACGACAGCCCGCCCACAAGCTGGGAAGCCACCCCCAACGCCCTGGAAGCCTACGGCTTCACCGCCAAAGATGCCCTGCTGCTGATAGACGACTACGCCCCTCAAGCGAGTGAGCAGAAACAGAAGGAACTACAGGCCAAAGCCGCTCGGGTTTTGCGTTCACAGGGTAACGCTACGGGGCGGGGAAGAATGCGGGCAGACGGCTCACTGGCAGGGGATAGACCCCCTCGGGGCAGTCTGCTGGTCACCGGGGAGGACTTACCGCCGGGGCACTCCATTCGGGCTCGGTGTCTTTTTCTCGAGCTCGAGCGCGGGGATGTAGACCTGCGCCGGCTCAGTGAAGCGCAACGCCAAAACCGTGAAGGCGCATATGCCCGCGCCCTGAGCGCTTGGGTTCGCTACCTCTCCGCTGACCTCGAAACCTACCAACGCCAACTCGCAGACCGTACCGCTGAACTTCGCCCCCGCTGGGAATCCCAACACGGGCGCACCACGGATGCCCTGGCCCGGCTGCACGCCACCTGGGAGCTATACCGCGACTACGCCGCCACCGTGGGGGTTGACCTCGCTTATATGGATGGGCGGGTGCTGGAAGCCCTCGAAGCAGTACGCCGCACCCAATCGTCCTACCAAAGAGATTCTGACCCCACCGAGCGCTTCGGGGGGTTACTCTTTAGCGCCCTTCGCATGGGCCGGGGCCACCTGGTGCCTGTGTCTTGGAGGCCGGGGCAATCTATAGAGGATTACCTGGACGACCCCACCCGCTGGGGCTGGCGCTACCGCGAAACCACCAGCGGCCACCCTGACGCTCATGGGGTGTGGGAACCCCTGGGGCCACAAATCGGCTGGCTTCCTGACGACCCAGACACCCTCGGGCTATACCTCGACCCCACCCCGGCCTACACCGTGCTGGCACGTCTGGCGAACGAGTCGGGCGAGTCGTTACTCACCGAGCGCACCCTGTGGAAGCGGCTGGGGGAGCGGGGGGCTATCCGTATTCAGGGGGACGGTCAGTCTATCCGCCACCAAGCAGTGGTCAAGATTCACGGTAAATCCACCCGTGTTGTGCACCTGCTAGGGGGTTATATCTCAAAAACCGGTAACACCGGTAACCGTGCCGATAATGGCGTGCAGGACGAGGAAAACTCGGTTACCGGTTTTTCTTCGGTTACCGGTACGACCGGTAACCGGGAGCCCGCACCAGAACAGCGCGAAGAGATGGTTACCGGTACGACCGGTAACCTGGCAGAAACCGGTAACCACGGGAGAGCCGTCCAGGACGCAACAAAAACCGGAGTTACCGGTGTTACCGGTTGTACAGATATAAGGGGTAGCCACGCTACGCAAGAGCAAGAGGAAGAGGGGGGTGACTGGGAGGTGGTGCTATGACCCCCTGGCCCGTCCTCTTCTCCCGGCTGCCCCAACTGGTGGAAAAGCTCGAGGCGATAGCTCACCCGCTGCTGACTGTGGAGGTAGACGGGGAGGCGGTGGCCCGGCTGGTACGCCCGAGCCGGGCCGAGCTCGAGGCTCACGCCCGCCGGGCCGGTATGCCCACCCTTACCCCCGAGGGGTGGCTGCGCGAGGCCCTGGGACGGGTGCGGGACTACTACCCCGAACCACGGGAGCAGGTGGCCCTGTATGCAGGAAGCCAACCTGTGGCAGTGCTACGGCGTAGGGGGGTGGTGGGCCATGCCGCATAGGTACCCCCACCTACCCGCTGCCCTGCTGGGGCTGCTCGAGGTTGGCCCCTGGGAAGGAACCTCCACCGAGCTTTACATCGCCCTCGAGCCCTACCGGGTAGAGCCCTGGCCCGCTAACCCGGTAGCCCTATCCCTGTGGTTGAAGCACCACGCTGAGGCGCACGGTATCCAGGTGGAAGCCCATCACACCGGGGAGCGCCGGGTGTTGCGGCTGGCACGGGTGGCTAACGGGTTGGATAGCGCAACGATTCCGCCCGATAACGCCGCGTTTTGGAGCTTCCCCACCTGGCTCGCCCTGCTCGAGGCCCTACCCCGGCTCGAGGGGAGCGGGGAGGTCACGCTAGCCTTCGACCTGGAGGTGAGCCGGATCAGCCAGACCGTCCCCACAGGGTGGCTACCCCAGGTGGTAGAGCGCTGGGCGGCACAGTATCCCCAACCCCGTGAGGTGCGTGTCTACCCTGGGGCGGTGGAGGTATCCACCGTGTGGCCCCTTTTTTAGGCGTTCAGAAAACTCAGAATGGGTAAGCGAGCTCGTGCAAAAACTGCGAATGGGTAAGGGGCTTAGGTACAGCAAAAGTGCCGTTCTCCGAGCTAGGCGAAAGGCAAAAAGTAAGAATGGGTTAAGGGAAATTTCCCTTAATAACAATTAGAGGTAATTTTCCTGTGCGCACAGGTGATACACTCAACCCATGAAAAAAGTACAGCCGTTGGAGGATCGGCTAAAAGCGTTGGGCGGGTTGGTCCCGCTTGAGCCGGGAGAGGTCACCGCTGCCACAAGGGTTAGGGGTGACCCGCTGGTGGTGAGTCTCTTCCTGTCTCTCGACACCCGCCGCCGTGGGGAGGTAGTAGCGGCTGGACTTCGCGTGTTGGGACTGCTGGAGGGGGTGGAGGATGGGCAGGAGACGCGGTAAGGGTGCGGGTACTACCTACTACCACAAAGGCTCTAAGCGTTGGTGCGCCGAACTCAGCGTGGGATTCGACCATCACGGCAAGCCGCTAAGGGTGCGGTCCTACCACAAGACCCGCCGGGAAGCTGAAGCGTGGCTAGCCGAACAAGCCGCGCTCTACCACAAGGGGTTACTTGCCGATCCTAGCAAGCTGACCGTGGGGGAATGGGCGGAGCAGTGGCTAGAGCGCAAGTCACGGGAGATTCGACCCAACACCCTAGACGCATACCGCCGCGAGTTGGGGTATGCGCTGCCCGCGCTGGGCCATCTACCCTTGCAAAAAGTGACCCCTAGCCATGTACGGGCGTTGCTGGACGATTTAGCCAAACGCTACAGCTACCGCACGGTTCGTTGGGTCCGGCAAAAGTTGCATGTCCTGTTTGAGGAAGCGCTGAACCTCGAGATCATTCACCGCAACCCGGTTGCTCCGGTGAAGCTGAAAGCGGCTAGAGGACAGGGGCAGAGCAAAGCTGCCCGCTCCCTGGAAGTACACGAAGCTGCCGCCCTGCTTGCCGCCCTCGACAGCCACAAGGACCGCCGTACTGCGCTAGCTCTGCGGCTGATGCTGAACATGGGGCTACGGGTAGGAGAGTGTTTAGGGCTGAAGTGGCAGGACATCAACCTTGAGGAAGGTACGCTGACCGTGCGCCGCACCTATAGCCACGGTAGGGAGAGCGACCCTAAGACCCCCTCGAGCGTTCGCACCCTGCCCATTCCCTATAGCACCCTCGAACGGCTGAAACAGTACCGGGACTGGTGGCAGGAACGGCTGAAGGAGCCACCACCACCCGGCATGTGGGTGTTTCCTGGCAACGACCCGGCAAGACCCCTGGAATACAACGCTCCGGGCCGTGCATTGCGCCGGATCGTGGAGCGGCTGGGTATACCCACCCTTAGAGTCCACGACTTACGGCACTCTTACGGTAGCCACATGCTAGCCAACGGTGCGCCGCTGGAGCTTGTGGCTGAGCGGCTGGGTCACGCTAACGCAACCATCACCTTATCTATCTACCGTCACGTTCTCGAGCACGAGCGGAAGGGGTGGGTGGTGGACCTCGAGACCCTACTAACCCAACCCCGGGCCAAAGCGTGAGCCCATAAACCGTAAAACTGCCGTAAAACGGACTACCGGGCTAGCTACATAGCCCGGTAGTTTTGTGTCCTGCTGCTGGCTGGGGCACGTGGATTCGAACCACGACCGACGGTTCCAAAGACCGTTGTCCTGCCATTAGACGATGCCCCAGCGGAAGGCGCCATTGGGTTGCCAGAAACCCCGCAGGACAGCAATCGGTATTTTAGGGGTCTTCGCACCGTGTGTCAAACCCACCGGCCAGCCTAGGCTGCATAGCCTAGCATCCGCTGCAAGAGACGGGGGTTTTGCGTATGCGCTTGCAGATCAACCGCCAGAAGTTTCAAGTATTCGGCAAAGACAGGCTCGAGCTGTGGCATCCAGGCGCGCAACACAGCCTCGGAAAGACCCAGGTGCTCGGCCCATAGCTCAACCAGCTCGGTCGCCTTGATGGGCAGGTGGGCCTGCCAGCGGTAATGCAAGGTGGGCACCAGGTGCGCCACCACAAAATGCCGGTCAATCAGCCAGTCCAGTTGAGTACCTTGCTTTTGGACAAATAGGGCCAGGGCAGTAAGGGCGCTTTGTTCTAAGGTTTTGACGTTGAGAGGACGTTTCATGCTTGTTCTCCCTGATCGGCCAGGCTCGAGCCGATGTCTTTATATTAGTAGGTAGACTCACAACTGAGAATGGCATATCGAAATAAATAAATGGATTTTTCAAACGAAAACAAAGTAAAATTTGCCTATGGCTATTGAATCTAAACCTCTGGACGAGGTCTCGTGGAAGATCCTGGAGCTGCTTCAGCAAAACGCCCGCCTGCCCTACAGCGAACTGGGCCGGCAGGTGGGGTTGTCGGCGCCCGCCGTGGCCGAACGGGTACGCCGTATGGAGGAAGCCGGGATTATCCGGGGTTACCGGGCTGATGTGGATCCCAGCCAACTGGGGTACACCCTCGAGGTCTTTATCCGCGCCGAGGTCACACACAGCCACCACGAGGCCGCCATCCGCTATATATCCCAGCTTCCCAACGTGCTCGAGTTCTGGAACCTGACCGGGCGCGACGGCTACCTGATTCGGGCGGTGTTTCGCTCTGTGCAGGAGCTCGAGCAGGTGCTAAACCAGAAGCTGGGCGTCTACGGCACAACCACCACAGCCCTGGTGCTTTCCAAACCGGTGGCCTTTCGTGTTCTTAGCCAAGCACAAGCGATCCAGTAGCGTTGTAATTCACAGGTCGTACCAGGGGGGCCGGCCTCGGAATAGCTCGATGGGCGCCCCCAAGACTTCTTCCCTTGCAGCCTCCGTCAGCGAGATGACCTGCGGCGGGCAGCTCTCCAGGCAAGCCCCACACCCCGTACAGGCCGATACATTCAACTTGAGCACGTACTCCTCGCCGCCAGGTGCGCGTTCACGCTCGACGGCCTTGGTGGGGCAGACATTGCTACAAACCGGGCATAAGGTACACCCTTCAGCCACCGCGATACGGGGCCAGTGGACGGCCTGGGCCCGATAAGCAGCCAGCCTGCGCAAGCGAAGTTCGGCGGGCAGCTCACCCCTTTTGTCCTCATAGGGTTCCGAAGGCGGTAGGGGCAGGTTGGGTACCAGTTCCGCAGCCGAGCGCTTAGCCCCTCCTAGCAGGGCCCCAAAAAACTCCCGGCGGCCTACCTCGGCCCCGCGCAGGGGCTGGTTTTGTATGTGCACCTCGAGCCCAGGAAAATACCGCCTGGCCTCCTGCACCGCCCATTGCACACGCTCTGGAATGGTGGGGCCCCCAATCCGACAGCTTTCGCAGTCGCCCCGGGCCAGAACGAGTGCACCGAAACGAGAGGCGGCCTCAGCCAGAGCGCCAGGGGTTAGCTGGCCCAGGCAGTGGATCTCGTCGCCTGCCCCCGGCGCTTTAGAACAGCGGATCTGGCCGCGCCCGCGGTGCAGTTTCTCCTGTATGGGGCCCAGTGGAAACTCGAGGGCCAGACCGGGACAGACGGCCGTGCATAACCCGCAGCTTGTGCACTTTACCTCGTCGATCTCAGCGGTAAAGCTCTCCAGATTAATAGCCCCGTGCGGGCAAACTTGCTGGCATTTATCGCATCCCCCGACGCTGTTGCGCTCGAGCAGGCAGCGCGGCCCGGTGTATTCGGGGGTGGGGTCGGTGAGTTTTAGAAAGGCCCCAACAAGGTTGTCAAGCAGTCCCACAGCAACAGCCTACCGGATTGGTTGAGGTAAAGAGGGGAAAAACCAACAGTTTAGGCTAAAAGGCTGTGGGCGCATCTGCTACACCCTCGAGGCCGGCTTCGGCATGAGGTCTTCGATGGCCTGCAAAAACTGCTCAAACTGGGCAAAGTCGAGCTGTTGTTCGTTGTCGGAGAGGGCCACTTTAGGGTTGGGGTGCACCTCAACATGCACCCCATCCAGGCCGGCTGCCAGAGCGGCTCGAGCCAGGGGGGCCAGCAAATCCCGCCGCCCCGCCGCGTGGGTCACATCCACAATCACCGGCAGATGGGTGAGCTGTTTAGCCAGGATGGCCGCCGATAGATCGAGGGTGTTTCGGGTCCACTTTTCATAAGTGCGGATGCCGCGCTCACACAAGATCACCTCGGAATTACCCTGCGAAAGTATATATTCGGCGCTGTAAAACCACTCCTCGATGGTCTGGGCAAAACCCCGCTTGAGCAGCACCGGCTTGTTGGCTTTGCCCACCTCACGCAGCAGGGCAAAGTTCTGCGCATTGCGGGTGCCTACCTGCAGGATGTCGGCATACTGGGCCACCCGTTCCACATCGCGGGTATCCATCACCTCGGTAACAAAAACCATCCCGTTGGCATCGGCAGCCGCACGGCCTATCTTGAGGGCTGGCTCCCCCATACCCTGAAAGCCATACGGGGAGGTGCGGGGTTTGTAGGCCCCACCGCGTAAAACCTTCACCCCATGCCCGGCCAGAAACTTAGCGGTGAGCAGCATCTGTTCTTCCGATTCAATGGAGCAGGGCCCAGCTACCAGCACCTTATCCCGGCCAAAGACCACGTCCCCTACCTTAACCGTGGTGTCCTCGGGCTTGACCTGGCGTGAGTAGAGGAATTTTTGTTTATCTTGCTGCTCTTCTAAGTCCAGCGAGGCCTTGAAAATTTCCTTGAATAGCCGCTTGATGGTCTCAGCCGGGTAGGGCCCCGGGTTCTCCCGGGTCAGGTAGGCCAGCATCTCCTCTTCCCTTTTGGGGTCGTAGTGGGGCAGGCCCAGCTCGGTTTGCACCCGGCCGATCTCGCTCACCAGCTTGCCGCGTTCAGAGAGGAGACGGAGCAGTTCGCGGTTGATCCGGTCAACCTCCTTGCGCAGGTCTAAGATTCGCTGATCCATGAACCCAATGGTATACCAAAGTTGTCTTTTACAAGCAAGCCCAGTCCCCTAAACCGGGCTGGTTTCCACTTCCCTGGGGCGGCCCCGCTCAGCCCACTTTACCAACAAAATGGAAACGCCATAAAGCACCATTAGAGGAAGGGATACCAGGCTCAGGTTGACCACATCCACCGTAGGGGTAATCAGGGCGGCCAGGGTGACCAACAAGACCACCGCAATGCGCCAGTTATCCACCAGGAAGCGGCTCGAGAGCAGACCCAGCTTGGCTAGCAGGAAGCTCACCACCGGCATTTCGAACAGGATGCCCATCAGGGCCAGGAAGGTCACCACCTGTCCCATGTACATTCCGATAGAAATTTGCGGGGTGACCACATCCCCCAGAAAGCCCAGCAAGAATGGAACCGCAAAGGGCAGCAGCACAAAATAGGCGAACACCGCTCCTAGCGCGAAGCTGAAACCTGCTCCCAGGATAAACGGAACCGCCAGTCGGCGCTCGTGCGGGTACAGTCCAGGGGCGATAAAAGCCCATATCTGGTAGACGATAAAGGGCAGCGCCAGGGCCAGCCCCCCAAACGCAGCCACCTTGAAAGCAGTAAGGAAGGGTTCGGTAATGTTCAGGACGATAAGCTCGGCTTTGAGCGAAGCATTGGCGTTGTAGGCATCCAGGGGGCGCCGTAGGGCCTCGAGGATCTGCACGCGAAAGGTAAAGGCGACTGCGGTCATTACCGCCCAGGAGACGATGGCCCAGATCAGGCGGCTGCGCAATTCCTCCAGGTGTTCCATCAAAGGGGCTTCACGCATGGATACCCCCATTCAGGACTTGGACTCTTCCTTGACCTCGAGGGGCTGCTTAAGCTCTTCCAGCGGCTTAGCCACCTCTTCTTTTATCTCCTTGAACTCGCGAACATCAGCGGCCTTCTCAAACTCCTCGCGGATGCTTTTAGCCCCACGCTGAAACTCGCGTATGCTCTGGCCCAGGCTGCGCCCAAGCTCAGGAAGCTTGCGGGGCCCAAACAATAGCAACGCAATCAGCAAGATAATCAGGATTTCCGTCATTCCCAGGTTCATGGCAGTCTCCTGTGCATAGTTTACTCTGATGGCTGAAGTCCATCTGAAATCCAAGGCACTGGAAGGGGCTTCCCGCTTACATCACACAGGTTCTCACGCACGCAAACCACAACGGGAAGCCCAATCGCCAAGCACAGCCCACCGAAGCGCTCCAACCCCCTACCCTACTTATCGTAGGGCTTGCCAACAGCGGCAGGGGGGCGGCTCCGTCCAATAAAGCCCGCAAGTACCAGCATGGTCAGAATGAAAGGCAGGGCCTGCACGATGGTTGCAGGCAGGATATCCCCGCCTTGAAGCTGAATCGCCAGCGCCTGGGCAAAGCCAAACAACAGGGTAGCCCCCAGCACGCCAAATGGATGCCACTTCCCGAAGATAAGCGCAGCCAGGGCAATAAACCCGGCCCCGGCGCTCATAGCCCGGATAAACTGGTTCAGGAAGCCTATCGAGAGGTAGGCGCCCGCGATGCCAGCCAGCATACCGGACAGAATTACCGCGGTATAGCGCATCCGTATCACATTAACGCCCATGGTCTCGGCGGCCTCGGGGTGTTCGCCCACGGCCCGCAAGCGCAGACCCCAGGGGGTTTTGAAGAGCACCCACCAGACCACCGGCACCAGCAGAAAGGCGATCAGAACCAGGATGGAAACTTCTCCTATCCCCAGGTTGACCAGCGGCAGGCGGTTGTTGACCTCCTGAGAGGTGGAGGTGTTGTTGTACAGCACCTGCAGTACGATCGAAGGTGCGCCCAGCGCAGCAATGTTGATGGCCGTCCCCGAGACAATCTGGTCGGCGCGGTATTTGATGGAGGCAATGGCGTGAATCAGGCCTACCAGACCGCCCACAATGGCCCCCACCAGGAGGCCCACCCAGGGGATCCAGAAGGCCTCGAGGCCGCCCGTGGCTACCTCGATGCGGTTGACGGTGATGGCTGCAGCAGCCGCGCCGAATAGAATCATGCCCTCGAGGGCGATATTGACCACCCCACTGCGTTCTGAGAACAGCCCACCCAGCGCGGTGAGCAGCAGCGGCGTTGCCTGACGCAAGGTTGAGAAAAACAGTGCGATGACAAGCTCCATGGGTTAATCTCCTGCAACCGGCGATGTCTTGGCCTGACGGGCCTCCTGCTCGGCCTTGGCTTCGGTCTCGACCTGAGCAGCCCGCAGCGGATCGGTAAAGTAGCGTGGTAGGAAGCCGCCCACCGCTATGAACAAAATAATCAGGGCCTGCAAAACCTGAATGATCTGATTGCTAATACCCAGTTGGGCATTAAGCGAGACCCCCCCCGCCAATAAAACACCAAACAGGGTGGCCGAGAGGAAGATCCCCAGCGGCGTGTTCTGACCCATCAGAGCCACCGCGATGCCGTCAAAGCCAACGCTCGATGGGATGGCAGTTTTAAGCCGGTAGGTGCCGTCCATACCCGCCCCCAAAACATAGTGGGTCGCGGCCAGCCCGGCTAAAGCCCCTGAGATGAACATGGCCAGCACCATTTTTCGCCTCAGATCAACCCCAGCATACTCCGCGGCTTTGGGGGCCAGGCCGGTGGCCCGTAGTTCGTACCCGCCTGAAGTGCGGAAAAGGTAAAAGTTATAGAACAGCAAAGCCAGAATGGCGATCAAGAACGAGCCGTTGAGGAGCTGCGAGGAAAGCGCCGAGCTGATGGTAACCGGGATGCCCGGCAGAAGCCCCCCCAACACGTAGCCCGCCACCAGGGCAGCCGCCGCAGCCAACAAGCGCTTGCCCAGCTCGAGCCGCCGCAGAGCGTAGTAGGCCCCTAGAGCCGCCACCACCCCAAGCGGCAGGGCCCACGAAAACGTGCTGTTGGGCGCAAGGATATCGATCATGGGTGGAATGCGGGCCCCTTCCAGGATCTCCTCGCTACGCCCCTCAAAGCCCTCGGCCTTGAAGGGCAGGGTCACCTTGTTGCCGAAGAAGCTGTACTCGTTGGCGGCCAGCATGAACAATAGCACCGAGGCGGCAATGTAGTTCATCATGATGGTGTTGATCACCTCGTTGGCCCCAAAACGGGCCTTGAGCCAGCCCACCAGTCCGCCCCACAAAGCCCCGCCCAGGGCCGCGGCTAGTATGGCTGTGGGTAGCAGCAACCAGCCCGGCAGGGGCAGGTAAACCCCGGCCAGCATGGCAAAAAGCGCCCCAATGGTGAGCTGTCCGGGGGCCCCGATGTTGAACAGGCCCGCCCGGAAGCCAAAAGCCACAGCCAGCCCGGTAAAGATTAGGGGGGTGGCAAAGCTAAGGCTGTTGAAGATGCCGGGCAGGTTGAGGATGGGGCTGAACAGGATTTGGAAGGTATAGGTAACCAGGTCGAGTTTGCCGGCAATCAACTCACGCAGGCCCAGGCCCTCCACCCCCTGGGTGCCAAGCCCCGGGCGCAGGATGGCCACCACCCCGGCCCCGACCACCACCGCCAGCAGCAGCGACACCAGCGGAACCACCACCCCGCGCAGGCGCACCAGAAAGGCCAGCCCACCCGGTAGCTGCATCCGGGCCACCAGCAAAAGCCCCAGGGCGTAGAACAGCCCCACATAAGCACCCAGCGAAAGTGCAAAGCGGCGCAGGGGTGGACGCCGGGCTCCTGCTGCCAAAGCCGCCTCGTTGGCCGCGGCAATAGCCTGATAAAACAGATAAGCCTCGAGCGCAAACAAAGCCAGGCCCAGCCCCCCTAGCACATAGAGGAGCCTGGCCCGGGTTGCAGCGTTT
>Ga0209478_1002048_pt1 | contig 12535 bp, 11 predicted proteins | sample DewCreD2012metaG_5_FD_184109 | JGI IMG/M metagenome (GOLD analysis project Ga0209478, IMG submission 184109) | Hot spring sediment bacterial and archeal communities from British Columbia, Canada, to study Microbial Dark Matter (Phase II) - Dewar... ... | reverse complement strand
TTTTCGCAGGCGTTTATAGAGGCGGTTCCAGCGGTTTAGCGGGTTCACGGCTCCTGTTTGCTTTGGCCGATGTCCATGCCGATGTATCTCGTGGTTCCTCCTCCTTGCGTTTGATTTTGAAGGACGGGTACACTATGTAGGAGGTTGCACGATGGATTTCACCCTGACAGAAGAGCATCGGATGGTGCGCGAGATGACGCGCCGCTTCGTCGAAAACGAGGTTAAACCTTTTATCCGCGAATGGGATCGGCATGGCGCCGACCCGAAAATCTATGCGCGCATGGCGGAGCTGGGACTGCTCGGTCTCTGCATCCCACGCAAATGGGGTGGGGCAGGACTGGACTATATCAGTCTGGGCATCGCGTGTGAGGAGCTGGAATATGGGGACACCTTCCTGCGTGTGATTATGTCGGTGCATGTCGGACTGACAGCCCTGACCCTGCTCGCGTGGGGCACGGAGGCGCAGAAGGAGCGCTTTCTGGTGCCGCAGGCGACCGGGCAGCGACTGGGCGCGTTCTGCCTCACGGAACCAAACGCTGGCAGCGATGTCGCGGGCATGCAAAGCACCGCGCGACGCGAGGGCGACCACTATCTTCTTAACGGCGAGAAGATCTGGATCTCACTGGCAGAGATGGCGCACCAGTACCTCGTTGTCGCCTGGACCGACATGGAGAAAAAGGCACGACGCGACCATTCCGGCATGAGCGCGTTCATCGTAGAGCGCGAGCGCGAAGGGGTCAAACCGTACACCCTGCACGGCAAGCTGGGCGTGCGTGCAGGCAATACAGGCGGGGTGGTGTTCGAAAATGTAGCCGTGCCCGTGCAAAATCGCCTTGGCGAGGAAGGCGAAGGCTTCAAAATCGCCATGTTCGCCCTCGATCAGGGACGCTACACCGTCGCGGCGGGCGCCGCCGGGCTAATCCGCGCCTGCCTCGACGAATCGGTGCGCTATGCCCGCGAGCGCAAAACCTTCGGCAGACCCCTCGCCGAACACCAGCTCATCAAGCAAAAAATCGCCCAGATGGCGGTGGACTACGAGATCAGCACCCTGCTCTATCAGAAGGTGGGCTGGATGAAAAATCGCGGGCTGCGCAACACCCGTGAGACCTCCCTCGCCAAATGGTACGCCACCGAAGCCGCCCAACGCGCCGCCAACGCCGCCGTGCAACTGTTCGGCGCGTACGGATTCATCGATGAGTACCCTGTGGAACGCTTCTACCGCAATAGCAAAGGGGCAACCATCTACGAAGGCACTTCCGAAATCCATACCCTGCTGCAAGCCGACTATGCGCTGGGCTATCGCGTCGACAAACCCCTGCGCGTGACGCTGCCTCCGTACCCCTTCCCCGAAGATCAAACATAAAACCTCCCTCTCCCCGCTGGGGAGGGGATTGGGGTGAGGGGGGCAATAAACCAGCATAGGGAACAGCTCCCTGTTCGTCGAATTGAAATTCCGCCATGCCCACTTTACTGGCGATCGATATCGGGGCGGAGAGCGGACGGGTGGTGCTGGGGCGATTGAGCGAGCAGGGCTTGACCGTTCAGGAACTGTATCGCTTCCCCAACAAGCCAGTGCGCGTTCGGGACACCCTCTACTGGGACATTCTGAAACTTTATGATGAGGTGCTGAGCGGGATGCAACGCGCGGTGTCGCTCGCCGAATCGCCCATCGAATCGGTCGGCATCGATACATGGGGTGTCGATTTTGCCTTGCTGGATCGGTACGGGAGGCTCTTGGGCAATCCGGTGCATTATCGCGACCGCCGCACCGAGGGAATGATGGACGCCGTGTTCCAGCGTGTGCCGAAAGAGGTGATCTACCAGCGCACCGGCATCCAGTTCATGCCCATCAACACGCTCTATCAGCTCTACGCGCTCGTCGCTCGGCAGGACCCTCAACTGCCGCTGGCGCACACCTTCCTGACCATCCCCGACCTGTTGCACTACTGGTTGACGGGTGAGGCGGTCTGCGAGTTCACGAACGCGACCACTACGCAGTGCTACGATCCGCGTGCAGGCGACTGGGCACGCGAGTTGCTCGCGCAGCTGGACATCCCGACCCATCTCTTTCCCCCAATCTGCCCGCCCGGCACCATGCTGGGCACGCTGGATGCCGAGGTGGCGGATGCCACGGGGCTTTCGGACGCAAAGGTGGTGCTGCCCGCCGCGCATGATACTGGCTCCGCTGTTGCCGCGATACCCTTCTCGGACCCTCAAGCCGCCTATATCAGCTCCGGCACATGGTCGCTGGTCGGCGTGGAAACGCGCGAACCCATCATCAACGAACAGGGACTGCAGTATAACTTCACCAACGAAGGGGGTGTTGGGGGGCGGTTCCGACTGCTCAAGAATGTGATGGGGCTGTGGCTGCTGCAGGAGTGCCGACGCACTTGGGCCTCACAAGGCAGCTGGAGCTATGAGGAGCTGATGCTGATGGCGCAGAATGCCCCGCCCTTCCGCTCGCTGATCGATCCCGACGATGCCCGATTCTTACCCCCGGGCGATATGCCCACACGCATTCAGAGGTTCTGCGAGGAGACGGGGCAGCCAATCCCCCAGTCGCCGGGCGAGATGGTGCGCTGCATCCTGGAGAGCCTCGCGCTGAAATATCGCTATGTGTGTGAGCAACTGGAGCAGGTGTGTGGCTGGCGCATCCCCGCGGTGCACATCGTGGGTGGAGGCGTGCAGAACCGCTGGCTCTGCCAGGCGACCGCGGACGCGCTCGGACGACCGGTCTATGCAGGTCCCGTCGAGGCGACCGCAATCGGCAATCTGTTCATTCAGGCAATGGGACAGGGATATCTGAGCGGAATTGACGAGGTGCGCGAGCAGGTGCGTCGGGCGTTCCCCCCGACCCTTTATGAACCACGCGACCCCACTGCCTGGCAGCCGGCGTACGAACGGTTTGTGCAGAACATTGTGCGAACCTGAGTATGCTCCCGAACGCCGTTCTTATCGATAAGACTCACGCTCTTATCGTTCCGAACGCCGTTCTTATCGATAAGATTCCCTTTCGGGACGATAGGAAAGCGTTTCTTGCCGTTCCGAGTGGATGTCGGGATGCAGGAAGGCGAGTGCAAGAGGGCGAACAGGCGCATGGAATGTACCTGTTAGCCATCGATCTGGGCACTTCGGTGTGCAAGGCGGCAATCTTCTCGGCACAGGGCGAGCTGGTGCGCATGGAGATGGAACCGGTACCCCTCTTTCTGTTGCCGCACGGAGGGGCGGAGCAGAACCCGCGCGACTGGCAGCAGGTGATCACGCGCCTTGTGCAACGGTTGACCGACTCGCCCCCCGTGCCTGTGGAAGCAATTCGCGCCGTGGTGCCTTCCGCCCAATGGTCCAGCACGGTGGCAATTGATGAGGCGGGTGAGCCGTTGGGAAATGCCATCCTCTGGATGGACACGCGCGGCGCACCCTATATCCATGAGCTGATCCGTGGCTTTCCCGCCTTCGAAGGCTATAGCCTGCGCAAACTGTGGACCTGGGTGCGCTTGACGGGGGGTGCGCCCGGGCGCGCTGGCAAAGACCCCATCGCGCACATTCTTTATCTCAAGCATGCACAGCCTGAGCGCTACCGAGCCGCATGGAAGTTTCTGGAGCCGATCGACTACTTGCACTGCTGGCTCACGGGGGTTGTCGCCACCTCGCCCGAAGCGATTACCTTGCACTGGCTGACCGACAATCGAGATTTGAACCGTGTAGACTACCATCCGACGCTGGTGCGCTGGGCGGGCATCGAGCGGGCGAAGCTGCCCGATATTCGTTGTGGTGAGCGTGTGCTGGGGCGGCTGCGTCCCGCTCTGGCGCAGGAATGGGGCTTATCGCTGCAGACGCTGGTGATTGTGGGCGCGCCTGACCTCCATGCGGCGGCGATTGGCTCTGGGGGCACGCGCGACTTCGACCCTCATCTCTATATCGGCACTTCCGCATGGCTCAGCTGTCATGTGCCGTTCAAAAAGACCGACCTGCTGCACAACATTGCATCGCTGCCCGCCGCGCTACCCTGTCGCTATTTTGTTGCGAATGAGCAAGAGACAGCCGGCATGTGCCTCACTTTTTTGCGCGACCATCTGCTCTACGCCCCCGACGGACTGACTGGGGAGTCGCCACCGGAGGTCTATGCTCGCTTCGACGCGCTGGCGTCGGAAGTGCCCCCGGGCAGCGAAGGGCTGATTTTTACGCCATGGCTCTATGGCGAGCGCACACCGGTGGAGGACCATGCCATTCGCGGGGGGTTCCATCACCTGTCCCTCCACCATCGGCGGGCGCACCTGATACGGGCGACGCTGGAGGGTGTCGCGTTCAATTTGCGGTGGCTGCTGCCCTATGTGGAGCGGTTCGCGGGGCGACGCTTCGAACAGATTCGCGCGATTGGTGGTGGGGCGAAGTCCGACCTCTGGTGCCAGATTTTAGCCGATGTCCTGAACCGCCCAATTGCCCAGATGGAGAACCCGGTGGCGGCAACCTTGCGTGGGGCGGCAATACTGGGCGTGAGGGCACTGGGGCAGAGCCGTGAGCTTGCCCATCCAGCAGAATCTCCTATGGAGGTCTCACGCTGGGCGCCTGTTCGTCAGGTGTTTTATCCTGACCCTGCCCGCGCTCGCCTTTATGCGAGTCTGTTCCGGGAGTTTCGTGCCCTTTACCGTGCTACCCGCCCAATCCATGCACGATTGAGCAGGTACCTCCGATGATTCGGCGAAACCAGACATTGCAACGGGCACGCGCGGTTGCAGGAAATGACCCTTCTCGCGCAGAATTCCTCCTCGGAGGAGATCCGCTGAGTTGAGCTGGTGGCAACGAGTGAAGCAATCGCTTTTGCGCACGACGGAGGGGGTGATGCACCGTTTGCCGAGCGTGCGTGAGCGGCTGGAAGGCGAGTATGCACGCATCGAGCAGATGGTGCGCACTCGTCTTCATCCCTATGAAGGCGAACTCCCCGCCTTCACGCGCCTGCCCGAAACGGGCATTCCCCAGGAGCAGGTGCTGGAGTGGATGACGCGCTTACGCGAGCGTGAGACCGCTGCCTGGCAAGCTGGGCAGGTCTCCGGCACAGTGTATCACGGGGACGAGCCGTATGCCCGGTTCCTCAGTCAGGTCTATGCCCTCCATGTCCAGAGCAACCCATTGCATGCTGATCTGTTCCCCAGCACGGTCAAGTTTGAGGCAGAAATTGTGGCGATGACGGCGAATCTGCTCGGTGCGCAACCAACCGACGAACCCGAGCGGCAGATTGCCGGCACGGTCACCTCCGGCGGCACGGAGAGCATCCTGCTGGCGATGAAGACCTATCGCGATTGGGCGCGTGCCGAGCGAGGCATCACGCAGCCAGAGGTTGTTGCACCCGTCACGGCGCATCCGGCTTTCGACAAGGCGGCACACCTGTTCGGCATTCGGCTCATTCGCACCCATGTTGACCACCAGTTTCGCGCCGATATCGAGTCGATGCGTTGCGCCATCACACGCCGCACGGTTGCGCTGGTTGGCTCCGCACCGGGTTATCCACACGGCGTGATCGACCCGATTGAGCCACTGGCAGAGTTAGCACAGGCGCACCGCATTGGGCTGCATGTGGACGCCTGTCTGGGTGGCTTCCTTCTTCCCTTTATTGAGCGGCTGGGCTATCCTGTACCCCCATTCGATTTTCGGGTGCCCGGTGTAACCTCCATCTCGGTCGATCCGCACAAATATGGCTACACGCCGAAGGGGTTGTCTGTGGTGCTGTATCGTGGGCGCACGCTGCGGCGGTATCAATATTTCACTTATACCGATTGGCCAGGTGGTTTGTATGTTTCGCCTACCTTGCCAGGCAGTCGCCCCGGTGCGTTGAGTGCAGCAGGCTGGGCAGCGATGGTCGCCCTCGGCGAAGCCGGCTATCTGGAGGCGGCACGACGCATTATAGCGACCGCCACGACCATTCGCAACGGGATCGAATCGATGCCCGAACTGCGTCTGATGGGCGAGCCGCTCTTTCTCATCGCCTTCACCGCCGACAGGCTCAACATCTATGAGGTGCTGGACAATATGACGGCGCGCGGCTGGCGACTGATCGCGTTGCAGCGTCCCCCAGGCGTGCACTTTGCCGTTACGCTGCGCCACACACAGCCCGGTGTGGCGGAGCGATTCCTCAGCGACCTGCGCATGGCGATAGAGGAAGTGAAGGCGGGGAAATCCATTCCCGACCACGCGGAGCGCATGGCACCCATCTATGGCATGGCGAACTCACTGCCCTTGCGAGGGGTGGTCGACGAGGTGCTGCGCCGCTATCTGGACGCGCTGTATGATGTGTAAGCACTTCCTGCACCCCAAACTCCCTCTCCCTTTGGAGCGAGGGGGCAAAATGGGTACAATTTTTACAGATGGCAAGCAACCAGTATCGTATGGCAGGCGGCAGGCGAGGGGGTTACTTCTCCATGAGCTATGGGTTCCTTGTGGCGCTGCTTTTTGCCTGTCAGCCTGCCCAACCTCCTGGACCACCTCGCCCACGCGATCAGGCATCCACCGATAGCCTACCTGAGGCACGCTATCAGGTTGCCCAACCGATGCTGGCACAGCAAGACGAACAGGGTAATACACTCTGGAAGCTGCAGGCAAAATCACTGCAAGGTCAGTCGGGTGGCAAGCAAGCCGAAGGCACGCTCATCGAGGTGGAGGGCTGGCTCTACCGCAACGGGAAGCCCATCTTGAAGTTCACCGCGGGCTATGCTCGTGCCCATTCCGAACGCCGCGAGCTGGAAGCATGGGGCAATGTGCGCGCGGTGTCCAGCATCAGTCAGGCTCGCCTGCAAGCCGAGCGTATCCTTTGGAAGGCACGCGAGGACCGGCTCATCGCCACAGGCGGCGTCATCATCCAGTGGGGCACGCTCATCCTGCGCGATGAACGCCTCACGCTCGATACCGCCCTGCAACGCGCCATAGGAGGCGATTAAGCCATTCTTAGCACCCGTTGCCAAAGTTGAATAGCACAATCAGCAGGTCGGCATCGTCCACCACACGGTCATAGTTCAGATCCTCGCGACGAGCACCCGACGCCCCGAAAGCGAACAGCACATCTAACAGGTCACTGTCGTCGACCACGCAACTAAAGTCCACATCGCCCGGAATGCGCACCCGCACCGTGCCAACCATGCCAAGAGATTCGTGAGGGATGCAGTAGTACTCATACACGCCCGGCTGGTTGAAGGTGTAAGTAAAGGTGCGCTGCACCGAGCTGACTTCGGCATCCCATAGGTTGTTGTAAGAGGTGGTCGTGTGATAGCCGCTGCGCCAGACCCAGCGCACGCTGTCACCCACATTGATTACCGTCTCGTTGGTGCCCGAATAGGTGTCTCGGAAAATGAGCTGAAAACTCGGACCCGTTTCGACATCGCGCGTGCTCGCCAGCGCAGCGCTCAGCGCCAACATGCTCATCACAAGCGTCAACCATTTTCTCATTGTTTCTGCCTCCTTTCGGCAGCCCACAACCTTCCGCCTTGAAGAAGGCTTATGAGCTACCTGCAGGGTAGGTACGAATCAAGCAGCAACCAGGTTCCCTCTCCCCGCTGGGGAGAGAGTACGGGTGAGGGGATAAAGCAAAACGAGTCAGATTCCGCTCCAGAAAAAGCGGGCAATTGCCGATATTTATACGGGGATAGTGAACATGCAGGTCAAGGCCTATCTGGCACCAACGAAGTTGGAAGCCCTGCTGAAAATACGCGAAGAGTTGGGACCTGGCGCGGTGATTCTGAGCGAGCGCGTGGTGCGCAAAGGCGGTCTTTTTCGCCGCAGACCAATGGTCGAAATTGTGGCAGGGTTAGAGGAACCTGCCGAGACCGCCTCGCCCGTGCATGGCGCAGGCACAAGACGACAGGAAGCAGGTTCGCCACACGGTGGGGTGGAACCGAAAGGGGTGGAGCAGTACGACCCTATGCAGAGCAGGGTTCGCCAGTTAGAGCGCGAGATGCAGGAGATACGCTCGCTGGTGCAGGCAATCTATGCCCGCGTGATAGGTAATGAGATACCGCTGACGCCTGCCGCCGTCGCCAGCATAGCGGATGAACATCCTCTGCTGCGCCCCTTGCTGACCGCAGGCGTGGAGCCGGACATTGCGCAGGAGCTACTGCGCCGTGTACCGCGTCTGCCCCGGAATGCGGCGGTGGATGCCCTGCAACGCACCCTTGTCGCCCGCATTCCCGTGGGTGGTGCGCTCCCGCGCGAGAGCCGAACACGCCAGGTGGTCGCTCTGGTCGGTCCAACGGGGGTTGGCAAAACAACCACGATTGCCAAACTTGCTGCTATCCACGCGCTGGACTACAATCGCGAAGTGGCGTTGCTCTCGCTCGATACCTACCGTATCGGCGCGATTGAGCAGCTGCGCACCTACGCTGGCATTATGAACCTGCCATTGCATGTGGCAAGCACGGCGGAGGAGGCACAAGAAGGGTTGGCAATGTGCCGCTCCTGTGATCTAGTGCTGATCGATACGGTTGGACGAAGCCAGCGCGACGAGACTCATCTGCACGAGTTGCATGCCGCGCTCGCGCCCCTGAACGCGCACATCTATCTGGTGCTGAGTGCCACAGCCGATACGGCAGTGCTGGCGGAATCATTTCAGCGGTTCAGTATTTTTGAACCGGAAGCGCTCATCTTGACGAAAGTGGACGAAGCAGTGCGCTTTGGCAGTTGTATCAATTTGTGCGTGCGCCACCCGTTGCCCATCGCCTACTTCACCACTGGGCAGCGTGTGCCTGAGGATATTCGGGTGGCGGATGCCCGCTGGCTGGCAAGCAAAGTGCTGGAAGGAGTTGCCCACCCTGCTACCCCGGAGGCGAATCCCCTTGCGTCGACGGAGTGAATCGGGTATAATTAAGGGTATAATTAAGGGCGTGAGCGGGAGTAGCTCAGGGGTAGAGCATCGGCCTCCCATGCCGAGGGTCGCGGGTTCGAATCCCGTCTCCCGCTCCAGCTGAATCTGAACTCACTTCGCACCCTTCGACGCCTCACAAAACCCCTGCAGGCCGAGGGCCGTACCATTCATGCACCACGCTCCAGCCCGTCTCAACATGCTCTTGGGGCTGTCCGTGGGGAACTCAGCCACCCGGCGCAGGCACCCACCAGCATAGAGGAAGGCGCCAGTATGAAATAAGCGTGCAGCAGCGTAGGTAGCATCGCATCCCATGCTCGATAGTGCCAAACACCCGCATACATCAACAATAGCACATACGCCAGCGGCGGCACCATACACGCCCCACTGAGTGCACCCAGCATCACCATCCAGCGACGCGATAAACGAGTATTCAACCCTTTTAGCATAACCATCAACAGCAAGCCCGCTATCAGCCACGCAAGGATGGGCAAAGTGTTGAACGCGCCCAACGCGTACCAGCGCGACAGATCACTCAGGGTCGTGGGATAACCCTGTAGCCTCCAGAACCCCATAAGCCAAAGCGGATGTGTCCCCCAAAATAACAGGGCAAGCAATCCTACACGCGCCAGCAGCCCTACAATTGCCATCAGCCATAGCCAACCGCGCCTCATGCGTTCAACCGCCTGCGGAAATCGTCGATGGTGCGGCGTAAGCCCTCCTCCAGAGGCACACGCGGTTCCCAACCCAGCAAATTCTGTGCCCGCGTGATGTCGGGGCGACGCCGATGTGGGTCGTCAGGGGTCAAAAACTCTTGAAATACAATCGGGCTGGAACTGCCCGACAACTGCTTGATGAGCTGGGCGAACTCCAGAATAGTGCGCTCGTCCGGGTTGCCCAGATTGACTGGCAGCGAATAATCTGCCTGCGCCAGCCGCCAGAGCCCCTCGATCAGATCAGAGACATAGCAGAAGCTGCGCGTCTGGCACCCATCACCATAGACCGTGATCGGTTCACCCGTGAGTGCCTGCCGGATAAAGTTGGGCACGACACGTCCGTCATCCAGTCGCATGCGCTCTCCATAGGTGTTGAACACGCGCGCAATGCGTGTATCTGCACCTTTATAGCGATGATACGCCATCACCAGCGACTCGGCGTAGCGCTTCGATTCATCATACACGCCCCGCACACCAATCGGGTTCACATTGCCCCAATAGTCCTCCGATTGAGGGTGTACCAGCGGGTCGCCATACACTTCCGAAGTGGAGGTGAACAGAAACTTCGCCCCTTTTGCCAGCGCGAGTTCAAGCGCATTCTCTGTGCCATAGGAGCCAACAGTGAGCGTCTCCAGCGGACGCTTGACAAAGTCCACCGGGCTGGCGGTCGCCGCCAGATGGAACACATAATCCACCGCGCCGGCTACCACGAACGGCTGGCGCACATCGTGCAAAATGAATTCCAGACGGGGATTGCCCTCATGATGGCGCAGATTCTCCAGACTGCCGGTGATAAGGTTGTCGATCACGACCACCTGCCAGCCCTCTGCGAGCAATCGATCCACCAAATGCGAGCCGATGAAGCCCGCACCTCCCGTCACCACCGCTCTTGGCATCACTATCGTTTTCGCTGGCGTTGCGCATGCTCCTGCAGCTGGTAGAGCTCCACCAACGCGCGGAACGGGTCCAGTGGCTGTCGGGCGCGCTCCTCGTCGAATTCGGCGATGCGTCGGTTCAGCTGCTGGATGTTGCGATAGCTCATCCAGAGCAATAGCCCGATAATCGCAAGGCTGATTAGCACGAACGGGATATTCATCGTGCACCTTCCGCAAGCCGTGTGAGCGACTCGTGGTGAGCATGGCAGATACAGAGCGCGAGCGCGTCTGCCGCGTCATCAGGATGCGGCAACTCCGAAAGTGCAAGCAGCCGTTTTACCATCTGCTGCACCTGCTTCTTATCTGCGCCGCCATAGCCCGTCACCGCCTGTTTGACCTGCATCGGGGTGTATTCGTACCAGGGCAAATGATGCTGCGCCGCGGCAAGCAATGCAACGCCAATCGCCCGCGCGACCTGAATTGCCGTGCGCCGATTCGCGCTGAAAAGCAGTCGCTCCGTCACCAGCACATCAGGTTGGAACTGCTCGATCAAGGCATGCAGTCCCTCATGGAGCTGACGTAATCGTTCAGGGGCGGGCAGACTCTTGGGCGTCTCCAGCGTGCCATACACCAGCGCACGATAGCGATTGCCCACTTTTTCCAGCACGCCATAGCCCATCGTCGCCGTGCCCGGGTCCACGCCCAGAATAATCACACCATCATTGTACCCCTGTTCCCTCACCTTAACCCTCTGCCAGCCCCTCTGCTCCTCACCCTGACTCTCTCCTGAGAGAGTGACGACTCTCTCAATAAGGTTCTCCCAGTCCATCCAATCTTTATGATACCCGATTTGGGGTATAATCAAGACGCCTTATGCCTCTAATAGACTTGGTTTATGTCTTACCTTGTCGCGGCTAAGGCGATTTTTGGTTGGAATGGGTGGCTATCGCTTGCCTCTGTGGGGGTAGGCAGCGATAGCCTTTTGTTTTGCGGTATACTGGAGGCAGCGGAACAAGGACGGCTCTCGTGCCTTAGAGCATACTTGGCGGCTCCTTAGGGGGGCTGTGCCTGAGGCAGGTGTAGGTTTGGGGCAGTCTGATGCCTTTGAGAGAACTTGGGCGCAGCTTCGGGCTGTGTTCTTTTCAAGGGTTGTTGGCTCTCTTTTTTGGCATGTTTGAGGCGCTCTACACGCTTCGCGATGCGCCCAGCTCTATCAAGGGTTTTCTTAGTCCCTTCCCACAGGGAATGGATAGAGGGGTACTATCAGGGTTCTCTTAGTCCCTTCCTGGATAAGGAAGCCTTGAAGGCGCGGAGGCACGCACCAGCGTGCCCCGCGCCCATCGGGCTTGTATTAATGGTACATATTTTATTAATAGTACATATTTGAACGCTGGGCTTCTCGGTAGGTTTCGTTCAGCATATAGGTGGCGATGCGGATCAGGGCTTGATTGTGCTTTTTGCCCTCTATAGAGGGGGTTCCAGCGGTTTAGCGGGTTCACGGCTCCTGTTTGCTTTGACTGATGTCCATGCCGATGTATCTCATGGTTCCTCCTCCTTACATTTGATTTTGAAGGACGGGTATACTTTATCTTGTATGAGCACCCCGATTGGTCGCGAGGTATTGCTGGTTCCCGTCGAGGAGGAGATGAAACGCTCCTACCTCGACTATGCAATGAGCGTGATTATCGCGCGGGCGCTGCCCGATGTGCGCGATGGATTGAAGCCTGTTCAGCGGCGCATTCTCTATGTGATGCGTGAGCTGGGCTTGACCCCTGATTCCGCCCACACCAAGTCCGCCAAGGTGTGCGGTGAAACCACAGCAAACTATCACCCGCATGGGCAGGAAGTGGTTTACCCGACTCTGGTGCGCATGGCGCAGGATTTCAACATGCGCTACCCACTGGTAGACGGGCAAGGAAACTTTGGCAGCGTAGATGGGGATCCTCCGGCTGCCATGCGTTATACTGAGGTACGTCTCACGCCCATCGCGATGGAGATGCTGGCAGATATCGACAAAGAGACCGTCGACTGGATGCCGAACTATCTGCAGAGCACGGAGGAACCAGTGGTCTTGGCCGCGCGATTCCCAAACCTGTTGTGCA
>Ga0209478_1002040_pt1 | contig 12557 bp, 13 predicted proteins | sample DewCreD2012metaG_5_FD_184109 | JGI IMG/M metagenome (GOLD analysis project Ga0209478, IMG submission 184109) | Hot spring sediment bacterial and archeal communities from British Columbia, Canada, to study Microbial Dark Matter (Phase II) - Dewar... ... | reverse complement strand
CCGTTCTGCTGCCCGCGCAAAGCCTTGCTCCATCTCCTTGCGCAACCCTTCCAACTGCTGCTGGAACTCCCGCCTCAACGCCTCATCCCGTTCTGCTGCCTGCGCAAAGCCTTGCTCCATCTCCTTGCGCAACCCTTCCAACTGCTGCTGGAACTCCCGCCTCAACGCCTCATCCCGTTCTGCCATCTGCGCAAAGCCCTGTTCCATCTCCTGACGCAGAAAGTCGTAGCGGTCTTCTATGCGCCCGAAGCGTTCGTCCAGATAGCGGAAGAAGTAAGGCTGCGTCTCTGGCGAAGGCGGGACGAGTTGCCAGAGCACTTGAAAAAACTGGACGACTTCCTCACGGCTCTTGCCCAGTTGCTGCGCCAGTTCGGAGAAGATATCGCGGGTCATTGTCCTTCTCCTCCGCCCTCGGTGTCTGCCGACGGCTCAGGCACTTGCAGCGATAGGACGGGTTTGACAGCGACGCGCACTTTGGCGGGACGAATCACCCGCTCGCCCATTCGGTAGCCTCGCTCCAACTCGCCGACGATGACGCCTTCTTCCAAGTCTTCTCGCTCCACCCGCTCAAAGGCTTCGTGCAAATGAGGGTCAAAGGGCGTCCCTTCGGCAGGAATGGGTTCTACATCCAAACGGCGCAAGGCATCCTGAAAGAGCCGCACGATCAACTCCAAGCCTTGCCGATAAGCCGTCAAATCAGCGCCCTCTTTCAGCGTCGCCAGCGCCCGCTCCAAGTTGTCCAAGACGGGCAACAGCGTTAAGACCGCCTCCTTTTTGCCCTCGTTGTAAGCCTCCACCCGTTCTTGCATCACTCGCTTGCGGTAGTTTTGGTAGTCGGCGAGGGTGCGCAGCCACCGCTCACGGTAATCCTGCGCTTCGGCTTCTGCTTGAGCAAGGCGCTCCTGCAGTTCAGCAATTTGCGCCTGCCACGCTTCTTCTGTCGCCAGCGTGGCAGTTGGCTCCGTCCCCTCCGCGACGGGCTGGGATGAAGGCTGCTCCGTTTCCTGAGGTGTGACTGTTTCTTCGGGCATGGTCAGGCGCTCTTCCATCCCTCGTCACCTCCTTCAGGCAACATAAGGGAGCGGCATGGGCTTGGCAGGACGACTCAGCGGTGTCATAAAAAGTTTACCACGCAATGCATTGGCTTCCCTCCGTCCCGTAGGCAAACTTTATAGAGCCGCAGCGCTCAAAAGGAGAAGGTCAAATGCGGTCGTTTCGGCATGATGCTATCAGACAACGGCTTTTGCTGGTTTCGCCCCCTTGGGCGATCGGGATTGTTCTTTGCCTTGCCCTTCTTTTCCTCGCCTGGTGGCGCTATGGGAATGCGGAGGCGAAAATTCGGGCGATGGTGGAAAGTGCTGCCAAAGGGCTGGAGCGCAAGGATTTTTGGGCAGTAATGCGGTGCGTCTCCCCCAACTATCGGGACGGCAGCGGACTGACTTATCGCGACATCCAGCAAATGGTGCTCTCTTGGTGCCGCAACAAGGATGCCCATGTGTGGCTGACGGTGCAACCGCAGCGAGTGCACCTGCAAAACTTTTGGCAAGCGACGGCGACCGTGCAAGTGCAGGGCATCATCAGCGCTGAAGGTTTTTCCCTGCCATTAGGTCCGATGAGGGTGACTTTGCAATTGGAACGGACTTGGCTCGGTCAATGGCGGGTCACTCGCGCCGACGGTTGGCAAAACGACCCCAGTTTGCAAAAATTGCAGGGTGAATACTTGGGCACAGAGTAGTCGTCAAAGTTGGGGCACCACGACGGGTTTCCCTGTTGCCAGCGATTCGTTGACCGCCAAGGTGACGGCGGCTGTTTTCGCTCCATCTTCGTAAGGGCAGTGCACCGATGAAGGGTCACCCGTTCGGACGGCGTTGATGAAAGCGGCGTCTTCTATGGCGAAGATGTTTTGCTCGCCGGGGATTTCCACGATGTCTTCACCCCGCCGATAGAGGCGCAGGGAGTGCTCCCAACCCCGAAACTCCGCCGTCGTCTCCGTCGCAAAGACTTGCAAGGTAATTCCACCACCCCCGCCATTGGCTGAACAACATGCCCACAAGTTGGCGACAGCGCCGTTGGCTAACCGCATCGTCACGGCGACAGCGTCTTCAATCGTGTAGCCTTCGGGCGCAAGGCGATTTAACCCTTTAGCGGAGTAGGCGTGGACTTCCACGACTTCGCCCGCCAAGTAGCGCACCAAGTCAACGGTGTGGGTGACTTGTTCGTGGAACTGACCGCCGCTTTTATCCTTCTGAATCCACCAGCGCCAGATGCCTTCGCCAGGGCGCGCCTGTGGCGTCCGACCGACCCAACCACCTAACAGCAAAATGGGCGGATCAATTCGCAGCAACTCTCGCACTCGGTTGATGCCTCGCCGATAGCGATTCATGTAGCCGACGGAAGTCAGCAAATTTTTCGCCCGAACGGCGGCAGCGATTTCCTTGATGAGCCCCCAATCCAACCCGACAGGTTTTTCCACGAAGAACGGGATGCCCCGCTCAACGGCGAGGAGTTCGTCTCCATGGGCGAAGGGCGGAAGGCAAAAGAAGAGGGCATCCAACTCCACGCTGTCCAGCATCGCCCGCGCATCGGTGAAGGCTCGCCCACCAAAGCGTTGGGCGGCGTCCTGCGACTTTTCGGCGACGACATCGCAAAACGCCACCATTTCAACGCCGTCCATTTGCGACAAAGCGTTGAAGTGCTGTTGGGCGATGCCACCACAACCGACGAATCCGACCCGAACGACGGAACCCGCCATCGTCCGTTCCCCCTTTGCCGCCAGTTTGCCCTTTCATCATTGCGACCGATAGGCGCTCCAACGACTAATGGCGCCCTTTGAACGGTGACCGCAAAATTTTGCTGGCGACGAACTTCGGGCGAAAGGGAGGTGCTGGCGATGGGTAATGGCATGACGCGGCGAACCTTTGTCAAGTTAGGAACGGCAGCGTTAGCGTTTCGGTCGGTGGCTAACTTGTCGGCGCAACCAAAACCCTTGAGGGTTGCCTTTATCGGTGTGGGCGGGCGAGGCACCGTGTTGCTGCGGGAAACGCTGCAGTTGCCTGCCATCCAAGTCGTCGCTATCTGCGATGTAGAACCCAGCCATTTGGAGCGAGCCTGTCAACTTGTGGAGCAAGCCCAAGGTAAACGCCCCGATGCCTACGGCAAACACCCTTACCACTACCGCGAACTTTTGCAGCGCCCTGACATTGATGCTGTCGTCTTTGCGACGCCCTGCTATTGGCACGGAATGATGTATCTGGATGCGATGGCGGCAGGCAAGCACTTTTACGGTGAAAAGCCCTTGGCGATCACGGTGCGGGAGTTGAAACGGCTGCAAGAAGCACGCCAGCGCTACCCCCATGTCATCGTGCAAATTGGCTTTCAGTGGGCAGCCCATCAAGGTCGGGCGGACATCGTGCGGAAAATTCGGGATGGCGCACTCGGCGAGTTGATTGAAGGGCGATTCTGGCGGCACAACGGTTGGGCAAGCCTTTCAGGTTGGCGGGGCTGGCTCAAAAAGCGGGCGCTGTCGGGCGATTGGATGGTGGAGCAAGCCGTCCATGAGTTCAATTTGCTTTGGTGGGTGACGCAAACCCATCCCATCGCCGCTTATGCCGTCGGGCGCCGCAACCTCGTGGAGCCCGAAAACCCTGAGCGGGATGTCACCGACTTTTACACGGCAGTCCTTGAGTATCCCAACGGCTTGACCGTCCACTACACCCACAGTTGGATCAACCCGCAAGGCTACGCGGGCATCGCCACGCACCTCATCGGCACAAAAGGGGCGGCGGACATCCTCGGTTGCACCATCCAGTTGCGAGGGCAAAGCGAACCTATTCGCGGCGAAGGGCAACCGGGCGATACGCGGGAATTGCTGCAGAACTTCTTTGACGCCGTGCGAGAAGGCGACCCTCAGCGAGTCTATTGTGGGATGGACAATGGCGTCGCCGCTTCGTTGGTCGGCTTGCTCATCCGCAAGGCGATGGACGAGAAGCGTCGGGTGACGATGGACGAATTGCTCCGCGACGACAAAGAGATGCCACCCCTGCCTCCTGCCAGTTGAGGCGACAAACTTGGCAAGGTTGTCTGCCTCGGCTTAAGTGGCTATCAGCCACGACACAGGGGGTTGTTTAGACAGCGATGTTTCGGGAGGCAGTTGAAGGATGTTGCCGTTGAGGTTGGCGGACATTGCAGACTGGACGAAAGGGCAATTGCACAACGCACGGGGCGATGAGACGGTCACGGGTGTTTGCACTGACAGCCGAAAAGTGCAACGGGGCGATTTGTTCGTGGCGTTGAAGGGTGAGCGGTTTGACGGGCACGATTTCGTCGCCGAGGCGGCAGCGAAGGGCGCAGCGGCGGCGATGGTGCAACGCCCTATCGCATCCGCCATCCCGCAAGTTTTGGTCGCCGACACCTTGCGGGCTTTAGGTGACCTTGCCGCCGCCTATTTGCGCCATTTGCGGGAGAAAAATCCCAACCTTTGCGTCGTCGCTATCACGGGCAGCAGTGGGAAGACGACGACGAAAGCGATGGTCGCTGCCATCGTCCAAGCCGCCATGCCATCCGTCGCATCGCCGGAAAGTTTCAACAACGAAATCGGCATCCCGCTGACGGTGCTGCAAGCGGAACCGAGCCATCGGGCGTTGGTGCTGGAATACGCCATGCGCAAGAAAGGCGACATCGCTTACCTTTGTCGCATCGCTCCACCTGATATCGCCGTCATCACCAACATCGGCACCGCTCACATCGGGTTGCTGGGCTCGCGTCAAGCCATCGCTGAAGCGAAGGCGGAGATTTTGGGGAACTGGGGGCTGGAGACTGGGGACTGGCAGAGAGACCATGCAAAGGTCGCCCTTTTGCCCGCTGATGACGATTTCTTCGTTTTCCTGCGAGAGCGGGCAAAAGGGGATGTGATCACTTTCGGCGTCTCTCCCAACGCGCAAGTCAGGGCTTTGGATTGTCAAGTTGATTGGGACGGGACAACCCTCTCTGCAACCGATGGTGAGCAAACGATCACTTTGAAGTTGCCTGTTTTGGGCGAACACAACGCCCGCAACGCTTTAGCGGCATTGGCGGTGGCAAAAGTTTTGGGAATTGATTGGGGCATCGCAACGGAAGCCCTTGAAAAGTTTCAGCCGCCGAAAATGCGACTGCAACGGCAATGGATAGAGCCGCCAGGCTGTTGGGTCATCAACGACGCTTACAACGCCAATCCCGATTCGGTCAAGGCAGCGCTGCGGACGCTGAAGGCGTTGCCTGCCCAACGCCGGGTCGCTGTGTTGGGCGAGATGTTGGAGTTAGGGGCGTTCCACGAGCAAGGGCATCGGGAAGTGGGCGAAGTGGCAGCCGAGACGGTTGATTTGCTCCTCATCGTCGGCAAAGGCGCTATGGCAATCGCCGAAGGGGCGTTGGCAGCAGGGATGCCGTCCGAGCGCGTCGTCCGCTTCGCCACTTTAAAAGAGGCGCAAAAGGCGTGGCGGGCATGGTTAAGGAGAAACGATGTCGTCTTGCTCAAGGCATCCCGCGCCATCGGGTTAGAGCGGCTTTTAGAGCCCATCAGTGAAGAATGAGCACCCGCACCCAACGCCGTCCAAAGCGATTGGCTTCCCGATGGGTCGGAAAGCAAAGGTCAATGCGGTTGCCTTTGATGGCGCGCCCGACATCCGCAGCGATGGCAAAACCATAGCGATCCACATAGAGCGCCGTGCCCAAAGGGATGACACGGGGGTCAACGGCAGCGATGCCATATTCGGCGCGCCGTCCCGTCGCCGTTCGCCCTGTCGCCGAGCCACAGCACCCTTTCGGGCAATACGCCGTCGCTTCCATCGTCCGCACTTGCCACCTTCGGACAAAGCCGCCACGCGACAGCAATCTCCCACGCCACCGACGCCAACTGTAGGCGCTGAATTTCCAACCTTCAGGGCGTTCTGGCGGATGAAAGTGGAGCGAGCGCAAGAGCCGCAGCCATTGGTCTCTATTTGAGGGCAAGGAAAAGGGAGCGGGCGAGTCGGCAACGACTTGTTGGCGGCGCTCTTGAATGACATCAGCAAACCCGATGACCCTTTCGGTTGGTCGCACTTGATTATCACTTTCTGAACCCGTTTGTCCTGCTGCCCACCACAAAAGCGCCCCTCCCCAGCCCAACAGCCCCAGACAGACCAACGCCTTGCGTCCTGCTAAAGTCAGCATCCCCTCGTCCCTCCTTTGCTCCGCACACGATTGCCCGCACCACGCAGGTGGGGGGAAATCTGGCGGGAGCGACTAAGAGGGTAGCACAGAAGCGAGAAGGTGTCAACAAAGGACGAAGGTGTTCGGAAAGGGAGGGCGAGACTCCTGCCGAGCCGAACATATCGGCAAATCGTGAGATGGGCAGGTCGGCAGATAGGTAGTTGGGCAGGTCGGAGGAATAGGCTCACCGCGAGGTTCGCCCTCCCATTGGCTCAATTTCCGAACGCACTCACAAAGGACAAAGGGGAACACTGCCCGCAAAAAAAAGAGTGCCGACGCGGCGGGAGGGGGACCGCGTCGGCAAAAGGTCGGGAGGGAGATGATGCGGCGTCGCCTTTGCAAATCCTTTCCTTCGCTGCCGTTACTTTTAGACGCCAAAGTCTCCGTTTGGTTGCGGGTCATCGGTGGCAGGTCACTCGGCTCCTTCCACCAATTCCTCTTCTACTGCCAAAGCGGCTTCCAGACGAATCTTCTCCCGCTCTTCAATCTTGGCGATGCGACCGTCCCGAATCCAGATGACGCGGTCGGAGACATCCAGCATCTTCAAGTCGTGGGTCGCTGAGATGATGGTGACGCCCTTTTCCTCGTTGAGTTCCTTGAGCAACTGGATGATTTCCCGCCCCGTTTTCAAGTCCAAGTTTCCCGTCGGTTCGTCGGCGAGGATGATAGCGGGATCATTGGCGAGGGCACGGGCGATGGCGACCCGTTGCTGTTGACCGCCTGAGAGTTCTGTCGGCTTGTGGTTCCATCGCTCCGCCAAACCGACCCTTTTGAGCAGTTCCATCCCCCTGTCCTGTCGCTCATCTTCGGGCACGCCCGCAAAAATCATCGGCAAGGTCACATTCTCCAAAGCCGTCATGACAGGGATGAGGTTGAAGGTCTGGAAGATGTAGCCGATGGTGCGGCAGCGTAGCCACGCCAATTCGTAGGCATCCAGTTGGGCTAAATCCACCTCGTTGATGTAGACGCTGCCAGAGGTCGGTTTGTCCAAGCCGCCGATCATGTTGAACAGCGTGGATTTGCCTGAACCCGAAGGACCCATGATGGAGATGTATTCGCCCCGTTTAATGTCCAAAGTGACGCCTCGCAGGGCTTCCACTTCCACCTTGCCCATCTGGTAGACCTTCCGCACATCGCGGGTGCGGACGATAAACTCCGAGACTTGCTCCATCATCGGCTCCAAGCGTTTAGCCGCATCCTGAAGTCGTTCCTTCATTTCGCCCGTCGGTGGCACCATCGGTTCCATCGCCACCATCCCTCACCTCCGTTGAACGCCATCAGATTTCCGTCCGAAGGGCATCGGCTGCCTGTAATCTTGCGGCACGCAAAGCAGGAATGATGGCGGAGACGACGGAAAGAATTGTCCCCGCCATGATAGAGACGAGAAGGCAGCCCAGAAAACCGAGACTGCCGTCGGCGCTTCTGAAGCCCCAGGCAAGTTTCCCCACAACCCCGAAGCCGACCCGAAAGCCGCTCCAAAGGAGCATAATGAGCGCCCCCGCCAACGCACCGGCGATAGACCCGAATAAACCCATCAGCGCCGCCTCAATCAAAAACATCCGCACGATGAACTCATCCAACGCCCCCAGACACTTCATCGTCCCGATTTCCCGAAACCGCTCCGTCACCGACATCAGCAAGGCATTGATAATGCCGACGGAGCAAATTAGAAAGCCCATGAGGACTGACCAAAGGTAGCGGGCGCGAGTGGGGGCGTCCAATTCCTGTCCCGCTGCCTTCGCCGCCAGCACCATCGTGAAGATTGCCATCAAAAAGGCGACGGACAAAAAGACAGTGCTGGCGGTCACTAACGAGCGTCCCAACCGAATGGTCACATAGCGCCAACTGATGCGGAAAGCCTCGCTCCAAGGCAGTTGAATTTGGCGGCGAATTTCCTCTCGGCTTAACCCAAAGACGGTAGCGTTGCTGCGTCTCGTCATTCTTCCTTCGCCTCCTGCCATCCCACCAAGCCGCGCCGACGCAATTGGGTCAAAAATTCCGCCAACGAAGCAAGGGCTTCCCGTCTCATCAAGCGATAGCGCTGAACTAACTCCTCAGCGATTTCGCCGACCGTATGTCGCCCATCGCACAACTTCCAAACGAGCGACCCGATTTCGTCCAGTTCAATGCGCCGTTTCAAGGGACGGGCTGTCAGCCAACGCAAAAAACGCGCCAACCAATCGGTGCGGGCGATAGTAATGATGACCGTGCCATCCCGCTCCTCCCAACGGATGGCTCCGTTGCGCTGTGGACACACTCGTTGCCAGCGATGCCAAAGGGTTTCTGCTTGCTCAGGCATCTCCTCTTGCCCCTATCAGCGTCTTCGGCTGTGCCCTAAGTTCCGCAAAGATTGTGGCAACGAGCGAAAAAGGAAGGCAAGCCCAATCCCCAACCGACCTGCGGCAAAATTATGGACGCCACGACACTATCTTGCCTCATCGGGAGGTGTCCCGTCATGGCTGACCGCGCCTGGACGGGTCCGCTGGAAAAAATTGACGATTGCCGCTGGCGTATCCCGAAAAGTTACAAGCGGGAAATGCGTGTGGACGCCATCCTGTATGCGACGGAAAAGATGTTGGAGCACATCAAGCGCGATATGGCGTTAGAGCAACTGGCGAATGTCGCCACGCTCCCTGGCATCGTCCGTTACGCCATCGCCATGCCCGACATCCATTGGGGCTACGGCTTCCCCATCGGTGGCGTCGCAGCGATGGACACCGAGACAGGCGTCATTTCCCCTGGTGGTGTCGGTTACGACATCAACTGTGGCGTCCGCTTGTTGCGCACTGACTTGACCTACGATGAAGTGGAGCCCAAGTTGGAAGAACTGGTGGACACCCTCTACCACATGGTTCCTGCGGGTGTCGGGGCGGAAGGCGCCGTCGTCGTGAAGTCCCGCGAGGAGTTTGAGAAGGTGTTGGTAGAGGGAGCGCGTTGGGCAGTCTACCGACGGAACTTCGGTGTCCCCGAAGATTTGGAGTGCATGGAAGAGTATGGCTGCATTGACGGCGCCGACCCTGACAAGGTGAGCAAGCGCGCCATTGAACGGGGAATGCCTCAACTGGGCACTTTGGGCAGTGGCAACCATTTTCTGGAAGTGCAAGTCGTCCAAGACATCTACAATCCCCGCATTGCCAAAGCGATGGGCATTGAGCAAGTCGGTCAAATCGTCGTGATGATTCACTGCGGCTCACGAGGCTTTGGGCATCAAGTTTGCGACGACTACTTGGATGTCATGGAAGTCGCCATCCGCAAATATGGCATCTGGCTACCCGACCGCCAATTGGCATGTGCACCTTTCAAGTCGCCTGAAGCCCAAAACTACTTGGGAGCGATGCGATGCGCTATTAATTACGCCTTCGCCAACCGCCAATGCATCACCCACAATGTTCGCAGAGCCTTTGAGAAGGTTTTCGGCACCAGTTGGGAAAAGTTGGGCATCCGCGTCGTTTACGATGTCGCCCACAACATCGCCAAAGTGGAAGAGCACATCGTTAACGGCGAGAAAAAAACGGTCGTCGTCCATCGCAAAGGCGCCACGAGAGCCTTCCCGCCCGGTCACCCTGCCATCCCTGAACGCTACCGCGACATCGGTCAACCCGTCCTCATCCCTGGTAGCATGGGCACAGGTTCCTTCCTGCTCGTTGGGACGGAAGGGGCGATGAAGGAGACTTTCGGCAGCACCTGTCACGGGGCGGGACGGGTAATGAGCCGAGCCGCCGCCAAACGCTCCACCGATGTCAACGAATTGCTCCAACGGTTGCGCAAGCAGGGCATCATCGTGCGGGGGACGACAAAAGCGACGGTCGTGGAAGAGACACCTGAAGCCTACAAAGATGTGGACGAAGTGACCAAGTGCGTCCACGAGGCAGGCATTTCTATCCGCGTCGCCCGCATGCGCCCCATCGGTGTCGTCAAAGGGTAAAGAGGGTGTTCGGGAAGGGAACTTTTGGGGAGGGCGATGTTCCTGCCGAGCCTAAATCGTCGGCAAATCAGGAGTTGGGCAATTCGGTAGGTCGGGCAAAATTAGACACTGGATTTCTGAACACCTCCTTCGGCTGTTGACTTTTTTTTTTCGGGCGTGTCATGAATAGGGGCGGCAAGCCGTAAAGGCGGGTGAGGGGCGATGACGACAGGAAGGCAGCCAAATTGTCAGGGGAAAGCCGACAAAGTAGGGTTGGTGGTAGCGCTTCTCATCGCTTGCCTTTGGGCTTTCCCATCCCCCTCTGTTGCTCAACTTCGTTGGCAATCTTGCCTTTTGGTCAGTCCTGAAAGTTACCCTTTGAGGTGGGGGAGAGGGAGCCACCTGATGCGGACAGGGTGGCGATGCCGCCGGGTTTAGACACAAGCAGAGCCATACCGACCTTTTCGGGTTGTTACAAGGTTGGGACGGGCGGTTTTTCTCTGGCATATAGTGTGGAAGACCAAGTAGAGTTTGGGACGTTAGTGGTCGTTGTTTGGGATGAGGGGGCGGGGGAGAGAATTTGGCAGCGGACTTACGATTTTGTGCCGAGGCGAGGTCAGGTGGTGTTAGAGGGTTTCGTGTTGCCCAGTTACATAACCTCGGTAGGATTTCAGGTGACATGGAGTGGTTGTGGGGTCATATTTACTCGCTTCAATGTGTTTGTGGTGTTAGATGCTCCGAAGATGCCGATGGATCCTGCATGGGTGAGTGTTTTGAGGATAAGTTGTCAGTGGGCAAGGGGAGAAAGCACTCCCGATGGGGCGGCAAATACTCTAACTCAAAGGCTTTGGGATGAAGGCGAATATAATGGAGGTCGCCTTGCCTACACCCGTTACATTTGCACATCACCTGGAAACAGAGATTGGAACATCAACCAAAACAATCTTAATGGGCTCCCTCCCGGCAAACCTACTGGGCAATGTAATGATTTCGCTGACTTCCTCGTTTGCCTGATCACCTCTGTAGGTGCTTTTGATGCGGTGGCGCAGCGAACCCATCCTTTGGGTTTGGGATGGTGGTTCCATTATAAAGAGATTGACTCTGCTGGTCCCTTACCTCCTCAGGAAGGTGATTGGAATTACCATCAGTTTTGCGTTTATGGCGGTAATGTTTGGGACGGATGTCTTGCCTTTGTCGCAGGTTCACCACAAGGTGTTCCCAAGAAACTTCTCCGTGACGCAGTTTACTACAATGGTCTCATTGCTTACTATCACTATGGTCAGTGGCTTCCAACCCCTGCTAATGGTTTCGTTCCAATAGTTACAGCGCAAGATTTACCACCTTATCCCCCGCTAGGATATCAAGAGCCTGCATGTAACCGAGGTTGTGGCGGTGGTGGACCATTGTGCACATGGTAGCCTTGAAAAGGAGGGATTGCTATGAAGGCGACGAGAAACTTGGTAATTTTGCTTGCCGCTTTGGGCAGCATGACGATTTGCCTGAGGGGAGGAAAAACCCAAGTGCCTCCAGGTAAAGAAGTGCGGAAGGAAGGGCTTTTAATTGTCAATCGCGGGACAATCCGTTCGCTGGGGCTTGATGAAAATGATATGATGGCTTTAGTCTACGGTCTGGACGAAATCCCAGGTTTCGTTGGTCAATATACTGTCATTGAGTTAAATGTTGGAGGGGATAGTGAACGAGGGGGGTTAGAGAGCCGATTAATTCGTGCGTGGATCGGAAGAGAGCGCAAGGCATACTTACGAATTGAATGCACAGTTTGTCAAGCGAAAGAGAGTGCGCGAGCTTGGTTAAAAGCCATCCTTGACCCGAGGAATTCTTCTGGTTCACCCATGTTCAGGCAAGGAAGTTTCAGCGGATTACCACTTGGCGATGAGTGTTGGCATATCTCCAAATTCGCTATTATCTTCTTCACAGTAGGTAGAGTTTATGTTGCAATTCAAGCATCTGGTGAAGAAGACCTGTTTGCTGAAGCGTTGGGGGTTGGGATTGAATATTTTATCCGCTTGCATCCAAAGCGCTTAGCGGAGGCTTCTAAACCCATAACTGTTTTGGTTGCTCATCAACCTGTTGGGCAAGGGAAAGCGATTTCTTTGTCAGGGGTGACAGTTGCTCCGATTTCTACCCTTGAACCTGCACAGGTTTCCATCAAAACGAACCGAACGAGCAAGGAATGGATGGTCACGGCGACTCGCAATGGAAGATGGGTTAAGGTGAGGGCGTTTTCTTGGGAGATGGAGACTGACAAAGGAAAAGTCAAGTTGGAAAGACCTGTTTTCCCCTACAAGGGAGAGTTGGTAGTTCCGTTAAGGCAAGTTGCGGAGGCGTTGGGGATGGTTGTCCATCAAAGGGGGCAAACGATTGCGTTGATGGCTAAATGACATATGCTCAATTGGGAGTGATCTGGGGG
>Ga0209478_1002011_pt1 | contig 12687 bp, 12 predicted proteins | sample DewCreD2012metaG_5_FD_184109 | JGI IMG/M metagenome (GOLD analysis project Ga0209478, IMG submission 184109) | Hot spring sediment bacterial and archeal communities from British Columbia, Canada, to study Microbial Dark Matter (Phase II) - Dewar... ... | reverse complement strand
CAGATTACAGAAAACCCTTGTGGGATGATAGGAAAACGATCCGGACAATTATTTCAATATTTCAAAAAGAGGGAAAACCCATGTCGAACCGGTGGCTGTTATATGACAGCGGGTGTGCGGTGTGCGCCGCCCTGGCCCGGGAGGTGGAAACGCTCAGCGGCGGGCGGCTGGGGGTGCGAAGTTTGCGGGACCCCGAGGTCCGGGCCCTGCTGGACCGCGCCCGCCCCGGCTAGCGCTGGGAGCCGATGCTCCTGGAGATCGAAGGGGAGCACATCCGGGTCTTCACGGGCCTGGCGATGCGCTGGCGCCTGGTGCAGCTTCTGGGCCCGGTGCGGGCGTTGCGGGTGGCCCAGGCCGTGGCTCGGATGGGAGGCCCGGTGCTGGGCGTGGATTGGGAGAGGCGGCGGTTGCTGCAACAGATGACCGGAGCGCTCGGCGTATGGATCGTCTGGCGAGGATTCAGCAGGTTCGCCTCGCCACCCATTGAGCGCTACGCCCCTGCAGGGACCATGGAAGTTCTGACCGGAATCTTGGTGGAGCGCCAGGCAGATCGTCTGATCCTTGCCCATGCGGATAAGTTGTGGCAGATCATCGTTGACACCTCCACTACAGTCTGGAAAGGAGGGGAGCGAGAACTGGATGCCCTCCAAATTGGAGACGAAATCATGGCACGTGGGTGGGGAGAGGCCGGAACTTCAACGCTACGGGCACTCCGACTTTGGGCCAATCTGACGCGTGTGCATGGAATTGTGGTGGAGACGAGCAATTCCTATTGGAGGGTTCGAGGGGGACAGCGCCATGGAGAAGAGGAGGAATATGAGATTACATGGCGATCCCTACCCCAACGGATAGATTTCCACAGCGGGGATCCATCGCCAGAAGCTGAGCTCGATATCCGGGAAGGAGATTTCGTCGATATCATCGGGGAATCCTTAGGTCCTCATGTTGTGAATGCGACGCGAGTGGCAAGGATACCACCGGGCATGAAGGAACCTTTGAGCTCCTATCCCCAGGAAGCTGTGCGGATCATTCGGACGCAGGGTTCATGCACCTATGTCTATCAAGGCCATGCCCGATGGTTCAATTGTTCTGCCGGCGCGGGGCGTTGTCGGACATGTGACCCAGCCAACTCCGCTCAGGCGGCGTGGCCTGCTATGGATCGCTGCGGCTCATGCGCGTGGAACTGCTGCGATTGTTCTCGGGGTTGTCGAAACCAGGTCTATTTGGCCTGTGGGTATTCGGTGATGGTTAAAGATCTGTGTACCGGAACAGCTCGGCAGATTACCATCGTCGATTGCGGGCCGAATCAGGTGCAATATTGCACTGCTGGATGTGGGTGGCCGGATTGTCTCCGCTATTCCACCCCAATTATTGATCTCACACGTCCGACTTTCGCCTGGTTTGGATACGACCCCGCTCAGCGGGGGTGCTTCTCCTGTGAAGTCCGGGTGACTCTGCCATGCTGAAGGAGGGATGAGGATGCGATACCTGGACACATCGCTCAGGAGGATGGTCTGGGGACTTGCGCTGGCGCTGGCTGCGTGCACCACACCACCAGCCCCGGTAACCCCTTCGGCAACGGTCCCGGCGGTGGAGACCCCTCTCCCCCAGCCCTCCCCCACCCGGGCACTGCGCCCCACACTTCCCCTTCCTCCCCCCTCCCCTACCCCCTGGGCGCCTCCCCCGGGGTTCGATGGGACGGTGTATCGGCCCCCTACCCCCCCAGCGCCATCGGTGCAGCTCACCTACAGCGCCGCCTGCCCCAATGGGGAAGGCCTCGAGGAGAGCCCTCCACCCCGACCGGAGGAGGTCCTGGCCCTGCTCCAGGCGCTGCGCTCGGAAGATCCCATTGCCCAGCGGCAGGCCACAGATCCGGCCTTCTGGCCCCTGCTCCCGCCAGCGGGAAAGCCGGCGTGGTCTGCGGATGTTTCGCCGGAAACCCTGATGAAGCCGCGACCGGGGATAGAGGCGCCCTATGGGGAGCTGCTGCGGAACGGATGTGGGGATGAAGTGATAAAACGGACGTGGTGGGTCGAAGTTTGTCCAGGTCCGTGCGCTGACCCCCGGGTGGCCGCCCAGGAATCCCTCAAGGGGCATCTGTTTTTGATCCGCCGTCGAGGGCACTGGCTGATCTGGGCGATGCGCTGAGGGCGGGGGAGGAACCTGAGGCGGGAGGTGAAGCGGATCCGCCAGGCCGGTCGGGCCGCCATCGGAACGCCCGCCGCATCGAACGCCAGAGGGATCATCAGGAACCCCCACCGGGCCCGGATCGACCTGCCGCTTCCTGTTTAATACAGTTTCCCTTTATTTTGTCACGATCCTGTCACGATGGGCGGAGATCATGAGGGTGGAGACCTCTCCCCGAAGCCCCCACCTCGGCGGGTCGGGGAGGGGTAATTCCGATGGAGGGAAGACCCATGCCGAACCGGTGGCTGTTATATGACAGCGGGTGTGCGGTGTGCGCCGCCCTGGCCCAGGAGGTGGAAACGCTCAGCGGCGGGCGGCTGGGGGTGCGAAGTTTGCGGGACCCCGGGGTCCGGGCCCTGCTGACCCGCGCCCGTCCCGGCTGGCGCTGGGAGCCCATGCTCGTCGAGATGGAGGGGGAGCGGGTGCGGGTCTTCGCGGGGCTGGCGATGCGCTGGCGCCTGGTGCAGCTTCTGGGCCCGGTGCGGGCGTTGCGGGCCGCCCAGGCCGTGGCCCGGCACGGCGGGCCGCTGCGGGGCGTGGATTGGGGGAGGCGACGGTTCTTAAACATAGCCTTCGTTTTTGCAGTAATATTGCTACTTTTCCGCATTCAATCAGCTCGAATTAACACTAATTCCCTCAACCTTTCAGGCAATGATATTGCAGGGATCCCCGAGGTCCGTCAAGCGCTCACGCTGAAGGAAGTTTATCGTCTGCTCTTACAGTATGCAGGGCGATTGTCAGAAATGCCCACCGTTACGGGGCTTCAGAGCATCGATTTGCCAGGCGATACCGCCGACGCCGGGCTGGATGGCCGACGTCGAGGATGGATCGGAACCCTGCAGACCGACAGGGAACAGATTACGGTGCGGGTGGAAGACGGATATGTTAGGGAAGCACTTTCACAACCTCTGTCGGAACCGCTCCCTTCCCTTCCCGAGCTTGTGATCGACTCGCCTCAGGCGTTGCGTCAGGCACAGTCGGCCTACCCGGATTTGAAACCTTCCAGCGACTTGAAAGGCCAGGGGTTGCACTACTTTCTGGGCACAACGGAGTCGGGGGAAAGCGTTGTGGGCATCCTGGGCATACGCGGGAAACAACGGAGCAGAATCCTGGTGAACTCTCAATCGGGCCGCGTGGTCGCCGCTCAAACCTACACCTGGGCCGGAGAGGGAGGGATCCTCTACTCCACGGATGGAGGGAGGACCTGGTTTGCCTCTGACCTTCGTGGACGGATGGTGAAAGCAATTGCGATATCTCCGGGTAATCCGGACGTGGCATATGCCGTCGCTCCGGACCCTGGTGGGATTGTTGTCTACCGCACCCGGAACGGCGGCGCGAACTGGGAGGAGTGGGGACGCCTCCCGCCCGAGGCCGGCGACTGGCCCTTTGATGCTGTAGTTGTCGGGAACAAAGAGGGGCGGGAAACCCTGCTGGTCGGAACGTGGACGGGAGTCTGGCAATCCCGGGACGGACGGTCCTGGTCACCGGTGAACGGTGAACTATCGGGGCCCGTTCAGTGGCTTGTCGGACTCGAATCTCAGAGCGGCGAGAGGCTGTTTATCAGCGTGACGGCCGGTGAGGACCGCGGGTTGTATGCCGGCACGGAGGATGGCCGGTGGACACGGATCGCCCGCGGGGTTTATCGCCTCTCCCCATCGGTTGACGGCAGAAGCATCATCGCCGTTGACGAAGAAACCCCCGGGCAAGCGCTGCTCCTGCAGGAAAGAAAGGTGCAGGCCATAAAGGTTCCTGCTTCGCTCCTGGAAGCCGCCGGGGATTTCGCCCGGGATGCCGCCTGGCTTGTTCGTTCTCCGTCCGGTGGTGTGGGGCTGTTCCGGAATGATACGGACGACGTGCAATGGACGTTGCCGGGCCCGATTGCGAGCGTGGCCGTCTCGCCTGCCTATCCGACAGAGCGGGTGGCCCTGGCGGGGGGATTCCGCGGCGGTATCTTCCGCACCACAGATGGCGGAAAGCACTGGGAACGGGTCCTGGCTTGGCCTTCCGCTTTGATTCCCGGCAGTGACGAAATCTACGAAATCGTCTTTCTGTCCCCCGAAAAAGTTTTAGCGATTCAGGGAGGGAGGATGACATGGCAACAGCGATGAAGAAGCGATGGTCGAGGGTTCTTGCTCTGCTCCTGATCCCTGGTAGCCTGGCGTATGCAGCTTCTGTCGCTCCGGTTTGGGCTGGCCATTACACGGGGTGGTTCACCGGCTACGCCATGGGGAACCGTTATGGGGGTGCGGGCGTGGAAATCCGACAGGGACACTTTGCCAATCATTACTATGCCTGGTGTCCAAATGACCCGGCAGCATGGTGGACCTGGGGCACCCGCATTGACACGGATAGCCCCATTAAGCAACACAATCAATCAGGTGGGGATGTCTATTACAGCACTTTTTATCTGGAAGACGTGGGCGACCCCAGTTGCTCCATGGGGAATTACTGGGTGGATATCTACTTTGGACGTTGGGAAAACCGCCCCTCTTCGGACCCGAACTACTGCTACTGCTCGGGAGTCACCAGTCCGGGGTTTTGCTATGCGGCCAGCGCAAACTCTTGTTCGGACGCCATCAACTTCGGTCGACAATGGCGTGGCTACACGGGACCGTAAATGAATCGAAGGATAGGGCCAGCGCCGGTATGATGCCCGCTCCTTCGGCCGGAGGTGGAGGATGAAACGGGAAGCGATCATCGGGCTGGCAGGCATCATCCTGCTTGTGGCCGGGCTCTGCGCCTGTGGGACGCGAAGCCCGGCCCCACCCTCGACTCCGACACAGCAGGCTATCGCTCCGGAGTCCTCTCATGCCCCTACCCTGACGCCCCCTGCGGTGAGGGCATCTCTCGCCCACACGGAAACGCCCTCTGTGCACCTAATGCCGACGGAAACCCCGGACTGGCGCTCTCTCCTTCCGCCCACCTCCGAACCTGCCCCCACCCCCGAGAAGATCTGGCCGGTTTATCCTCCCCCTACCCCGGAGCCCGGACAGGTCCTGGGTGGCGGGACGGTTCAGGATGGTCCGTTTAACTTCACGCTGTGGGTTGTGAAAGACCCGAGTTTCGGTCATAACCCCGTCGCCCCTTCGCTTTACAGCGACGTGGAAGGTAGAGCCGTCTATATGAGCTGGGTTTACAACGGGGAGGAACCTCTTGCCGGGCCTGTTTTTGAGTACTGGGGCCTCCCGCTTCCCCGCCGGGATAGCCTCCCGGTGGCTGAATACGCCCGTATAGAACGGGGGTGGGGTGGCGGACACAGTGTAGGGGTTCATTGCAGTCCAGACCTGTTTCCGGCACCATGCTCTACCGCTCCCATCAAAGCGGGCTTGATCCTGATCACGCCGGTCGGTTCTTATGGAGCCTGTATCCGGTTCACCCTCACCCCGGATCTTGCGGACATAGACCCCGCGAGCATCGCCGTTGGATATTTGCCATGCAAGGACCCCAATCCTGCAAGGTGACCTTCGGGACCGAGGCTCCGGAAAATCGGGACCAACCTGGGACCAGATTGGGACCACTTTGTCACCCCCTTTTTGTGAGAGGTGGATATATCGGGATACGAAGGAGAGCCCATGCTCGGACGAGTGCTGCGAAAGGAGGAAAAACAATGCCCAACCATTGGCTGTTATATGACAGCGGGTGTGCGGTGTGCGCCGCCCTGGCCCAGGAGGTGGAAGCCCGCAACGACGGATGGCTGAAAATGCACTCACTGCGATATCACGAGTAGCCCAATGATAGAAAATTATGATCAGGAGGTGATCCATGAAGAGGAAATGGTTCCGGACATTCGCGAAACTAATTGTAATTTCTTGGGCTATTTTATCAACATTTTATATATCTAAGGCCGGCACTACATATCATTGGGATTGGCAGGAAAGTCCAAATTGGGGCTCTTGGACCTGGCAGCCATATTACTCTGGTTATGATATCCGCTGGGCCATAACTGATTGGTGGTATGAGCAAAACGCAGCCGCTATTCGATCAAATGCTTGGAAAGGATTTCGCTTGGAATGGGAAGGATATAAGCCAGACCCTCAAGCATATTGTGATCAGATGAACGCTTGGTTTGTGAATAGCAGTGGTCTTCCTAATGCAACCTGGAATCGGTATAACAAATGCGGCCGTTCAGATATTTATGAGGTTATTTATATCTGGTTTAATGCGTCTCAAATTCAATCTAATACTTACTATCATACCGACACTCGATGGCGACAAACACAAAATCCAACCACCGGCGAGGTTAATTATTCCCTTGGTTGCAACCTTTGCGCTAACGATGATTGGCTCGGCAAACTGGTATATGGGTCTAATTACTCTAAGTCTTATACAGATCCTCCGGGTTTAGCCCCATAATCTGAGTTGCAGGAGGTTAATGATGAAAAGGCGTGTGATGCTGGCCCTGGCGATCGGATTGGCATTCATCGGTGCCACGCTCCCCCCGACGTGGCCCACCCCGATCACCCGCGAGGGGGAGGGTTATTCGGCCGTTGCCGTGCGGGAGCCGGATGGCCTCTGGGTCATTCAAGCCCGGCTGGTGGCGAACACCCCGGACGTCCTCGCCACCTACCGCCAGGCTCGCCTGGCAGCCGCGAAGGCCCTCCTGGATCGCCCCTGGCCGGGCCCCCTCCCTGTCCAGATCACCTTCCGCTCCCCCCTCTCCTTTCGTGCCGTCCAGAGCCTCCTCCAGGCCGGCCATCTGGAGTTCGACAGCGTGGCGGGCGTGCTGGCCCCCGACTTCGCCTGGGGCGGATGGGCGGACCCGCGGGAGTGGACCGCGACCGGCCTCGCGATCGATCCCCCCTGGCTGGAACGGATCGGTTGGTCCGGCGACCCTTGGGAGGCCCCCCTCGTCACCCATCTCACCGGCTGGCTCCATCGCCCCGAGGACCTGCGCTTCTGGTTGGAGCGACCGGAGGTGGAGCTGGTCGACACCCTGGGGGCCGAGCTGGAAGCCTGGGTGCGCCGCAGCCTCCCTTACCGCCTCGGGGGCGGGCGCCTGGGATATGCCCACCGGATGATCCCGACGCTGCCTTGGATCGAATACGCCCGATTCCCGGCGCCGGAGGGCCGATGATCCGCACGGTGCGAGAAGGAACTGAATGGGTGCTGATCCATATCGGGGTGGGGGCCCTGGCCCTGCTCGGGCTGTGGGAGTGGGAGCGGACAGGGCTGGCGGCCCTCCGCCCCCTGTGGAGCCGCCTCCCGGGGTGGCCTCCCACGGATGTTACCTTTTTTCTCTTCACCGGCGGCCTGGGGGTGGGGCTGCTCCTCGGCCTGGGTCAGGCTCTGACCGGCCGCCTGCCGGTGAGGTCCGCATCCTGGATCCTCCGCAGCGGCCTGGGGGGCGGGCTGGCCCTCTTGATCCCCTGGGGGCTCCTCTGGGCCATCGGCCCGGAGCGGGTCCTGCCCCCCATGCCCCCGGAGTTCTCTTCCTTCCTTCTGATCTTCGGGGTCAACGGGGCCAGCCTGGGGCTGGGGGTGGGGCTGGCCCAATGGACGCTCCTCCGGCGGGTGATCCGCGCGGCCTGGGCGTGGCTGACCCTGACCGCCTTCGGAGGGCTTCTGGCGGGATGGGGGATGGCGTGGTGGGCGGGACACTGGATGGATCGCCTTCCGGAGGGTCAGGAGCCGCTGGGATGGCTGGCCCTGGGTGCTCTCGCCGGGCTGCTCTTCGGGGTCACGACGGCCTGGGGCCTCCCCGCCCTCTCTCCTCCCGAAACGGATCGCCCGCGAAAGATCCGCCACGCATCATTCGGAGGAAGGGAACCGGAAAACCCATAGAGGCTCTGGCCCTCTCGGAGGCAGGCGAGTGGCTGGCCATCGCGGAGGGCGGCAGCAACGGCCCCTGGATCGCCCGGTATTCCGTGGCGACCGGACGGCTCCTCGGGCGCTGGGCGGCGGACACCGCGGCGGTGCTCCGCCTGGCCTTCGGGCCGGGAGGAACCTGGCTGGCCTCAGGCGGTGGAGAGGGAACCGTGAAAATCTGGCGGGCCCCCGATGGGGCGCTGCCCCAGATCCTGGAAGGCCACACAGAGGCCATCCTCGCCCTCAAGCTCTCCCCCGATGGCCGAACGCTAAGCGGAGGGGAAGCGAGGGTCGAACGATGGTTGTTGTAGGACGGTGGGTGTTCCATATGCGCCGCCCTGGCCCGGGAAGTGGAAACGCTCAGCGGCGGGCGGCTGGGGGTGCGGTCGCTACGGGAGCCCGAGGTGCAGGCCCGACGGAACCCGGCCCGCCCTGGCTGGCGCTAAGAGCCGATGCCCCTGGAAATCGAGGGGAAGCACGTCCGGGTCTTCACGGGCCTGGCGATGTGCTGGCGCCTGGTGCAGGTTCTGGGCCCGGTGCGGGCGTTGCGGGTGGCCCAGGCCGTGGCTCGGATGGGAGGCCCGGTGCTGGGGGTGGATTGGGGGAGGCGACGGCTGTTGCGCCAGAGCCTGGCCCTGGCCGGGCTGGCGCTGCTGCGGCGGATCCCCGGAGGGACCCATGCCCCTCGAACCGCCGGTTCCGCCGGTTCGGCCTCTCCTCGTCTCGGCCCAGGGGAGGAGGAGCTCTGGGAGGGGTTCGTGCTCCTTCCGGAAGGCGCCCCGATTCCCCCCTTCGTGAGCTGTGCCCCCGCCCCCATCCTGTGCCAGACCGATGGCCGCCCGGAAGCCGAGGCCCTGCGCGGGGAGACCCTTCCGGTGCAGGATCTGGCCGAGGCACGAGCGCAGATCCCCTTCCCCCTCTACCGGCCAACAGAGTTGCCCTTTCAACAAGGGCAGGTGATCCGGTTCCGAGGAGGCGGTCGAGTGTTCATCGTGATGCTGGACTTCGGGCGGGCCTCTGAACCCGAAGGGAGCCTGTGGGCGCGTCCCATTTATCCTCGTCCTTATCCAGTGTGGCCGGTGCGGCATCCTGAGCAGCCAGAGATTCCAGTCCCACCGGCAAAGGTTTTCTTCACGCCGGCCCCCGGGGTGCTGCTTCCGACCGTGGATGGCTATATGGTGCATTGGATCGAACAAGATGTTCTTTACACCCTCGTGACTTATCAGGATCCTGAGGGATCCTTGATGCCCATCATTACAACCTCATTAACAAAATTTTAAGCGAAAGGAGGTTTTCCATGGCGTATGCATATGTTTATGCACCGATATCGGGAATCGTGACCGGGCGGGATTATTATTGTGATTGCCCAGCTTGCTACGGGAATTGTAGCGGATGTTTAAACGCTCATGGTCGTTGCAAGAATTGGTCTTCACCAATTGACATTGCAGGAACTGGATCAACATGCCCAACACCCGGATCGATTTGTCTATATGTCAATTATCCAACGGTTCGTCGCGTGCGAACATGGGTCGAATATCTGTGTTGCTGTAAAGAACCGAACAATAGCTACGCTCGTTCAATCACAGTTGATTTGTATATATACGATAACGGAAAGTATTGTTATGTTGGTTCAGTGATGTATGGTCATGTCGCTAATCCTACTGTAAGCAACGGACAGTGGATTGATTTAACTTCCCGCTCATATAAACTTGGCGATATTGTTGGAGGATGCTATCTCTGCAAATCATGCCCAAACCCATCCGATCAATGCAATTGTCCAACATGCTCTTGCTCAAATCGTGATTGCAGGTGCACAGTTTGTTATAGTGGATCCCATGTTCATCTTGAAAGATACTTAGGCGAGACAGTAGCTCCTTGTTGCTGTGTTGATGTCGCTCAAGGGACCACGGCCATCTATCGCTTCTATTACAATCCTGGTTATACTTGTTAAACAAGGAGAATGTGATGTGTGTTCTGTCTAAGCCGGGTCGGATTGCGATCATGATGCTGATGGTGCTAAGCCTGCTGAGCTGTAGGATGCCGCAGGCTCCTGGACCCCGGCCCACGTTGGAGAAGGGGTTCGGTTCACCCCTCTCTACCCCTCCTCCGCCCACACTCCCCACTTCCCCCTGCCTTCCTCCACCGGATATTTCGAGCGGGGAGACGCCCTCGCCGCTCCTGGACCTTCGGGATCTCCGCTGGGAGGAGCTGGCCCGACCCGACCGGCGCCTGCGCCACCTCCCGGGTTCTCCGTATCCCATCTTCCCGGAGTCGATCTCCCGGGACGGCCGCCGCCTTACGGTGGTGTGGCGCTGGCCCCTGGAGCCCCCACTTCAGAACGCAGGTTTCCTGGCCTCCGCAGAACTGGATACGGAAGGCAATACCCACCACTGGCTCATCCAGGACGGGAGCGCCATCCGTGAGAAAGAGACCGTTGAGGAAGTCTGCTGCTGGACCCTTTCGGATGGCCGACGGCTCAGGGCCACCCGCACCCATGTCGGCCTCATTCGCCTGATCCTGGAAGAGGATCACCGCTCCCGCGTTCTGGAGCCGCCGGAACCGATCCGTGACCTTCTCCTGGCCCGGGACGCGGTGGCCCTCGCCTCCTCCCCAAACGGGACGGTGTGGCGAGTAGATCTGAACACCGGGACCTGGGAGAAGGTCCTGGAGAGGGAGCGGGGACTGTGGGGGGTGATCATGGCCCGGGATAGCGCTTACGGGTTGGCGCTGCAAGAGGTGGAAACCCCGGATGGGCTGCCGCGGATCCGGATCTGGCAAGTCCCCGCCCGCATGGGCGCGCCAGCCCGCCGGATCGATCTGCCGCTTCACATCCTTGGATCAGACGACCCGAACATCCCACCGACCAGGGAGATCGGAAACGGTCCTCACTGGCTCATCGGGGTGCCCAACGATGCATTCGGGAAGGGCTTCCTTCTGGACCTCCACGCCGGCCGGGTGGTGAGGCCCGCCGACCTGGGGCTTTCAGATTGGAACTTCTTCGACTACGCCCTTTCCCCGGATGGACAATGGCTGGCGATCGCCATGGTGCGCGTAGGCCAGCACCTCAAAGGGCCCGAAGATCCCGCCCGAGTCCTCTACCTTGCCCCGGGAGCCCATCTCAAAGCCGGCCGGCTTCTGGAAGGGGTCTCCATAATGACCTGGGGGGTCGATCCCCCTGCCGTCTTCCTGAAAGATCTGCAAACCGGTGAGCTGCGTGTGTTGCGCCTGCCCGCAGCTCCGGGATCCCTTGGAATTCCCCTCGCCGGCGCGCGACCGCCCCTCGTTCCTGTTCCAGACGGCGTGTTGGCCGTAAGGGGGGAGCATGGGGAACAGGCGGTGTGGCTGAACCTGGAGGGAGTCCCCCAGGCGACCCTGGATCTCTTCCCCTTCTACCAGGGCATATATGCGTTGCTTCCTGAAATCCAAGGGCGCCTGCTGAAACGGGTGTGGATCGGCGCCCAGGCGATCTCCCCTCGTTCGGACGGACGGTGTCAGTGGGGGTTGATTGAATGGATCCCCCCGCCATCGCCTGCTTCACATCCCGGAACAAACGAATCCGGCGATCCGGCCGCCGATGACGATCAGTCGAGAGACCTTTCCCTCCAGCTGGGATCTGCATCGCCCGTGCGGTTGGTCGCTCGGGGACGGGATCCAGACCCGGGAGCTCGAAGGGGGGTTCCATAAGGCGGGCGGGATGGTGGAAGCGATGGGGGGTGGATGATAGCGATGGCCCTGGCGCTGGGGGCGTGCGGGAGGGGCCGAGGAACCGCTCCCACCCCTCCCCGGCCGGCGCCGATTCCGCACCGGGCTTCGGGGGGAAGCGCCCTGGCCGCCCGGCACAGAGGATCCCGATCTCAGCGTCGCGTCCCCCTTTTTGGAGGACACTCTTCGAATTTGTCCTCCTTTTTGGAGGACTACGGCTTCCGCTGGCTGAATCGCATGAAAACCGAAAGCCGATCCGCGACCGGAGGGGAAGCGAGGAGCGAACGATGGCTACTCTACGATGCGGGATGCTCGGTGTGCGCCGCCCTGGCCCGGGAGGTGGAAACGCTCAGCGGCGGGCGGCTGGGGGTGCGCTCGCTGCGGGACCCCGGGGTCCGGGCCCTGCTGAACCGCGCCCGCCCCGGCTGGCGCTGGGAGCCGATGCTCGTCGAGATCGAAGGGGAGCGCGTGCGGGTCTTCACGGGGCTGGCGGTGCGCTGGCGCCTGGTGCAGGTTCTGGGCCCGGCGCGGGCGTTGCGGGTGGCCCAGGCCGTGGCCCGGCACGGCGGGCCGGTGCTAAGCGTGGATTGGGGGAGGCGCGATTTCCTGCGCCGGGCCGGAGGGGCTCTGCTTGGCCTTCTGACGCTACAAGGCCTGGGAGCTCCGCTTCGCTCTGGGACAGCCGGACCCCCCATCCCTTCCCCATCCCGGCCGCCCTCCCGCCGACAGGTGCAAAATGGGGAACCCCTCTACAGCGCCCTCCTCCAACAGGCTCAGAAACAGTTCCGCTTTGAGACCTGGAACGCTGAGCCCGACTGGAAGGAGGTGTGGCTATACTCTTTTGAGAAGGGCTCCGCCCTGGTTGCCCCCCTGTTCCCATCGGGTTCATCGCACCGCTTCCTGACCGCCTCAGTTCGCGGGGAGGAGATCCTAGCCCTGTATGTGGTAGAGATCGAACTGAAGGAAGGCCCTGCTCGCTCTGGACGTGCCCGC
>Ga0209478_1001987_pt1 | contig 12876 bp, 9 predicted proteins | sample DewCreD2012metaG_5_FD_184109 | JGI IMG/M metagenome (GOLD analysis project Ga0209478, IMG submission 184109) | Hot spring sediment bacterial and archeal communities from British Columbia, Canada, to study Microbial Dark Matter (Phase II) - Dewar... ... | reverse complement strand
AATGCCCAGGCGGAGACGCGCATTCCCCAGTTCAGTGCGCTCACGCGCCATCTGCTCTCGGCTGGTGGCAAGCGGCTGCGCCCCGCGCTGGTCATTCTAAGCGCGTATGCGGCGGCGCCGGAGCGGTTTCACGAGCGTTTTCGCGACGGGCAGCAAGCCAGTTCGCGCTTGACGGCCATTGCCGCCTGCATGGAGATGATCCACATGGCGACGCTCATCCATGACGATGTAATTGATCAGACCTTCATGCGACGGGGCAAGCCCACCGTGAACGCCTTGTACGGTAATTTGGCGACCATTCTGTCGGGCGACTACATTTTGGCGCGTGCCCTGCGCTATCTGGCGATGGACGGCGATTTGCGCATTATTCAACAGGTGGCTCATATCACCACCGCGCTGAGCGAAGGCGAGGTGCAGGAGGTCTTCTGGCGACGCCAGCTTGACCTTAGCGAGCAGGACTATATGGAGGTGGTACGCCGCAAAACCGCCGAATTCCTCGCCGGCTGTTGCCGTATTGGGGGCTATCTGGTCGATGCGGACCCCGCGGCGCTGGAAGCGCTCGAAGCGTTTGGGCGTGCGCTGGGGATCGCCTTTCAGATTGTGGACGATTTGCTCGATTATGTGGGTGAAGCCCAGACGATGGGCAAGCCTCAAGGCACCGATTTTCGCGAGGGGTGCGCCACGCTGCCCCTCATCCACTTCTACGCCCACGCGCCGGAACCGTTGCGCCGTGCCTTGCAAGCGGAGTTCGGCACCCCTGTGGAGCCGGAGCGTTTTACCTATTATAGAGAACAAATGCGCCTCATCGGTAGTCTAAGGTATGCGGAGGAGGTAGCCGAGCGCTATCGTCAGCACGCCTTCGAAGCGCTGCAGGCGCTCGTGCCGTCCCTCGCCCGGCAGACGCTGGAGGAGGTTGCACGATTCATCACGGAGCGCAAGTATTGATGCAGGGGCGCGTGCCAAAAGAGATTGCCGGACTGGCGAAGCGGTTCCAGGCGTTCATTTTCGATCTGGACGGCGTGGTCTATCGTGGCAGTCAGCCACTGCCGCATGCCATCGAGACCATCGACCTGCTGATGGCGAGTGGGCGCGAGGTGTTCTTCGTGACGAACAACTCTGGCGCGACGCGCGAACAGTATGCGGAACGCCTGCAGCAGATGGGACTGTCGGTTACCCCCGACCGCATCCTGACCTCCAGCTGGGCGACAGTGCATTACTTGCAGCAGCATATGCCGCGTGCCCGCCTATTCGTTGTGGGGGAACCCGGGTTGAAACAGGAGCTGCAAACCGCCAACTTTCGCCTGATCGATGACCCGGAAGTAGAGCTGCCCGATGCGGTGGTGGTGGGCATCGACCGCGAATTCACTTATCAGCGTCTGGCACAAGCGCAATGGGCGATCCTGCAAGGGGCGCAATTTATCGCTACCAACACCGACGCGACCTACCCTGCCGAAGGGCGTGTCCTGCCTGGTGCGGGCAGTATCGTGGCGGCCATCCAAACGGCGACAGGCAAAATGCCCCTTGTGATGGGTAAGCCAAACTCGCGCATTTTGCTACCCCTGCTGGACGAGCATCGGATTAGCCTGGACACGACGCTCGTTGTGGGCGATCGGCTGGAGACCGACATTGCGCTCGCGCATGCCCTCCATATGCCCAGCGCGCTGGTGTTGACAGGGGTCACAACACGCGAAGATCTGGAAAATGCCCCTCTGGACCTGCTGCCACACTGGGTGCTGGCGAACTTGTGCGACCTGCTGGGCGATCCGGTGGAGCTGCTCTTGATTCGCATGGAATGAATGGGGTATAATAGGGGACACTGGTGGGGCGGTAGCTCAGCTGGGAGAGCGCTAGAATCGCACTCTAGAGGTCGGGGGTTCGAATCCCCTCCGCTCCACCACCAATCCGTTGGGAACTTCTCGCGCCAGGATACTCTATGTGGTGTTTCATTCCGATACGCGATATCCGCATCTAGTGATTTTCGCACCCTTATCACATCTTGTGAGATTGAACAAATAAAAAGGGGAATTACTTGGAAGGGGTGGAGGTACACATATGCCACCGCTGGGATCTGCCCTTCTCGGCACCATCCCCCTGCTTGAACAACTGTTTTCCTCATGCCAGCCCAAGGTGTGGTGGCGGCACGCTCCCTGCCCGACATCTGCCGATTCAGTAAATTCGGGCACGCTTGATATGGGTCATCCCTGCGTTCGCTGTTGAGCAGGGCAAGTGCTGATCCCAAGGACACGCCAGAGGGGACAAAACCGCACAAAGCCCGTAAGCAGGGGTATCAAGCCGACCAATCCCCACCAGCTCTGGTAGTACCAGCCTGCTGCCAGAATGACAATCCCTATTAGGATACGAATTGCCTGCTCAACACGCCCGATGTTGCATGTCATTTCGCATGCACCTTCTATTTTGGAGACGAAGATGGGGTTAATCAGTTTCCATGCACAAGGTGTTTTTCTTATGCTGAGTCGGGCGCGGGAATCCGCCCGTGCCTCCAATACTCCGAATCGCTTGGGCAGCAAAAAACAGGCATTTTTGCCAGTCCCATCGCCGCGTTTATCGAGTTATAATGTGTCTGCTGATGCCGAAAGGAGGCAAAAAAGGCTGCTTTGGTCGCATCAGCCGCTTGGAGTTGTCCGCTTTTGGGTGGTTTTTGAGCCATGTACTCATGGAGCAAATGCCCAGCGGGCGAAGGCTCCACAAAAACAATCATGCAGAGGAGGTTTATGCAGATGAAACGCGTAATGATTTTACTGGGTGCTTTGAGCTTGATCGCGCTGAGCGCACGCGCGAACATCATCGACTACGACGCGGATCCGGGCGCCAGATACCAGAGCTACTTCCCGGGCGGTGCGAACAAGCAGGTGCTCGATGATGTGAACCGTGTGTCGGGTTTGCCCATCAAGCAGATCAACATTGGCTTCGCTAACCTCAACCAGTCCAACGTTAATGCCACCCTCTATGTGTATAACACAGGCAGTGGTGGCGTGGTAGGCAACCTGCTTTACACGGCAACCCTCACCGGGATCCCCTACGGACTGTTCCAGCTGCAGTTCGGCACGCCCAATATCGCGGCCGGGATTTCAAGCCTGTGGATCGGGTTGTCGGCAAACGCGGCAAACGCCGGGATGGTGATAATGCCTGCCCCGCCAACCGTCGGGACCAGCGCCGATGTGTTCGCATGGGATGACGATGGGAACGGCATGATCGACAATAACGACTACTGGTTCTTCGGCGGCAATCCCGTAGCGAACTTCGCCATTGAAGTGTATGCTGTTCCTGAACCCGCCAGCCTGATTGCGCTGGGCAGCGGGCTAATGGGACTGATTGGGCTGCGTCGGCGCAAGGCTCAGCGTGCCTGAATCTGGGCATCGGGCAGGACTTGGCGCAGAGCGTTGAGCACCTGTGGGATGAGCTGCACGCGCTGGGGCACTTCCACTCGGCGCGTGCCGCCATTTACGCCTACTTCAAAACACACAACCGCCTCACCCGGGTAGCGCTCCAGCACCTGACGCATTCGTTGTAGCTGCTCTGGCAGGCAGCGTTGCACCCGAATGCAGAGGAATGGCACTGATGACAGCTCGTCCTCGGTCAGGTCCGACAGGTCAGGCGATTGGGGAGGACGGAACGGTTCCACCGAGTCGGCAACCAGCTCCAGCCCGTTACCTTCGCTGTTGTCGTTCTTACCTCCGAATTCGCGCGTTTGCAACTTGCCCCGAATCAGCACCAGGCTGTCCTTGGTAATCGCGTCGCGGCATGTTTCATACACTTGTGGGAACACCGTGACATGGATGCTGCCTGTTAAATCTTCCAGTACAAGGGATGCCATGCGTGCACTGCGTTGGCGCGTGGTGCGGAACTGCACACTGGTTAGAATACCGCCCAGGGTGAGCGTTGTGCCTGGCTCGCGTTCGAGGGCGCGGGCGATGGGGGTTGCCACGCGGGCGAGGGCACGGGCGTAAGGGCGCACTGGATGGTCTGACAGATAGACTCCGAGCAGTTCCCGCTCCAGCGCGAGCTTCTGGGGTGTGGTGAGGTCATCGACGAGGGGTAGGCTCGGTCTGGCAATGCGCACTTCCTGACCGCTCTCAAAAAGCGAGTTCTGCCCGGCGGCGCGGGCCCGCGCCACCGATTGGGCATACTGCAGAATGGTGTCCAGTCCAGCGAGCAGTTGAGCGCGGTTCGGATGGAGCGATTCGAACGCGCCTGCCTGAATGAGCGCCTCCAGCACGCTGCGATTGACTCCACCCGCTGCTTGCAGGCGCACGGCGAAATCGAACACATCCTGAAAGGGTCCACCCTCTGCACGCGCTCTGAGGATCGCTTCCACCGCCGCCTCGCCCACATTCTTAATCGCGCCCAGCCCGAAGCGAATAGCAGGCATAGGCTCTGTTGCCGCTCCAGCCCCCGCCATGCTCTCTCCCCTATGGGGAAAGGGAGCGGAGGGGGGAGCCAGTTCCACCGTGAAGCCCACCTCGCTGCGGTTGATGTCAGGCGGCAGTACTCGGATGCCCCGTGCGCTGCACTCTTCGATGCAGCTGGCGATTTTGTCTGACTTGTCTTTGTAGACCGCCATGAGAGCTGCCATATACTCCACGGGGTAGTTCGCCTTCAGGTAGGCGGTCTGGTAGGCGATATGGGCGTAGCAGACGGCGTGCGCCTTATTGAAGGCATAGCCGGCGAACGGCTCAATTAGATCGAACAATCGATTGGCTTCCTGCTCGCTGATGCCCTTTTCGGCGGCGCCTTTGACGAACTCGGCGCGCATGCGCTTCATCTCCTCGGGCTTCTTTTTGCCCATCGCGCGGCGCAAAATATCGGCTTTGCCCAGTGAGAAACCCGCTAATGCCTGCACACACTTCAGCACCTGGTCTTGATAGACAATCACACCGTAGGTCTCCTTCAGAATTGGTTCCAGCAAGGGGTGTGGGTAGCTCACTGGCTCGCGTCCGTGTTTACGGGCGATATAGGTGGGGATATGCTCCATCGGTCCGGGGCGATAGAGGGCGACCATTGCGGCCAGTTCGCGCACATTTTGGGGTTTGAGTTGCTGGATATAGCGGCGCATGCCTGCGCTTTCCAGCTGGAACACGCCCGTCGTCTCACCTCGCCCCAGCATGGCATAGGTTTTGGTGTCATTTAGAGGCAACTCGCGCAGGTTCAGTCGAATCCCGCGCGATTTTTCGATGTTTTCCACCGCCTTTGCCAGCACGGAGAGGTTCATCAAGCCCAGAAAATCCATCTTAAGCAGCCCGATCTGCTCCAGATTGCCCATGTGGAACTGAGTGATCAGTTCACCGTCCGCACTGCGAGCCAGTGGCACACGCTCGACCAGTGGCTCGTGGGAGATGACTACGCCTGCAGCATGCACGCTTGCGTTGCGTGTAATCCCCTCCAGGCGGCGCGCTGTGTCTACCAGTCGTCGCACCTCTGGTGAACGCTCATATTCTCGCCGGAACTCTGGAATTTCTCGCAATGCGCGATCGATGGTCATGCCTGGCGCGGTGGGAATGAGCTTGGCGATGCGGTCGATCTGGGCGCTGCTGAGATTCAGGGCGCGTCCCACATCCCGCAGCGCCGCTTTGGCAGCCAGCGTGCCGAAAGTGATGATCTGCGCTACGCGCTCCTCGCCATACTTCTGGCGTACATAGCGTAGCACCAGATCGCGCCGTGCGTCTTCGAAGTCCATATCGATGTCAGGCATCTGGATGCGCTCGATATTGAGAAATCGTTCGAAAGTCAGGTCATACTCGATGGGGTCGATATCGGTGATGCCGAGGCAGTAGGAGACGAGGCTGCCGGCGGCGGAGCCGCGCACGCCAAAGTAGATGCCTTGCTGACGCGCGAACTGCGCGAAATCGTGCACAATCAAAAAGTACGGTGCGAAGCCTGTTTGGTCGATGACCGATAGCTCATACTCCAGCCGCTGCCAGTAGGCGTCGGGCGTGTTTGGCACGAGGCGTGGCAGGGCGGCGTGGCACAGGTCGCGCAGGTGTTCCATCGGGGTTTTGCCTTCAGGCAGATCGGGCGCAGGCAGCTGGACTCGTCCAAATTCCAGCGTCAAGTTGCAACGGCTGGCAATCTCCAGCGTGCTGGCGAGTGCCTCTGGGTGATCGGCAAAGAGCGCCGCCATCTCCTGGGGCGATTTAAGGTAGAACTCCTCCGCCCCGAACCTGAGCCGCTTCGGATCATCGATATGCGTGTTCGTCTGAATACAGAGCAGCACATCGTGAATCGCGGCATCTTCGCGATTCAGATAGTGGGCATCGTTGGTTGCCAGCAGGGGCAAACGGAACTCCTGTGCCAGTTTTAATAGTCCCTCATTAATGGTGCGTTGTTCGGGCAAGCCGTGGTCTTGCAGCTCGATATAAAAGTTCTCGCGTCCGAATATCTCGCAATATTCACTGACGAGCTGGCGGGCGCGCTCGAAGTTGCCTTTGAGTAATGCGTCTGGGATTTCGCCCGCAATGCAGGAGGAGGTGGCGATTAGCCCTTCGGCATGCTGACTGAGCACCTCTTTGTCCACGCGCGGCTTGTAATAGAAGCCCTCCAGATGGGCGATTGTGCTGAGACGCAGCAGATTGCGATAGCCTGTTTCGTCTTTGGCGAGCAGCAGCAAATGAGAGCTTGTCTGATCCTGGCGGGTGCGGTCGCGCATGCGGCGCGGTGCCAGATAGAGCTCGCAGCCAATAATGGGTTTGATGCTTGCGCTTTGGCATGCATTATAGAAATCGATGACGCCATACAGCGCGCCGTGGTCTGAGATTGCGACCGCGGGCATCTCGAACTGGGCGACTTTTTTGACCAGCTCGGGGATACGGATCGCCCCATCCAGCAGACTGTACTCCGTATGCAGGTGCAGATGAACAAACCTGGCTTCCATGCCTGTTCCTCCTGTGGCGTTGTTTTTCGATTTGCCATCGAGGAGGCGATTCCTGCCGCTTTAACGCTTGGCTGGCGCGTTCACTCGGCTTGAATCGCTTGGAGCTGGGCGCGTTCCTGCTCGCTGAGATGGAGTTGCACTTCGGCGTCTGCCAGCTGGATGACCGTATGCGCGTTGCCTGTACGCAGCTGTTTTAGGATCTCGTCGATTTTTTCGGGGGTGAGCCGTCGGCAATAGATATCACCCACCTGCATCACGGGGGCATCGCCGCAGTTATTCAGACACTCCACTTCGGTCAGGGTGAACAGCCCATCGGGGGTGGTTTCGCCGAGCTGGATGCCCAGCTTCTGCTGCAGATATTCCAGAATGCGGTACGCGCCGCACAGCATGCAGCTGAGATTGGTGCAGACCTCCAGCATATACTTGCCGACGGGCTGCTTGTTATACATTGTGTAGAAGGTGGCGACGCCTTCCACTTCGGCGTAGGAGCGTCCGAGTCGGTAAGCGACCTCGGCAATCGCTTCGGGGGGCAGATACCCACCATATTCGCGCTGGGCAATCCAGAGTGCAGGCAGCATCGCCGATTTGCGGTCGGGATAGTGTCGCAGAATGGTCTCCAGCTCCTTAATGGCGCGTTCCGAAAAGCGCAGCGTCAGCTCCACTGGGCGTGGAGGGCGCGGTCGCATCGTCACTCGAATCGCTTGCTCGTCCATCAGTGCCTATTGTACCCAAAACCCGTATTTTGGCTGAAGCGGGCAGGGCGTCGACACGGCAGAATCCTTTTAGCATAGAACACCAACAGGGGAGGCTGTGACGATGAATTTCAAGGAGGCACAACAGTATATCGGGCTGGATTGCGAGGTCGCCTATCGCGACCGACACGGGGAGCTGCAAACGAAGCAGGTGTTCGTGAACGATGTGACCTTCATTCCTCTGTATGGATTGTGTCTGGTCACCGACTACGGTGAGATACGGTTGGATCGCATCGTGAGCGTGAAGGCACTGGATCGCAAGGCAGCATAACCCGAGCCAAGGCGTTGGGATTGTGGTTTGCCCCTCACCCTTGCCCTCTCCCTGTGGGGAGAGGGCAAGGCTTCATTTATATCTCGATGGTGCCGCAGAGCAGCTCGCGCATGCGGGCGATGGCGCGGGTATGCAGCTGATAGACGCGCGATTCGGAGATGTTCAGTACCTGCCCAATTTCTTTGAAGGTCAGCCCCTCATAGTAGTACAGGGCGATCACTTTCTGCTCGCGTTCAGAAAGTTGCCGGAACGCTTCGTTTAGGGCACGTACCTGCTCCCGTTCCGCCAGCTCTTCATAGGGGTCCTCGGCGGAAGCCAGCACTTCGGCAAGGGAGGTTGGTTCGTCCTCGTCGCCGTTCACGAGGCATGCTTCGAGCGAGACCATGTTCGTGCGGGCGTAGTCGAGCAGCAGCTGCCGATACTCTTGCAAGCTGATGCCCAGTGCTTGCGCCGTTTCCTCGTCGGTGGGTGGTCGTCCGAGTTGGGCTTCCAGATGCACCCAGGCGCGTTCCAGCTGGCGCAGCTTGTCTCGGGCGGAGCGAGGCACCCAGTCTTCGCTGCGCAGTGCTTCCAGCACGGCGCCCCGAATTAATGCAATCGCGTAGGTCTCAAATTTCACATTGCGCGTCGGGTCGAACTGGTCTACCGCTTTAATTAGCCCGATGGTGCCGTGGCTATAGAGGTCTTCCCACTCCATGCCAGCGGGTGGGTAGGGCACGATGCGGGCGACTGTCAGTTTGACCAGATGCGCATACTGTTTAATCAGCTGCTCACGCGCCGTTAAATCGCCGTACACCTTATAGCGTTTCCATGCCTCCTGAATCTGTAGTGCGTCCATCCCTTACTCCCTCTCTGCGTGGTATGTGTTGGTCAGGTGGCGGGCGTTTCAGACTGCTGCTCGCCGAGCGGTTCGGCAGGGTGGATCGGTGGGGGTTCGGGCGGTTCGAGGCGGCACATCACATAAGCCCACAGGGCCCCGGCGACCCAACCCACCATGCCGCCAATCAACCCTCGCAGGGTGCAAAGCAACGGATCGACCCCTGCCACGATGCCCAGCACAAGCACCAGCATACACCCGATCCCGCCTGTAATGCGGGGCACGATTGTCCAGTTCATTCCTACGCATTCGGTCCTCCTTATAGCAAGTGGCGAATCGTGAATGGCTTTTCAGGCAAAGGGCGTGTCGAACCTGTTCACTCATCTTGCGTTCCACGCCATTTACCACTCGCCACTGGCGGCTCGCCATTCGCTGCTCCTTATGCTTTGCCAGGCACGGGCGTAAAGTGTTTCGTACTCCTGCGCCGAGCGGCGCCATGACCAGTCCTGACGCATGGCATGTTGCATCAGTGTTTGCCAGCGTGCTCGGTCCGAGAAACGGTTCACCGCACGTTCGATTGCGTCATAGAGGGCGGTGGGCTTGTAGTCGCGGAAGGCGAAGCCGTTGCCATCGCCCTCGCTCAGGTCGTAGTCGATGATGGTGTCTGCCAGCCCGCCCGTGTGGCGCACTATCGGGATTGTTCCATATCGAAGGCTGATTAACTGCCCCAATCCACACGGTTCGAAGCGCGACGGCATCAAGAACATATCCGCGCCTGCGTAAATCTGGTGTGCCCAGGCGTTATCGAAGCCGAGTGTGGCGTGTACCTTGGAACGATGGCGTTTATGCATCAGGCGGAGGAATCGCTCGTAGTTGGGATCGCCTGTGCCCAGCAGCACCAGTTGCACGGGCAGCTGCAGGATCTTGGCACCGATCGCTTTGAGGAGGTCCAGCCCCTTCTGGTCGGTCAATCGAGAGACCAGCCCAATCACGGCGCGTTGGGGATCCGGGGGCCAGCCACAAGCTTGCTGTAATGCGCTTTTGCAGATTGCTTTGCCTGACGGATCTTCCGCGTGGTAATGCGCCGCGATGTAGGGATCGGTCTGGGGGTTCCATTCGTCGTAGTCGATGCCGTTCAGGATACCGCTGAGCCGCTGTTGCTCGGCTAAAGTGCGCAGCAGTCCCTCCAGACGCTCCCCATATTCGGGGGTCTGAATCTCGCTGAAGAGCAGTCCGCCCTTCATGAAGTTGAGCCTGCCGTAAAACTCCAGTCCATCGGCGGTGAATAGATGGTGGGGTAGCCCCGTCTGCGCGAAGAGCGATGCCTCAAAGATGCCCTGATAGGCGAGATTATGGATGGTGAACACTGTCGCGATGGACGCGAAGAGGGATGAGGGCATGGTGCGCAGGTAGACCGGGATCAGTGCTGTGTGCCAGTCGTTGCAATGGACAATCTGGGGCTGCCAGTGGGTGGCGTAGCGTTCGAGGAAGGTGGCGACGGCGCGGCAGAAGAAGATATAAGCGCGTGGTTCCACGGTGTAGATTCGCGTCGATTCGGTCGCTCCGTCGAACCAGTGGCTGCCAAGAAGATAGACCGTCAGCTGGGGCAGGCGGATCTGGTAGAGGGTGGCGCGTTCCTGCCAGTTAGCGTGCAGGGGCACCGTCAGCTCCAGCAGCGGTTCAGCATGCCAGCGATGGTCCTCAAGGATCATCGGGTAAGCGGGCAGGATTACCCGCACATCGTGTCCTCGTGCATTGAGCGCTTTGGGCAGTGCACCTGCCACATCCGCCAGCCCGCCCACTTTGGCTAAGGGCGCCATCTCCGCCGCAGCAAACAGGATACGCATCGGTTCCACACTCATCTCCAGACCTCCATCGAAGTTGAATCCGGTTGCAGTTCGGTTTGTGCGGGATGGTCCCGGCACATCTGAAGTAATCGATAATAGCCCCTTTGCCTTGGTAGGGCAAGCCTCTCCGCCTCATCCTCCTGCGGCACAAGAGGATAATCTTCCGGGATGACCCCCGCCGCTGTTGCCCAGCGCGTTAGACGACGCCCGATGGCGGCGGTTATACCTGCTAAAATTATCGGGATGGGCGGCTGATTTCTGCAGAGCCAATGCAGCCACATCCGCAGTGGGGGAAGCAGTGCTGGCGCACCCGATGAGGGTAACCAGAGCACCACGATGTCAGCCACCGCAAGAGGTTCGGGCGATTTACCGAGCAGGTGCCATTCCTCGCACAGGTAGCGCCACTGACTCAGCTCAATCGCTCGGAACTGCGAAGGCCGTCCGCACACATGCAGTCGCGCCTGCAGGTCCCAGCCTGTGGCGGCGCGGGGCACCGAATGCCAGTGCCAGACGAGGCTGTTCGCCGTGATTGCGAGCGCATCACTGCCTGGCAGGCGCAGGTGCACTTTGATAAGGGGCACCGGCGGGAAGCTTCGCTTCTTCACCGATTGTCCTCTTGTTTCGCTCCGCTCACGCATCCGTATCCGCAGCCCGCTCGCCTGATCCATCGATCGCCTCGCTTAGGGGTGGTGGAGACGGGGGAATCTTGTTCTTACTGCCCCACGCTCCGTGCCCGATCTCGAACGCTCCAAGAGCTTTCGGGACACCCTTTGGGATTCGCTAAGGGGGCTTTTCTTTCCTGCTGCCCCCGTAAAAATATCGGCTTGTGCTCGGGTCATTTGCAGTCTGCAGACGGATAGGGGAAGCGAGAAAAGGCTGGTTTGGAGCCGACGGTGGGACTCGAACCCACGGCCTGCGCATTACGAGTGCGCCGCTCTACCGCTGAGCTACGTCGGCTCCGAAGCATCGGATCATAATTATACCCTGTCAGGGTTGAGATTTCAACTGTCGGCGAACACGGCGTCTACCAACACCTCCGCGCCGAATCGGATGGGATCGGTGCAAGGCAAGCCGGTTTCATGAGATGCCTGTTGGATGGCTACGTGTGCCTCCGATTCGCTGAGGTGCGCCGTGTTGAGCGCGATGGCTGCCACCCGTGACGGGTAGAACGCGCCCCCTGCAGCCGCCAGCTCCTCATACAGGCGCACGGCGACTGGGAGTGGCGGGATAGGCACATTCGTATAGCGCATGATATGTGTCTGTCTGGCGCGATGAACCAGGATCAGATGGGTGGGCTGTGCCCCGCGGAGTAGGGGCAGCGTTGCCGTCGACGCAGGATTGAACAGGGAGCCCTGTCCTTCGATATGCACCACATCCGCGTCTTGTCCCAGTCGAAGCACATATTGTTCAACCGCGCCCGAGGCAAAATCGACGCGCACTGCGTCCAGCGCGACGCCATCCCCCTCAATCATAATCCCTGTTTGCCCGGTAGCAAGGAACTTTGAACGCAGTCCGCGTCGCAGGCAGGCGTGATGCATCTCGATGCTCACGGTCATCTTGCCGACCGCCATATCGGTGCCGACGGTCAGAATGCGTTTGCAGGCAAGGGTGCGTGCTGCTCCTGTGCCCACTTGCAGCCCGGGCGGTTCCTTGCGGATGTCCCAGATCCACTGGCAGCCGTGTAGCAGTGGTTTCAACTCGGGATGCTCCGCCATTGGCAGGTGCAGTCCGTTCACGAGGTTTAGTCCCGCCATGACCGCCTGTTTTACCTCCTGCCACCATGCATCGGGCAGCATGCCACCTGGTGGCGCGATGCCAATCACCAGCGTGTCGGGCTGATAGGCGAGTGCTTCCTGCAGCGAGGCGACGATGGGCGCGTCGTGCGGGATGCCTGTGAGTGTGGTAAGCGATTGCCCCGCACACTCATAATCGATTACGGCGACGACAGGTGCCCGGCTATAGCGCAGTAATCCGATGCCTGTTTTGCCAAAGGGTCCGCGCACGCCTTCATGCATTAGGATCGCCAGGCGGTTCTGGTGGGTCAGCATGCTGGATTTGGAATTAGACGCTCTCGCCCAAAATCCTGCCCGGTTCTGTACCCCCTGATGGTGTTCGAAAACTTGCGGGTGCAGGCACAGAAAGGTTCCATCTGAGCTGATGGAGGCGGGGGGAATTGAACCCCCCACCACCGCCCACTTGCCCAGCCTCCACAAACCGCGTCCGCCTCCCTTTCTCGCGCGACGCTGCCCCGACGGACAAGGACGCGCACGCAATAGCCCGGTTTCGCGTTCCTCCTTCCC
>Ga0209478_1001965_pt1 | contig 13021 bp, 10 predicted proteins | sample DewCreD2012metaG_5_FD_184109 | JGI IMG/M metagenome (GOLD analysis project Ga0209478, IMG submission 184109) | Hot spring sediment bacterial and archeal communities from British Columbia, Canada, to study Microbial Dark Matter (Phase II) - Dewar... ... | reverse complement strand
TTTACCTGGGCGAAGGCGGAAAACTCATCGTAGACCGTAGCGTCAAGTTCCCTGGCGTGCCCGGCAAAAACTCCAACGAACTTTATCCGCAAAGCATCTTGCGCATATGACGAAAGGGATGAGCGACGAAGGGAGGCAGAAAAGGATGAGCGAAGAGCGCCAGACACCAGAGCAAAGCGAGCGGTCAGAAGCCCAGCGCCCCACTGCCCGAACGACAGACGGGCAGGGAGAGGGTCTGCTAATGCGTCTCATTAACAGCCACTTCATTCGCTCCATCTACCGAACGCCCTGGCCTGTTGACCGTCGCTCCCGCATCATGACGGTGCTTAACAGCCTTGTCTTGCACTTGCATCCCACCCGCATCCCCCGCCATGCCGTGAAAGTTTCCTACACTTGGTGCATGGGTGGGCTCAGTTTCTACCTGATGCTGCTTTTGACCATCACGGGCATCTTGCTGATGTTCTACTATCGCCCATCGCCTGAACATGCCTACTGGGATGTCAAGTATCTGATGAACGATGTGCCCTTTGGACGGATTTTGCGCAACATGCACCGATGGGCTGCCCACGCCATGCTCATCACCGTCTGGTTGCACATGCTTCGGGTCTTTTTGACGGGTTCTTACAAACCCCCTCGCGAGTTCAACTGGGTCATCGGTGTCAACTTGTTGGTGTTGACGATGCTCCTTTCTTTCACGGGCTACCTTCTGCCTTGGGACCAGTTGGCGATGTGGGCGGTGACCGTCGGCACCAACATGGCACGGGCAACTCCCTTCTTAGGGCACGAAGGTCCCTTCGGTCCGCAACTGGGCATGACGCCTTACAACGATGTCCGCTTCGCCCTCTTGGGTGGAAGCATCGTCGGCGAAAATGCCCTGATTCGCTTTTATGTCTGGCACTGCTTGGGTTTCCCCTTCATTCACGCTTGGCTCATGGCAATTCACTTCTGGCGCGTGCGCAAAGATGGCGGGATTTCAGGACCGCTATGAAGGCGAACCGATGACCACAGCGAGGTGAGCAAGGCGATGGCAGAACAAGTGCCTGAACAAGAGCAGCGACGACCGCAGCCTGCCGCCCGCCCAGCGGCTCAGCGCCCTGCACGGCGTGGGATGACGGAAGAGCAAGTGCAAGCGACTCAAATCGCCGCTGAGCGCAAGCGGGAGGCGATGGAAGAGGGCAAGGTGCTAACATGGCCAGACCTTGTCTATGCGGAATTTTTGTCGGCAGTTTTCTTGACGATTGTCTTGTTCATCGTCTCTTTGGTCTTCAACGCCCCGTTGGAAGAGCCGTCCAACCCCAACAAAACCCCCATCCCGTCTCGTGCGCCTTGGTATTTCCTCGGTTTGCAGGAGATGCTCGTTTACTTTGACCCTTGGATTGCGGGCGTTCTTTTGCCGGGCATGATCATCGTCGGCTTGATGGTCATTCCCTATGTGGACACCAAGCCGACCGTCGGCATCGGACGCTACAGTTGGAAGGGACGGGAGTGGCAATATATCTTCTTCATCGGCGGTTTCGCCCTTTGGCTTCTCCTCATTGCCATCGGTCAATTCTTCCGTTGGGGTCCTTGGGCGATTTACATGCCTTGGGAACCTCGGGAGCACATCAAAGTTGTCGCTGAGCACCTTTGGTGGTGCCCGCTGCACAAAGACCCGCCCGCCAACATGTTCTGCCCTTACGGCTTCCTTCTTTACGCCCTTTACAACGGCTTGGTCTTCACTTATCCCTTCTGGCTTCGCTTCCTGCACAAGGATTGGGGCGAACGGGCGATGAACTACTACCGTCAGTTGGGCTTGGTTCGCTATCTCATCGTCATGTTTTTCGTCTCGTGGACGCTCTTTTTGCCCATCAAAATGGCGATGCGTTTGGGGCTCTTCCCCCTCTTCTGGGGCGTTCGGCTCAAATACCTCGTCGTCACGCCTTGGTTCAACATCTGACGCAGGAGGGTTGACCGATGGACCAACTCTACAACACGCGTCGCCTCAACCAAATTTTCGTCGCCTTGAATTTGACGGCGCTGGCGCTCATCCTCATCACCATCTACAAAGACCAGCGCCCCGAATGGTATCCCTACCAGACGACCTACATCCAACTCTTTCGCCAATACGCTCAACAAGAGTTGAACCGCGTCCAGAAGGAACTGCAAGGCGATGCCGAGTATCAGCAGTTGAAAAAGCAACTGCAGGAAGTCTCGGCGAAACTGAATGCCAACCCCCGCTACAAGGAACTGAGCCGAGAGGTGGCGCGGCTGAACGAGGAACTGAAGAAGGTGCAAACGCAATTATCCGAGGTGCGTCTTGATTACCTGCATTACGAAGACGAATACTTCTGGGCGCGTTCGCAATCCGCCAAGGAACGCTACCGCCGCCTGATGCAGCAACTCAAGCCCACCGTTGATAAGTTGACGGCGCAGATGGAAGACATCCAAGCCCAGCTCCTCAAAGTGACGGAAGAGTTCAACGCTTTGGACAAAGAGCGGCAGGAACTGCAAAAGAAACTGAGCGAGAAAGAGTTTGCCCTTCAAGTTGCCCAAGCCTCGGTGGAAAGTGCCCAGAAAGCCAAGCCCAAAATCCAGCAAATCCACAACCCAGAATTGCATCTCGTAGACAGGTGCACGACCTGCCACATGGGTTACGACAAACCCGAAAGTTGGGGCGAATTTCTCAAGGAACGCATCGCTCAACTGGAAAAACGCAAAGCGCCCAAAGCCTCCATTGACATCCTTAAAGCCCTGATGCCCCATCCCCGCCAGCAGGAATTGTTCGCCAAGCATCCTGTCAGCAAGTTCGGCTGCACCAGTTGTCACGGTGGTCAAGGCGTCGCCCTCAAAAAGGATGTCGCCCATGCCTACAACGAAAAGTTCTGGGAGACGCCGATGTTGCCCATCAAGTATGTGGAAGCGGGTTGCGGCAAGTGCCATCGCTACGAGATGACTTTGGCAGGAGCACCAAAACTGTCGCGAGGCAAGCAACTTTACTACATGCTCGGTTGCTTCGGTTGCCATGACGCCAAAGGCTACGAAGATGTCCCCGAAGATTTGCAGAAAATCGGTCCGAGCCTGACGCACATCGCCACCAAGACTTCTCCAGAATGGCTCTTTCGTTGGCTCAAAAACCCCCACGCTTGGTCACCCAACACCCGCATGCCGATGTTTTACCTGCGAGACGATGAGGCGTGGGCGTTAGTCGCTTACCTTCGCCACGCCACCGAAGTCGTTCAAGGAGAAGCCAAGCCGCAACTGATTGACCTTGAACCCCACTACGGCAAGCAACCCTTGAGATTAACAAAACGCTACCCCGGTGGCGACCCGACAAGGGGGCGGCAACTCGTCCAGCAAGTTGGCTGTCTGGGATGCCATCGCATTGACGGCGTAGGCGGACCGCAAGAGCGAGAGAAAGGCAAGCGCGTCTTGAGCAACAAAGACTTCGGTCCCAACCTCAGCAAAGTCGGCAGCAAAATCACCAACCCCGATTGGCTCTTCAACTGGCTCCTCAACCCCAAAGCCATTGACCCGAAGGCAAAAATGCCCAACCTACGGCTGAGCGACCAAGAAGCCGCTGACATCACTGCCTTCCTGCTCACCCTGCGGGAGCAACCGACTGCCCGCCCCGTCGCTTTCACCCCGACCCCGCAACTGGACAACCCCGAACTGATTGACAAAGGTTTCCGCCTCATCGCCAACTACGGTTGCGCCGGTTGCCACAACATCCCAGGCACCGAGAAACTGACCAAAATCGGCAAGAACCTTTCCGACGAAGCCGACCTTGACCCCCACCTGATTGACTTCGGGCAACGCGTCCACGAAATCTTTGAGAAAGCCCCGACCTACTGGGATCGCAAATACATCTGGCTAAGGGAGAAAATCCTTCGCCCCCGCAGTTTCCGCGAACAAGGCTTGCGGATGCCGAACCTGAACATCTCTGAAGAAGACGCCGATGCCTTGCTCACCGCCATCCTCAGTTTCACCAAACGGGAAGTGGCAACGCTAAAGGTAACGGCGACCGATTTGCCCCAAACCCTTTATGTGCGCGACCGAGCCGATGACCCCCGCATCGCTGCCATCTCCGCCGGTCAAAAACTCGTCTTTAGCTACAACTGCGTCGGCTGTCACATCGTGGAAGGTTACGGCGGCGACATCTGGCCGCTCTTGGAAGACGGGATGCAACCGCCGAACCTGCAATCGGAAGGTTACCGCGTCAATCACGATTGGCTCTTCCGCTTCCTGCACGACCCGACGATGGGTAGCGGGCGACAGCATTACATCCGCCCTTGGCTGAAAGTGCGGATGCCCACCTTCGGCTTTGACGACGGAGAAGTCAACACCCTTATTCGCTACTTCGCCGCTCTGGACAACCGACCCATCTTCCAAGAGTTCCGCACGCCTTATCGTCCCAACCCTGCGACGGCTGCTGTCGGAAAGAAGTTGTTTGATGCCTTGCAATGCATGGCGTGCCATCCGACAGGTCCCGTTCAACCTGGTGCCGATGTGGCGCAACTGGCGCCCAACCTGCAACTGGCACGGGAACGCTTGCAACCCGAATGGATTGTGGATTGGCTCTTAGACCCGCAAAAATTCCAGCCCGGCACTCGTATGCCGACCTTCTTCCCTTACAACGAGCAGACAGGCAAGCATGACTCGCCGATGCCTGACATCCTCGGTGGCGACGCCCGAAAGCAAGCGGAGGCGTTGCGGGATTACCTGCTCACCCTTGCCCCGCCGACGATGGCGAAGCGTCCGTGACAGAAAGTTCTTCGGCTAAAAGTTGGCGGGCTTCCAAAAGAGCGCGGGCGATTTTCTCCCCTTGAGGCGTCAGTTCATAGCGCACCTGAACGGGACGGCTTGGGATAACTTTCCGATGAACGACCCGCAACCGCTGCAACCGCTTCAAATGCTCAAAGACGAGTTTGCCCGACACCCGCAGCCCCAAAAGCAAAAGGCGAGGGCGCGTCGGTTGACGCAACAGCAATTCCAATGCCCGCAACCGACAGGGACATTGGAGCATCGGGCAAAGCCGAAGGATTTGCTCCGCCTTCAACCCCACCGCTTCCAACCGTTGGAGGGCTTTTTGCCACCGCTCGCCTTGCTCCGTCAACCGAAAAACTGCCCATCGGACGCCCTTTTGCCCCTCAAGAGGCGGTTGGGGGGCAGGTTCAATCAACCCCGCTTGCGTCAACTGCTTCAAGCGGCGATAAAGGCTTCGTCGGGGCACTTGACAATGGCGCGCCAATAAGGCAGGGCGGTTCAACCCCTCCGCAATCCCCCGCAAAATCGCTAAATCCCAACGGCTTTGGATAACGGTGCGGGTGTGACCCATTGTCCCCCACCCCTTCGGCGTTGAGCCGCTGAAAATATGCCATCGCCCCCTTGAAAGGGTAGTGCCACTTTTGGGACTAACTTCCCGCTTTGCCACCTCTTGCATCGGATGCCCCTTGCGCCAATGTAGTGCCTTGAGCGCGTTGTTAGCCCAAAGGCAGGTGAGCGCGATGTCGCCGATGGCGGCGTTTTGGCTTTGGTCACTCATAACGCTCATCGTCGTCGCTGTCTATGCCCATTTCGCCCTAAGCACCCGCACCCCGGCGGAAGGCGAAGACTACTACAAAGCCATCGGTCAACTGCGTCGTCCCCTCTTCGTCTTCCTCGTCCTTTTGCTCCTTGCCTCTTTCGCCCTCAGCGTCCCCCATTTTCCTTACCCGCGCGGGCAAATCCCCGACAAGGTGGTTTATGTGACCGCCAAGCAATTTGCCTTCGCCATCACCGAAAAACCCATCCGAACCGATGAGGAATTTGAAGCGGCGACGACCGCTGAACCGATCAAAGTGCCTGCGAACGCCCTCGTTGAATTCCGCGTCACCAGCCGCGATGTCAATCACGGCTTCAGCCTCTATGCCCCCGACGGCGAGTTGCTCGGTCAAACGCAAGCGATGCCTGGCTATGTCCATCGCCTCTTTATGCGCCTTGACCGCCCTGGCACTTATCTGGCTTTGTGCTTGGAATACTGCGGCATCGGACACCACCGAATGCGGGGCGTCTTTGAAGTCGTCGCACAAAAGGCAGTAGGGGCGAAGGGCAGCGACTGGCGATTAGCGAACGGCAATGGAACGGAGAAAGGAAGCAAGGGGGTGAACGATGATGGCAGAGATTGCCCTACCCGCCGAAGTGGAATGGGCGCCTGCCGAGCGCGCTGCGTTCCAACGCCTCACCCTCGCTTGGGGCGGGACGCTTTTTGTCCTCTTTCCCGTCTTAGGCTTGTTGGGCTTGTTCATGCGCCTTTCTCACGCTAACTTCTTTCCCGACCTTGACCCCATCTGGTTTTACGCCGCGTTGACCCTTCACGGTGTCGGAATGGTCGGCTTGTGGTTCATCACGGGTTTTTCGGGCGTTTTGTATTTGCTGTCGCGCTATGTCCGACCAAGCCTTGCTGTTTCCCGCCTTTCCTTCGCCCTCACCCTCTTCGGCGTCCTCTTACTCGTCATCGCCACCCTCGTCGGTCGCTTCGCTGCAGGTTGGTATTTCCTCTACCCGCTCCCTTACCGTTCGGGCGGAGCGTGGGCGAATTGGGCGACGGATGTCTACCTGATTGCCTTGGCGATTTTGGGCGTGGCGTGGACTTTGTGGGCGTTGGATTTGCTCCGAGCCATCGCCCAACGCTACCGCCTTTCGCAGGCTCTTTGCTGGCATTTCCTGCGAGGCGAGACGAAACCAGAAGTTCCGCCCCTCATCCTCATCACGACCGTCTCCACCATCGCTTCGCTGACGGGCTTTGTCGCCGCTGTCATCCTCCTCGCCTTCTTTGCTGCCGACCGCTTCGCTGGCGTTCCTGCCGACCCGCTGCTGATGAAAAACCTCGTCTTCTACTTCGGGCATGTCCTCGTCAACATCACGATGTATCTGGGCGTCGCCATGCTTTACGATGTCTTGCCGCAGTATGTCGGGCGACCTTGGAAGACGACGGCGACGACCGCGTTCGCTTGGAACGCCGTTTTGTTCCTCGTCCTGTTTGCCTACTTCCATCATCTCTACATGGACTTTGCGCAACCGAAGGCATTTCAGGTTTTGGGTCAGGTGGCGTCCTACATGATTTCGCTACCCGCTGCTGTCGTCTCCATCCTCGGCACTTTGGCGATGGTCTATCGGACGAAAGGGCGTTGGACGCTGGCGTCGTCGCTCCTTTTCGCTGGGACGATGGGTTGGGCGGTCGGCGGTGTCGCTGCCGTCATTGACTCCACCATCGCCATCAACTTTCGTTTCCACAACACCCTTTGGGTGCCTGCCCACTTTCACACCTACTTTTTGATGGGCGTCGTCTTGATGATCATGGGTTTTCTGGCGCACTTGACGGCGAAGTTGAGCGGGCGGGAAGAGCCGCCAGCGTTGCGGCGCACCATCCTCACGCTGCTTTTGGTCGGCGGATACGGTTTTTTGCTCATGTTCTACCTTGCGGGCGCTCACCATGTCCCCCGCCGATATGCTGCCTATCCCGAAGAACTGGCACAAGGCATCCTTGACGCTCGGCTGAGTTTGCCCTTCATCGCTTTGCTTTCTATCGGCATCCTGCTTTACCTCGTGGAGGTCGGCAAGCGATGGGCAGTTGCCTTCGCCACCGTTGGAGCAAGGTCATCGTGACGGCACTTTGTCTCCTCGCCTTGTGCCCTTTCAGCCCCGCCCAACGGCGCGGGAGCGACGAAAATGAACGGTTGCCCCCACGCGAAGAGGAAGTGATTTACGGTCGTGTCCCCGACATCACCGTGCGGACAATTGTCGGCAAAACGCAGCGCCTTTCCGATTGGTGGCAAAAGCGTCCCGTCTTGCTGACCTTTGTCTTCGCCCACTGTGCAGGCGTTTGCTATCCCTACCTGAACTCGCTGCGGGACGCTATCCGTCAAGTCGGCGGGTTGGGTAGCGATTACGAAGTCGTCGCCCTCAGTTTCGCCCCTGAAGATGCCCCGACAGAATTGCGGTTGATGGCGGAAGCCCTCAGGCTTTTGGGAAAGGAGCGAGCCTATTGGCATTTCGGTGTCGGCGAACCTAAGGCGATGGAACGATTAGGGCACGCCGTTCGCTTTTGGTATCGCCGCATCAAAGGCACAAACCAATACGACCATCCTGCCATGCTGGCTGCCATCAAAGACGGCAGGGTCATCCGCTTGCTCGTCGGTGCAACCGTCAGCCCTATGCGCTTGCGGGAAGTTTTGCAGGAGTTGAAAGGAGAGCCCGTCCTCGTTTATCCGCTCCCTGATGCTCGGATGCCTTTTCGGTGCTTCCGCTACGACCCGAAGACGGGCGCGTGGCGCCCTGATATCGGTTTGCTGGCACTGTTAGCGCCGCCCTTGCTGACAGCGATGGTTGTCCTTGGGCTCTTTCGCCGCAAGGCTGTCCAAGAAAGGCATCAGGCGTCCGAAGGTCGGACAAGTTTTGACCGATAGAGCAGGGCAAACTTGTTGCATTAAACTTTAAGGCGGCAACAGCAGAACAACGTCGCAAGGAGGTTGATGGTGGATGCAGTGGCGACGGATGATGGCGCTGGTTAGTTCCCTCTCTTTGGCTGTTGGGCTGAGTTGCGCCCAAAGCAAAAAGGAGGCACAAATTGTCAAGACGGGCGCTGCCGCTGGCACTGCCACGATCAAGGGTGTCGTCAAATTTCAGGGCACACCCCTAAAGCCCCGCATGATCAGCATGAAGCAGGACAAAAAATGCGACGCCCTGCACAAGGGCAAACCTGTCCCCTCCGATGAGTTCGTCCTGAACAGCAACGGGACGCTTAAGTGGGTGCTCGTTTATGTCAAGAACCCACCGAAGGGCAACTACAAACCGCCCAGCAAGCCTGTCGTCCTTGACCAAAAGGGTTGTCATTACACCCCCCATGTGTTTGGCATCATGGTCGGGCAGCCGCTGGAAATCTTCAATTCGGACGGCTTCCTGCACAACGTCCACTTCATCGGCAAAAAGAACCCTCAATTCAATCAGGCACATCCGACCAGTGCTGTCAAAATCCGCAAACAATTCAAATCGCCGGAGTTGCCGCCCGACAGTTACTTCAAGTGCGATGTGCACCCTTGGATGAAGGCGTGGGTCGGCATCTTTGACCATCCCTTCTTCACCGTTTCAGGCGATGACGGCTCCTTCACCATCAGCGGCTTACCCGCAGGCACTTACGAGATTGAAGCATGGCACGAGAAGTTGGGCAAGCAGACGCAGAAAGTGACGGTGAAGGCGGGCGAGACGAAGACCATCACTTTCACCTTCAAGCGTTGAGGACGACGAACGGGCAGGGGCGAGCAAGCCTCGTCCCCGCCCCCTTGCGAGGTGAAGAGGAAAAATGCCCACGCAAAAAAGAGTGGGTCGGATAGAAGGTGTTTTGTTGCCCCTATTGTTGGTCGTTTTGATGATTGTCGCCGCTGTGACGGTGGCTTTTGCGCGCCATTTTGGTTGGTGGCTGAGACCGTTGGCGTCAGAACACGGCGCCGCCATTGACCGCCTCTTTGTCATTACGCTCGTCATTACAGGGCTCGTTTTCATCCTCGTTCAATCGTTGCTGGCACTTTTCGTCTTCCGCTATCGGGGTGAAAACGGTCGGCGCGCCATTTTCTACCCCGACAACCCTCGCTTGGAAATCACTTGGACGGTCATTCCCGCCGTGATTTTGACGGCGCTGATCGTGAGTGGCGGGCGATTGTGGTCGCGCATCCAGTTGACGCCCCCGCCTCCCGACGCCTTCGCCGTGGAGGTTTGGGGGCAGCAATTCAAATGGGCAATTCGCTACCCTGGCAAGGACGGCAAGTTCGGGCGCACCGATATGCGCTTGATTAGGGGCGACAATCCTCTGGGCATTGACACCAAAGACCCCGCCAGCAAGGACGACATCTTCTTCCCCGCTGGCGAAGGCGAGTTGCACATCCCTGTCGGCAAACCTGTCGTCATCTATTTGCGGTCAAAGGATGTCATCCACAGTTTCTATGTCCCCCAATTTCGGGTCAAGCAAGATGCCGTGCCAGGGATGGTCACCCGCATCTGGTTCGTCCCGACCAAAAAAGGCACTTTTGAAATCGCTTGCGCCGAATTGTGTGGGCAAGGGCATTACACGATGCGAGGCGTGCTCATCGTGGAGGACGAAGCGAAAGTGCGGGAGTGGTTGGCGCAACAATCCACCGTCGCCGATTTGATCCCATGAAGCAGTAAAGGAGGGTCGTCCGATGGCGCACGAAGTCCATGCCTATTCGGAAGTCCACCACGAACCCAAAAGTTTCTGGACGAAATACATCTTCAGCCAAGACGCCAAAATCATCGGCATCCAGTATCTCATCACAGCGTTCGTGATGGGCTTCATCGCTATGGTGCTCTCGTGGCTAATGCGCCTGCAGTTGGGCTTTCCAGGCAAGGCTTTCCCTTGGCTGGAGAAACTGCTGCCCAATGCCGCGCAAGGCGGCATCCTCAACCAAGACTTTTACCTCGCCACCGTGACGATGCACGGCACCATCATGATTTTCTTCTTCATCACGGCGGCAGGGACGGGGGGCTTTAGCAACTTCCTGATTCCCTTGCAAATTGGCGCCCGAGACATGGCGTTTCCCTTCGTCAACATGCTCAGTTACTGGGTTTACCTTGCCGCTTGCATCGTTTTGGTCGCCTCGTTCTTTGTGCCCGGCGGTCCTGCAGGCGGCGGTTGGACGATGTATCCCCCCCTCAGCAGCACGAAGGAAGCCTTGATGGGCTCAGGTTGGGGTGCCACTTTGTGGCTGATTGCAATGGCGCTCTTTATCGTTTCCACGACGATGGGCTCCCTCAACTACATCACGACCGTCCTCAATTTGCGGACGCGGGGGATGACGATGGGGCGGTTGCCCCTGACAGTCTGGGCGCTCTTCATCACGGCGATTTTGGGCTTGCTGTCCTTCCCCGTGTTGTTTGCCGCCGCCGTCATGTTGCTCCTTGACCGCCATCTGGGCACCAGTTTCTTCACGCCTTACCTCGTCGTCAGCGACAAACACATCCCTCACGAAGGCGGCAATCCCATCCTCTGGCAGCACCTTTTCTGGTTCTTAGCCCACCCTGAAGTCTACATCGCCATCCTGCCCTCTATGGGCATCACCTCGGAAGTTTTGGCGACGAACGCCCGCAAACCTATCTTTGGCTACCGCATGATGGTGGCGTCCATTGCTGCCATCGCCTTCCTATCGTTCATCGTCTGGGGGCACCACATGTTCGTCAGCGGGATGAACCCGATGTTGGGCACGGCGTTTATGACGACGACGCTGTTGATCGCTGTCCCTTCTGCCATTAAAACCTTCAACTGGCTGACGACCCTTTGGGGCGGCAACCTTCGGTTCACGACGGCGATGCTCTTTGCCATCGGATTTGTTTCCACCTTCGTCACGGGCGGCTTGACGGGCATCTTTTTGGGCAACCCGCCTATTGACATCCAACTTCATGACACCTACTTCGTCGTCGCCCACTTCCACTTCGTCATGGGCGTCTCGGCGGTCTTTGGCTTGTTTGCGGGCGTCTACCACTGGTTTCCCAAGATGTTCGGGCGGATGATAAACGAGACTTTGGGCAAACTTCACTTCTGGCTGACTTTCATCGGCGTCTACTTCGTCTTCTTCCCGATGCACTATCTTGGCTTCCTCGGTGTCCCCCGCCGCTACTACGCCTTTGACCAATACGAGTTCATCCCGCAGGCGTTGGTGCACAACATCAATGTCGTCATCAGCATTGCGGCTTTCCTCGTCGGGGCAGCGCAACTTTTGTTCGTCCTCAACTTCCTTTGGAGCGTTTTCAAGGGTCCGAAAGCCGACCGCAACCCTTGGAAAGCCAACACTTTAGAATGGCAAGCCCCATCTCCACCCCCGCACGGCAACTGGGGCGATGAGTTGCCTGTCGTTTACCGCTGGCCTTACGACTACAGCGTGCCTGGCGCTCCTGAGGACTTTATCCCACAAACTGTCCCGCCCACACCCGCAAGGGTGAGGGGCGATGGGGGAGACGGCGGTCAGCAGCGTTAGTGGCTCATTGGTCATCTCGCCGTTGCGTTCGGCTGGGAGCAAGGCAAAGGGGCGTTAAAGATGGCAGGCTTGACATTATCGCAACGAACATCTTTGCCTTCAATCTGGCTGCATCGCTTCGCCCTTGCGGTGGCGGCGATGGCTGTCGTTCTTATCTCGGCAGGGGCGTTAGTGACCAGCACCAAGTCGGGAGACGCTATCCCCGACTGGCCGACTTCCTACGGCGCCCTCGTGCCTTCTTACCTTGCAGGCGGCGTGTTGATTGAGTGGACACATCGGTTCGTCGCCGGCGTCACCGCTTTGCTCGTCATGTCGCTGGCGATTTGGCTGGCAATCAGTCCCGTGCCTCGTTGGCTCAAAGGGTTGGGCGGTGCGGCTTTTTTGGCGGTGTTGGCGCAAGCGGTCTTGGGCGGCTTGCGCGTCTTGGTCGTCTCCCATCCGCAAGTGCAAGCGACGGCGTTGCAGGTCACCGGTGCGCCTCACAGTGAAGCCATTCGCATCGCTTTCGCTATTGCCCATGCCACCCTCGCTCAAATTGTCCTGAGCCTTGCTTTTGCCATCGCCCTGTTCACCAGTCCCAGCGTCCTAAAGGAGCATGGGACAAGGGACGCAGGACAAGGGTTGGGATTGGTTCACCCAGTTTGGCGGCTTCATCGCCTCTCTGCTGTTGCGCTCCTTCTCGTCGTCCTCTTGTTTTGCCAATTGTTGCTGGGAGCGGTCATGCGCCACACAGGGGCAGGTCTAATCATCCCTGATTTCCCGACTTCCTTTGGCAAACTCTTTCCGACCTTCGGCAATTTGCCCTTTGACCCTAACAACCCTGAGCGGATGACTTATGGCGAGTTCGCCTTCAAGGTTGCCATTCATTTCGCCCATCGGTTCAATGCCCTGCTCATTGCCCTAATCATCGGGGTGCTGTTTTGGCAAGTGCGACGGCGTTTCGTTGAGCGAGGACTTTTGCGTCGGCTGACGGCGTGGCTTTTGGGGTTGGTGCTCCTTCAAATTTCGCTGGGGGCTTTGAG
>Ga0209478_1001915_pt1 | contig 13350 bp, 11 predicted proteins | sample DewCreD2012metaG_5_FD_184109 | JGI IMG/M metagenome (GOLD analysis project Ga0209478, IMG submission 184109) | Hot spring sediment bacterial and archeal communities from British Columbia, Canada, to study Microbial Dark Matter (Phase II) - Dewar... ... | reverse complement strand
CCCGCAGCGGTGCGGCGGGCGCTTGGCGCAGTGCCTTTTTGCGCGGCCCGTATTTACGCGACACGTTAGTGAGCCTTGGAATGGTCAGCGAAACGTTCGAAACTGCGGTCACGTGGGATCGCTTTCCCGAACTCCACGCCGGGGTTCTGGCCACCGTGCAACGCGCTTTGAACGAGCTTTGTGGCGGCGGGCAAGTGAGCTGCCGCTTTACACACGTGTATCCGGACGGTCCAGCTCCGTACTACACAGTGATTGCGCCTGGACGCGGCGGGGACCTAGTGGCGCTGTGGGATGCCATCAAAGCAGCGGCTTCGGAGGCCATTCTGGTTCATGGTGGCACCATTACCCACCACCACGCAGTCGGCCGCGACCACCGGCCGTGGTACGACCGCGAGCGACCTGAACTTTTCGCCCGCGCGCTCGTCGCTGCAAAAGCCGCTCTGGACCCCGCCGGCATTCTGAACCCCGGGGTGCTGATCGACGCAGTGACCGCACAAGGAAAGGAACGTGCATGAGCCCTCAACGCACTCGAAAAGCAAAACGGAAAGGAAGCCCTGCTGTACGGTCCGCCGCCGCTCCCGTGTTGGAACGCGCAGACCTCGAACGCATCGTGACCGACTTGGCCTGCACGGTGGCTCCGGCGGACGTCGCCACCTTGATGCAACGAGAGGCCGAGCTGCGCGAGTGCGTCGCCGGGCTCGACCGCCGCTTTGCCCTCCTCAAGCGCCAACTCACTCTGCTGCTCGACTGTTTGCGGGATCACCTCGAGGGCCGGATCGATCAAATCCCTTACGCCACGATCGCCCACGCGGCCGCAGCCGTGCTGTACTTTGGCAATGAGATGGATCTCCTGCCGGATTTCTTGCCCCGCATCGGCCGCCTCGACGATGCCGCCATTGTGGCGATTGCTTGCGAGCGCGTGGCCGAAGGGTTGCGCCGTTATGCCCGAGCGACTGGACGCTCGTGGCGCGGCATCCTTCCGCCCGCAAAGGCCACCGCCGCATCCGGCCCGTGTTGAGGACTCACGAGCGAGCCCGCCGGTTTCCCCCAACTCCTGTGCGCCGCATGCAGTGCCTTTACGACTGGTCCGTGCGGCCTCTGAATGACGATCGAGGGTGCGTGGAATCCTTGGGCCCGCCGCCGAGAACGCCGCCCCCTGCAACGCGCACCTCGTCACGTGCAGCCGCTTCGGCGCAGCCCCACAGGGCGGAGCGGACTGCTTGCAAAATTTCTTCGATCGTCACCAAGCCATCGCGGTTGCGATCGCCAGCCATGCAGCGTGAAAGTTCTGCCAAGTCCAACGCAATTCGGACCATCAGCACAAGCTCGTCGATGTTCACCACGCCGTCGCTGTTGCAGTCGCCCGCGCAAGTGGGCGGAGGAGGTGTTGGCGTAGGGGCCAACTCCGTAGGGGTCGCCGTGCCTGGAGAAGGGCTGGGCGCAGGAGTGTCCGGCGGAGTGGAAGTAGGGCTTTCCCCGGGCCCGTTCGTGGGAGTGGGCGACGCGCCGGGTGGCGGAGTTGCAGATACGGCGGGCGTGGGTGTTGCTTCACCGCTGTTTGGCGTGGGTGTAGGCGTAGGGTCCCAGCGGCATTCCTCCGGTTCGTAGTTCGCGCACGACTCAGGCTCCTCGATCGTGAGCCGTTGGTTGGCCCGCACATCCGGCACTCGCTGTACGATCCCGCTCGGCCAGTGCACTTCGATCCAGTCGACTGCGCTTGCAGACCCGAGGCCAAAGTGGATCCACCCAGAACCGTTTTGGGCAAAGTACGTGCTGCTGCCAGAGACCTCCTGGACCTGTACGCGGCCTCCCTCGGTGGCGATCGAAACCAGGCTGCCAATTCCGAAGCTGTTCGAATGCCGGCCACGGAGCGCGAGTTGTAGCCAGTGGCCGTGATTGCCTCCGTCGTTCCGGAACAGAAGCGGAAACACACCGTGATCGTGAACGAGCAGCATGTCCATGTCGCCGTCGCCGTCGTAGTCGAAAGCAATCAAACCTTGGCCAACTCCCGAATCGAAAAAGCCAACGTGCGCAGCGATTTCCGCAAAGGAACCGTTCCCTTGGTTTTCCCAAAAACGGGCCGGGTCGGTAAAAAAGGGACTCAAGTCGATGGCCCCGAACTCTCGCTCCGCGTACAAATCCGCATCGCCTGGGGCGATGCCGTTGGTCATTGCCAGGTCCTGGTCGCCGTCGTTGTCGTAATCCAAGGCTACGGTGCCCCAGCCCCACATTCCGTCGCGCACGCCCGCCGCGTCGGTCCGATCTTCGAAGCGGCGCCCTCCGGCGTACCGGTACAAGCGATTGCCCGTACCGCGTTCCCCGCCAGGGAGGTAAATCGAAGTTACGAACCAGTCGAGCCAACCGTCGCCGTCGAAGTCTGCGGTCACTGCACCCATGCCGTATTCGTCCGTCCCTACGCCGGCCGCGTGCGTACCGTCCGTAAACGTGCCGTCGCCGTTGTTCCAAAACAGGCGGCTTTGCCCGAAGTCCGACGCGACCGCGAGATCCGGGAACCCGTCACGGTCGAAGTCGGTAAACCGCGGCGTGAACGGGAAAATCCCCGGTTGGGTACCGGGCACGTGATCGAGAGCCACTCCAGCCGCGATCGTTACGTCGTCGAAGTAGCCCGGGGCTGCCGCACCCCGATTGCGAAACAAGTGGCTCACCGGTGGCGGCACTGGTGGAGCGAACGACGGCGACCAAACTTCAGCAACGAACACGTCCAGGTAACCGTCGCGATCGTAATCGCCAAACGACACGCTCCGACCAAGCGAAGCGCTGTCCACACGCACACCCCGAGACTCTGCCTCTTCGGCAAACCGACACCCACCTTGATTCACGAACAACCAGTGACGCGCTTGCGCGTAGCCGGTGACGAACAAGTCCAGGTCGCCATCGTTGTCGATGTCGCCAAACGCCGCGCCCCGACCGGTGAAGAAATCGTTCTGGGCCAGTGCGGTGAGATTCGATGTCGCGGTAAAGTCTTCGAACGTGCCGTCGCCTCGATTGCGGAACAAGAAGTGCTCCGCATACGCCGGGAAGTACACATCGAGCCAACCGTCGCCATCACAGTCGCCCACAGCGGCTCCGCCTGTCAGCAGCGGCTGGTCGGTGCGCTGGTACAGCGGCAAGGTGCTCGAACCGACTTCGGTAAAGACAGCGCTGGCCGGCCGTACCTCGGCTGCGGATGTGCCCTGGGAGTCCGCGTTCGCAGGCACCCGTGTCCGCGTTGGGGGCGTAGGCGTCTCGCCCACACTGGACGAAACAACACACAATGTCGCCACCACGACCCAAACCACAACAGCGGCTGGTGCGACCATCAGGCGTTTCCACTACTCCCCCACGCCCCCCTTTGGCAACCAACTCCAACTCCACCCCACTCCCACCCTCCCACACCGAACCCTCCCACACCCCCACTCCCCCACTCCCCCACTCCCCCGCTCCCCAACTCCTCAATCCCCCAATCACTCAATCTCTCAATCACTCAATCTCTCAATCACTCAATCACTCAATCTCTCAATCCCTCAATCCCTCAATCCCCTCTCCCCGCAAGCATTGCAACACGCTCCCAAGTCGTGGAATACTCCCGCCACCCATGGCCGAGCGACCGTTTCCGCGACGGGTTCATGTCGAACTAACCAACTACTGCAACCAGCGGTGTCGTTACTGCCCGAGGCAGGAGTTTACGCGGCCGCTCGGATTCATGGAGCGAGCCCTCTTCGAGCGAGTGGCCAACGAGTGTGCTGCTCACGGGGCGCGCATGTGGCTCCACTTCCTCGGGGAACCGCTGCTCCACCGCCAAGTGACCGATTTTTGCCGTTACGCCAAAAGCGCCGGCGTCGTCGAAGTGGGGCTTTCCACCAACGCAGTGTCGCTGCACGGCGCGCTGGCGGAACGGTTGCTCGACTCGGGGTTGGACCGCTTGGAGTGCTCCTTGGATGCGAACGATGCCCGCACGTATCTCGCAATGCGAGGTCGGGATCACTTCGAACGAGTCTGCGCAAACATAGCCGAGTTTTTATCCTTGAAGCACGCGCGCGGCGCGCGGCGGCCCATCGTTTCGCTGCAGGTGCTTTTGACACCGGAAACCCGGTCGGCTCTTCCGGGCATCCTGGAGCGTTGGCGACCGTTGCTCGACGAGCCGGACTTCGTGATGGCCATCGAGCCGATTACGTTCGGTGGCCACGTGCCGATTGCCACGGAGCTGCCGGGCGAGCGGCCTCCTTGTCGCTGGCTGTTCGAAGCCTTGATCGTGTTGCAGGACGGAACGGTCGTGGCATGCGGGACGGACTGGGACGCCCACGCTCCCCTCGGCAACGCTCGCGACGAGTCGCTTGCCGCCATCTGGACCAGCACCGAGATGCACCGGCGCCGTGCGGCGCATCTGGCCGGTAGGTTTTCCGACGCCCCGCTATGCGGAGCGTGCACGGACTGGCCTCTGGCTGATGGCCATGGCTACCGCAACGTTTTGCGCCCGGAAGCCGATGCAACACGCTCACGTTGGAAAACAGCGCGCCCTGCAGCGGTGCTTGCACAGGGATGACCAACAGTAGGGAGGAACGAACGATGGAAGGTTTTGCGTTCACGCGGCGCTTGCAAGAGGTCAGCGACCGAGAAGTCGACCGCCTCCGGGAGCATTTCCAGGACTTGGCGGCGTCGTTCGACCCGAGCACGCTCGGGGAACACACGTTGTTTCCCTTGCAAATGACGTGGTTTTACGGCGAGCCGGTGTGGCACGAACTCCAGCCCGAAGACCGACTCCTGCTCAATCGCTTGTGCTTTTGTCAGAGCTACTTGAGCACGGCAGTGGCCGAAATTGCCACCAACGTGCTGAACATGGAGTCTGCGTTACGCACGATCCTCCGCGGCACACCCGAGGTGGCGCTGTACATGGCACGCGAAGTTGTCGAGGAAATGGCGCACCTCCAAGCCTTCTTCACGATCATCGAACGTGTGTTGGCGTACTACAGCATTCCCTTCGACCTCCTGCGCGAACGCAACCCGTCGCTGGTGTTGGCGGAGCGTTTCGTGCGCGGTCATACCCTGCTGGGCTGGGCGGTCGGCCATTTACATCTGTACTACTTCACGCGGTTTGCGCTGAACGTGAACCAAAAAACGGTCGAGCGCTGCACGATCGACGAGCCAAACATCCACCCCGTTGTACGCCAACTCTTGAAGAATCACGCCATCGACGAAGCTCGGCACATGCAAATGTCTCGGGCCACTGGCATCGCGGCTCTCCAGCAAATGCGCAATCCTGTGTTCCGCGTGCTTGCTTGCCTCGCGTATGCGCGGTTTGCTGCCAGCATCTTTATCGGTCGGCACAGCCGCGACTCCCGCCTGACCCGCGAGACCCGTATTGGCACCCTGGAGATTGTCGGCGTGGAGCGTGACTACGCCGTTCAAGCGTACCGCGAGTGGCGAGATCGCGTGAATCAACGGGAGGACCCACCCCTCGTGAAAGCGGCGCGCAAGTACTTTTTGCGTTGCAACCACGACTACATCGACGACCTTCCGGTTGCGCCGTGGGTCAAGCGGCGGATGAAAAAAATCATCGATGCTGCTTACCCGGATCTCACCGATCCGTCTTCCACAGATTCGGTCCAGCCGCTGCAGTTCGGGGAGCTTTCTCGCAATCACTGAACGCATCGGGTCGAGCAGTTGCCTTCACCAGCCTGTTCCGAAGTGCGGCACCATGCGCGTTGCCGGCATTCAGCCTGGCTATCTTCCTTGGCTTGGCTACTTCGACCAAATGCGGCGGGTGGATGCATTCATCGTGGCCGATGAGATGCAGTTTACCACCAGCGGCTGGGTTCATCGGAACCGGGTGCGGGGGCCGCACGGAGCTCACTGGCTGACGGTACCGGTGCACTTTTCGCTGGGCGAGCCCATTTGTCAGGTGCGTCTCAGTCCCCACGTGCCTTGGGCTGATCACCACCTAGAACTTCTCGATCATTTCTATCGGCGAAGCCCTTACCGCCAACTCGTTCTCGACACGTTAGAACGGTTTCTCCGCAAGCCAGCCGTGAAGCTCGTCGAAATCACCGTGCCGCTGCTGCACCAGTTGCGCGACTGGTTGGGAATCCAGACCCCGCTCTTGGTATCTTCCGAACTCGGCCTCGAACGCATTTACGAAGCAATGTTTCCCGACAAGCCCAGCCCGACCCACCGCATCATCGCATTCCTGCGCCACTTGGGGGCAACTTCCCTGCTGCAAGGGGCCACAGCCCGCGAGTATCTCGATGTCGCTCTTTGCCAACGGTACGGGATCGAGGTGACCTTTCACGACTACCAGCACCCGGAGTATCCGCAACTGTTCTCGCCGTTCATCTCCCACCTTTCGGTGGTGGATTTACTCCTGTCGTGCGGCATCGAAAGAGCACGCGAGGTGCTGTCTTCCGTGCCATGACCGGCCAAGAGCCCATGGTGCCGGACGTCTCGGTCGTCGTTCCGGTGTACAACGAAGGCGCAACGTTGGCCGAGCTCATCGAACGAACCACCGCAGTGCTTGCGCGGGCAGCACGCTCGTACGAAATCGTCGTCGTGGACGACGGCAGCGAGGATGCAACTCCGCACTTGCTTGTGGAGCTGACGCAAAAGTATCCGCATCTGCGGACCATCCGCCTCGTGCGCAACTTTGGCCAAAATGCCGCCCTCACCTGCGGGTTGTTTGCTGCGCGCGGAGCTTTCGTCGTGAGCATGGACGGCGACCTGCAAAACCCGCCTGAAGAGATCCCGACGCTGCTCCGCGCGTTCGGTCCGGGCGTGGACCTTGTCAGCGGTTTACGCGCCCAGCGGCACGAGCCATGGTGGCGATGGCTTGGCTCGCGTGCAGTGCACTGGATCGCGCGCGCACTCGTTGGCGGCAAGCTAGGTGACTATGGCGGGCAGTTCAAAGCCTACCGGCGCGAAACCATCGAAGCCACGCGCCCCTTTTGGGCACCCGGGAAGCCTTTCTTTGCGCTCGCTGTATGGCTTGGATTTCGGGTTCGCGAGGTGCCCGTACGCCACGAGCCCCGACGTCATGGAGGGACCCGCTACGGATTCGTTGCGCTGGCCCGTTTGAACTTGGAAATCATCACGAGTTTCACCACAGCACCCCTTCTTGGACTCTGGCTGCTGCCTCCAGGCTGCCTCGCGTTGAGTGTCGTCGCCGCCTTTGTTGGCTGGTGGCGCGCGGCAGAGGGGTGGTGGCTTGTATCCTTCGGAGCCGCAGCCCTAGCACTGGCCACTGCGGGCTTGGCAGCGTTGGGGCTTTACATTGCACGACTGTACCACCTGGCTGCTGGCGGCAGAACCGCCTGGGTCGAGCGCCCCCATCAGGTCACCCCAGAGTCGTTTCCCTGGCGATCGCCTCTTGCTGGAACCGACCACCAGGCCGATGCGAGCACAAAACAACTCCCTGCGTGACCTTTCGCGCCGGCAAGCCGCAGCGGTGCTCTTGACGATTGCCGGTGCAGCAGTGGCGTTGCGCGCCCGTTTTTTGTCGGTTCCGCTCGAACGAGACGAGGGCGAGTACGCTTACTTTGGCCAACTGATCTTACAGGGAGGGATACCGTACCGCGACGCCTACAACATGAAACCGCCGGGGGTGTACTACGCACACGCGGCAGTCCTGTGGTTCCTTGGGGAAAACCCTGTGGCAGTGCGGGTCGGAGCCACGATCGCCGCACTGGTTGCCGTGTATGGGCTCTATCGCCTCGCCCGGCGGTGGTATTCCCGCAGAGCATCGCTCGCGGCTTCAGCCACGCTTGCGGTGCTGTCGGCAAGCACCAGCGTGCTGGGGTTCGCCTCCAAGGCGGAACATTTCGTCCTCGCCTTCGCACTGCCAGCACTGTGGCTCGTTCAGCCGTGGGAGCGCGCGACAAGCGTCCTGCGCGCTTGTGTTGCCGGCATCCTCCTCGGCATTTCGGCGGCGATGAAACCATCTGGAGCTGCGTTTGCGCTCGCCCTTGTGGGAGCGCGGTGGCGTGCAGTTTCCACGCCTCGCCTGCCGGCGCACTTGGGCAGGCTCGCTGCGTTCGTGCTCGGGTGCGCCCTGCCTTGGTTCGTGGTGGGAGCCGGATTTTGGTGGGCGGGGGCGGCAGAGAAGATGTGGTTCTGGACCATCACGTACGCGCGCCACTACGCGACGGACATCCCTTTTGCACAAGGGCTCGTGTTGGCAGGTACCAGTCTCGGACGGGCGATTGTCTCCGCACCGCTCGTGTGGCTGGCGGCAACCGGAGGATGGCTATGGATCGTTCGGCACGACCGAGCCGACCGACGAAGCCCGCTGCTCTGGTTTCTCGCCAGCAGTGTGGTCGCCGTGGTACTCGGTTGGCGGTTCAGCGAACACTACTTCCTCCTGTTGTTGCCCGCGGTGGCGCTTGGCGTCGCGAAGCTCGCAGATACGGTGCAGTGGTCGTGGAAGTGGTTCTGGCTAGTTCTCGTCCTGTTGATCGGCTCCGCCGCTCTGTTCGAGCAGTGGAGGTTGTACGGCCGGTCGCCCACCGAAGTGGCGCGATTGGTATATGGGCGCAACCCGTTTCCCGAGGCTGTGGAAATCGGGCGGTATCTACTGGAACACAGCAAACCTGAGGACCGTGTGGCCGTCATTGGCTCGGAACCCGAGATATACTTTTACGCGCGACGGCGCGCCGCCACCGGCTTTGTGTACACCTACCCATTGATGGAGCTGCATCCCTTTGCGCGGGCCATGCAGCAGCAAATGCAGCGCGAAATCGAGTCGGCCCGGCCGCGATTTCTCGTACTCGTGCACGTGCCGACTTCGTGGTCGCGCCGTTCGGAGTCGGTAGTAGACATCCTCGAGTGGTCTGCTCGCTATGCCAACACGCACTATCGGCCGGTTGGCTTGGTGGAGATCCCCGAGGTCGGCGAAAGCCGCTACACGTGGAACGAAGCCGCTCTTTTCCGCTATCCGGAAACGGACTGTTTCCTCTCGGTGTTCGAGCGCAAAGAATGACGCCGCCGCATCCTTTCCGCCGCGTGCTTCTTCACGTCGCAGTCCTCTGCGTCGTCCTGGTGGCTGCCACCGTGTGGGCCTATCGCGACATTGTCACGCACGAGTTCCTGCTGTTCGACGACAACGAGTACGTCACCGAGCACCCAATGATCCGCCGGGGTCTTGGGTGGGAGGCGGTGGTTTATGTGTTCACCCAGCCACACCACGCCACCTGGCATCCGCTTACCGGGCTCTCCCATCTGCTCGACGTCACCCTGTTCGGGTTGTCGGCGCCCGCACATCTCGCCGTCAACCTTGCCTGGCACTGCGCCAATGCGGTGCTGCTGTTTACGTTATGGTGGCGACTGCTCGGGACATGGACGGTGGCGTTTTGGATCGCAGCAGCCTTCGCCCTGCATCCGCTTCATGTCGAGTCGGTCGCCTGGGTTTCGGAACGCAAGGACGTCCTCAGCACCTTCTTCGCGCTTGCTGCGATCCACACCTACGTCACGTGGGTTCGCCAGCCGCAAGAACTATGGTGGGTGGCGACCGCTGTTTTTTTCGCATTGGGCTTGCTTGCGAAACCCATGGTCGTGACCCTGCCCTTGTTATTGCTGCTGATGGACTTCTGGCCGTTGGGGCGCGTCCCGCAGACGGGTTCCGCGTGGGCACGTTGGTGGCCCCTGGCACGCGAAAAGACGTTGCTTTGGGTCTTTGCCCTTGGGGCCACGGTGGTCACGCTTGCGGTGCAATCTGCAAGGGGAGCTGTCGAGCCCCTTGCGGCCAGCCCCGTTTCCTACCGCTTGGCGAATGCCCTGGTCGCGTACGCTCTGTACCTGCGCGATACGGTTTGGCCTCTTGGCCTGGCAGTGTTTTACCCGCGCCGTCCACTCGGCTGGGCAGAAAGTTTGGCTGCGGCAGGGTTGCTCGCAGGGATCTCGACGGTTGCGTGGAAAATCCGCCGCCAGGCTCCGTGGGCGCTCGTCGGCTGGCTGTGGTACCTCGTGTGTATCGCTCCGGTTTCCGGTTTGTTGCAGGCGGGCGACCAAGCCCGGGCGGATCGCTTCACGTATCTCGCGCTCACAGGAATTTTCTTGTGGGCCGGCGGCGAGGCCAGACGGTGGGCTGCACAGCGGCCTCTCCGAGTTGCCATCGCAGGATTTGCCGCCGTTGCGACGGTGGCTGGTTGGACGGTGCTGACGGATGTTCAAGTCCGTCACTGGAAAAACACGGAAACACTCTTTCGCCACGCCCTTGCCGTAACTCGAGAGAACCACGTAGCCCACGCCAACCTCGGCGCGTACTTGCTTCGCCAAGGGCGTACGGCCGACGCGCTCGTGCACTTGCACGAAGCGGTGCGGCTTCGCCCGTTCGACGCGTTGGCGCGGTTGAACCTCGGGGTCGCAGCGGCAAGTCAGGGCAAGTGGGAGGAAGCCATCCAGCATTACCGTAGCCTGTTGGCGGTGCGTCCCGACCACGTAAGCGGGAACTTCAATCTCGCACTCGCGCTCTTGCAGGTGGGTCAACGATCCGAAGCACGCGCTCGCTTGGAAGCGGCCCTGCGGGTCGACCCGCAGCATGCAAAAGCGCGTGTCGTGCTGGGCGATCTTCTGCAGGAGAACGGAGAGTTGGAGCAAGCCGTACACTCCTACCGCCAGGCACTGGCCGCGGATCCAGATCTGCTGCCAGCGCATGTGCAACTCGCACGCGCGCTGGAGCGTGAAGGTAAAATCGACGAGGCGCTCGCGCACTACCGCGAGGCAACGCGGTTAGCGCCTTCCGACCCGCGCACCTGGTTCAATTTGGCAGCCGCGCTTCACGATGCCGGGCGCACTGGCCCCGCACGAGAAGCGTTTCTGCAGGCTCGAGCCGTCGCCGAGCGAATCGGCGACCGTGAAGTCGCGGAGCGTGCGCGCCAGGCTTTGGGCGAACCGTAGTGGAGGGGTTGTCCCCCCGGAGCTTGCGTTGGTCCTCCCGCTCCGGCATCACGGCAGCGGAGGTTCCGCCCATGTTCCGCGCCTCGATCATGCTTTTCGCTGGGGCTTGCGCCAGCGCGCTGGCAAACTCCGGGTTCGGTCTCCCGCTGCGACACCGCTGCCCACCGGATCAAGTGGCGGTGGGAAACCTGTGTGTCGACAAGTACGAGGCGAGCGTCTGGCGGCTGCCCGAGGATGCGATCATCGTGCGAAAAGCGGTGCTCGGGCTCTTGACCGCAGAACAACTCCGAGCGCTAGGAGCCGAACAGGTTGGCACCATCCCCACCGGCACATGTTCGGGCGAGGAGTATGGTCCGGCGTTCCCGCGGAACGGTCACTGGACCGAACGTCTCTATGCCCTTTCTCTTCCCGGCGTGTTACCGAGCACGTGCATCACGTGGTTTCAGGCCGAGCAGGCCTGTCGCTTGTCGGGCAAGCGGTTGCTCACCAACGAGGAGTGGCAAGCCGCCGTTGCGGGGACTCCCGATCCCAATGACGACGACGATCAACGCACGACCTGCGTGACCAATTCCGACTTCGCGCAACCAGCCGGATCGCGCCCCCGATGCGTGTCGAACTGGGGAGCGTACGATCTCATTGGTAACGTGTGGGAGTGGGTGGCAACTTGGACCGATGCGGCGCAAGCGTGCCGGTTCTGGCCGGAAGAGTACGGCAGCGACCTGAGCTGCATGGGTGCAAACGTGCCGACCGAAGGAAGCGCAATGTCTCTCCTGAGGCGCTGGTTCACCCGCGAGCTGGTGGAACCCAAGCCGGAGTATCCCGGCGCGATCATCCGGGGTGGAAATTTCGCAACGGGTTCGCGCAACGGCGCCTTCGCCATTTATGCCGGTGCCACACCCCACAACGTGAGCCGAAGCACAGGGTTTCGCTGCGCACGTTGAACATCCACGCGCCAATGTGGCAGTAACCGTAGGGGCACAGCGCCGGCGTGCCCCTACGCCACACGGAACCGCGCGTGGTTCACACGATCCCGCACCCGACCGCCGGGCCATGTAGGGGCGACCCACCGGCTCGCCCGCGGGGTGCGGCGCACCCAGCGCAGCGGCGTCGCGTAGTGTGGGACCATCGTGCGCGACGGCGGCAGGGCGATCTACCGCGATGGAATCGCCGCTGCCAGGCACGGGGCGCGATGACAGACGACGTGGACCCTCGGAGGTCGCACGACGACAGGATCGACCCTCACCCGGCGCCGCGCGCCGGCCTCTCCCTGCCAGGGAGAGGCGTCTCTTTGTTGCTTCGTTGGGAACAGGCGGCAGCTTTCTGTTCGCTCGCTCGACCGACCCGCACCTTGCCGGCAGGCAATGTAGGGGCGACCCGGTGGGTCGCCCGGCGGGGCCGTGGTGGGCGGTCACCCCGGATGATGCGGTCGCACGACGACGGCATCCACCCTCACCCGGCGCTGCGCGCCGGCCTCTCCCTGCCAGGGAGAGGCGTCTCTTTGTTGCTTCGTTGGGAACAGGCGGCAGCTTTCTGTTCGCTCGCTCGACCGACCCGCACCTTGCCGGCAGGCAATGTAGGGGCGACCCGGTGGGTCGCCCGGCGGGGCCGTGGTGGGCGGTCACCCCGGATGATGCGGTCGCACGACGACGGCATCCACCCTCACCCGGCGCTGCGCGCCGGCCTCTCCCTGCCAGGGAGAGGCGTCTTTTCTCTGCCGTGCAACTGCATGTGCAAACCGTCACTCCGTCGCACCAAGCCACGTCGACTCCTCTCCCTCGCCCTGGCTAGGGCGAGGGAGAGGATGAAAGGTGAGGGAGTGGGTCGAACGTCGATCCACGACGCAACCGACCCTCACCGGGCGCTGCGCGCCGGCCTCTCCCTGCCAGGGAGAGGCGTCTCTTTGTTGCTTCGTTGGGAACAGGCGGCAGCTTTCTGTTCGCTCGCTCGACCGACCCGCACCTTGCCGGCAGGCAATGTAGGGGCGACCCGGTGGGTCGCCCGGCGGGGCCGTGGTGGGGGGCACCCGGGATGACGCGGGCCATCGTGCACGATCGCACCAGGGCGATGCACCGCGTCGCCCCTACAGGCCGTACGCGCAGCCGCCAGCGTTGCACCAGCGAACAGCGGAGCACACCCGACGCACCAGTTGTAGGGGCGGTTCGCGAACCGCCCCCACAGTGCCCCGCACCACGGACCCGCGGTTCCTCTCAGGTGTTGTTTCCGAGAAGCCGCAACGCCTCGGAATTTGCCGGATCGATTTGTTGCAGTCGCCGCAAAACGGCTTGCGCTTTCGCGGTTTCTCCCGCGGCCAACAAGAATTTGGCGTAATTCAGGTACGCCGCGACGTACTTGGGATCCAACGTCAATGACTGTTCGTAAGCTTGTTCGGCCTCTCGTGACTTGCCTTGCATTGCCAGCACGTTCGCCAAGTTGTTCCAGGCGTCGGCAAATGACGGCTTGCGGCGCACC
>Ga0209478_1001912_pt1 | contig 13357 bp, 9 predicted proteins | sample DewCreD2012metaG_5_FD_184109 | JGI IMG/M metagenome (GOLD analysis project Ga0209478, IMG submission 184109) | Hot spring sediment bacterial and archeal communities from British Columbia, Canada, to study Microbial Dark Matter (Phase II) - Dewar... ... | reverse complement strand
CCTGATTGACCAGCCGGATGATCTCGGCTTCAAAGCTCGTGTTGCCCCGATTCGGCGCCGGACTGCCCTGATTGAGCACGTCCCCGCCGAGGGTGTCGACCAGTTGGTCATTCCCCGAACCGCCGATGAGGCGGTCCACCCCCTGCCGCCCGTTGAGGTAATCGTTCCCCTGCCCGCCGAAGAGCACATCCCGCCCACTGCCGCCGATGAGCCGATCGTTGCCCATCCCGCCGTAAAGCGTTGACGGGATCGCCGTGTTGTTGCGCACCAGATCATCCCCTTGCCCCGCCGACACCACAATCCGCCGTACCTGAGCGGCGGAAAAGCTCTGTCCCGCCACACTGATCGTGGTACCGCTTTGGCTGATGATGATGCTGTCCGCACTGTCCGTGCCCAAAACGGTCAGGATGCCGTTGAACAGGTTGACCGTCGCCGGACATTCCCGCCCTTCCAGGCATTCCAGATGCAATCGGCTCGCCGCCATCGCCGCTTCCCTCACGTTGTTCCCGTAGGCATGCTGGGGAACCCCCGCCGTCCCACCGCTGGCTCCCTGCGCCGCTTCGACCGGGATGCCCCGCCGGGCGCTCTCCGCCTTCTCCCTCAATATTAACACACACTTCCTGGAGGGCGGGCTGGGCCGGCCCGTTTTCCCCTGCTCGTTCCGCCTGGCCAACATTGCTCGCACGAGAACAAGGCGGTGTTCCAAGACCTCGTTGATTCCCCGGTGAAGGAAGCGGTTTGCGAAGCGAAAGGGGTTTTTCCCTTGTCAGTGGGGAAAGGCGGCGATAGAGTGAGGATGTTGGCATCCCGAAGGGAAGTGTAAGCCGAGGTAGCGATGGGGCGGCGATTGTCCCCGGTACTGGCGCAGCGAGCGTCCCGATGGCGTGGAGCGTCGGGGGCGGCGGAGCCATTCTGGGAGACGGAGCGGAAGTACGGCGAACAGGCCAAGGCAGGACGATGGGCCGCTGGGTCCGCTCCTGGGGCTTGTGTTCCCGCCGCAGCCCTGGCCGCTGCCATTCTGGCTGCCGCTGCAGCGATTGCCGCAGGAGGCAGCTAGCTCCGGGGTGCCATCACTCAGTCCCGCGAAGACCCAGTGCATGTCGGCCCCGGAGCAGTCACCGGGGCCGACGCCTTTTTTGGCCTCGAGGAAGAAAGGACAAGCGACCCATGCCATCCCACCTGCCCGATGCCCGCCCGTGGAGTGAGCGAACCGCCCCGCCTGGCTGCACACCCAGGGTTCCCCGCGGTTCTGACAGCGGCCTGTCTCCGCCGCCGCTCGTGCGTTCCCGCAAGTCGCTACGGACCACCGATTCGCCCATCAACTTTTACATCCAGAAGGCGCTGGAGACGCCCGGTTTGATCTCCCTGGCCGCCGGCTTGGTCGATGAAGGCAGCCTGCCCTGCGAAGCAGTGGCCCAAGCCTGCCAGGCCGTGCTGCGCGATCCCCGGCGCGGACCCGCCGCCTTGCAATACGGCTCGACCCAGGGCTTGCCCCGCCTGCGGGAACAGGTGCTTCACCTCCTCGGCCAGGCCGACGGCTGCTCCCCCCAGGAGCTGAACCTCAGCCCCGACGATGTGGTCTTGACCACCGGCTCGCAGCAGTTGCTCTACCTGCTCGCCGAAGTGCTGCTCGACCCCGGCGACATCGTGCTCACCGAGGCGCCCTCCTACTTTGTCTTCCACAGTGTGCTCCAGAGCCACGGCGTCCAGGTGCTCAGCGTGCCGGTGGATGAGGGGGGCTTGTGCCTCGCGGCCCTGGAGGAACTTTGGGAACACCTCACGCGGCAGGGAGCGGCGGAACGCGTCAAGCTCCTGTACACCGTCGATTATTTCCAGAACCCCACGGGGTGGACGTTGGCCGCCGAGCGGCGCCCCCAGCTTTTGGAACTGGTCCAGCGCTTCAGCCGCCGCCAGCGCGTCCTCATCGTGGAAGATGCTGCCTACCGCGAGCTGCGCTACGAAGGTCCGGACCTGCCGAGCCTCAAGAGCCTGGATCGGGACAACCGCTGGGTGGTTTACGCTGGCACGTTTTCCAAGCCGTGCGCGCCGGGACTCAAGTGCGGCTATGCCCTCCTGCCGCCGGAGGTGCGCGAGCCCATCTTGCATCTGAAGGGAAACCACGATTTCGGCTCGGCCCACCTCGTGCAGCATCTGCTGGCGGAGCTGATCGACCGCGGGGAATATCAGCGGCAGCGGGAGCGCCTGCGTCCTCTCTATCGGCATAAGCGCGACGTGATGCTGGAGGAGTTGGCGGCCACGTTGGGACAGGAAGACGGGGTGCGGTGGAGCCGGCCGGCGGGGGGCTTATACGTCTGGCTGTCGTTTGCCGATCTGGACACCGGCCCGCAGGGTGCGCTGGCCCAGGCCGCCCTGGAGGAAGGGGTGCTCTACGTCCCCGGCGAGTTCGCCTATCTGCCCGCCGACGGGGAACGCCCGCCGCATCACGCCTGCCGCCTGAGCTTCAGCGTCGCAAGCCCAGAGCAGGTCCGCGAAGGCATCCGCCGCCTCCATCGGGCCGTCCGCCGCGTTCGGTATGCTTCCTGAGGCGATACGCTTCTCCCACTGTAGCACGCTTCCGGAATCGCCAGCCCAACACCGCTGCTGATCCGGGAAACCGTAGCTCCGCCGCGCCCGGCGGAGGAGCCTGAACCGCCTCCGCCCCGCAACTGAACTCCCCGCCAGTGCCGCCGTGTGGTACAGTGGCGTAAGATTAAGGTGGACGCAGGAGCCGGAGGATGAGACACACGCGTGGGGGACGGTATGCGCATTGGTGTGGTCAGCGATACCCATGATCGCCACGAAGCGATTGCGGAAGCCGTGCGCCGTCTCCAGGAACATCAGGTCGAACTGATCCTGCACTGCGGGGATATTGAGTCGGTGGCTGCGGTCGAGGCGTTTCGTCCGGTGCCGACTTACTTCGTCTTCGGGAATTGGGATCGCCAGCGTCAGGAGCTAGCGCGGGCCATCAAGCAGATCGGCGGCGTGCACTTCGAGACCTTCGGCGTGCTGGAAATCGGGGGCAAGCGCATCGCCTGGCTGCACAGCCACGAACGGCGGCACCTGCGCCAGTTGGAAATGGCGGATTACTTCGACTACCTCTTCTACGGCCACACCCACATGCGGGAACAGCACCGCACCGGCCGCACTTTGGTGGCCAATCCCGGCGCCCTCTTCCGCGCCCATCCCCGCACCTGCATTGTGGTGGACATTCAAAGCGGCGAGATCAAGCCGTTGATCATTCCCCCGACGGACAAGCCCGGTTCCGAAGCGCCGCCAAGCTGGTCCGCTCTCGACCCCAGCGATTCCGCCCCGCACTTGCCCCTCGCCGTCCCGCCGCCGAGCACCGCGCCCCCTGCTGCTTCCTCCCTTCTGCCCCCGCCGTCCGACTCCACCCCCAGCCCCTAAGCCGCTCCCCTTCTCGCCCCCGTCCGCCTCCGATTTGTCCGCCTTTTCTCCTCTTCAACCTTCCTCCTTTTCCCCCGTTTTCAGCCTGGGCGCAATCCCCCTTGACCCGCGGATTCGAGAAGTGCTACCCTGTGCCGCGATGCAGGAACTGGCTGAATAGTTCCGCCAGGGCCAAACTTCAGCGCCCGAAGATTCACCCAAGGAGAAACTCGATGTCGAGATTACGCTGTGGCCGTGGGTTCGCCATTCCGCTGCTGCTAGCGCTGGGAGTAGCTACGCCGCTTCAGGCTGGCTTGGTGCCCGTGCGGGTCTCGGTCCTGCCGGATGGCGGCTATTATCGCTTCACCTACGCCATTGTGCTGCCCAGCGACTCTCTGCTCCGGCCCGGAGACTACTTCACCATCTACGACTTCGATGGCTTCGTTCCCGGAAGCGACCAAGTCGGAGGCACGCCGTATGCCAGTTACTGGAGCTTTTCCAGCAGTGGCACTGGCCCGACGCCGCCCGGCGTGCTGCCGACAGACAATCCGAGCATTCCCAATCTGACCTGGACCTATCACGGTCCGGTCCTCGGCGCCTCCCAAACAGGTTTGGGAAACTTCTGGGCCTTGTCGATCTATCCCGACACCAAGGAGTCCTGGTTCACAGCACGGACGGGGACAGTCAACGGGAGAAACGACCACAACATCACGCCGACGACGGTGCCCACGCCGAAGGCTCCGCCGCCCCCGGTACCGGAACCGGCCGCCTGGGTGCTGGCTGCTCTGGGTCTGCCCCTGCTCGGCTTCTGGCGCCGCCACCCCTGACCGGCCCACCGCCGATCCTGCCAGAAGGAATCGCCCAACCTCCACTCGCTTCCCTTCTTCCCGGTCCGCCTCGCGCCCAGAGACTCTCTCCCCTGAGAATCACTCCATTGCTGAATCGTGATTTTCTTAGTTCCCTTTTGCCGGGAAGTTCTAAGTAAGAGGAGCGCAGCTTCGCTTGGTGAGCCGGGAGTGGAGGTGTAGAATCGGGAGTGAGAGTAGGGTCGAGTGTGGAAACGGTGGCGGATGCAGAAGCCATCCTCGTCTGAGTCAGAGCAGCGTATGGACAAGGGGTTCTCTCCTGGGGGCCAGTTTGTGGAGCACGCGGAAGTGCACATCGGGGAGACGCGGCTGCTCATCGGCGATTGCCGGAAACTTCTACCGTTGTTGCCCAGCGAGTCGGTGCAGTGCTGCATCACCTCCCCGCCGTATTGGGGCCTGCGGGATTATGAGCATCCGGAGCAGCTCGGCAGCGAGCCGTCGCCGGCGGAGTATGTTGCTCATCTGGTGGCCATCTTCCGCGAGGTCCGTCGGATTTTGCGGCCGGAGGGGACGCTCTGGCTCAACATCGGAGATGGTTACGCCCGCAACGGCGGCACAGGCCGGCATGGCCCCAACGCCCGCGTCGGCAACACCCGCAAGCTCATCCAGAAGCGGAACTGCCGGGTTCCCGCATGCTGGGGACTCAAAGATCGGGACCTGCTCGGCCTGCCCTGGCGCGTGGCCTTTGCTCTGCAAGAGGACGGCTGGATCCTGCGCAGCCACATCGTCTGGATCAAAAAGACGCCGATGCCCGAAAGCGTGCGCAACCGCCCCAGCCGAGCTACGGAGGACATCTTCCTCTTCGCCCAGCAGCCCGGCTACTTCTACGACCACCAGGCCGTGCGCGAACCCAGCGGGGCAAACCTGAAGAACTACTGGCTGCTCGGTTCCGAACCTAATAGCAGCGATCATCCCGCAGCCTTTCCCAAGGACCTGGCCCGCCGCTGTATCCTGCTGGCCACTCGTCCGGGGGAGACGGTGCTCGATCCCTTCGCCGGTTCCGGCACCACCGCCCTGGCTGCGCAGGAACTGGGCCGCCGCTGCATCCTCATCGAGTTGAACCCGGCGTATGCCCAAGCCGCCGCCCGCCGCCTCCAAGCCCGCCCGCAGAGGGAACTGTGGCTTTCCCTGGGAAATGTCCTCTAACCCCGCCGGGACAAGACCAGCGCAAGGTCAGCGAGGTTCAAAACGCCCCTTCTCCCAGACGCTGAAGATGCCACCCTTTCCCCCGCTGGCGAAAATCGCGTTCCCCTCGCGCCGCCTTCCGCGGTTCGGCCCGGTACGGGAAAGTCTTGGGGCAGAATGCCCAGAGGCGGGAAAGCTCCAGCGGCAGGGTGTAACTAGATTCTCTGGGGGTGGGGGCTGAAGCCGCGAGGTGTTTCCCCAGACTAGCAGAGCTGCCCGGCAGGGAACCCCCAGAGAATTTGGTTGCACCCCAGCGGCAGGGAGCGGGAAGTGGCGTTGACAAGGAAGCGTTGCTGGCGGTAATACAGTCCCGCTTGGAAAGCCACCCGGCTCGCCGCCGACGGAGGGAAACGGCGGGCGGGAGCGGCGGCCCGATGGACGGGCCGTGCACACCGAGGAGTCGCCTGACACGGAGGATCATTTCGATGACACAACGTTTGTTCTGGACGCGCCGGCTCGCCTACGCGGGTGTGGGCCTGGCCATGCTCGCCTTGAGTTTGGGGCAGGCTCGGGCTGGCTTGCTCCCCGTTTCGGTCACGGTGCAACCCGAATCCGGCAATTTCCGCTGGACCTACTCGGTGGTTCTGCCCACCGATATGCAACTGAAAGCGGGAGATTACTTCACCATCTACGACTTCGAGGGGTACATCGCGGGTTCGGCTAAGGTCAGCGCCACCGGGCCGGACGCGAGCTACGCCGCCTACTGGAGCGTCTCCACCAACCTGACCGGCCAGACCCCGCCCCTGCTCAGTCCCACGGATGATCCCGGCATCGTCAACCTGACCTGGACTTACAACGGCCCCACGATCCCCGCCGGCCAGCTCACGTTGGGCAACTTCATGGCCACCTCGCTCTATTCGTCGAGCAAGCCCAGCTTCTTCACCGCGACCAATCCGCGAGCTGCCGACGGCGTTATCGACAACAACATCACGGAAACGATCACGCCAACCGGAAGCCAAGGCCCCACGCCAGGAGTGCCGGAACCAGCCACGCTGGCCTTGGCTGCCCTGGGATTGCCCCTGATCGGCGCCGCCCGGATGCTCCGCCGTCGCTGACACTCTCCTGACATCTCGCTAGCAAACTTTGACGCAAACCGCAGCCTCCTACCGGCCTCCCCTCCTTCGGACGCGGACAGCGGGAGGCCGCCCATTTTTTTCCTGTCCTCCAACCGTTCCCCCTCCTCATCCGCAGGGGAAAATCCGCCTCCGCCCTTAGTCCTTTCCTCATCCTACCGAGAGGGAAAGGGCAGCCGGGACGTAAGGCGAGAAAGGGAGGGACAGTCGCGAAGCGCGAGGAGATGTTCGCGAACAAGCAAAGCCAGGAGAAGAGCAATAGCACCCGCAGGGGATAGGAAAAAGTAAGAGGGAAGGTAAGAAGGAAGGGCAGCGGCAAACGGTCGAGAAGACCTTTCAGCAGAAACAAGGGGACGGTGTGTAAAAGTCACAAGAAAAACCAAGACCCGATGCCGCGCCCGCCCCCGGATGACAGGCACGAGGCCTTCCAGCCAAAACAGGCCGATCAGAAGGACAGCTTGTGGGCCAGCGGGGCGCGCAACACCGCACGGGCTTCGTAGAGCAGACGCTTGATGGTGCCTTCCGGCTTGTTCAGCTCCTGGGCAATCTCCGCGACCAAACGGCCGTTCAAATAGTGCTCTTCCACAACTTTGCGATGGAGTGGCGAAAGGTGCGGCAGCACTTGGCGGAGCGTCTCGCACATTTCCCGGTCAGCGACTCCGTCCATGGGATCGGTTTGCTCAGGATTGTAAGCTTGATCTTCCCAACCCACCTCCCCAGAATCGGTTGGGTTGACACCGCCGCGAATGACCTGACGAATACCGCTGCTCACCGAACGCCGCAAGCTTTTCTTATCTCGAATTTTTTTCTTCGTATGGCGATAGACGATATTTTTCGCAATTTTTGTCAACCAGCTTTCGAAAGCTTTGGGGTCCTTGAGCGTTTTCAATTTTTGCCATACCTTGAGAAATGTTTCCTGAACAATGTCTTCATCTTCGTTGGCTAAATTGGCCTTGCGGCAAAGATCAGAAATATATCGAAGCAATTTTTGGTAGTATTGACTGTACAATTTGTCGAACGCTTTTTTGTCGCCATTTTGCACTTGCAGAATCAGCTCGATCGTGTCTTGGGTCATGTGTTCTCCTTAGTTGATGTCCCGGAATGTTTCGCCCTCGGCACGAGACACGCCTCGGCTTCGGGCACGCAGGACCGCCTCCCGCCGCACTTCAGGTGGTCCCTGGTCCAGGGGAGTTCATCGAGGTTCGACGGCGGGACACCTCGGCCGGCAACCACAGAAGCAGTCCCATCCGGACGGCTTCGGCGACCGGCTCAGCTCCTAAATCACACCAAGAAGTCCCCGCACTCTGAGGTCATGCGGTCAAGCACAAACCTTCGAGCAAAGAACCTAGCTCAAAAAACCCGCTGAGGGTCAACAGAAAAAGTCAGTCCAAACTACGTAAGACAGAGCCATATCTCCACAACTTAGTGGAAATAGAGACTCTGAAATGACAGGATGCCAAGACCAGCGGATGGCATCGAGGCAATCGCTGGGCGTAGCGAGTAATGCAAGATGCAATCCTCCCACAGGAACAGGAAATCGGGGCAGGCCGCTGCCGCCACGGCTCCCCTGATCGCACCGAGGGAACCGGAACCGGGAACCTGGCGCTCCGAGCAGTGTTCGGGAGGTGAAACCATGCGGTTGATGTTCATGGCGTGTCACTCGCCGGGGTCGCTGGCGTTCGCCGGTTGCCGGCCGCCCTCTGGCTCTTTCCACACACTAGATGCAGAGCGGTCGGATTATTCCCCGAAAATCTCGATTTTTTCCCGAACCGCCCCGCCAGAACATCCGCAGTGCCCACCGTGGCTCTCAGCGGTCAATTTTTCTTCTTGCCTTTTCGCAGTTCGTAGGCCTTTGTGACCTTTCCACCGAAGATGCCCGGACGGGTCCGGTAACGAACCTTCCGGCCGGTATCGTGGTAGGTCACATCGGTGATTCGATCACCGAACCAACCTTTGCGGGTGTGGACCGTCTTGGTTTTTTTGGCAAATAGCCAGTCAAACATGTTTTTCTCCTTTCAATTAGAGTCTTCGTTTTGGACACTAAACTTACTGAGATCCACTAGTTCATTCGTCAACGGCGGATGGACATTATTAGGAGACCTCCGTCGTAGCTGGATAACTGAACAAGCCGCGTTTAGCTCGTTCCCAGAGCACCAAACAATCCCCCGCACTCTGAGGTCATGCGGTCAAGCACAAACCTTCGAGCAAAGAACCTAGCTCAAAAAACCCGCTGAGGGTCAACAGAAAAAGTCAGTCCAAACTACGTAAGACAGAGCCATATCTCCACAACTTAGTGGAAATAGAGACTCTGAAATGACAGGATGCCAAGACCAGCGGATGGCATCGAGGCAATCGCTGGGCGTAGCGAGTAATGCAAGATGCAATCCTCCCACAGGAACAGGAAATCGGGGCAGGCCGCTGCCGCCACGGCTCCCCTGATCGCACCGAGGGAACCGGAACCGGGAACCTGGCGCTCCGAGCAGTGTTCGGGAGGTGAAACCATGCGGTTGATGTTCATGGCGTGTCACTCGCCGGGGTCGCTGGCGTTCGCCGGTTGCCGGCCGCCCTCTGGCTCTTTCCACACACTAGATGCAGAGCGGTCGGATTATTCCCCGAAAATCTCGATTTTTTCCCGAACCGCCCCGCCAGAACATCCGCAGTGCCCACCGTGGCTCGTGCGTTGGTCCCTTCTCCTTTCCGGGAACCAGGGTTGTCTACCGAAGTCCTTCGCGGACTGCTGAAGGATATTTTGGGAAAATTCCCCTTTTCGCTCCCTGCCGCTGCCGTTCCTCCTTTCCCTGGGATAAAACCAACAAACATCGGTTTGCATATCAGGGTGATGATCATCTGCCCCCGATCCGATGAAACCCTCCATTAGAAGGACAACATAGGACTCTTCCGATCGGACCCCTTCCTCAAGGGAAGAATTCCCCCGATTTATTCCCCACTTAATTAAGGAAGGATTCTTCACAACTAAAACGGAAACAGATAGGTGAACCAAACCTCCTTCTTAAAAAGGAGGGTTTCTTCGCACCTAAGACAGATAGGTGAACCAGGCCCGTTATTCTGAACGCTGGGCATACTCCTCCTTGCGCGACGGACCCTCGATTTTCCCGAAGCGAGGCTTCCCCGGCCCGAAATGGGCAGAGTTCCCCCTTACCCCCAAAGATAGAAGACGCAGTTGGCCGCCCTCCGGTTCGGAAATTTTTTACTTTTTTTGGGTCCCCATCCTGGGGCGGATGACGGGGCCGCCTTTCCCCTGGCTTGGAAGTGTTCTCCTGTTGGTCCGCGGCACACCGGAGGAGGCGAAGGGGTCTGAATCCGCGCGTTTTTACTCCGGCAGAGGTCGGCCACGGGTTTCCGGTGCGAGGGCGATGAGGAGAAGGCCGACGAGGTACACCGCGGCGACGACGGCGCAGGCTTGGGCGTAGTCGTTGTCGAAGGCGGCCAAGAGGTTGGCCATTTGCAGATTGCCGGCAGCGGCGATGATCCGCCCGAAGTTGAAGCCGAAACCCTGGCCCGTGGCCCGCACCGCCGTGGGGAATAGCTCCGGCAGGTAGAGTGGCAGCCAGCCGTAGAAGGCGGCGGAGACCAGGCTCATCAGCGCCGCGGTGAGCAGGAACGTGGTGCCGTAATGGTCATTGAGGCGGTAGAAGCCGACCATCGTCAAGAGCGACAGCAGGCAGAGGGCGGCATAGACAGCTCGACGTCCCAGCGGGGCGCAAAGCAAGGCGGCCAGGAAACAGCCCACCGCGGCGGAGACCGACGAGATGATTTGCAGCAGCGGTTTGGCTTCGGGGACATCGCCGCCCGGCAGCTTCCCCACCCACATGTACATCCACATCAGGCCGGCCCAGGTGCCCAGAAGGGGCACGCCGCTCAAACCCGCCCCCAGAAGCATGCGGCCCAGCACCCAGCGCCGCTGAACCGCCGGTAGTCCGCTGCGCAGCAGATAACCCCGCGCCGGATACAAATACCCCCCCACCACCAGGAGCAAACCCACGAGCGAGCCGGCCAGCCGCACAGAGGAAGGCAAGGCACCCGCCGGAGCCGCCCACAAGGCGATCACGCCACAGGCCGACGCCGTCCCCAGCAGCACGCCCAAAAGGTCCCGCTCCGACCAGTGGAAGGCTTTGCCCGCTTGCCGCGCGTGTTCCCATTTGTCCGACTCCGGCACAAACAGACGGATGAGCAGCGTGAGCAACGCGGGAATCGCCCCCAGCAGAAAGAGGAGGCGCCAGTAGCGATGGGCCGTCAGGGCGTGGGTCCACTCCTGGGGCAGGCCCAGCGCCAGAAGCGACTGCTGGACTTGCTCCGGGGTCAGGTGATGCAGGGCATAAGCCATCCCGCCGCAGATGGTGTAACCCAGGTTGCCGAAGGCGCCGATCAAACCGGCAAGCAGAGCGCGGGACGCTCCCGGCCACAACTCCATGACCAAGGCGACGCCCAACGCCCACTCCCCCCCCATGCCCAGGGCGCCGAGAAAGCGGAGGATGGCCAGCACCGCCGGTCCCGACGCCGCCGCACTCAAACCGCTACAGAGCGAATAGAGGAGAATGCTCAAGGTCATGGCGCGAACGCGTCCGAACTTGTCCCCCAGATAGCCGAAGAGAACGCCCCCCGTCGCCGCCCCCACCAGAAAGCAGGCCAGCACCACCCCATACCACAGGTCCAGTGCCGCTTGTTCCGCCTCCGCCCCCAGCAATTCCCGCAAGGCATCCCGCCCCACCAGCGGGAACAAACCCATCTCCATACCGTCGAACATCCAGCCGAGCAAAGCGGCAATCACGGCCAACACCCGTCCCGACCGGCTTGCACTCATGGGGAAGTCCTCACGAAGGCTTGGTCCTCGCACAGTCCGCTTCTGACAGGTTCCGCCCCCACCGCCCCCTCGGCAAGAGCCCCCTGGCCATCCTCACAAAAGCCAGCCACAAACCGCAAACCGCACACTCCCACCCCAACCGCTGGGAAAAACGGCACGCTGCACTCACCAGAAAGACAACGGCTTGCCCCCACCCCGCCAGCCGCCGAACCTACACCCTCTTCTCGAAAGCGAAAAAATCCATCCGGCGAAAAAAACGCAGCGTTTGGACGCACGTCGATTGTATCCACCCAAACCGATCATTAAGATGCATCAAGGTCCAAGGAACGATTGAGCTTTGACGAGCGATTCTTTTCAGGTACCACCTGGAATCCTGCCGCCGAGCGATGATGTGCTCGCGCGGTCAACCCCAGAGGAGTAAACCTGGCTACGACGAAGCGAGAGCTACTCCATGACCTGGCCAATCTGCTCGGACTACCAGGAGGTGATCCAGCACCCGAAGCGCTGCTTTCAGGACCCCGACCTCAAGGAGGGGCAGGTTAGGGTGGACAGATACGGCTTGCCCCAGGCCATAACCGGCAACTTTGCCATTGTGTTTCAGGTCACCTCTCCGAACGGGCAGCGGTGGGCCGTCAAGTGTTTTACACGAGAAGTGCCCAGCTTGCGGGAGCGCTATCAGGCGATCAGCGAGCATCTCCAGCGTGTCCGTCTTCCCTGCATGGTGGACTTCCATTATCTGGATTCTGGCATCCTCGTCCGCGGCCGTTGGTACCCGATCCTCAAGATGCACTGGGTCGAGGGGAAGCCCCTCAACGCCTTCGTGCGCGATTGCTTGAACAATCACAATGGGCGTGAGACGCTCCAGGCCCTCACCCAACTTTGGCTCCGGCTTGCGCAAAACCTCCGCGACAAAAACATTGGCCACGGCGATTTGCAGCATGGCAACGTCCTCATGGTTCCAGGCAGCGAAGCCCCCGTGGTGTTCCTCAGGCTCGTGGACTACGATGGCATGTACGTCCCCGCACTGGCTCAGACCACGTCAACCGAACGCGGACATCCGAACTATCAACACCCGAAACGCCTGGAGCAGGGATATTACGGCCCGGACGTGGATCGCTTCTCCCATCTGGTGATCTATACCGCCTTGCGCTGCTTGATGGTCGATCCCACCCTCTGGGAGCCATTCAACAACGAAGGTGACAATCTGCTCTTCACCAAGGCGGACTTTGAACAACCCAAGGACTCGCGTCTCTTCCGCCGGCTCTGGGAATTGCCGGAGGAGGACGCCCGCCATCTGGTCGGCCATCTTCTTCTGAGCGCGGTCCGTCCGATAACTGCCACCCCCTGGCTGACGGAATTGGTCCGCGACGGGAAAGTACGCCCGCTGTCCCGCGAAGATCGAACAACCGTGCAGCACTATCTGGAACCAAGGCCGCATTACACTCCGACTTCTCCCTCTTCCGATGATTTTTTCCTTGTGATGCCGGGTGAAACGTCCTCGTCTTCTTCTCGCCCGCCGTCCTCTCGCCCGTCGTCCCGCGGTTTGCCTTCCTGGTTGTCCCAGGTTGCACCGAGCATGGCGGCGCCGCCACCGCCACCCCCGCCGCCGCCCGCAGCACGTTCCTCGCTGAAGTCTTCGCTCTCTGAACTGCTATCCCACTTGTGGTCGCGGTTGCAGGCAGTGCTCCGTGATCCCAAACGTCGGCGTCAAATTTTGTTCGGTGGGGGAGTGGCAGTGGCTGTGTTGCTGGCTTACGAGATCGGCTCCTGGCAGACCGCCTCCTCGAATCAGCCGCCTACCGTAACTATCGCGGGAACCGAGCCGGCAGAGCCGGTGGCAGGCCAGCCCTTCACCATCCGCTTGCAGGGGAACGACCCGGACGGCGATGCCCTCACCTTCGAGTATCGCCGGGTGGGGGAGAACAACTGGCAGATGGCACCAGAGGGCCAGGTCCGCCTGGAACGTGTGGCACCAGGAGCATTGGAACTTGAGTTTCGCGTCGCGGATGGCCGAGGGGCTGTCTCTG
>Ga0209478_1001886_pt1 | contig 13532 bp, 10 predicted proteins | sample DewCreD2012metaG_5_FD_184109 | JGI IMG/M metagenome (GOLD analysis project Ga0209478, IMG submission 184109) | Hot spring sediment bacterial and archeal communities from British Columbia, Canada, to study Microbial Dark Matter (Phase II) - Dewar... ... | reverse complement strand
CCGTGCTCACGATCCGGCGCGTGGTACAGCGTTAACCCTGTTGGCCACAGGGATGCTGTGTGTGCTCATCACGATTGTGGAGTCTGTCAGGCTAGCCAACGATCACACCAGCACTGCCCCTGAGCGCGAATACGCCGACCCGGCCTTCCCGCTGCGCACACCGTGGGATCACAACCGTTACCGGACAGAATTGCCCGTGGCGCGTAGTATGGAATGCAACAGCAGGGCTGCCGCAGCAGCCCTGCTCTCGATCACGTGCGTGTATCAGCGGTTCCCCCACAATTCACGGAGGCAACACGCCTGTAGACCGGTCCGGCTGTTTAACCTTCCGTCAAGACTTGCTCCTATCATCACCCCATCCGCACACGCCGCAGACGGAGCGAATTAGTCACCACAAAGACCGACGAGAAGGCCATTGCAGCCGCGGCCAGCACCGGGCTTAACTGCCAGCCGGTCAACGGGTAGAAGACACCCGCCGCCACCGGGATCAACAACACATTGTAGGCAAACGCCCAGAAGAGATTCCAGCGAATGGTGCGTACTGTGGCGCGACTGAGGGCAATTGCCTGCACCACGCCCCGCGGATCGCTGCGCATCAACGTAATATCCGCCGTCTCCATCGCCACATCGGTACCGCTCCCCATCGCAATCCCCACGTCAGCCTGGGCCAGCGCCGGCGCATCATTAATCCCATCACCCACCATCGCTACCCGGCGTGGTTTGCCATGCGGCCCACTCTGCTGCAAGCGAGCCACAATCGCCGCCTTTTCATCCGGCTTCACTTCAGCATACACGGCTGTTGCCGGAATACCGACCGCCGCCGCTATCGCTGCTGCCGTGCGCTGATTATCACCGGTCAGCAACGCAACCTCAATCCCGGCCTGATGCAGCTTTGCTACCGCCTCCGCAGCGGTTGGTTTGACCGTATCGGCCAGCGCGATCACACCCCACGCCTCACTATCAACGGCCACCGCAATCGCGGTTTTCCCTTCATTCTGCAACTGATCGACGATAGCCTCTAAAGCGTGTATCTCAACCCCTCGCTCACGCAACCAGCGCAGCGTTCCCACCAGCACAGTCTGCCCACCGACCTCAGCTTCCACCCCGGCACCACTGACAGCCTGAAAGCGCGTCGGTCGCTCGACAGCCAGACCACGCTCCTGCGCCGCCTTCACAATTGCCACCCCTAATGGATGCTCGCTGCGACTCTCAGCCGCCGCCGCAATCTGTAGCAACACCTGATCTCCCGTGCCGTCGGACTGGGTTCCCTGCGCCAGCACCGGCCTGGCCACCATCACAACATCGGTCACTGCGGGGCGACCATGCGTAATGGTACCGGTCTTATCGAACACCACCGCGTGCAGACTTGCCGCACGTTCCAGAGCCTCGGCATTGCGGATCAAAATACCGTGTGACGCACCGGTACCGGTGCCAACCATAATTGCAGTCGGCGTGGCCAATCCCAACGCACACGGACAGGCAATCACCAGCACCGCCACCGCAAAAATGAGCGCCTGGGTCAACCCCACCCCGGCCCACAACCAGCCGAGAAAGGTAATCAACGCAATCACAATCACTATCGGCACAAAGACAGCAGAAACCCGATCAACCAGCGCCTGTACCGGTGCTTTCGAGCCTTGCGCCTCTTGCACGAGACGAATAATCTGCGCCAGCGCCGAATCCTTACCGATCCGTGTCGCCCGCATCTGAAAACTACCGCTGCGATTAATCGTCGCCCCGAAGACCGGATCGCCACTGCGCTTCTCAACCGGCAAACTCTCACCGGTGAGCATACTCTCATCAATCGTCGACTCACCGGAGACAATCACCCCATCGACCGGAATCTTCTCCCCCGGTCGCACAATAATCATCTCACCTACCCGCACCTCGGTGAGCGGCACATCAACTTCTTGACCGCCCCGCACCACTCGTGCGGTCTTCGGCTGAAGCCCGATCAACGCCTTAATCGCGGCACTCGTCTGCCCCTTCGCACGCGCCTCCAGATACTTCCCAACCAGAATCAGCGTAATGATCAATGCCGCCGTCTCGAAATAGACATGGCCGGGCGCACCGCTGAGCAACATTGCCAGACTGTAGAAATAGGCAGCCGACGAACCGAGGGCAATGAGCGTATCCATAGTGGCGGTACGGGCACGCAATGCCCGCCACGCATGCCGGTAGAAATCGCGACCGGAGTAAAACTGCACCGGTGTCGCCAGCGCCAGAAAGAGCCAGTTGAGCAGGTCATCGCGGGCAGCGACCATGGCCATAATCTCACCCATAGCCGCATCACGCATTGTCGCCATCATCGCCGCCCCCTCACCGATTAACCAGGGGGCAATCAGACCAAAATCACGCGCCATCGACAACACGAAGAGCGGCAGCCCAAAGACCACACCAACCAGCAATCGCCGCCGCCGCACCGTCATCTCTGCTTCACGTGCCCGCGCCTCCACATCTTCAGCGGCCTCATCGGTAGCAGACGGCAAAATCACCCCATACCCGGCCTGCTCCACCGCCGCCACCAGATCGGTGCGCTCAACCATCCCCGGCACATAACGCACCAGCGCCTGCTCACTGGCCAGATTCACTTCCGCCGCCAACACCCCCGGCAGCTTACGCAACGCCTTCTCGACCCGTGCCGAACAACTGGCACAGGTCATCCCGGTGATCGCCAGCGTGATCTCATCGACAACCACCCCATACCCGGCCTGCTCCACCGCCGCCTGCAACGCTTCGGGCTGAACCAGCCCCGGATCGTAGCGCACCAGCGCCTGCTCACCGGCCAGATTCACCTCGGCAGCCAGCACACCCGGTGCCTTACGCAACGCCTTCTCGACCCGCGCCGAGCAGCTTGCACAGGTCATCCCGGTGATTGGCAATATCACTTCACGCTCGGCCATGGTAACAACTCCTTCCTCGACAGACTGCGATTGTACAGCCTATCTCCACCATCTGAGTGAAAGAGGCGCACTGATGTGCGCCTCTGAACATCGTTGCGAATGAAGACAGCTAGAGGCTAACAAGCCGTACCCAACGGCGTTACATCCTCGTATCCCGCTTCCTTAATCGCAGACACAATATCGGTAATATCGACCGCATCATCGTGAACGACGGTCACAATCTTACTGCTCAGATCAACCTCAACCTGACTGACCCCCTGCAAAGCACTGACTTCCTTGCGCACCGCGTGCACACAGTGCTGACACGACACCCCAGGAACACGGAATTGCTCAGTTACCATTGCTCATCTCCTTATTGGCTAATGAATACGCTCAAACACCTGCATCAACTCAGCAATCACCCGCTCGCGCTCACCAACATCCTCGCTCCGAATAGCCGTGATCACACAACTATGGAGGTGACGGTTCAAAATCAGCGCATCCAGCTTTGCCAGCGCCTGCGCAATCGCCCGCGTCTGATTCAGGACATCGATACAATAGGCGTCCTCTTCGACCATGCGCTTCACGCCGCGAATATGACCCTCAATGATATTCAGACGATTGAGAATCTGCTGTTTTTGGTCTTGATCCATATTCAACCCTTCTTCGAGTGAAAACAGCCTTTGGGTGGTAGTACTCGCCAGCATGCCCCATGGTCCTAGAGAGATCTGACCGCCATCGCCCATCTCAAGCCGTAAAGCCGTCGTCTACCTCATCAATCATCCCGTGAAACACAACAACTCGCGGCAAGAGAGTCCCGATCAGACAGGTCACAGCCCCATCCCTTTTCCCTCCCCCCCAGGGGGGAGGGGGGTACACAAGCAGTATACCACACGAGTTTTCGTGATGCAAGGAGGGGATGGAGGAAATAGGAGGTAGGAGGTAGGAGATAGGAGATAGGGGAGAGGCTCAGCGGATTCCTCGCCGGTCACAGCGACAACGTGCGCACACGATCTGCCCTGGGCGCACGCGCCTCCGGCGCACCTGGTAGGGGCGGGTTGGGAACCCGCCCCTCCTCCTTCATCGACGCAGCAAGACGGCAAACGCCGGTGCCTCGTGGTGGATTGATCCATCGGCGGTCGCACCGCTCCCCACCGGCCACAGCGACAACGTGCGCACACGATCTGCCCTGGGCGCACGCGCCTCCGGTGCGCCCACCACCTGACCCGACACATCGGTCTCTCTGCCGGTTGCAGATAAGACTCGTGTGCTCGTCCCGATCATCTTGCCTGACACAGAACCTGCATCAGCGCTATCAGCAACGTTCGGTAGCACGATCCCCTCGTTCCTCCCCCCAGCGGGGGGAGGTTAGGAGGGGGGCGATTTGCCTGACACCGCACCTGCGTCAGCGCCATCAGAAACGTTCTGCGGCACGATCCCCCCGTTCCCCCCCTATGCATTACCCACATCTCGGGCTCACGTGCAGATTGTGGTAGTCTTATGCGGAGTCATCAACAAGGAGGCAGGGTGACGCGACAATGCCAGCATGGGCTGAACACGACCTGCGCTACGCCCGACTCGGTGATGCCCGCTTGAATCGGCGGCTGATCTGTCTCGTCGCGGCAGTGGCTGCGCAGCCGACCGCCAGCGTGCCACAAGCGTGTGGGAGTCGGGCAGCCACCAAAGGGGCCTATCGGTTCTGGCGTTCGGAACGGGTTACCCCGGACGCAATCCGGGCGGCACACGATCACGCAACCGTCGAGCGTGTGCGTGCGCATCCGCTGATTCTGGTCATCCAAGACACGACGGAGCTGAACGTTACGCATCATCCAGCCACCCACGGACTGGGGTTGTTGGACAATGCGAGCCAGCGGGGGTTGAAGGTTCATTCGGCACTCGCGGTGAGCAGCGACGGGGTGCCGTTGGGGTTCATCCATCAAGCAGTGTGGACCCGCAACCCAGACGAGATTGGAAAGCGTCATCGGCGGCGACAGCGGGCAACGACGGACAAGGAGAGCCAGCGCTGGCTGACGGCGCTCGCAGCCACCCAGCAGGCCGTCCCGCCTGACGTCACGGTGATCACCGTGGCGGATCGGGAAGCGGATAGCTCCGACCTGGTTGCCGCACCACGTCGCCCAGGCGACCATCGCCTGATCCGGGCGACCCACCATCGTCGGGTAACCCATGAGGCCCGGTATCTCTGGCAGGCCATCCGATGCAGCCCGGTGTGCGGGTACGTGACCATTCCGGTGCAGCGGGTGCATGACCGACTGCCACGCCAAGCCACTATCACCGTGCGCACAACACCGCTGACCATCCTGCCCCCGCGCCATCATCGGCAGCGGGCCTCCCTGTCCCCGCGCTCGGTGCACGTCATCCTGGCCGAAGCGGAGCAGCCGCCCCCTGGCGTCCCTCCCATCTGCTGGTTGTTGCTCACCACGCTGCCGGTCACCACGCTGGCCGAGGCGCTCCCGTGCATCCGCTGGTACCAGTATCGGTGGGTGGTGGAGCGGTATCACGACGTCCTCAACAGCGGGTGTCGGCTGGAGGACCTGCAATTGGAACACGCGGCACGGATTCAGCGCGCTCTGGCAACCTAGTGCATCGTCGCGTGGCGCTTGTTGTGGCTCACGTATGAGGCACGGCAGCACCCCACGGCCTCGGGTGAGCGTGCCCTGGAACCGCACGAGTGGCAAGTACTCTCCTGTATCCACCACCATACCCCGATCCCACCGGCCACACCGCCGACGCTGCGTGACGCGATACGATGGATTGCCCACTTAGGCGGGTTCCTGGGACGGAAACGCGATGGCGAGCCGGGGGTGACGACTATCTGGCGTGGCCTCCGCCGCCTGCACGACCTCGCCATGCTCTGGCAACTCTTGTGCTCAATCTACCCTGTCTTGGTTGACACATGACTTATGGGTAATGCATAGGTTCCCCCCCGCGGGGGGAGGTTAGGAGGGGGGGCGATTTGCCTGACACAGCACCTGCGTCAGCACCATCGGCAACGTTCGGTAGCACGATCCCCCCCGTTCCTCCCCCCAGCGGGGGGAGGTTAGGAGGGGGGGCGATTTGCCTGACACAGCACCTGCGTCAGCACCATCGGCAACGTTCGGTAGCACGATCCCCCCCGTTCCTCCCCCCAGCGGGGGGAGGAACGGGGGGGGCGATTTGCTTGACACAGCACCTGCATCAGCGCCATCAGCGACGTTCTGCAGCACGATCCCCCCCGTTCCTCCCCCCAGCGGCTATGCATTACCCATAACTCGAATACTGCATTGCCCGCGTGCCGGAGCGGGTCGGGGGCGTGATGACGGGCGCGCTCCCCAGTCGGAAGCTGGGAGCGCGCGCCTCCGGCGCGCATGGTGCCGGTACCAGTGCTGGAGGGAGGAGCCAGGCGCAAGCTCCCGCCCCTGGCGGCATTCACGGACGGCCAGGACAGATGATTGAACACAACGTCTACCCTATCAGGAAGCCCTGGATCAAACGTCTGCCCTCCCCTCTCCCGCCCCCGCTATGCATTACCCACAAATGGGTGCTGTTGTGGACGACTGGCCCGGTGACAGTGCGCCGCTCCAGCCGTGCCAGCACGTGCTGGATGGATTGCATTACCCGCTCGTCATGCGCGTGTCGCGCGGTGTGGAGTGCGGCAGCCATGCTGCCGCGCCAGCCGTGCTCGCGATCACGTGGAGGTCGCAGCGGTTACCCCGCAGCTCTGCGCACAGTGGGATCACGTTTCAGTGTCGATACCGTTGCCGACCACCATTACCCGTGGCGCGACGTTTGGCGTGCGGCAGCCATGCTGCCGCGCCAGCCGTGCTTACGATCCGGTGCGTGGCCCACCGTTACCCATCCTGGTCACGGAGGTGCTGGATGTGCTCGTGCCGATCAGCGAGTCGGTCAGACATGAATGCGATCCCTGGGCGTAGACGGTTATGTTGCACGAGATTCGTGCCTGTGCACCAGCGGCCACGGCCAGCACCTGCCGGCGGAGGCGAGGATGCCTCCACGAAGGCTGGAAGCCTGCGCCACGGGGAGCCGCCACGGGGAGCGCTTGCAGCCCGGCCTAACGCAGCGTGACATGTGGGTAATGCATAGCCCAGCGGGGGAGGTCGGGAGGGGGGTGATAATGCATTCCACTCCCTACTCCCCACTCCCCATCACCTCATCCTGATCGCGCCGCAGCACCGTCCGCAACCTGGCAACCAGCCGATGAAGCTGTTCATCATCTCGTGCGTCAGCCCGTCGCGGATGGGGCAGATCAACGACAACTTCCGCCAACACCCGTGCCGGTCGCCGACTCAACACAACCACCCGGTCAGCCAGCAATACCGCTTCGGCAAGATTATGGGTCACCAGCAGCACTGCCGGACGCGGTTCAATTGTAGCCAGCAGATCGAGCAGCTCACCCTGCAACTGCTCACGGGTGAGTTCATCGAGCGCACTAAACGGTTCATCAAGCAACAGCACGGGTGGCGCAAGCGCCAGCGCCCGGGCCAGCGCCACCCGCTGTTGCATACCACCCGACAACTGACGCGGCAATCGCCCTGCTGCATCGCTCAATCCCATTCGCGCCAACAACGCAGCTACCCGCTCGGCTCGCGCCGCAGGCGGCCACCCGGCCAGCTCAAGCGGTAAGGCCACATTCGCTGCTGCATCACGCCACTCCAGCAGTGCCGCCGCCTGAAAGGCAATCCCAAAGCGATGCTCACGCCGTGCCTGTGCAGGCGCGAGACCAAACAAACGCACATCGCCAGTATCGGGTTGTTCCAAACCGGCTACAATTCGCAGCAACGTGCTCTTGCCACATCCGCTTGGCCCAACCAGGGCAACCACTTCACCAGCCGCCACCACCACATCAATGCCGGCCAACGCCTGCACATCGCCTGTGCGGGTACGGTAGCACTTGGTGACCCCGTGTATCTCGATAGCAGGTTGTAGCGGCTTCACCACCGGTTGATCTGTAGCCGGTTCAGCAAGTGTTATCAGCATATCCTGCGTCTGCCCGTCCTCTCGTTACCGTTGCTCTGGCAGCAGCGTGTAATCGGGAAAATTACCGTACAACCGCTCTCCCGGCGCGCCGACTGTCACTGCTTCAACCAGATACTTACCACCCACAAAACAACCCTTCCAGGATGCGCCCATCCCGCCAAACACCTCATCGCGATCACCACGCGAGCGCATACGGTTGATGCCGACCTTGAATGCACGCAACTCACTTGCAATCATCTGGCCCAACCTGAGATCATCGGTCGCAATCGAGGACACCAGATTCCCATTCGAGATATTCATCTCGCTGATCAGCTCCTCGATACTATCAACAATCACAATCGTATCAATCGGGCCAAACGGTTCGTTGTGGTGCAGGCGGCAATTCCGTGGCACATTCAACAACGCAATCGGCGCCATATAGGCCGAAATGTCCTGATCGGGTAAAAACAGCTCTGGGTTCAATTCGCCTTCGTACAGACAAACCGCACCGGCACCCAGCGCCTCGCTGTAGAGCACACGTAGCTCTTCAACCTTCCTCGCATTGATGAGGGGGCCAAAATCGAGCCGTGGCAACGGATCACCAGCCCGATCAACCAGTACCGGATTGCCGATCTGCAAGCTCTTTAGAACCGGCAAATACACATCCAGGAACTTGGGAAAGAGTCGGCGCTGAACAACATAACGGATGTAGGCCGTACACCGCTGTTTACCGTAAGCAAAGCCCTTTTTAATCTGCTGAGCCAGACTCGCCCAATCAGAGAAATCCCAGATGCCGTAGCAGTTCACCCCTTCCATCTCCAGCATGTAGCGTTTGTTGCGGTCGTAGAGCGACGCAGCAATATCACGTCCGTTAGTTTTCCCGCCTACAAACGCCAGACACGCTACATCGGCATTCCGTACCAGAGCATCGCTGAGCGCACCACCCGATCCACTGACCAGCGAGACAGGCAGGCCAGCCCGACGGGCAATCGCAAAACCTAGCGTTAACGCGAACAAGCCACCATCTGACGGGGTTTTGGCAATGACGGCATTACCGGCCAGTGCCTGCACCAATACCGCGTGGACTAACACCGAGTACGGATAGTTCCACGAGGCAATATTCGATATCAGACCGAGCGGCTGGCGGTTACTCAGCATCCATTCGATCTGATCAATATACCATTCGACACCATCAAGACAGCGATCAACATCATCACACGCCAGATGGTATGGCTTGCCAATCTCCCACATCAGCAGATATGCGATCAGATCGCGGTGCTGTCGTAAGCCATCAACCGTCTCCCGCACCCGTCGCCGTCGCTCATCGAGATCAGTTCGTGCCCAGGTCTCATGTTCACGAGCGGCAAAACGCACAGCCCGCTTTGCCGTTTCGAGGTCAATCATGGGCATGCGGCCCAATTCCGTGCCATCAATGGGCGTACTGTAATGCTTACCATGCCCCGGCCATCCCCACGTTCCCTCGATCAAATTGAGAACGTGCCCTTCACTGTTAAAGGCCTCTGGTACAACAGATCGTAATTGTGCCAGGAGATGCGACCATTCACACTCTGGTGCGATGATTTTGCTCATGCCATCCCTCTTCCGGTACTGTGATATTTAGCACAATCACAGTATATCATGCCGGTTACTATCATTCTCACAAACTGCTAAATATGTTGACATACAATATACCACCTCTTATTCAGGCAGCTCCTGTGCTACACTATACAGCAACAATGGTTAAGTTGAGAGAGTAAGCAATATGAACATCCTGATTCGTCCACGACGGCAGAGACGAGGTGCCATACCCTCAAACAAATACATTATTGAAGTTGAATATAGTGATGGTCGTCGCATCGTCTCAGAAGAAGAAGTACAATTTGACCTTACCCCTCCCGAACCAAACAACCCTGCCGACATCACTCGCTACGGTCAGGAACTCTTCCGCCGCCTCTTTCCGACGCGGCTGAGCCACCAGTTTCGCGTCTCACAGCGTACTGCCGCACAGCAACAGCAACCACTCCGGCTACGCCTTGCTCTCGATCCGCAGGATGCCGAATTACAGGCCATCCCCTGGGAACTCTTACACTTCCCTGCAACCGACAATCAAAGCCAGCTCATCCCCCTGACCACGAGCGATCAAATCCTCTTCTCACGGTATATCGACAGTGAACAATTTGCCCTTTTTGAACCAATTGATCATCATCCGATCCGCTTACTACTCATCTTCAGCGAGCCAACCGATCTTGATCGCTGGCAATTATCGCCATTTGATCGCCCGGCAACCGAACGCGACTTTCGGCAACGCTTTCGCCCATTTGTTGATACCGGCCAGTTAAAGTTCGACATCTTACCCCGTGCTGAAGAGGCCGAACTTCGCCTTGCCCTTGAACGCGGCTCACTTCAGACCGAGGAAGCGCGGGGTTACGATGTAGTTCTCTACTTTGGTCATGCCCTGTTTCTTCCAGAACGTGGTACTCGCCTCCTGCTTGAACACGGCCCACAGCGGCGAGGTCGGCTCTTCGATGGTGAAGAGCTTATCAGGCTTCTCACCCAATTACCGGCCACACACAAGCCGGCAATGATCGCCCTCATCGCCTGTAACAGTGCAACTGTTGATCTGCATGCCCCGCTGAGCAACTTAGCTGCACGCCTGATTGCAGAAAGCGGCATTCCCGCCGTGCTGGCCATGCAACGACTGGTCGCTATTGAGCTGGCGCGCACATTTACTCAACATCTGACGGAAATGCTACTGCGCAACGGCATCGTTGATCTGGCCGTCACCACAGCTCGCCGTCGTATCTATCGTACCGACAGCATTCATTGGAGTACACCGGTTTTGTATACGCGGCTGGCGAGCGGACGTCTCTTCCAACCCAGTGAACTCCTCAGATACATTGAGTGGCTCTTACAACAGGACAACATACAGCGGTGGGCCGGCACTGAATATATCGACGTCGAATGCATTTCTGTCCCCGCCGATCAATACAGCCACCTGATGCAACATCGCCCTGAAAACCCTCTGCAGAGCAGATCAGCTCGTGACACATTATTGGAAAACATCAAGTCGGTTGTCCGCACCGGCAGTGGCGAATGCATGGTTCTCACCGGCAACCGTCAATCGGGTCAGACAACCATTCTGCGACGTGTCTGCCACGATTTAGCACGTGACGCCCTGCTCGATATCGAAACACCCGTTGGTGTCCTTGTCTCACTTACCGGTTACGAGCAGACACGTGGCGACTTGCGACTACGCGATCATATTGTCGAACAACTTAACCGCCAACACCCCACTTTCGCTAATCATGTTCACGATCTCTTTCAGGGTAGAGCCAGCGGCCCTCACAAACGACCTCGACTGGCTTTTCTCCTTGATGATCTGGATCAGGTACCAGAAGCGTATTGGCAGGAATTGTTGCGCGACCTGCAAACCCTTCGCCAGTACCTGCCCGATCAGAGTTTTGTAGTCGCTGCCCCACAGACATTTATCTCACAAACTGTTGATCAGAATATCAAACTCTTAATTCTCCAGCCACTCGATGAAGAGAGTATCACCTTACACATTCGACAACGTAAGCATCGCGATGCACGACGCATCATCGAACGAATCCGAGAAAATCGCTTGCAGCACCTTGCCAGTGATCCACGGATGCTCACACTTATTTACGAACGTCTCACAACTGACGTTCAACAAAATATCTCTTACCACCAAATTATTGAAGGTTTTCTTGATCAGGAACTGCGTAATCTCGATACTCGTTACCAGATGGGCAACATTGCCCGGACAAGTCTCTACAGCATCGCATGGCAGTTATACTGGCAGATGAAAGAATACCTTTCAATCAACGAGGTTTTCACACTGTTTGCCCAGGTACGAGGCAATCGCGATTACAGTTTAGAAGACCTTTTTCGCCAACTGAGCAATACGCAACTCCTCACGATAACCGGGCAACACGCCATCAATTTTACAAATCGAGCTGTTGCTGCGTATTGTGCAGCCCAGGCGCTCTATACAAGCCCAGATCGCAACCAGCGTTTACTTGATATTATTGCGCTTTGTGCAGATGTGAGTCTACAACGCTGGTGGGAAGATGTCTTGTACGCCTTGATCAGTTTCCTAGACAAACCAGCAGAATTACTTCAGTATATTGCAAATTCACTTCGCGCTGGCAATAACCGTATAGCTGTCCTTGCTGCCCGCTGTTTAGAGGTTTTGCCGCCATCCAGACTGAAAGACCTACCAGTCGATCTACGTAACGAGTTGATTGACACGTGTTTACTGCAACTTGATGAACAACGCGAGCCTGATGTTACACGCCGTGAAACCCTGGTTAGATCACTGGGAAAGCTCAATTACCCACAGGTCCATCAGCAATTGCGCCGTATATTGATTGACAAAGTACGCCAGACAAGTAGCGGTTTACGCTACGAGTATACAAACATCCGCATTGCCGCCGCTCGTGCATTGCGCGATCTTTACCTCCCGCAGTTTAATCGAAGGACAAGAGATGCAAAATCTACTGAAGGTTTTGATCGAACTAAGATTTCAATTAAGCAATTGCGTGATGATCGGCCTTTAATCGAGTTAATGGATTGCTGGTTGAGAGGAGATCAAGGCCGCAGTGACTTGCGTCGTCATATTAGCGTATCACCCCTACCCTCTGAACGGGCAATCGCTGCCTTTGCACTGGCCGATGTCAGTACAACTCCAGCACAGCAATTATGTGATGCACGCTTTCTTCTGCGTGTTATTACTGCACCATCAGATACGACTGCCACCAGAATTAGCGACGACTGGATCGACACGATGTGGGCGGCGGCTGACGCGCTGACACTTTTTGACCCGGAGTATGTTGTGCCACTCATTGTCACATTGATTCGTCGCAAATCTAGCATGCCCGATCCGGCAGCCCAACAGATAGCCTATCTTGCCGGTCGCTTACGTATCAATCAGCCGGTCGTTATCGAGTGGCTTATCTCACTACTCATTACCAACCCCCGTCAAAACGTTAAAGCCCGCGCACTACAATCACTGGCCTGGATTGGTAACACTGCCGCAAACCACCCAATTACTCTCGCTGATGGTCACGAGAATATTACCGTTAAGCAGCTCATTGAAGAGATTGCGCTTTGGCGGCAGGCTTTACCAAATTTCGCATTGGGTACATTTCAGCTCGACCTGCCAAACAATAGCGATCAACCTGTTTACCTGCAACGAAAAGCCATTGAAGCCCTGGCATGGATCGGCGATAAGCAAACATTAAGTGAATTGGACAAATACTGCCAGCACTTGCCCCTTGAACTGCGTACCCAGTGGTACGTCACACGCTCGAACTTACAGCGATAGGATGACCGTATTACAAGCCGCTTCCTTCCACGCCGACAACAATCCACCGGCGTGTCGCTGGTGGCACACCCGCCGGCATTGCAGTATGGACATGTCCCTGGAATGACGCACACCGTTGAGCAAGAGTTGACAAAAAACAGCGCGTGCACCAAACAAACAACCCCCGGCAACCGTATCTGGTTGCCGGGGGTCATCATCGGTTGGGTGCGTGGACCTAGGTTCCCAGCGGAGAGCCGCCAGTAGGATCGGCGCTGCGATGTTTCACGACCCGGTTCGGGATGGATCGGGGTGGGTCCACCGCGCTCCTCACACACCCAGTGGTTGAAGGT
>Ga0209478_1001861_pt1 | contig 13736 bp, 13 predicted proteins | sample DewCreD2012metaG_5_FD_184109 | JGI IMG/M metagenome (GOLD analysis project Ga0209478, IMG submission 184109) | Hot spring sediment bacterial and archeal communities from British Columbia, Canada, to study Microbial Dark Matter (Phase II) - Dewar... ... | reverse complement strand
CTCACGCATGCTCTGCCGGAGCTGATCGATGAACGTGTGCATCTGCTCCAGCGACACTGACTCATGCCCAGAAACTGGCGGTACGCCAAACGCTGGCGGCAGCAGTTCAAATAATAATTCATCAGGTGCGCGCGCCTCGCGCAGCGCTTGCCGCACCGCTTGCGTTTGCGGGCTAAGCTGCTTCGTTTGCTTGCTGTACGCCGGCAATTGATGATAGGTACGCAGCAAAGGCAACGCCACCGCTAGCAGCGCCGGTTGCACCCGCTGCGTTAATGCTTGTGGCGCAAACGCCTCGGCAAGTTGGCGGTAGAGGAGGAAACGCGCGCCCTCGGCCCGGCCAAGACGAACGGCGAAATAGTCAGGCCGCGCTAATAGACGCTCAAACATCGCCATATCAGGAACCGGCACGTAGTTGCCGTGTTCGTAGAAGACAATCTCACCGGCGCGCGCAACATAGAAGGCGACAAATAAGATCGGGATAACACCGGCTTTGATTCCGTAGGGCGGCTGCTGAAGAAAAGCATACAATGCCGCGAGCGCCAATGGCTGCGTACCGGCCTCCATCAGTTTGATTTCCATTGCGCGCCATACGGGTAAGAGACCAAGCGGATCGGAGGGCGGTGGCGGGCCGATTTCCCATGTACCTTGCTCATTTTGGCGATGCAACCCGCCACGCTGCAAAATACTGGCATAAATTGCCCGTTCCGGCGGATACCCTTGAATGCCGAGCAATGCTTGGTCTACCTGCTCTAGCATTGCCGCCACAACATTCCGGCGCGCTTTGGCTGCCGCCGAGGAGATGGCATCTCGCCCAACCAACTCATTCCAAATGCGCGGCGCTAGCGGGTAGGTTGCGTCAGCCGCCTTGGAAAGCAGATCATCAATCTGCCGCGCATTTGCCACCGGTACTTGCTGGCCGCCGTAAAACCAGCGACTCTGCACACCATACGCTTCGGCCAGCGTATCACGCAATATCTGTTCGGCCTCAATCAACCGGCTATGGACCTCACGCCGCGCTACTCGGTCGTGCTCGAGCGCTTCATGTTCCTCAGCGAGCATTCGTAATGCCGCTACATCTAGTGCCATTTCCCGCATTTCATGAACATGGCGCGGTAGGACAATAATCCGAGCCGTTTCCTGTCGCCGGTCAGGATGGCACGCCCACTGTTCAGCCCGGCTCAATTCTTCTTCATCAGACGGCACGACGTACAGCAATTCGCCAACCAATCCCGCTGCTACCGTCATCGTATCGGCGAGCTGTTGCACATCAACATAGCGCACTGCAAAGGCGCGAGTAGCGCCGGTGCGATAACTGTGACGGTATGCAATGCGTGGCGTGGTATCGGCATAACGCATCAAAAGCTGGCACAGCGAATACCGCTCGGCAAGCATCCGGCGTGCTTGTTGCATCAGCAGCTCAAGATCAAGGTCGCTCCCCTCCCAAAGCACAAAGCTATCGCGGAAACGCCGATAAGTAATATGCTGGCGCTTCTGCAACGTCTCTAACGCGGCAGCTACTGCCGGATCAGACGGATCATCGGCGAGTGCAAAAGCAAGATGGGCTTGACAGGCGCGCATACCGGCAGCACGTTCGAGTGCCCCTAACACTCCTACCACCGTTAATGTATCAAGCAGCAGTGGATCAGCCCCTGTCAAATCCGCGCGCGCCTCCACCAACTCAGCCCAACGTCGCCCACGGCTGCGTGCAAAGAGACTAGCGCCGAGGTTTGTTTCCACATAATTGAACAAATGACTGAGACGGTATATCGGTACGGCACCATCTGGCGCCTGCTGCACGACATCGCGTAACCCCCACGGCTCATCAGAGGCGAGAAAAGCGAATAATGACCGTTCGTTTTGCGCTAATTGGCGCACAATCCCCGGCAGCGCCAGCATCGTCATCGGGTGCAAGGGAAAACTGTCGGCCACGATCTGGCGCCATTCGTGACTGCCGATTTCGGCTGGACGCAGCCCCAAGGCTTCTGTCAGCGGCACAACGCGCTCGGCCCACTGCAAACGTTGCTCCCGTAGCGGATCAGCCCCCGCAGGACGCAGCGCCGCCGCAATCAGACGCACCATCTGGCTCAGCGGTTCTTGAAACGCTAGGTCAACAAACCGGCCTTGCACCTTGGCCCACTCGATCCGGCGCCGCGCACCGGCATGCAGCGTGTACTGCTCAAATGCTTGGTGCAGAATTGTTACCACGAGCACCGGTGCATCGCCGCTTCGCGCCGCCATCTCTGCGAGCGTTTGCAACACAAACAAATCGCGCTCATCGTCGTGGCGAGCCGCATAGTCAAGGTACTGCCCAAGTTCGTCAATAATGAGCACAAGACCGGCATAATCACTATGCACCCGTAGATAACGAGCCGTCTGCTCGACGAGCGTCGCTGTCTGTACCGGATCGAGCGCCGGATCAGGGATCGCAGCCGCAATTTGTTGGCTCAGTTGCTCAGGAACTTTAATGTGCCACTTACGCAACGCATCAACGAGCGCTTGCAACACTGCGCGCCGCAACGAGCTATTGTTGCCCGGAACCAACACTGGTAACAACGACGGCACATCGAGTGGCAGTGCATTTGCATCGACATGCAGGGAATGGAGCAACGTGCGACGCGAGGCGGAATTGCGCATCAAAAAATGCGCTAGAAACAACCCAAGTGCCGACTTACCGGCCCCAAATGGGCCAGTAATCGAGAACGCGCGCTCGCGGCTCTCAAGATGCAACCCACTGATAATTCGTGCGGTTGTTTGCAAAACCAATGGTGTGACAATATAACCATCAAGTCGATGGCGTAGATCACGGAAATCATGGCGAATATGAACAGACCGCGTAAAACGCGCTGCAACTGAAATTAGGTTAGGCATAAGTGTTTTCTGAGGCAAAAGCAGACTCAATCAGCTTGCGTTCAAGCTGAGATTGGTTCAAATCACGCCAAATGACTTGGCGAATCCCGCCGCTATCACTATACGACGCGACACCGCCAGTGATCTCTTCTAAAAGAAACAGGCGACTGAGTAAACTATCCTCATCAAGCCGAAAGATACGTCCGGGTGAACGCTCGCCATACGCTAAATCATTGAATGAGAGAGTTGCCCGTTGCTGCCAGCGTGCTTGCCGGAAGGCGGCCAGCGCTACCAGCGCGTCAGGCAAATCAGGCTGCGCACCGCTCGCCAACCGATAGCCTGATTGGTCGGGCAAAGCCTGTATCAGATTCAAATCCAAGAGAGGACAATGCAATAACTCTTCGAGCGGTTGCACAAGCGATCGAGCTGGTGTGCGCACATAACAACGTACCATGCAATCAATATCTCTATTCAATGTATTTTCTGATGGCATTTTATTTATTTTCCGGTTTATGAAATCAATAATGTTTGAACGAATTGAATTGACTGTAAAATCTCCTCTTTTTAAAACATTAAATGTGTAATACCACGTGAATGCCGGATCAGGGTTAGAAACGATCTGATAGTGCAACAGCCACCGCCCCGCCGCCGTAACCAGAAACGGATCCCATCCGTTATCCGCTAACAGCGCTACGCCCAATTCAGTCGCCCGCATATCACCCGTCTCGGTGCGCTCGAAGAGACCGGTGGCCCTACCCCAAAAGCGGATCGACTGCGCCATGTTTTTGCCGACACCGAGCAACACAAAAGCATCATCCCGGCGAAATAAGTCGGGAATGTCTTGCAGAAGATCAAAAGCTTTCTTGAGCCAATTGCTGCGCAGGGTAAAGGTTTCGTGACCGCTGAACGTTATGTTGGGCCAATCTTGGGAAGATGAAGGCATATTTGGATCCCATTGCTTCAGCAGAGGCAACAAACTCTTATTATATCTTATCATGGTTATTCGCACCATTGCCACTTAACACCTCCGTTGGTTAACATCCCGTTGTTCCAATATTATATCTTATCATGGTTATTCGCACCATTGCCACCCAATGTTACTGCTTCGGACGGCCTACCCCGCAGCCATCTCCCCCTTCAGTACAACGCCCCCTCAGCAGAGGTTGCGGTACGGACAGAACATGTAGCCGAACACAACCGTTGATCGCTGGGCAATGCCTCAACGCTTAACTCGACGCTCCCCTCTCCCGCGCCAGTGGGAGAGGGGCTGGGGGTGAGGGCCAGCAGCCCGCGCAGCGGGCTTCGTACCCCTAGCCCGGCCCTTTAGGGCCGGGTTCTGGACGGATGTTCTGTTCGCCCGTGAACCCGCGCCAGTGGGAGAGGGGCTGGGGGTGAGGGTCAGCAGCCCGCGCAGCGGGCTTCGTACCCCTATAGCCCGGCCCTTTAGGGCCGGGTTCTGGACGGATGTTCTGTTCGCCCGTGAACCCGCGCCAGTTGAGGGGCTGGGGGTGAGGGCCAGCAGCCCGCGCAGCGGGCTTCGTACCCCCTTCAAAAAACCAAAATCCCCGCGAGGGGATTGAAACTCATCCGCCGCCGTGTACCAGACCAGTTCGTAGTCCAGATCATCTTCAAAAAACCAAAATCCCCGCGAGGGGATTGAAACCGCGCCGCTGGTCGCGCGGCAGCCGCGTGATCGGCTCCCCTTCAAAAAACCAAAATCCCCGCGAGGGGATTGAAACCAGTTCCGGCGCGTTCGCGATGCGCTCGGCCCGCTCGCACCTTCAAAAAACCAAAATCCCCGCGAGGGGATTGAAACGGTACCCTTCAGGTACTTGTCGAACGCCGTCTGCCGTGCCTTCAAAAAACCAAAATCCCCGCGAGGGGATTGAAACGTTTTGAAACAACAACGTAGTCGGTTGCGGCTCTTCAACAGCGCCTTCAAAAAACCAAAATCCCCGCGAGGGGATTGAAACATATCATCCCAGCTAATGTACGTGCTCGCACTGATCCGCTCCTTCAAAAAACCAAAATCCCCGCGAGGGGATTGAAACGGAAACGAGAGGTAAGTGGAGCGTGAACTCGGCGTGGTACCTTCAAAAAACCAAAATCCCCGCGAGGGGATTGAAACATACGCTGCGATTGATTTCAGCGTTCGACCGATTAATCGCTTCAAAAAACCAAAATCCCCGCGAGGGGATTGAAACTATATCGCCCAGAGCACGTCGCGTATCAAGTGATACAGCGACTTCAAAAAACCAAAATCCCCGCGAGGGGATTGAAACTGTCATCGCGCCGCCGATCCATGCTAACAACACCATGCCACCTTCAAAAAACCAAAATCCCCGCGAGGGGATTGAAACGCGTCGTTACCGACGCGACGGGGCCCGTGACCCACACATATCCCTTCAAAAAACCAAAATCCCCGCGAGGGGATTGAAACATTTCTTCTGCCTGGAACCAGAACTTATCTTCCCTTGTCCAGCTTCAAAAAACCAAAATCCCCGCGAGGGGATTGAAACGGTCAAGTTGGGCGTAGGCGTCTCGGTGGAAGTGTGGCGGATCGCTTCAAAAAACCAAAATCCCCGCGAGGGGATTGAAACTGAGCTTTTTCATCTCTTCGACAGTCTCCACGCAGTACCTCTTCAAAAAACCAAAATCCCCGCGAGGGGATTGAAACAGATCGCGTCGACTTCGGTTCGTGAGCGAGCTGTTCTGACTTCAAAAAACCAAAATCCCCGCGAGGGGATTGAAACACGAACTGGACATTCAACGGACGATACGCAGTCGATATTAACCTTCAAAAAACCAAAATCCCCGCGAGGGGATTGAAACTCGACGTATGCGTCGTACGGGAATACCCCGATTTCCCCGCTTCAAAAAACCAAAATCCCCGCGAGGGGATTGAAACCCAAACCGCGCGGTAGGCGGTGAGCAAGTTGACTGGATCGTCGGCTTCAAAAAACCAAAATCCCCGCGAGGGGATTGAAACTTGGCCGCGGTGCAGGACGCTGACCTTGCCGGCCACCTTGCTTCAAAAAACCAAAATCCCCGCGAGGGGATTGAAACGTGGTGGTTCCACAACCGTCACCGCAAGGCGCGAAACTATTTCTTCAAAAAACCAAAATCCCCGCGAGGGGATTGAAACATCTTTCACCCACTTCCGCGCAACGTCTCGCGCAGTGTAGACTTCAAAAAACCAAAATCCCCGCGAGGGGATTGAAACAGCTTGCTGAAGATAGTTGTTTTACTGTGGCCGCGAGGCCAAAACTTCAAAAAACCAAAATCCCCGCGAGGGGATTGAAACCACCGCGTCCGACTTCGACACCGACATCGACGACAACGTCCTTCAAAAAACCAAAATCCCCGCGAGGGGATTGAAACTCGACGTCGTACCCGCAACGCGCGATGATCGCGCGATGCGCCTTCAAAAAACCAAAATCCCCGCGAGGGGATTGAAACCGATAGATAGCAAACGCGAGCAGCGCGATCGAGAGCACTGCCACTTCAAAAAACCAAAATCCCCGCGAGGGGATTGAAACATACAATGTACTGAAAAACGACACTTGCCAATTGTCCCAAGCTTCAAAAAACCAAAATCCCCGCGAGGGGATTGAAACAAACAATCGTTGTGTTTGGTTTAACTATCGCTGTGATCGCGCTCTTCAAAAAACCAAAATCCCCGCGAGGGGATTGAAACACCAGATAGTACCGGCGATCTTCGCGGCGTTCTCGTCCGAGAACCTTCAAAAAACCAAAATCCCCGCGAGGGGATTGAAACTACGTATTGCCAACGCGAACAACGATGAACGAAAGGTCGTTCCTTCAAAAAACCAAAATCCCCGCGAGGGGATTGAAACCCAAACCATCACCAACTCCTAGACGCGAGCAATCAATCCATCTTCAAAAAACCAAAATCCCCGCGAGGGGATTGAAACTCGTTTCAGTATCACCGTGCCGGCGATCGATCCCGCGCTGGTTCTTCAAAAAACCAAAATCCCCGCGAGGGGATTGAAACTTGATGGCGTGGAAAAAGGGGTATGCGTTCGAGTGAAGTGTGCGCTTCAAAAAACCAAAATCCCCGCGAGGGGATTGAAACTTACACGACAATTACATCACGCGAGGATCGATGGTGGTGGCTTCAAAAAACCAAAATCCCCGCGAGGGGATTGAAACCGAGGCTCTTACGAAGGAGGAAGCGTCCGTCGTCTTTCACGGCTTCAAAAAACCAAAATCCCCGCGAGGGGATTGAAACCGAGCAAACTGCTGGTGGCCAGCCTGTTGGCCGGGTCGAGGGCTTCAAAAAACCAAAATCCCCGCGAGGGGATTGAAACGTGTACGCGACAGGCCACCCCAAGTGGAGCCTGATACCATCGACTTCAAAAAACCAAAATCCCCGCGAGGGGATTGAAACCCAAACCCGAACCGCGGCGGCACTGTTTCGGAGCAAGTTCCTTCAAAAAACCAAAATCCCCGCGAGGGGATTGAAACTGAACCAACCCTGCCAATTCGTAGCCAAACACAGAATTGAGCTTCAAAAAACCAAAATCCCCGCGAGGGGATTGAAACACGAATCGCGCCGAATTCGCACAATCTCGGCCCAGTTGCCTCTTCAAAAAACCAAAATCCCCGCGAGGGGATTGAAACGCGTTCGCTCTGTCGTGAGCGAACGTCCGGTCCAGACGCGCTTCAAAAAACCAAAATCCCCGCGAGGGGATTGAAACTAGACGATCAAGATCGTAGTGATCTTTTACCCAACGACGCGCGACTTCAAAAAACCAAAATCCCCGCGAGGGGATTGAAACTGAATCTTCACTCACTGCGCGAACGAAGCGCAGTGTTGTGTTGCTTCAAAAAACCAAAATCCCCGCGAGGGGATTGAAACCAACAAACGTCGCTTTCACGTCTTCTCCGTCACCAATCCCTTCAAAAAACCAAAATCCCCGCGAGGGGATTGAAACCCATCATCGCTCTTTTTTGTATACGAAGTCGCGAAAAGCACAACTTCAAAAAACCAAAATCCCCGCGAGGGGATTGAAACGCAATTTCTCAAACTACCCTCTTGACAAACCGGTTTGGTTGTCTTCAAAAAACCAAAATCCCCGCGAGGGGATTGAAACGGAACAAACATTCTCAAGATCGGCTGGACGTTTCTTGCCCTTCAAAAAACCAAAATCCCCGCGAGGGGATTGAAACTTCCAGAAGCGATGTCGGTCACAGGAGTGTCTTTAGTATATACCTTCAAAAAACCAAAATCCCCGCGAGGGGATTGAAACGCTGCGGAGCACTGTACGACGCGCAGCCGACAATCCAGCGCTTCAAAAAACCAAAATCCCCGCGAGGGGATTGAAACTAAATTGGTTTGGGCAGACGACAACGAACAACATTCAAACTTCAAAAAACCAAAATCCCCGCGAGGGGATTGAAACTCGTACGATCCAACCCAAATTGCCGCAGCCACCGGCTCGACTTCAAAAAACCAAAATCCCCGCGAGGGGATTGAAACTCACTCGCGAGCGCCCACAGCGAGTGAAAGATGACGTTCGCCTTCAAAAAACCAAAATCCCCGCGAGGGGATTGAAACAGACGATAACTAGTGCTAGTGCGAAGCGCACTCTCATCCCCGCTTCAAAAAACCAAAATCCCCGCGAGGGGATTGAAACGGTGACGGACAGTCTTCCCTTGCGTCTCGTATACCTGATAAACTTCAAAAAACCAAAATCCCCGCGAGGGGATTGAAACCTATTTCTAACGCTTTTCCAACGCGCGTTTTCGCGCATGGTTTCTTCAAAAAACCAAAATCCCCGCGAGGGGATTGAAACATAAACTCGAAGCTGACGGTGTAACATCAAGCTTTTGGTCTTCAAAAAACCAAAATCCCCGCGAGGGGATTGAAACCCATAATGGTATGCCGACTGCTGTTCGCGCGTTCCAAACGCTTCAAAAAACCAAAATCCCCGCGAGGGGATTGAAACATCGAGTCGATTGCGGCGCGTGCGCGAGTTGACCATCCGTCTTCAAAAAACCAAAATCCCCGCGAGGGGATTGAAACAGGAAGTTCACCAATTCGCTGGCCAACTAGGTCAGTTATCGCTTCAAAAAACCAAAATCCCCGCGAGGGGATTGAAACATAAATCGGTACGCAACGATATGGACAAGGGAGGATCGCCTTCAAAAAACCAAAATCCCCGCGAGGGGATTGAAACCCAATAGATGAGATCATCACCATCCTCATCCACGACAGCTACCCTTCAAAAAACCAAAATCCCCGCGAGGGGATTGAAACCAGCAGCGTATTCTTGTCCGTTAATCGTCGCACTCACACTCGCTTCAAAAAACCAAAATCCCCGCGAGGGGATTGAAACAATGACGCTTGCCTCCTTCGCCGCGTTCGCTGTGATGCTAACTTCAAAAAACCAAAATCCCCGCGAGGGGATTGAAACGTATTCTTGTCCGTTGATCATCGCGCTAACGCTCGTCCATACCTTCAAAAAACCAAAATCCCCGCGAGGGGATTGAAACGGACGGGGTGGCTGGGTAGCGGTCGTGGATGAATCGGGGAACTTCAAAAAACCAAAATCCCCGCGAGGGGATTGAAACGCGAGTAGTAGTAATTTCGTGCGAACACTCCCGTGTCACCTTCAAAAAACCAAAATCCCCGCGAGGGGATTGAAACCTGACAACCCCAGTCGCGGCTGACGTGATGGCAGACACAATCTCTTCAAAAAACCAAAATCCCCGCGAGGGGATTGAAACGTCAGACGGCGATAGATCGTAAACGCCAGCAACGCGATCCTTCAAAAAACCAAAATCCCCGCGAGGGGATTGAAACGTAATTTGTGTAATCCACTCAGCGAAGTTTTGTGGCATTACCTTCAAAAAACCAAAATCCCCGCGAGGGGATTGAAACTTTGACTCTTACATTCTCTCCTTCCACTGCGCGCAACTCGTCATCCTTCAAAAAACCAAAATCCCCGCGAGGGGATTGAAACAAGACGTACCATACGTCTTCGTCGTCGTCGTAGATCACCTTCAAAAAACCAAAATCCCCGCGAGGGGATTGAAACCGCAGCGGTACGTCGGCGATCTGGATCAGACGCTCGCGTCCGCTTCAAAAAACCAAAATCCCCGCGAGGGGATTGAAACCCAGGCCCAGATCGCGCAAGGCAGCATCGGACGACTCGAAGGGTCTTCAAAAAACCAAAATCCCCGCGAGGGGATTGAAACTTCCACATCATTTATTTCGTACCGCTTCTCCGAGACAAGCCGCTTCAAAAAACCAAAATCCCCGCGAGGGGATTGAAACTCAACTCCCACAGCAACGAGCTGTAGTTTTACTTCATCGCTTCAAAAAACCAAAATCCCCGCGAGGGGATTGAAACTGACTGCTGCTTGCAGTACGTCCCAAACCCCAAGAGTCTGCTTCAAAAAACCAAAATCCCCGCGAGGGGATTGAAACTATCCATGTCACGCCAATCCTTACATACGTCGCCCAGCCCTTCCTTCAAAAAACCAAAATCCCCGCGAGGGGATTGAAACCCGAACGAGAAACAGATACGCAAACACGTCGCTCTATCATCTCTTCAAAAAACCAAAATCCCCGCGAGGGGATTGAAACCGGACCCGCCACCGAAACCCAACATCGTCCTGTGCCGTCGCCTTCAAAAAACCAAAATCCCCGCGAGGGGATTGAAACTTGCGCTCGCTGTTGGCGTCGCGCTTGCCGTCAGCGTCGCCTTCAAAAAACCAAAATCCCCGCGAGGGGATTGAAACACGTTGTCCCTCAACCACGTTTCACCAACCCTTACATATGTACTTCAAAAAACCAAAATCCCCGCGAGGGGATTGAAACGTGTTTCGTAACACGACACTGCGCTTCGTTCGCGCAGTGTCTTCAAAAAACCAAAATCCCCGCGAGGGGATTGAAACCACTTAAAGCGTGCGCTTACTCCATCCCGAACTTCACGTAACTTCAAAAAACCAAAATCCCCGCGAGGGGATTGAAACGTTGATCACAACTGTGTACCGACCATCCCCTGCCCAACCACTTCAAAAAACCAAAATCCCCGCGAGGGGATTGAAACCTACACCTCTTGCGCTTTTTCCTTCGCGCACTGGTATAGTCTTCAAAAAACCAAAATCCCCGCGAGGGGATTGAAACTCGACGACGTGATTGTGTTTGTAGTTCATGTTGCTGTCACTTCAAAAAACCAAAATCCCCGCGAGGGGATTGAAACCAAGCGTGTGCCTCCTACTACTCTATCGTCCTGCGCGAATGAACTTCAAAAAACCAAAATCCCCGCGAGGGGATTGAAACCCGCCGTACCGGCCACGGATCCACGTGGCGCGGTATGCGGCTTCAAAAAACCAAAATCCCCGCGAGGGGATTGAAACACGCAAGCGTGTGCCTCCTACTACCCTACCGACCTGCGCGACTTCAAAAAACCAAAATCCCCGCGAGGGGATTGAAACCTATGTTCACCGGCGCAGGGTTTCGGTGCGGTACAAGGTACAGCTTCAAAAAACCAAAATCCCCGCGAGGGGATTGAAACGCGTATCTTGTACCGTCTTCGTAGCCCTCGCTCGACAGCGCCCCTTCAAAAAACCAAAATCCCCGCGAGGGGATTGAAACGCAACCGAAGAGTTGACGGTTGAACGCCCCAAAAGAAGGGCTTCAAAAAACCAAAATCCCCGCGAGGGGATTGAAACCAGGACTTTTCTGTATATATAACAACGACCTGTGACATCCTGGCTTCAAAAAACCAAAATCCCCGCGAGGGGATTGAAACTGGATCAAGACTGAAGCCGGTTACGAACTCCGCGACATTAACTTCAAAAAACCAAAATCCCCGCGAGGGGATTGAAACTTCACGACGCCTTCCGTCGTGTACGCCACGCCGTCACGTAGCCACCTTCAAAAAACCAAAATCCCCGCGAGGGGATTGAAACCAACCCACATCGTTCGACGATGTCGCTGTAGATCGCCCACAGACTTCAAAAAACCAAAATCCCCGCGAGGGGATTGAAACTCATCAATTCCCTCGCTCGCTAGAGCGTTCAGCGCGTGATCTTCAAAAAACCAAAATCCCCGCGAGGGGATTGAAACACAACGTATCACGAATCACGTGATACAGCGACGTGTTTCTTCAAAAAACCAAAATCCCCGCGAGGGGATTGAAACCGTGGACGTTCGAAAATCCGCCGGCGCAGAGTGGTACTGTAGTTCAAAAAACCAAAATCCCCGCGAGGGGATTGAAACTGTGGACGAGCGTGAGTGCAGTGATAAATGGTCGCGAGTACCCTTCAAAAAACCAAAATCCCCGCGAGGGGATTGAAACTTAACTCGATCGCGCTCGCGGGTGACGTTTTTGTTTGCCTTCAAAAAACCAAAATCCCCGCGAGGGGATTGAAACTGAGCGAGTCTTCCGACACTGCGCGTACAAAGCGCAGTGTCGCCTTCAAAAAACCAAAATCCCCGCGAGGGGATTGAAACGTCACCACACCAACGTCTTCGAGCTTCTTCTCCATCTCGCTTCAAAAAACCAAAATCCCCGCGAGGGGATTGAAACCCTCCTCGTCTTCCTCCTCGTCTTCCTCTTCGTTTTCCTCCTTCAAAAAACCAAAATCCCCGCGAGGGGATTGAAACCAACTCAAATCACTCCCCCCAACCTCTACAAATATCAACATTCAAAAAACCAAAATCCCCGCGAGGGGATTGAAACCATCTCATCGAAGCTCACGTACCCGCTCGACTCAATCCGCTCGCCTTCAAAAAACCAAAATCCCCGCGAGGGGATTGAAACCCGCACTCGCCGTCCTAACCACATCTCCCCGTCCGAGACAAGCTTCAAAAAACCAAAATCCCCGCGAGGGGATTGAAACAACTCTCACGCGCCATCTATAGCCTGATTCGTCTTGCCTTCAAAAAACCAAAATCCCCGCGAGGGGATTGAAACGTGACGCGAGCGGCACATTCGACACGATGCGTCGCGCGTGATTGCTTCAAAAAACCAAAATCCCCGCGAGGGGATTGAAAACTGAGTATTACTTCTGCCGCCTCGTACCCGAGGGTCGAATTGCTTCAAAAAACCAAAATCCCCGCGAGGGGATTGAAAACCCAGCAAACGCGGAAGCGCAAGAGCGGCACAAAGCGCTACCTTCAAAAAACCAAAATCCCCGCGAGGGGATTGAAACATACTGTTCTAACAATGACCGCACTGTTTCGATCGGCACCTTCAAAAAACCAAAATCCCCGCGAGGGGATTGAAACGCAGAAAGGAATCTGCCGCTCGCGTTGGTGGCGTCGACAGCTTCAAAAAACCAAAATCCCCGCGAGGGGATTGAAACCTTGCACTGCTGGACACAGTAAGAACAGAGGGCGATCCGCCGCCTTCAAAAAACCAAAATCCCCGCGAGGGGATTGAAACGGATCGTTCCGACCTATGGGACGAGTGGCGCAAAATCACCTTCAAAAAACCAAAATCCCCGCGAGGGGATTGAAACTCACCAGACAACCAGTGAAGTACCTGTCAACCGTTCTACAACTTCAAAAAACCAAAATCCCCGCGAGGGGATTGAAACTTTGCAATCGCCGTTATTTCCGTTCCGAACGGCAAAACGGCTTCAAAAAACCAAAATCCCCGCGAGGGGATTGAAACCTGTAGACGAACCAGTAGTGCCGCTCCGACCAACTTGGTCGCTTCAAAAAACCAAAATCCCCGCGAGGGGATTGAAACACTTGGCCTTTCTTCTGAAGCGTTGCGCCCGTTGTGTGACTTCAAAAAACCAAAATCCCCGCGAGGGGATTGAAACCGAAGCGAGTGAATTGTCGTAGCCAACCGCGGCTTCCCGAAGACTTCAAAAAACCAAAATCCCCGCGAGGGGATTGAAAC
>Ga0209478_1001857_pt1 | contig 13754 bp, 11 predicted proteins | sample DewCreD2012metaG_5_FD_184109 | JGI IMG/M metagenome (GOLD analysis project Ga0209478, IMG submission 184109) | Hot spring sediment bacterial and archeal communities from British Columbia, Canada, to study Microbial Dark Matter (Phase II) - Dewar... ... | reverse complement strand
GCGACCACGACCTCCAAGGGGCCAAGGCCTGGGCGGAGAAGGTGCTGAGGGAAGGACTGAAGGTTCAGGCCACCCTTCCCCTGGAGGAAAGGTGATCGCCTTCTTTGCGGCGGAGCCCGAGGAAGCTGAGGCCTTAAGGGAGTCCTTGGACGCGAGGGAGGCCCTCGAGGCCCCCTTTCCCCTCCACCAGGCCCCCGGGGTACTGGTGGCGGAAACCGGGGTGGGCAAGGTGGCGGCGGCCTTGGCCGTGGCCCATGTCCTAACCCGCTTTGCTCCCAGGGAAAGCTTTTTCCTGGGGGTGGCGGGGGGCCTGGACCCCTCCCTTCGTGCCCTGGACCTCCTTTTGGCCGAGAGGGCGGTGCAGTGGGATGTGGACCTGACTCCCTTTGGTCGGGAGCCCGGAGAGACGGCCTTTGGGGTGCGCTTTTTCCCCTCGGACCCTGGCCTTCTGGCCCGGGCTGAGGTGGCGGCTTCCACCCTGGGCTTCCCTGCCCGGCGGGGGGTGGTGGCCACGGGGGACCGGTTTCTGGCGGATAGGGAGGAGGCAAGGAGGCTGGCCCAGCTCCATGGGGCCCAGGCGGTGGAGATGGAAGGGGCCGCGGCCCTCATGGTGGCCTGGCGCTTCCGGCATCCCATGGCCTTGATCCGTGCCGTGACCGATGGGGCGGGGGAGGAGGCGGCCAGGGACTTCCAGGCCTTTTTGCAGGCGGCCTCGAGGCGGCTTGGCTACCTGGCCCAGGCTCTTTTGGCATACTGAAAAGGGAGGGGCAAGGTGGAGATCAAGCTTTTCACGGGGAACGCCCACCCCGATCTGGCCCGGCGGGTGGCGGAAGCCCTAGGGGTTCCCTTGGGAAAAGCGGTGGTGGACCGCTTCCCCGACGGGGAGGTGAGGGTGCGCCTTTTGGAAAGCGTGCGCGGGGACGATGTGTACCTCATCCAGCCCACCAGTCCCCCGGTGAACGATCACCTGATGGAGCTCCTCCTTCTGGCGGATGCTGCTCGCCGGAGCTCTGCGGGCCGCATCAACGCCGTCATCCCCTACTTCGGCTATGCCCGTCAGGATAAGCAGACCCAGGGCCGCGAGCCCGTGAGCGCCAAGCTGGTGGCCAATCTCCTGGAAACCGTGGGGGTGCACCGGGTGATCGCCATCGACCTCCACGCTCCCCAGATCCAGGGGTTTTTTGATATCCCCGTGGACCACCTTTCGGCGGTGCGCCTCTTTGCCCGCTACCTCCAGGAGAAGGGCTATACGGAGAACGGCGTGGTGGTTTCCCCGGATGCGGGCCGGGCGGAGGAGGCCAGGCGGCTTTCCGAAAGGTTGGGCCTGCCCTTTGCCATGCTGGCCAAGCGCCGCCATGGCCCCAAGGAAACCTCCGTCACCTACGTGATCGGGGAGGTGGTGGGAAAGAGGCCCTTGATCATCGATGACATCGTTTCCACCGGGGGGACCATAAGGCGGGGGGTGGAGGCCCTCCTGCTGGCTGGGGCTTTGCCGGAGATGGTGGTCATGGCCACCCATCCGGTCTTGGTGGGGGAGGCCCGGGAAAACCTTTCCCATCCCGCCATCCGTGAGGTGATCTTCACCGATACCATCCCCTTAAGGGATGGAGGGTACACGGTGCTTTCCACCGCCGAGCTTTTGGCCCAGGCCATCCGGCACGTGCACACCAACCAGTCGGTGAGCGCGTTGATCTGAGGTGGCAGGAGAGCCTGGGGGTGTGATAAGCTTTCCCATAGTGTGCCCCTAGAGGGCCTTTGCCTTTTGGGAGGTTGAGGAGGAGACATGGAATACCGTTTGAAGGCCCAGTACCGGGAAGGGGAGAAGCCCGCCGCCTTGCGCCGGGCGGGGAAGCTCCCCGGCGTCATCTACAATAAGCACTTGAACCGTAAGGTCTACGTGGAGCTCGGGGAGTTTGACAAGGTCTTCCGTCAGGCTTCCATCCACCACGTGATCGTCCTGGAACTCCCCGACGGCCAGGAACTGCCCACCCTGGTGCGCCAGGTGAACCTGGACAAGCGCCGGCGCCGTCCCGAGCATGTGGATTTCTACGTCCTCTCCGACGAGCCCGTGGAGATGTACATTCCCTTGCGCTTCGTGGGCACGCCCCAGGGGGTGCGGGAAGGAGGTGTGTTGCAGGAGGTGCACCGGGACATCCTGGTGCGGGTTTCCCCAAGGAACATCCCCGAGTTCATCGAGGTGGATGTTTCGGGCCTGGGCATCGGGGATAGCCTACATGCCGCCGACCTCAAGCTTCCGGAAGGGGTTAAGCTGGCCATCTCCCCGGAGGAAACCATCGCTGCGGTGGTGCCTCCTGAGGATGTGGAGAAGCTTGCGGTGGAGGCCCCCGAGGCTCCCGCTGAGCCCGAGGTGATCAAGAAGGGCAAGAAGGAAGAGGAGGAGTAGTACCGCCCTGTACTTGACGGGCGGGGACCCCGGGAAGGGGATTGGCCGCTGGTGGAAGGAAGGGGGGCGTTTTCGCCCCCTTTTTGCGGAGGACAGGAATGTTCCTGGTGGTGGGCCAGGGAAACCCAGGGGAGCGGTACGCCAGGACCCGCCACAACCTTGGCTTCATGGTCCTGGACCGGCTGGGCCTGGAGTTTCGGGAGAGAGGGGAGGCCCTCCTGGCTGAGGTGGAGGTGGACGGAGAGAAGGGATTTTTCCTCAAACCCCTCACCTACTACAACCTGAGCGGCCAGGTGGTGGCTCCCCTGGTGCGCTTCTACAAGATCCCCCCGGAGCGCCTTCTGGTGGTCCACGACGAGATGGACCTGCCCCTGGGCCGCTTGCGCTTCAAGGCGGGGGGTAGTCCCGCGGGAAACCGGGGGGTGGCCTCCATCGCCCAGGCCCTGGGGACCGAGGCCTTTCACCGCCTGCGCTTAGGGATTGGCAAGCCCCCTTCCCGGGAGCTTGGGGCAGCGTATGTCCTTTCCCCCTTCCTTCCCGAGGAGTGGCCAGTGGTGGAGCGGGTCCTCGAGGCGGCCAAGGAAGCCGTGCTCTGCTGGGTGAAGGAGGGGCTTCCTCCCTGTGCGGGCCGTTTTAACGGCCTGGATCTTTCCCAGGGCTTGGGGGAAAAGGGCTAAGCTTTAGGCATGGCCGCGCCTAAGGTCCTCCTCATCGCCGGGGGAAGAAGCCCCGAGCACGAGGTTTCCCTGCTTTCCGCCCATGGGGTTTTGGAGCACATGCCCTTTGCCACCGAGCTCGCCGTGATCGCCAAGGACGGCAGGTGGCTCCTTGGGGAGGAGGCATTTGCCGCTCTTAGGGCCAAGGTGGCCCCTATCGGCCGGCACGCCTTTCCACCTCCTTTGGATTGGAGCCGGTATGACGTGGTCTTCCCCCTGCTTCACGGAAGGTGGGGGGAGGATGGCACCATCCAGGGGTTCTTGGAAATCCTGGGTAAGCCCTACGTGGGGGCGGGGGTGGCGGCCAGCGCCCTTTGCATGGATAAGGACCTTTCCAAGAGGATTCTGGCCCAGGCGGGGATTCCCGTGGTTCCCTGGGTGGCCCTTTATCAGGGGGAGCGCCCCTTTATCCCCTTTGACCCGCCCTTCTTTGTGAAGCCTGCCAACACGGGTTCCAGCATCGGCATCCGCCGGGTGGAGCATTACGCCGAGCTGGAGGAGGCCTTGGCCGAGGCCTTCCGCCACGACCAGAAGGCGGTGGTGGAGCAGGCGCTTTCGGGGGTGCGGGAGCTGGAGGTGGGTATTCTGGGGAACATCTTTGGCGAGGCCAGCCCCGTGGGAGAGGTGCGCTACCAGGCGGCCTTCTACGACTACGAAACCAAGTACACCCCGGGCCGGGCGGAGCTTTTGATCCCTGCACCCCTGGACCCCGGTACCCAGGAAACCGTGCAGGAGCTGGCCTTGAAAGCCTACAGGCTTTTGGGTATCCGGGGCATGGCCCGGGCGGACTTCTTCCTGGCGGAAGGGGAGGTCTATCTCAACGAGATCAACACCATTCCCGGCTTCACCCCCACCAGCATGTACCCCAGGCTTTTTGCCGCCGGGGGTCTACCTTACCCCGAGCTTTTAAGGCGGCTGGTGGAACTGGCCCTGGAGTAAGGGGCTGAACTCCTCGAGGGGCTTGGCCAAGCCCCTTTTTGCTTTTTTCCCTGGTGGTGCGCTAGGATGGAATCCGAAGGGAAAGGGGGTTTTTATGGACCTTCTGGAGCGGCTTGGGCTTCTTGGGCGGCGGGTCCTCCTCCTTCACCACGATGACCTGGGCCTGACCCATGCGCAAAACGGAGCCTACCAGGCCCTGGGATTTCCCACGGGGAGCGTGATGGTGCCGGGGGCCTGGGCCAGCGGGGTCAGGGGGGAGGATCTCGGGGTGCACCTGGTGCTCACCAGCGAGGGGCCTGCCCCCAGGATGCGGCCCCTCACGCCGGGGGAAAGCCTTCGGGACGAAGCGGGGTATTTCCCTTCTTCTCTGGAGGTTCTCTGGCAGAATGCCCGCCTCGAGGAAGTGGAGCGGGAGTTAAAGGCCCAGATTGAGGCGGCAAAAAGGCTATTCTCCCCCACGCACCTGGACACCCACCAGGGGGCGGTCCTTCGCCCCGACCTGGCGGAGATCTACGTGCGCCTGGCTGAGGAATACCGCCTGGTGCCCTTGATCCCGGAGAGCCTCGAGGGCCTGGGGGTCCCGCCTGTATTTTTGCCGGAGCTGGAAAGGCTCATGGCCCAGGTGCCTTTCCCCAGGGTGCGCTTCGTGGACCCCTATGGCCTTCCCCCGGAGGAGCGGCTTGGCTTTTACCTGGACCTGGCCAACCTCCCCCCGGGCCTTTACTACCTGGTCCACCACAGCGCCCTCCCCACCCCCGAGGGCCGGGCCCTTCCCGACTGGAGGACGCGGGAAGCTGACTACTTCGCCCTTGCCCACCCCGAGGTGCGCCGGGTCCTTTCCGAGTTCTACCCCCTCACCTGGCGGGCCGTGCGGGAAGTCCTTTGGGGGGCGTCATGAAAAAGTGGCGCTACGCCTCGGGGCAGCTGGGCCTCACCCTGGTTTCCGAAAGCTTCGGCACCTATCTGGCCTTCTTCTATCTGGAGAAGCTCGGCCTTTCCGCCGCCTTCTATGCCTTGGCCCGCACGGTGTATGCCTTCTGGGACGCCATCAACGACCCCCTGTTCGGCCACCTCTCCGACCGCACCAAGACCCGGCTGGGCCGCAGGCGGCCCTGGCTTCTTGTAGGTGTTCCCCTGTTTCTTCTCTTCTACCTCCTGGTCTTCTGGGTGCCGGACTGGGCCCGCTCCCCTCAGGTCCTGCCCTACTACTTTGCCGTGGGCATCGTCCTTTATGAAACCATGGCCACCGTGGTCTGGACCAACTACGGGGCCCTCTTCCCGGAGATGTTCCGGGGCCTTGGCGAGAGGGCGGGAGCCGCGGCCTTGAAGCGGGGCACGGAGCTTTTTGGCCTGATCCTGGGAATTGCCCTGGCCCCCTTGGTCTACGCCCAGGTGGGGTTTCTGGGCATGGCCCTCCTCTTCGCTGGGCTTGCCCTTATGGCCTTCTCGTGGTTCTTCCCGGGCATCCAGGAGGACCCCAGGGCGGAAAGTGGCCTGGGGCTAAGGGAGTCCTTCCGGCTGGTCCTGGCGAACCGGGCCTTCTGGGTGGCGGCTTTGGTGGGGCTTCTCTTTGAGTTCGGGCGCATGGTGATCCAGACAGGGATGGCCTTCTATGCCAAGCACAGCCTGGGCCTGCCGGAAGGGGCCACTACCTTTCTTTTCGCCGCCGTTTTCCTGGTGGCGATACCCTCGGTCTTCCTCTGGGGCCGGCTGGCAAGGACCCTGGGGGGCAAAAGGGCCTGGCGGCTCGCCCACCTCCTCATGGGCGTGGCGGCCTTGCTCCTTTTCCTTCCCCAAAGCCTCCTTCTCGCCATCCTGGTGGGCGCCCTGGTGGGGGTGGGGTTTGCCGGGGTGCGGGTCACGGGGGAGGTGGTGATGGCCAAGGTCATTGACCTGGACGCCGAGAGGACGGGCACCCGGCGGGAAGGAGCCTACTACAGCCTGGTGGGGCTTTTTGGCCGGGCCTCGGGGGCCTTGGTGGGGCTTTCCTTCGCCCTCCTTGGACCTCTTTTCGGGTACGTGAGCGGGGAAAACCCCGGGCCGAACCCGGGCCTGGCCTTCCGCTTCCTGGTGGCGGTGATCCCGGGGGTGGCCATCCTGCTGGCCTACTTCCTCGCGGCCCTTTTCCCCCATGAGATCAAGGAGTAGCGCCCTATGAAGCTGGACCCCAACCATCCCAGGCCCACCCTCCAGCGCCCGGGTTGGAAGAGCCTCGAGGGCCCGTGGAACTTCTCCTTGAACGAGGCCGAGGACCCCAAAAAGGTGCGCTTTGACCGTACCATTCGGGTGCCCTTTCCTCCCGAGTCCCCGGGTAGCGGCGTGGGCGAGCCCTGGGTGCAGGTGGCCTGGTACCGGAAGGTCCTAAGGATTAAGCCCAGGCCCAGCCTTCGGCTTTTCCTGCGCTTCGGGGCGGTGGACTACCGGGCGGAGGTCTTTTTGAACGGGGCCCGGGTCCTGGAACACGAAGGGGGGCATACCCCCTTCGGCCTGGAGCTCACCTCCTTCCTGGAGAGGCCCTTAGAGGTCCTGGTGCGAGCGGAGGACGATCCCTCGGATCCGGAAAAGCCTAGGGGCAAGCAGGCCCTGGGGGAGCCCGAGGGCATCTTCTACCCGAGGACCACGGGGATCTGGCAGCCGGTCTGGCTGGAATGGGTTCCCGAAAGCCACATCGCCTCCCTTCGCCTCCGCCCGGACCTCGAGGCCCTGGGCTTCCACCTGGAGGTCCAGGCCGTGGGGGAAGGGGATGCGGTGGAGGTGGCCCTTTTCCCGGGGGTGCGGGGGGAGGTTTTGAGGGAAAAGCCTTGGCTAGAAGCCCGTTTTCCCCTTGTGGGCGGGCTTGCCCGGGGGTTTTTGGGGCTTCCCCTAAAGGAAGAGGTGGGGGCAATCCTCTGGCGCCCGGAGAATCCGGTGCTTTTCCCCTTGCGCCTCCGCCTCCTCGGGGGAAGGCGGGTTCTGGACGAGGCCTACTCCTACGGGGGCTTAAGGGAAGTTTCCGCCCGGCAAGGGGTCTTCTTCCTCAACAGGGAGCCCTATTTCCCCAAGCTGGCCCTGGACCAGGGGCTTTGGCCGGAGGGGCACTTAGCCCCGCCTGGCCTCGAGGCCCTCAGGCAGGACATCCTCCTGGCCAAGGTCCTGGGCTTCAACGGGGTGCGCAAGCACCAGAAGCTGGAAGACCCCCGCTACCTCCACCTGGCGGACCGGTTTGGGCTATTGGTCTTCGCCGAGATGCCAAGCTTCTTCCGCTTCTCTCCCAGGGCCGCCCGGCGCTACCTGGCCGAGCTGGTGGCGGCCTTGGAGCGGGACCACAACCACCCCAGCGTGGTGGCCTGGGTCCTTTTCAACGAGAGCTGGGGCCTTTGGCCTTGGGGGCCTGAGGCTCGCTCCTTCCTCCAGGGCGTGTTTTTCCTGGCCCGCTCCTTGGACCCCACGCGCCTTTTGGTGGATAACGACGGCTTTGAGCACGGGTCCTTTTGGGACCTCTACACCGTGCACGACTACGCTCCCCCTGAGGTCCTTGCCCGCCGCTACCGCCAGAAGCCCTTTCCCCTGACCCCCATGGGCCGGCCCCTTTCCTGGGAGGCTCTTCCTGAAGGGGTGCGCCCCTTCCTTTCCGAGTTCGGGGGTGTGAGGCTCAAGGGCTCCACCCCGGGCTGGGGGTACCGGGAGGTGGAGGGGGAGGAGGCCTTCTTGCAGGAGGTACTCCGTTATTTGGAGGTGGCCTGCGAAAGCCTCCTGAGCGGGTTTTGCTACACCCAGCTTTACGACACCTTTCAGGAGGAAAACGGGCTTTTGGACTTCTGGCGCAGGCCCAAGGTGCCCCCGGAGAGGGTGCGGGCTTTCCTGGAGGGGTGCGAGGCCAGGCGGGTGCTTTGGGAGTAGGCTATGGGTGCACCGCGAAAGGGTTTGCTGAAGAAACTTTGGAATGCGGTGGAAACGGTGGCCCTTCTGGGCCCTGGGGTTCTCCTTTTGGCTATCCAGTACGCCAGGAAGCGGGATCGCTGGGAGCCCAAGGCCCCCTTCCTCCCGTGGCAAGGGGTGGGGAAGCCCCTGGGACTAAAGGCCATTCCCGGCGGGGTGAGGGTGCGTTTCCAGGAGGTGGAACTGGAAGCGGTCTTCCTGGGAGAGGACCTCCTCCGCCTCACCTGGTTTCCCGGCGAGGCGGTGCCTCCTTACGCCCTGGCGGAGGCGGGGGAAGCCTCCCCCTTTGAGCCTGAGCGCCAGGAGGGAGGCCGCCTTCTTAGAACCCCCCACCTGGCCCTGGCGGTGGAGGAGGAAGGGTTGACCTTCTGGGATGGGGCGGGAAGGCTTCTCAGGCAGGAGGCCTACCCCGAGCGCTCGGGGAGGGCCTGGCGGCACCGGGTGCACCTGGCCCCTGAAGAGAGGGTCTTTGGCCTTGGCGAAAGGGCCTATGCCTTGGACCGCCGGGGTGGGGTCTTCCGTTTCTGGAACCAGGACCCCGGGGGAAGCTACGGCCCCGGGGAGGATCCCCTCTACCTTTCGGTGCCCCTTTGGCTTTCCCAAAAGCTCGAGGGAGGGTACCTGGCCTTTTACGAGAACCCTGCGGATGGCTTTGCCGACCTGCGGGAAGGCGAGGCCCTGGTGGGCTTTCTTGGCGGAACCTTCCGCTACTACCTGATCCCCGGGCCCCTGGAGGAAGCCTTGGCCCGTTATGTGCGCCTCACCGGCCTTCCACCCCTGCCGCCCCGCTGGGCCCTGGGCTTCCACTATGCCCGCTGGGGGCTTAGGACCCGGAAGGAGGTGGAGGAGGTGGTGGAGGGTTTCCTGAAGCGGGACCTTCCCCTGAAGGCGGTCCACCTGGACATCGATTACATGCGGGGATACCGGGTGTTCACCGTGGATGAAAAGCGCTTTCCCGACCTTGGGGGCATGGTGCGGACCTTCCGGGAAAGGGGAGTGCACACGGTGCTTATCCTGGATCCTGGGATTAAGGGAGAAAAGGGATTTTCCCCTTACGAGGAGGGCCTGAGGGAGGGGGTGTTCTGCCGTTTGCCCACGGGGGAGGTCTTCCTGGGCCCTGTCTGGCCTGGACTTGCTGCTTTCCCCGACTTCACCGACCCCGGGGGCCGGGCCTGGTGGGGGGAGAGGCTTAAAGGCTTCTTGGACATGGGGGTTTCCGGCTTCTGGCTGGACATGAACGAGCCTGCCCTCTTCGCCGCCTGGGGGGAGCCCACCTTTCCCCGAAGCGTCCGCCATGCCCTCGAGGGCCAAGGGGGGGATCACACCCTGGCCCACAACCTCTACGGCTTCCTCATGGCCCGGGCCAGCTTTGAGGGATTCCGGGAACATGCCCCCCTTCGCCGGCCCTTCCTCCTCACCCGGGCGGGGTTTGCTGGGGTGCAGCGCTACGCCTGGGCCTGGACTGGGGATGTGGAGAGCACCTGGGAGGGCCTGAGCACCACCCTGCGGGCTCTCCTGGGGCTTTCCCTTTCCGGGGTGTACTTCGTGGGCTCGGACATCGGGGGCTTTAGCGGAAACCCCTCTCCCGAGCTCTATGTGCGCTGGTTCCAGCTTGCCGCCTTTACCCCCTTCTTCCGCCTCCACTCCGCCCGCTGGACCAGGCGCCGGGAGCCCTGGCGCTTTGGGGAGGAGGTTTTGGAGGGGGTGCGCTGGGCTATGGAGCTTAGGGAAAGGCTTCTTCCTTACCTCTACACCTTGGCCTATCGGGCAAGCCGGGAGGGGCTTCCCCTCCTCAGGCCCCTTTTCCTGCAAGGGGGCCAGCCCGATGGAGCAGACCTCGAGGAGGCCTTCTTGTTGGGAAGGGACATTCTGGTGGCCCCGGTCCTGGAGGAAGGGGCCAGGGCTAAGGAGGTGCCCTTGCCCAAGGGCGGGTGGTACCCCTGGGAGGAGGATGGAGTCCTGGAGGGCCCCGCCCGGGTGCGGCTTCCCGCTCCCCTAAAGCGGATTCCCCTTTTGGTGCGGGCCGGGTCCATCCTGCCCCTCTTGGAGGAAGGGGGCCTTGCCCTGCACCTTTACCCGGGGGAAGGCGGGGCGGAAGGCCACCTGTACTGGGATGAGGGGGACGGGGAAGGACCTTATCGGCTGGATCGGTTCCGCCTGCTCCCGGCGGAGGGGGGCTACCGCCTCCTTTGGGAAGGGGAGGGGGAGTACCCCTGGCCCTGGGAGGGAGTGAGCATCAGGCTTTGGGAGAGAAGGCTTTGGGGGGCCCGGGTGGAGGGAAAGGTCTACCCGTCCCAGGGAGGGCGGGTTTTCCTGCCTCCTTTCCGGGAGGCCCTGTTGGAGGTGGAGGGATGAGGTGGGAAAGAGCTTGGTTTTTGGCCCATGAGGCGAGGATCCCGGCGGAACTTCCCCAGGAGGGCTGGCGGGAGGTAGCCCTTCCCCACCAGTGGAGCCTGGGTGAGCCCGGGGGGCCGGAGGGCGCACGCCTGGAGGCGGAGGTGGGCTGGTACCGGCTTCTCCTTCCCGAGGGGGGCCCGAGGCGGTTCCTTTACGCCCTTGGGGACTATTACCAGGAGGCCTGGCTGGATGGCACCCACCTGGGACGGCACGAGGGGTACTTCTCCCCCTGGCTTCTGGAGCTTCCTCCTGGGCGGGAGCTTCTCCTTAGGGTTTCCGCCCCCAAGGAACCCCTGGGGGTCTGGCCCCGGTTCAAGCGGCAGATCAAGGGGGTCTTTGGGCAGCACGACTGCCGGCCCGGGGGGAGTTCGGAACGGGGCCAGGAGCGGGGAACGGGGGGCCTGTGGGGCGGGGTGGAGGTGTGGATGCGGGAGGAGGTGGCCCTTCTCGGCCTCACCCACCGCCTCCTTCCCCGGCCCGGGGGGTGGCGGCTATGGGTGCGCCTTTGGGTGGATGCCCCGAGGCCCTTCCGCGAGGAGGTGGCCCTCAGGATCCTCCCCGAGAACTTCTCCGGGGAGGCCCTGGAGCGGAGGCTAATCCTGGAGGGGGAAGGGGGACGGGGCTGGCAGGAGGTGGTCTGGGACCTGCCGGGGATGCCCCTGTGGGAGGTGTGGGAGCGGGGGTTCCCCCATCTCTTCCGCCTGGAGGCGGAGCTTCTAGGGGCAAGCCTCAGCGTGCCCTTGGGCTTCCGCACCGTGGAGCTGGACGGGGAGGGCTGGCTTCTTCTAAACGGCAGGAGGCTTTTCCTGAGGGGGACCAACATCATCCCCACCCAGTGGCTTGCCGGCTATAGCGAGGCCCTGGCCCAGAAGGACGTGGCCCTCCTCAAGGAGGCCAACCTGAACGCGGTGCGGGTCCACGCCCACGTGACCCACCCCGCCTTCTACCGGGCCTGCGACCAGGAGGGGATCCTGGTCTGGCAGGACTTCCCCTTGCAGTGGGGGTACGCCCCCGACGAGGCCTTCGCCCAGGAGGCCTTGCGCCAGGCAAGGGCCATGGTGGAGGTCTTAGGGGCCCATCCCTCCCTTTACCTCTGGTGCGCCCAGAACGAGCCCACCCACAACCGCCACACCTTAGGCCCCCTCCTTTCCGCTGCCCTCAGGGCCGAAGACCCCACCCGCCCGGTGAAGGAGGCCTCCGACTTCCGCGAGCACCCCTACCCCGGGTGGTACTGGGGGCACCTGCGGGACTTCCTGGCCCTCCCCGGGGCCCCTCTTCCTTCCGAGTTCGGGGCCCAAGCCCTGCCCCGGGCGGAACTCCTGCGCCGGGTCCTAGGGGAGGCGGCCTGGCCTCCCAGGTGGGAGGTCTACTCCTACCACAACTTCCAGCCCCACGAGACCTTCCGGGTGGCGGGGGTGGAGGTTGGGGGGTCCCTGGAGGAGTTTGTGGAGAACTCCCAGGCCTACCAGGCGAGGCTACTGGAGTTTGCCATCCACGCCTACCGGCGGGGGAAGGGGAGGGTGGTGGGCTACTTCCAGTTCATGTTCGTGGAGCCCTGGGAGGGGATCACCTGGGCGGTGGTGGACGTGGAGCGGGTGCCCAAGAAGGGCTACCACGCCCTGAAGGAGGCCAGCAGCCCGGTTCTCCTCTCCCTGGTTCCCTACCGGGAAAGGATGGAGGTGGGAGGGCCTCCCCTGCAGGAGGCCTGGCTCATAAGCGACCTGGAAAGGCCCTTAAGCCTTCGGGTCCACCTTTTCCTGGAAGGCCCGCAAGACCTTTCCCTTTACGAGGAGGAGGTGGCCCTGGCCCCCGGGGAGGCCCGAAGGTTTTTCAGCCTGGGCGAGCTTTGGGAAAGCCCCCTCGAGGTCCAGGCCCGCTACCTTCCCCTCCAGGAGGCCTTGAGGCGGCTTCCCCCTGGCGCCTACCGCCTGGTGGGGGAGGCCTACGAGGGGGAGAGGCTCTGGTCCCGCCATGTCCTCGAGGTGGAGTATCTGGAGCCTATCCTGCCCCTGGGGGTGGCCTGGTGATCCCGGCCCATATCGCCTATGCCCTGGGTGCTTTGGGCCTAACCCTGCCGGGCCAGACCTTCGGCACCTACCTGGCCTTTTACTACCTGGACCATCTGGGTTTGGCCGCCAGCGCCTTCGCCTTGGCCCGCTTGGTTTTTTCCGTCTGGGATGCGGTGAACGATCCCCTTTTCGGCTACCTCTCCGACCGCACCAGGACCCCCTGGGGCCGGAGGCGGCCCTGGCTTTTTGTAGGGCTTCCCTTTTTGCTTTTGGCCTTCTACCTCACCTTTAGCGTTCCCGGGCCCTTCCTTCAGGGGCCTGCCCTCTTCTGGTATTGCCTTGGGGTGATCCTGCTCTTTGAGACCTTCGCCGCCCTCACCTGGGTGAACCATGCGGCCCTTTTCCCCGAGCTTTTCCGCAAGGAGGAGGAGCGGGCCCGGGCCAACGCCTGGCGGCAGGGGTTCTACTTCGTGGGCCTGGCGGTGAGCATCGCCCTGACCCCCTTGGTCTACACTGCCTTGGGTTTCCCCGGCATGGCCCTCCTCTATGGGGGCCTCGGGGGCCTTCTGGTCCTCCTTTTCCTCAAGAGCATCCGGGAGGATCCCAAGGCCCAGGAGGCGGAGCCCCTTCCCTTTATCCCCGCCTTCCGCTACACCCTGGGGAACCAGGCCTTCTGGATCTACTCCCTGGCCGCCTTGTTCCTCCTCTTCGCCGTGGGGCTTTTCGGGGCGGCCATGCCCTTTTACGCCAAATACGCCTTGGGCCTTGGGCCGGAGGCCACTTCCTTGCTCTTCGCTACGGTGCTCCTGGCCGCTTTGCCCTCGGTCTTTCTCTGGGCCCGGCTGGCAGGGACTTTGGGCTCCAAGGGAGCCTGGCTCCTGGCCATTTTCCTCTTGGCCCTGGGGGCCCTTCTCCTCTTCCTGCCCCGCACTCTTCTTGAGGCTCTTCCCGTGGGCCTTCTCATCGGGGTGGGGTTTGGCGGGGTGCTGGTCCTGGGGGATGTCCTTCTGGCCGAGGTGATCGACCGGGACGCCGAGGTTACGGGGAGGAGGCGGGAAGGGGTCTACTATAGCGTGTACGGCTTCATCAACCGCCTTTCCGGGCCCCTACAGGCTCTTTCCTTTGCCCTCCTTACTCCCCTCTTCGGCTACGTGAGCGGGGAGGTGCCGGGCCCGCGTCCCGAGGCCGCCTTCCGCTTCCTTATGGCGGGTCCACCCTTTTTGGCTACGCTCTTGGCCTTGGCCCAGACTTGACTGTTATACTGCATCCCACCCCAAGAACCTCAAGGCCGCCAAAGGATGGAAGGAGAAACTTTCCAGGGCAGCCTTTTTCCTTCGAATCCCCCGCCCGTGCAACAGGGAGACCAGAAAC
>Ga0209478_1001855_pt1 | contig 13774 bp, 14 predicted proteins | sample DewCreD2012metaG_5_FD_184109 | JGI IMG/M metagenome (GOLD analysis project Ga0209478, IMG submission 184109) | Hot spring sediment bacterial and archeal communities from British Columbia, Canada, to study Microbial Dark Matter (Phase II) - Dewar... ... | reverse complement strand
TCTTGACGGAACCTCCACGGCCGAGTGGGCGGGGGCCAAGAGCGGACGTCGGTGTACCTGCCGGACCAGAAGCTTGGCGGTGCAGGTTACCCTGTGGCGCACCCGGGAGAGTCGGGTGGCGGTTGCGGGTCGAAGGGGTGGCCTTCTAGGCGGTCGAGCACATCCTGGGGAACGCGTGGGGCGAGGAATTGGTCCTCTTGGCGACGCGGGCGGCGCAAGCAGGCCCAGCGGAAGGGCCCACCCCCGAGGTGCGCCCCATCGGGATGGGCGGGCCCGAGACCCCACACCGGTGACAAAGCTTCAAGCATGAACCCCGAACACCAGCAACGTTCGCGAGATGAGCCTCATGCAACCGCCCGGCCCCAGGTGGCGGTGATCATCGTAAACTACAACGGCTGGCGGTACACATTGGAGTGCCTGGAGTCGCTGGGGCACCTCCGGTACCGGAACTTTTGGGTAGTCCTCGTAGACAACGGGTCTACGGACGATTCGGTCTACCGGATCCGGGCTTGGGCGCGGGGAGAGGTCTCGGTCGAGAGCCCGTTTTTCGAGGAGCCTGGCTGGGCGAAGCCGGTGCGCCTGGTGGAGTACGAGGGAGAGCCCTCTGCGGAGCAGGTGGCATTGGAGCCGGCAGCTGAGGGTCCCTACGTGACGCTCATTCGTCTGCCGGAAAATCGCGGCTTTGCGGCCGGGAACAACGTGGCCATCCGCTATGCTCTGGCACGTGGGGCCGACTGGACGTGGTTACTGAACAACGACACGGTGGTGACGCCGGACAGCCTCACGGAGATGCTACGGGCTGGACTCGCCGACCCGCGGGTCGGCGTGGTCGGCTGTAAGTTGCTTTATTACGACCGCCCCGACACCATCCAGGCCGCCGGCGGCGGCCGCTTTTACTTCTGGCTAGGCCTGTCTTACCAGTACGGCCGGATGCAGAGGGATGACGGTCGTTGGGATCGACGCTTCAACCCACACTATGTTTCTGGGGCGTCCATGCTGGTCAGGTCAGATTGCTGGACAATGGTAGGACGGTTCGACGAATCGTTTTTCTTCTACGGAGAGGAGATCGACTGGCAGGTCCGTGCGCGAGCCCGTGGTTGGGATATCGGCTACCAGAGCGCAGCCAAGATATACCACCGGGAAGGGGCGACGGCGGGCTTTAAGTCACCATGGGCCGAGCTGCACGCGACACGCTCCAATGTAAGCCTGTGTAGACGGTACGCGCCGTGGAGTCTTCCTGCTGTCCTCCTCGTGCAGTTACTACGGATCCTGCGCCGCTTGGGGCGGAGGCAAGGCGCGCAGGCGCAGGCCGTCCTGCGAGGGGTCTTGGCAGCTCTCGCTGAAGCACGCACCCGACCTGGCCACAGCGAGGCTTTTCGGTGATGTCCACGGTCGGATCTCTACTAGCGCGCTATTAAATTGCCGTCCGTGCGTGTCCTCTTCGCGTTGCGCGTGGACGCTTTTCGCCGGATCGGCGGTGATACCGTTCAAGCGTTGAAGACGCGAGACGCTCTTCAGTCGCTGGGTGTTTACGTTGACCTGACGACGGACCTCAACGCGCCGTTCCGGGGCTACGACCTTGTTCACTTGTTTAACCTCGTGAGGGTCCACGAAACCTTCTGGTTTGCCCGCCGCGCCGTTAGGGAAGGTGTGCCCGTAGTCCTCTCCCCGATCTACTGGGATTTCGATCAGGTCGAGCGAAGATGGGAGGAAGGGTTACTCAGCTTAGCATTGAGTATCCTTGGTCGCGACATGACAGAGCGCCTCAAGACAGTGGCGAGGATTGTACTGCGGGGCGAGAGGAACGTGGCCGCCTTGGTGCAACTAGTGTACGGCTATCGTCGCCAGCAGCAGCAAGTCGTCGCTTGGTCCTCTTGCCTGCTGCCGAATAGTACAGCCGAGCAACAGGTCCTCGGGAGGAGGTTCAACTTACGTAACAAGCTAATTGCCGTCGTGCCTAACGCGGCCGATCCGCTCTTTGCCGAGGGGGATGGCTCCCGCTTCAAGCAGCGCTACGGTCTCGACGACTTTGTGCTTTGCGTTGGTAGATTCGATCCCCGGAAAAATCAACTCCGTCTCGTTGAAGCAGTTGGGAATCTCGGTATCCCGCTCGTACTGATCGGATCGGCAGCCCCAAATCACGCGAGCTACTATAGACGTGTGACCAGTGCCGCCCGCATGGTACGTCCGCCAGCACTGATTCTTGGGCCTGTCGGTGTACGCGAGCTTGCAGATGCCTATGCAGCTGCAAGAGTGCACGTCCAGCCCAGCTGGATCGAGACCCCGGGCTTGGCTAGCCTGGAAGCCGGGCTCGCTGGTTGTAATTTAGTGGTCGCCGACGTCCCTCCCGTGCGAGAATATTTCGGGGACTACGCTTGGTACTGTGATCCCGGGGACGTATCTTCGATTCGACGCGCGATACTGCAGGCCTGGGAGTCTCCGCCGCGGTTGGAGCTGAGGGAACACATAGCAAAGAACTACACCTGGGAGCGAGCAGCGCAGGTGACGCTGGAGGCGTATCGGGAGGTGCTTGGAGCGCGCAGTGATGAAAGCTAGCACAGGGGCACTGCAGCGCTTGGCCCTGGTGGCGGCAACCGTCTTGCTGCCGTTTAACAGCGTGCCGTGGTTCGGATCGCGGCTGGGGGAGCTGAGCGGCGAAGCATGGATTGCCGGGGCGGCTCTATTGCTAGGAAGCGTTGCTCTGGAGGCTCTGGCTCGAGGAAGGGTGCAGCTTCCCAGAAGTCCTTCCTGGTACCTCCTAGCAAGCTGGTTCGCCTGGGCCGGATTGTCCGCACTGCTTTGGGTAGCGCTCTCCGGTGATCTGGTTTTGAAAGGCCGGACGTTATCTGAGAAGCTCACCTTGCAGGTGGCTGTTGCTGGCTTCGTGCTCTCCGTGGCGGCCGCGTCCTACGCAGGGTTCAAAAGCCGGTGCAAAGGCGAGGCTGTGCTCGTGGCGTTACGAAAAGCCGTGTACACGTCGCTTGTTGTACCCCTGGTCTGGGCGGCTTTCGAGGGACTGGCGATTTTGTTCCCGGACAGTGGCTTTGCTGAGTTGCTCCGCACCTTATCCCAGGCCATACACCTGAAGCCCGAGTACGAAGCCCGGCTCCGCTCCGTGTCGGGCGAGGCGTCGTGGTTCGGCGTCTGGCTCGCCTTCGCGCTGCCGTGGGTTTTGTCGAGTGCGTTTCAGGTGGGAAGATCGGCCTGGGCTGTGCTGTTGCTTCTGGCGGCAAGCATAGGACTCACGTTCTCTAGAGTGGCGTGGGCGGTGACGATTCTTGCAGGTGGGGGATTTCTTTTGTCTGAACTGTGGCTCTTGAGGAGGAGAGAGGCCTTCATTAATGCAGCTCGGATTGTAATGGGCATTCTTGTGCTCGGGTCCTGCGCGGCCCTCGCGGACTGGGAGAGAGCGAAGGGCGTCTTGGCTTCGCTCACCCTGGATCCAGGAGCACCACATTGGATCTCAAACAGCACCCGGCTGGGAATGCAGGCAGCTGCTATCGGAGTAGCTGTGTCGCACCCCGTGGCAGGGGTAGGCTTAGGAGCGTTTGGCTTCCACTTCGAGCCGTTTCTGCCCGTTTGGACCTTCGGGAACCCGGAGCTTGAGGAATACGTGGCAGATTTTCCTGGTACTCCATGGCCCTCAGTTCACGGACTTTGGGCGCGCTTGGCGGCGGAAACGGGTTTCATCGGTTTGGCACTATTTGGGGCAGGCTGGCTCCTGTTCCTTAGTGACGCGTGGAGAAAGGCGGCGCTGGCAGCGCAGGCTGGGAGCAGAGATGCTTGTTTCTTGTGGCTCGCGCTATTTTGGAGCGCCGTGGGCTGTGTCGTAATTGGGTTCGCGTTCGACTCGCTGAGGTTTGGCGGCTACTGGCTTGTTTTGGGTGCAGGTTGGGCTGCCTGCGCTGGATCACCGGACAACGGTAAGTGAAAGCCGCCGCCGTTCTGTGCTGACGCGATCTTTGGCCGTCATCGTCTTTACCAGGGACGCTGCTGCTCATTTGCCGGCCATTGACGCAGCCATCGGAGGCGACTTGGCTGTGAAGCTCGTGGTGGACTCGTCATCAACGGACGGGACGGCGGAGTTGGCCGGTAGGCTGGGGTGGGACGTCACGCGTGCGCCCGAACCCTTCGACCACGGTGGGACTCGGGGTTGGGCGGTGCGGCGGGCGGTAGAAGTCGTTGGACGGGATGGGGTGGCGGTGCTTCTAACGCAGGACGCAGTGCCCGCGGGGGCAAGAGGCGAAGCAATTGGGCGTCTGGTGGGGGTACTTGGTGACCATGGTTTGGGAGCAGCCTACGGCCGCCAACTTCCGAGACCTGGGGCGGGGCCGTTTGAGGCACACGCGCGGTTGTTCAACTACCCGGACCGATCTGAAGTCCGGTCGATGGAAGACGCTAAGCGGCTTGGAATCAAGGCCTGTTTCTTCTCGGACTCGTTTGCCGCATACCGCCTGGAAGCCCTGGAACAGGTGGGGGGCTTCCCGGAACGGGCGATTGTGGGAGAGGACGCGATCGTGGCCGCCAAGCTGCTCAAAGCGGGCTGGAAAATCGCGTACGTGGCAGACGCATGTGTGTACCACTCCCACGACCTGACGCCGCTGCAGGAGATGCGGAGGTACTTCGACATCGGAGTGTTCCACGCCCGGGAGAACTGGATCCTGCGGGAGTTCGGCAAGCCGGAGGGCGAGGGGCTGCGGTTCCTGCGGTCGGAGCTGCGGTATCTCTGGCAACACGCGCCCTGGAGGATTCCGGAGTCGTTCCTGCGGGCGGCGCTCAAGTATTTTGGCTACCGGCTGGGGCGGGCGGAGCGGTGGCTGCCGCTCTGGGTCAAACGGTGGTTGAGCCTGCAGAAGCACTTCTGGGACCGGGAGGCGGAGGAGCTGCGGGCCCGGAGGCGAGGGGGTAGGGCCCACGGGGAATAGACGGGACGAGGCCGGGGATACCCGGCCGTCGTCAGGTGCCAGAGTCCCCGGGCGGGGTGGTGATGCAAGGAGGGAGCTGGTACGGACCGTCTCAACCCGGCAGAGACGTGTACCCTGACTCGGAGCTAGGTGCGAAACCTTGACTCTCGCAGCGGTGCCGCGTAGCCGAGCGCAAGGGGAGTAGAATAGGTCAGGATGTCGTTCACGGTCAGGGACTTTCCGACCTTGCTCCGGCTTCTCCAGGAGCGCCCGGAGTGGAGGGCCCAGCTGCGTGCGGTACTGCTCGGGGAGGAGCTCCTGGGGCTGCCGCAGCTAGTGCGCGAGCTGGCCGAGGAAGTACGCCAGCTGGCGGAGGCGCAGCGTCAGGGCGCGCAACAGCTGGCGCGGCTGGAAGAGGCTCAGATCCGCTCTGAAAAGCGGCTGGCACGACTGGAAGAGGCCCAGATCCGCTCCGAGGAGCGCCTGACGAGGCTGGAGGAGGCCCAGATACGGTCCGAGGAGCGCCTGGCGAGGCTGGAAGAGGCCCAGATCCGCTCCGAGGAGCGACTCGCGCGGTTGGAAGAGGTCGTTCTGGAGCTTGTTCAGTCGCAGCGCCGGATGCAAGACGAGTTCGGCCGGCGCTTCGACCTCTTCCAGCGGACCCAGGACCGCTTTGCGCAGATCGTAGGGGCAACCGCGGAGGCTCGCATGGTGCCCGCGGTCAGGGGCTGGCTGGAGTCGTCCGGCCTGCGGGTGCTTGACCCCATCCTCGCGTGGTCCTTGGACGGCCTGACGGAGTTCGACGGGGTGACGCGGGCGGAGGGGCCCCAGGGAGTCGTCTGGGTGTTGGTGTCGGCCAAGGTACGCGCGCAACCCGGAGATGTCTACGACCTGGCGCACACCCTCCGCCGCGAGGAAGTCCGCCACCGGATCCGGCAGGAGGGAGTCGGTGCCCCCGTCTGGCCGGTGCTGTTCGCCCTGACCACCGAGCGCCGGGTGCTGCAGGTGGCGCGGGAGGAGGGGGTGGGTCTGGTCCTCGAAGGTCAGGGCGGGGTGGTGGACCCACGGCCCCTGTCGCTCCTGGAGCGGTAGCAGGGGAGGAGAACCAAGAGCGGCGACGCGTCCCAGGCGCCTGGTGAAGGTTCCAATGATGCGCTCGGCCGGGGACCGCGGTAGGCGGCTGACTGGCTGTCCGGGCGCGGTGAAGGTTAGGGGTCCCTCGGCTAGCTCAGACGGGGCTGTGGAGGAACGCGAGAGCGCAGACGCGAGATGTCCAACCGAGAAGAAGGACTTCGATGGCTCGACCAGGCGGAGGCGGACCTGAAGACGGCTCAGGACTGCGCCGAGGACGGCAACTACTACGCGTCGGCTTTCTTCGCGCAGCAGGCCGCGGAGAAGGCTCTGAAGGGGTTCCTTTACAGCAGAGGCTACCGAGCGCTGATCACCCACTCGGTGGTGGAGCTGCTGGAAGAGGCGCAGAAACTCGAGCAGGGCTTCGGCCTCCTGCTGGACTTGGGGAAGGAGCTGGACCGGCACTACATCGGGTCGCGGTATCCGGACTTCTACCCTGCCGGGCCGCCCTACAAGTACTACACAGCGGAGATGGCACAACAGTGCGCAAGCTACGCCGGGTCGATCCTCGGCGAAGTGCGGAAGTACTTGACAAGATAAGGGCGTACACAGACCGCGTGGTCGAGCGCCTCCGGCCGCAGTGCGTGCTGCTGTTCGGGTCGTTTGCACGTGGGGACGTGCACGAGGGCTCCGACGTGGACGTCCTGGTCGTGGCCGATTTCGCCGTGCCCTTCCTGGACCGGATCCGGCTGCTCCTCGACCTGAACGACGGCATCGGCCTGCCGCTGGAGCCGGTCGGCTACACGCCCGAGGAGTTCCGGCACATGCGGGAGACCGGCAACCGTTTCGTCCAGGAAGTCCTCGAGACAGGCCAGGTACTGTACGGGGAGGTCTGAAGTCCCCGACGCCCGCTCCCGTGTCCCCTACGCGCGCTCCCCTGGTCCCGTGGCCCGGCCTTGCCTGGCGACCACTGCGGGGGCAGCGCGGGTACCTGGCACCGGTACCAGGTTACCTTTCGCGGGAAGGGTTCCAGGAACCCACCCATGGTTGGCGTGACCGGAGGTGCCTGTCGAGCCAAGGAGCGGGGGGTGCCGGCGCGGCGCGGCAGCTTTCCGTGACCCGGCACCGCGCGGCAGCTTTCCGTGACCCGGCACCGGGGGCGGGTACCTTGGCCCGGTACCAGGTACCCGGAGCGGGTCCCCTGTTCCTGGAGAAGGTTCCAGGAAGGTGGTGGCGTCTTGACTAAGTCTTAGCTCGGTTCTAGGTTTGGGTCGTGAAGGTTACGGTACACCAGGCCAAGACGCACCTGTCTCGCATCCTCCGGAGGGTGGAGGCGGGGGAGGAGGTGTTGATCCTCCGCGGCCGCGAGCCGGTCGCCAAGGTCGTCCCCCTCCGCAAGGCGCTGCGGCGCAGTCCCCGCAAGCGGAAGCTCGGGCTCGACCGGGGGAAGGTGTGGATCGCAGAAGACTTCGGGGCCCCTCTTCCGGACGACATCCTGGCCCAGTTTGAGGGACCGTGAGGGTCCTCGTCGATACCCAGTGCTGGCTCTGGATGGAGACCGAACCAGAGCGGCTTTCCCCACGAGCACGAGACGTCCTGGAGGACCCGGCGAACGAGCTGTACCTCTCCGCCGCCAGCGCGTGGGAAATCTCGATCAAGCACGCACTGGGCAAGCTCCGCCTCCCCCTACCGCCGGCCAGGTACATACCCAGCCGGATGCGGCGTAGCGGGGTCCGACCACAGCCCGTGGAACTTGAGCACGCCCTCCGTGCCGGGGGACTTCCCATGCACCACCGGGACCCGTTCGACCGGATGATCGTCGCGCAGGCGCAGCTGGAGCGCCTAGCGGTCCTGACGGCGGACCCGTGGTTTCAGGCCTACAGGGTCCCCGTGGTCCCCGCGTAGGCGCGGGGACCTGTGGGGACGCATGCCTGGGACCCGCTACCCGGTACCCACGACGCGTCCCTGCTCCAGGCTCCGTGTCCTGGAGAAGGTTCCAGGATGGCGGTCGAAACGGCGCGGAGGCCGGGAGAAGTGGCCAGGAGCTTCCTCTCGGTCCCGACTACTTCGACCCGGGGCAGGGAGTGTTCGAGAACCCGCACCGCACGCTACGCCTGTGGGCCTCCTTCGGGTTGGGGGGGCGTCCTCCGGGTCCTGAAGGCGGCTGCTCTTCCGGCAGATCCATGTCCAAAATCCTGGTCCGCGTACCAGGCCCCCGTTCCTGGAGAAGGTTCCAGGAACCGTGGTCGAAAATGCGTGGGCTGAGCGTTTGTTCTAGGGGCTCGCTGCGAGCTGTGGGGTGCGGGGGGTGAGGGAGTACAGGGGCGTCCGGGGGTTCGAGCTGCCGGTGGTGGTGACCCCGGCGCGGCCGGGGCTGGCCTCCCTGCTGCTGGCGGCTTCCGACGTGCTGGCGGTGGCTCTCGCGTGGTGGCTGGCGGTGCAGGGCCGGCTGCTGGCGGGCGGGGTGCTCTCTCCGGACCTGTACTGGAGGCTGTGGCCGGGCCTGGCGCTGTTTGTCGCCGCCTACGCCCTGCACGGGCTTTACCCCGGGTTCGGGCTGAACCCCGCGGAGGAACTGCGCCGGACAACGGTGTCCACCAGCCTCGTCCACCTCACCGTGGGGGCCGCCACCTTCATCGTCCGGGGAGCAGAGGTGTACTCCCGGGCGGTCTTCCTGGTCGCGTGGGGCCTCGCGCTGGTCTTCGTGCCGCTGGCCCGGGCCGCCGTGCGCCACGCCTTCTCCCGGAAACGGTGGTGGGGCTACCCGGTGCTCATCCTCGGGGCGGGCAAGACGGGCGAGCTACTGGCGAGGGGCCTGCAGCAGACACCCGGCCTGGGGCTGCGCCCGGTGGCGTTCCTCGACGATGACCCCGCAAAGCCCGCGCGGGTGGTGGGGCTACCGGTCCTCGGCGGGATCGACCTGGCGCCGCGGATCGCCCGGGAGGCAGGGATCACCCACGCCGTGGTGGCCATGCCGGGGGCGGGGCGGGAGAGACTCCTCCAGGTGGTCGAGCGCTGCGGTGCGTGCTTTTCTCACGTATTGGTGGTGCCGGACCTGTTCGGCCTGTCCAGCCTCTGGGTAGCCGCCAGGGACCTGCAGGGGACGGTAGCTCTGGAGGTACGGCAACAGCTCCTGCTGCCCGGGCCGCGGCTGCTCAAGCGGGTCCTGGACCTGGCGGCCACCCTCGCCCTGGGGCTCTTCAGCCTACCGGTGGTGGCGCTGGTCGCTGTGGCCGTGAAGCTGGACTCCCCGGGCCCGGTGTTCTTCGCGCAGACGCGGATCGGGAAAGGCGGCCGGAAGTTCCGCGCGTGGAAGTTCCGGACCATGGTCCAGGACGCGGAGGAGGTCCTGGAACGGTATTTGCAGGAGCACCCGGAGCTCCGCGAAGAGTGGCTGCAGGACCAGAAGCTCCGCCGAGACCCCAGGGTGACGCGGGTGGGGAGGTTCCTCCGGCGGACCAGCCTGGACGAGCTACCCCAACTCTGGAACGTCCTCCGTGGCGAGATGAGCCTGGTGGGGCCGCGGCCCATCGTGGACGCGGAGGTGCCCCGGTACGGACCTCGCTTTGCCCTCTACGCACAGGTCCTGCCCGGGATTACCGGGCTGTGGCAGGTGTCCGGCCGGAACGACACCACGTACGAGGAACGGGTGGAGCTGGACAGCTACTACGTCCGCAACTGGTCCCCCTGGCTGGACCTGTACATCCTGGCCCGGACGGTGTGGGTGGTGCTCACGGCCCGCGGAGCCTACTGAGGGAACCCGGCAAAGGAGGGAAACGTGTCAGCCGACCGCAAGGGGTCCAGAAGGACGGGCACCAAGGCCAAGTGGGAGTCCTTGTTCGAGCCCTTCCAACACGTCTACCAGTTCAAGGTCACGCTCAAGCACGTACGGCCGCCGGTGTGGAGGCGGATCCAGGTGCCCGAGACGTACACCTTCTGGGACCTCCACGTGGCCATCCAAGACGCCATGGGCTGGGGAGACATGCACCTCCACGGGTTCACCGTCCCGGCCCGGTACCCCTGGGACCGACGCCACATCGGCATACCCAGCGAAGAGGACTTGATCCGCGTGGAGCCCGGCTGGAAGGTCGGCATCCGGGAGGTCTTCGGCCCCGACACGCAAGTGGTGCACTACGTGTACGATTTCGGAGACAGCTGGGAGCACACCGTACGCCTGGAGAAGATCCTCCCCAGGGAGGAAGGCGTGGAGTATCCCCGCTGCACCGGCGGCCGGCGGGCGTGCCCACCGGAGGACTGCGGGGGGCCGTGGGGCTATGCGCGACTGTTGGAAGCCCTCCGGGACCCACACCACCCGGAGCGCCAGGAGTGGGAGGAGTGGCTGGAGTTACCTCTGGACCCAGAGTCCTTCGACCCGGCGCAAGTCCGCTTTGAAAACCCGCGGCGGAGGTTACGCCTGCGACAGTCCTTCGGGTTGTGAAGACACCTCTTCCAGCAGCTCCATCTCCAGAATCCGGTCCATCCGGAAAACACGCTGGCCCTGGCGGTGGCCGCAGCAGGCCCGCAGGCCCAGGAACTGGCGACCCCGGTATTCCACCTCCCCCAGCTCCAACAGCCAGGCCACCCGTCGGGTTTCTCTCGCCGCTGGGGTTCAGGTAGACGACACCCAAGGGCGCCTCTCCTGCAGGGCGTGGGGAGAGGGGTCAGCCCGCGCGGGTCCGAAGGGCGTCCTTGAGCAAGCTGCGGATCTCGCCGAGGTCCTCTCGCAGCTCCGCGAGCCTTGCTTCGACTTGAGCGAGCCGGCCGTCCGCCTGGCCGAACCGGGCGTTCATGTCTGCCCGGAGGACGTCATGCGCCGGTGGACGTCGTCGAAACACCGGTTGTTGTAAAGAATCCCTGCCAGGACCGCGGTCACCACGACGGTAGCCGCCTGCTCCCAGCCCACGGCCCCATCTTACCCTTCCAAGGGCCCACCACCGAGGCAAGCCGCGGTGGCAGCGCGGCACCACACGGCTCACGGCACCCCCTGATCAAACGGCCCGGACCAGGACTTTGTCCCAAAGTGACTGTCCCCAGGGGACAGGGCCCGGGGGACAGAGCCCAGGGGACAGAGCCTAGGGGACAGAGCCTGGGACAGGAGCCGGAGCACGCAGGGGACGGGGACGGAGCGCTGAGCTCTTGGTCAACCCTCCCGGAATCCGCACAGACCTGGACCCCGGCCGCGGACGGTCTGGCCTGGGGAGGACCCGATTGCTGCCCCACGGAGACCCACAGCAAGGCGCCGAAGGCTGCTGGCCCCGCTTGGGGCGCGGCTGACCCCGACCCCCCAAAGCTGTCGCCGAGCGCCCTCAGGGGCGCCTCAAGACCCGACCTGGCCGGGCAGCTGGGACGGGTTTCGTACAGAACCGCCCCGTTGTCCGTTCAGTCGGCGGGGGCGGGGAGGTCTAAGTGGCCGTCCGGGCGGGCAAAGGGCAATGAAGGCCAGGCCGGTCCACCTGCCGACGGCTTGGGGACCCCGGGCTCAGGCAACGTCCGGACGGGTTGGCCGATTTGGCCGAATGGGTGGTCTAAGGAGGCCGGGCCTCGGGCAGACGATGGTATGGAACAGGTTCCGGCCTGGAACGGGAGGAGGTGGTGGCACGGCAGTTGCTCCAGTTAAGCTCGGCTCTCGGGACAAACCACAAGAGGAGGGACGAGATGTTGGAACGGATCCGGAAGGTACGGAAGGACCAGAGGGGCTTCACCCTCATCGAGCTGATCATGGTGCTGGTGATCCTGGGCATCCTGCTGGCCCTGGCGCTGCCCTCGTACCTGGGCACGCGGAGGAAGGCCTACATCGCCGAGGCGGACCAGCGGCTCCAGGAGTGGGCCACGCAGCAGTGGTTGTACTACGTTGAACACAACGGGTTCGCCGGCACCGCACAGGTGTCTCTGCCCACAAACACGGCTAACTGGTCGTTCAGCGGCGGAAACTGCTCCGGGACTGGCCCCTGCGTGGCCACTGCTAGCGGTCTAGGCGTGGTGGCGAACGCGTCCATCGTGTACTCGGTTCTAAGCGACGGCACGCGGAACATCACATCGAGTGGCTTCTGAAGCCACGCCTGTCGCGTACAGGGCGGCCGGGCTGCAAGCCCGGCCGCTTCGCTGTTCGGGAGGACTTGCTCGGATCGCGGGGAAAGAGTTCTCCGATGCGCAGCCTCCCCGAACTGCGTGCCACGTTCGCGCACCCTAGCACAACGCGCGCGGTCGAGCTGAGCGCGCTGGTTCTCGTGTTGCTTTTCGGCGCGGCGTTGCGTCTAGAGCTTCTGACGGAGCGTACCCTGTGGCACGACGAGGCCTTCAGCCTCGCGGTGGCGCGGAAGCCGGCCGGATACATCCTACGTCACCTGCCAGCTGCAGACCCCCACCCGCCCGGGTACTACCTGCTCTTGCGCGGCGTGCTGCTCACCTTCGGGGATTCGCTGGCCGTAGCCCGGGGACTCTCGGCCGTCCTCGGGCTGCTGGCGGTATGGCTGACTTGGGCCCTCGGACGGCGGCTCTTTGACGCGGCTACAGGTGTGGCCGCAGCTGCGCTGGTAGCGCTGCACCCCTTCCAGATCTTCGCCTCCAACGAAATCCGGATGTACCCGCTGGCCACATGCCTGGCTCTCCTTTCGACGTGGGCGGCGTGGCGGGCCCTGAAAAACGGGCGCCTGCGAGACTGGGCCGCCTACGGCGTCAGCCTTGCCGCCATGGCGTACGTGAGCTACTACACCGTCGTCGTCGCGTTGGGACAGTGGGCCGTTTTGCGACGGCAGGGTAGGGGGCTGGCGGTGGCGCTCGCAGTCGCGGCGTTAGCGTACGTTCCGTGGCTGCCGAACGTCCCCCGAGAAAGTCCTGGAATCGTCTTCGTGCGGGAGCGGATCGGACTACGGCACGCCCTTGAGCTTTTCGCCACACAGACCTACGGAGGATACCTATTCGGGACGACCACGTACCTCTCGGGAGGCGGACTCGATCCGTTGCAGCACAGCGTGCTCCTCGTACCCTTCCTGCTTGTGATGGCCGTGGGGCTGGCAGCGACACGAAACACAAAGCCTCAGGGGCACGCGCTGGTCTCGGGGGTGTGGCTGAGCGGGATGGCTGTAGTGGTGCTGGCGTCACTGGCAGTGGGCCACCTGGCGGCGTACCCCCATCACTTAGTCTTCCTCCAGCCCTTCGCAGGGCTCCTCATCGGCGCAGGCATCGTCCGCCTGAAGGAGGCCGTGGAGCGGGCTTCGAAGACTCTCGTCATTGGCGCGGCTGGAGTGGTGGCCTTGTCCTTTCTGGGCCCAGCAGTGACGAACTTGCAGGGGAATCCCGAGTACCAGGTTTTCCGGTACGACAGGGCAGCGGCTTACGTGCGGAGTCTCTATCGGGCAGGGGACGCGCTGGTTTTTTACCAGGGTGGGGCGCAGCGCGTCTTCCGCGAATATTTTGACCGGGGGGGCGTACAGATTGGAATCGACCCGGAGTTCACGCGCTGGAGCCGCGAAGGCATGCGGCCCATCCTGCAGCGGGCCGTGGAACCGCTGGGCGAAGTGCGCGGCCGAGTTTGGCTTGTGTTAGTGGGGCCCTACCCGGAAAACAGCCCCTTGGACCTGATCGAGGCGATCGAGAGGTTTGGGTTTCGCAGGGTGACTCGACAGAACTTTAGCGGCGTGGAGGTCGTGGTGTTGACGCGGCGGGCGGGGCGTTGACGAGTATCCCTGAAGGGATAGAAGGCGGTGAGGCCACAATCCTGCGTGAGTGCCGGGGGACGAGATATCCGGGCCTGCCTTGGAGGGGCCGGAGGGCTAAGCGTCTTGCTTCTCGCGGCGTTG
>Ga0209478_1001832_pt1 | contig 13916 bp, 9 predicted proteins | sample DewCreD2012metaG_5_FD_184109 | JGI IMG/M metagenome (GOLD analysis project Ga0209478, IMG submission 184109) | Hot spring sediment bacterial and archeal communities from British Columbia, Canada, to study Microbial Dark Matter (Phase II) - Dewar... ... | reverse complement strand
CTTATTCAACGCTTACGCTATCTCTAAGTAATCATTACCCCTGATTGGGCAGCACTGCCACCTTTCACGGATAGGCTGGCAAATTTTTGCTGCCCTACAGCCTATATTTCGGGAAAAAATATGCCAAGTTGTACCCCGCCAGGCGAGTAGGTCTTCACATGAGCATCGCAAAAAAGGACATGGGTGGTTCTGCCCACATGCCGACAGGCAAGCTGTCCAAGACATCCGCACGGAAAATACGACTCACCACAAATTCTTTCTGGATGACATGGGAGTGGTTGAGCCGGCGAGAAGCATCGAAGCTCGCCCGAAGCAAAGGCAGTAGAGTGATAGTGTGGATTAAAAGGTTCCTCTACTAATAACGCAGTTTTTGAGTGATTAAAAATTTGAGAATCAAGGATATTCGGAATGATGTCTGGGTAGGTTCCTAATTTATTATTCATTGCATAGCTAAGACGAAGTCGTTTTCCTAATGGATCTGCGGGGCAGATATAGACTTCATGGTTGCGGACATAAGGATAGAGCGATCCTTCCTCAGGTCGAGCAGGGCGGTCGAGCCTGATGAACGGTTCAGGCATCGCCACCCATGCACTACGGTCGGGGTAGGAGCGTATCGCGGATGGATAGGTTCCATCATAATCTTGTAAATAAATTTGAAAAGCTGTGCCTAACTGCTTCAGGTTGTTGAGGCAAGTCCGTGACCAGCCAGATTCTCGGGTATGCACGATGACTGACAGAACGAGTCCCAAGACCATTGCGATTATCACCAGTGCCACCAGCAGTTCCATCAAAGTAAAACCCTTTGAAATCCCAAATAGGCGTTGTTTTCCTCTTTTCATAGCCTCTTGTTATATCCCTCCTGCAACACGATGGTTTTTTTGTGATTGCAACTTACTGGTCTGGCTCTTTCTTTTCAACATTTCAAGCGTTTTGCGTGCCCGCGATTGCATTAAGGGATTTGGATGGTTGAGGAACGGCTCCACTCGTGGAATATCCTCTGAGCCTCCTAATTCTGCAAGCCCTTTCAGAGCAAACATACGCACCGTATCTGAGGGGTCTTGAAGTGCTTTGCGCATAATCTCAAGAGCACGCGATCTTTGCGACCCTAACTGGCAGCGCGCAAGCGCTACCAGTGCATGGGTACGTATCAGTTCATTTGGGTGCGCAGCAAACTGCACCAGCTCCTCGAACTCTTGAGGCGAAAAAGTTTGTTCCTCTGGCTTTTCCATTAGCTGGATTGATCTCAAGAAAGGATCTCGCTCAGGAGGTGGCTCAGAGGATTTTAACCTAAGTAGCCACCACACCACTAAGCTGGTTGTCACGAAGAACGCTGCGCCTACTAATAATAATAACTTCTTTCTCATGCTCAATCACTTCTTCATTAAGCCGAATCAAACTACTGTTGCTTCAGCTGGGACTCGTCCAGAGAGACAAAACCGCCGGAACAACCGCAACCTTTACCAGGATCAAGACGAACTGCCATCTTGCCCCCTCCGCTGAGTTCGCCTATGGCAGCGAGGGTGTTTGGCAGCATCACCAGGTTCGCTATCGTCAACATCAGCGCACTCATCTGCAACACCTTCTGCCTTCGCCTCGCTTCGCCTCCTTCTGGAAGTGCCTCTTCGCCTCTGCACACTTCCATCCTTAATACCGCTCGACAAACCACTTTTTCGACACACGATGCCCAGTTCCTTGCAAACTTTCTCCAACGCCCGCCGAAACTGCACGGAAACCGTTCCCACTGGACGGTTCAAACGCCGGGCAATCTCTCGCCAAGATAATCCCTCCAAAAGCCAGTCCGCCACCATTCTCCACCGCGCTGGCAAGCGTGCTAACAGTTCCTTGACCAGCAGCTGGTCATGCAGGGCGCTCTCGTCAAAGCAGGGTGTATGTGTCGCGGCAAATTGTTGTTCCGCTCGAAGGCGTCGGGCACGCTGGCGCTGAGAGTCTACAATGACCCCCGTTATGATCGTGTTCATCAGCGCGGGTTGTGGTTCGGCATCATCCAGATAGTCCACATGGCGGCGCAAGAAGTACCGAATGCGTGCCTGCTGCAGCACATCGTCGGCGTCGTCCTCGCTCAGTCCATGCTGGCGTACTTGCTGCGCTGAAGCAGCAAGTAGTTGACCTTTGTCTTTTCCCTCTGCCTGTCGCATGGCAACCTCCCGAATCTCGCAATATCGATTATTCGTGGGCTATGTTTCGATTCCTGCCGTTGAGCAAGGCAATGTCTGTCCTCTGGAGGGGCTTTCTCTGGGGGTACAATCGCGCTGTGCAGGGGAAAGGCTGGCTGGGTGCAGGGCTATTGTTCGGTGTGGCGTTCGGAATACGGTTGATCGGCATCGGCTGGGGACTGCCGAACGCGCAACACCACTTTTCTTATCACCCCGATGAGTGGCTGGTACTGGCGGTAAGCTATTTTAACCTGAACCCCTACGCGGGCGACTGGCTGCCTCATTTTTACAACTACGGCTCGCTCCCGCTCTATTTATGGAGCATCTGGCTGCACTGGCTGGCGGCGATTGGTCTTTTGCCTGCCCTGCCCGATAATGCTGATGCCCTGCAAATTGCTGAATGGCGTGCAGCGGCGCATTGGTGGGCGCGGATACTGGTCGCGCTGATGAGTTCAAGTACGGCGCTGGTGGTGGCGCGAACGATGGCACGCATGGCGAGCGAGCGCGCAGGCTGGGTGGCGGGGCTGGCGATGGCGTTCGCGCCGGCGTTCGTCATCCATTCGCACTTCCAGACGGTCGATGGGCCCACCATCTTCTTTGTGGCGTTGGCGCTCTGGTCGTCGGTGGCGCTGTTTGATACAGCACGCCCCACGCGAACGCTGATGTGGGGTGCTGTCTGGGCAGGATGTGCGGCGGGGTGCAAATATAATGCAGGGCTGGTGCTGCTTGCGCCGCTGATAAGCTTCTGGTTGCGGGCACACGGCGAGCGCCACCCCTTCGTTCGAACAATGGCTTGTGCCGCTGGTGCCTTCGGCATTGCAACGGGCGTATTTCTGCTGGTCTGCCCAGGCGCATGGGCGGAGCCAAAGGCGTTCTGGCGCGACTTTCGCTATGAACTGCTCCATGTCCAGCGCGGACACGGCGAGATATTCACTCGCACCGGCTCCGGCTGGCTGTTTCACATTCGTCCGAACCTGACCATCGGTTTCGGGGCGCTGCCCCTGCTGATCAGCGTGCTGGGGTGGCTAATGGTGGGCATACGCCGTCGCGAGGCGACAGGCATTCTGATTGCTTCACTCGCTTACTTTGCGCTGATTGGCAGCGCGGAGGTGCGTTTTTTACGCTACACCTTCCCGTTGTACCCGATGCTGGCGCTGGGGCTGGGATGGCTGGTCCCTGCGGGGCTTCTATGGCGACACTCGTTTCTCAGCCGGGGTGCAGCGATTGCCTCCCTCTTCGCGCTGGTGTGGCAACTGGGGTGGACGGCGGCGCTCACGGCTTGTATGCTGCGCCCCGACCCGCGTGAGCAAGCGATACGATGGTTTGAAGCGCATGTGCCTGCGGGATGCACCGTTGCCTTCCCGACGGTGCCATGGTTCTACACCCCACCTTTTTATCCCGACACGGGCGAGCTGCGCTGGCAAGATCGTTTACAATTGATGTATGTAGCACGCTCGCCCTATCGTTTGATCGCCCTCGCGCCACCTGAATGGGATGTGTCAGCACTGCAGCGTGTGCAGCCTGATTATGTGGTGATTAGCGATTTCGAGGAGCGCGATGTGAAGCGTATCGGACGAGCCGACTATCGCGCCTTCATGGCAGTGATACAGCGCGATTATCGTCTTGTGCGCGTGTTCCGTAACGACCCGCGCCCGCTTGCCCACGCCGATGCCCTACCCCACGATCTGCTCTATATCTGCCCAGCAATATGGGTCTATGCCACCCGATAATACCCAGCTTTTCATGCGCACAGAGTCGATGGGAGCCTCCAGATTTCGTTACCATTTGCCAATCATTTAAAGCAAGTCAGCCAATCCATAGGCTTTCTCTTTTGGTGGCTGCCGTTAGCACAAACGGGAAGGAGGCTATCGGATGCGGTGGCAATCGAGCATTGTGAAGGGCTGGATCGTCGTTCTTTGGACTGGGCTGTCGATTTTAATGGGTGAAACGCAGGTCTTATCTCGTTTGGGTGCCGTCAGTGCGCCCGCTCCTGGTGTCGCCAGCATTTTCACAGGCAACTATGTGTACGGATTAAGCAGTGGTCATCTTTTGCTGATTATTGAGCTGTCTGGTACAACCCCGATTCTGCGCGGCTCGATGCCCTTTCCGGGAGGGCGTCAGGGTTATGGCACAGCAATCACCAAAGAGGGTAACTATGTTTATATCGCCAACGACTCAATTGCCGTCCCCAGTAGGTCGTATTTGACCGTTGTTAATGTTTCCAATCCTGCCTCACCCACATTGGTTGCCGATAGGGCGATGCCCTCCAGCGTACCCTCCACTCTGCAAATTGTCAAAAACGGCAACTACCTTTATATGTTCCCCGAGTCGGGCGATATGCAGGTGGTGGATGTGTCCAGCCCCACCAATCCCTCCATCGTACGCGCGGTCTCCATGACGGCTTCTGGCGGTGTGTTGGTGGGCAATCGCCTCTATACGGCAGAGCGCAGCAACGGCCTCGGAATCTGGGATGTAAGTCAGCCTGACAACCCGACCCGTCTCAGTTCAGTGAGCCTGTCGGGCAATATCACGGAGCTTGTGGCATCCGGCACTCGCTTGTACGCAATGAGCGGTTTCGGTTCGCCTGCTGTCCATATCCTCGACATCACCAACCCCGATTCGCCCAGCCTTCAAAGCACCTTCAGCACCAACTACACCGCAGATATAGCCGTGTATGGCAACTACCTTTACCTTTCGAATGGGCTGGGGATTGTCCAAATTGTGGATGTGAGCAATCCCAGTGCGCCGAATCAGGTGGCATTGTGGGAGTTGGGACGTGTACAAGGGGTGGACAGCGCGTCGGCACGCCTCCTGACCTCGGGCAGATCGTTCTATCGGTTCTACAGCCTGTCCGATCCCACGAACCCTTTCCCGCTTGCCTCCTATACCGTGCCTGCGCCCGTGGCAGCGGTCAAAAGCGGTAGCAGGGTCTATACCGCCGAAGAGTTAGGAATCGGTGTTTATGATGTCAGCTCGCCGAGTGCGCCTGTACGAGAGCAGCTGCGTGAAGTCCGCCTCAACTGCGGCGATATCGCCCAGCTGGATGCCAACATCTTCGCCGTAGCACACCGTGGGAACCTCACCGTCGTTGAATTCGCAGGCAGCTCAAGCAATATCCTCTGGACGAATAACCCCACACCACCTGAATCATGGCTCACCGACCGTATCCGTGTTAGTGGAAATGTGCTGGCATTTGTATATCAGCCGCTTGGAGGTACTCGTGTGCGGTTAGTCGATATTTCCAACCCCGCTGCACCACAGCAAGCAGGAGATATTGCCTTTGTTGAGCGCTTCGATCTGCGTACAGGCTACCTCTATTCCGCATTTGGCACGGGCGCGGATAACTTCAAAATTTTCTCGGTGAGCGATCCTTACAGTCCAGGTCAAGTCAGTGCCCTATCGATTCCCTTCTTTGCAGTCGATGTGGCAGTCGGAGGCGGTTATGCGCTTGTGACAGGCTCGAACGGTGAGCTGGCGTTGGTCAATGTGGCAAACCCTTCCGCGCCCCAGCTGGTTGCCCAGCGCACAATGGTGGGTGTTTCCAACCCGCGTGTGGCTTACAGCGACGACGGTTACTTCTTCGTCTACGACGGGTGGAACCGCAAACTGGAGGTCTATCGGGTCGCCGATTTGCCAAGCAATTTCACCCCCTTCCGAACCCAGACTTTAGACGCCTCGCTGAAGCGTCTTTATTTTGAGACGAATATCGCTGTTGGCTCTGCGGAAACTGATGGGTTGATTGTCTATCAGAACTTGTTGGGCACTGGCGGCATGTCGATTACCGCGGTGGTTCCGAATCGGGCTGGGAACGCTGGCACGCTCCAGATCACAGTCGAGGGCACTGGCTTCGCGCCTAACGCCACAGTCCGATTGGAACGCGGCGCACAAACAATCACCCCCACCCAAGTCTATGTGCGCAACGCGAACCGAATCGACGCAGTGTTCGATTTCACCGGTCAGATGGTCAACACCCAGTGGGATGTGGTGGTGCGTAACCCTGATACAAGTACCGAAGTGCGCCTGCCCAGTGGGTTTACAATAGTGGAGCCTGTGCCTGTCATCAGCTCGGTTTCGCCCACCTCCACACTGCCACTGCGTTCCGTGACGCTGACCATCAACGGCGAGCTGTTCACGCCCGGCGCACAGGTGGAAATCCGTCTGACGAACCAATCGCCAATACGCGCCAGCAATGTGCAGTTTGTCAGCCAACGTCAACTGCAGGCAGCGTTCGACCTCTCTTCGCTACAAACACTGGACCTGACCAATGGTGCCAGTACGGAAGTGGTGGTTATCAACGCCAACAACCGCACTAGCAATGCAGGCACACTCACCGTGCGGGGTCCCTCGCTGGATTTGCAAGTGGCGAACAGCGTCTATGCCTTGCGCGAGAACGAGAATCTGGTGATGGAGGTCACGGTCAACGGCAGTGTGAGCGGGGAACCCATCGAGTTCTTCTTACAAGGTTGGGTTGGAGCGAACGCTCGCAGGGTCGACGCCAGCCAAGTGGAGTCGTTGGGCAGTGGGCGCTGGCGGCTGACCTTCAACCGTGCCGACGCGCTGCCTGATGGATTCTGGCAATCTTGGACGCTGCGCGTGCGCCAGATGGGAGCCACCCCTCCGGGCAGATCCATTTCGGTGCACCAATATCGGGGCGTGCGCAAAGAAACCTACGGCAACCAGTTCAACAACCTATTGCGCACTCTCACGCTACAGGTACTGGCGTTCGAGGCTGATAACAACACCACCTTCGTGCTGCGCAAGGGTGACACGGTTCGCGAGCCAACTCAAATCACGCGCAACACGAACAGCTCCTACCCAGGCGGCTTGATTTTGGAGGCAACCTTCCCTGTTCAAGTGAGCGATCTGGGTCAATGGGATATTGAAGTGCGTTATGGAGGCGAAACCAGAACCCTTGCCAGAGCCGTGGAGATTGTGAAGGGCACTCCCACCATTTCCCAAATTCATTGGGAGGGTATTACACCGTGGCAACGGGATCAACAGCTTGTGGTGGAGGGAAGCGGCTTCCACGAGGGAATGCAGGCGGTGCTTGTCATCACCAACGAAAACGCCATCTTCGATAGCCGCGAACTGCACGCCCTGCAGGTCACAGTCAACCCAGAAGGCACTCAATTGCGTGCGAAGTTTGAGAACCTCTTTGACCAGATTCGCGAACCTACCAACTTCCGCTTGGAGCTGCGCTCTGGATATACCAACCCCACTCAGTGGTACATCTGGGAAAATGTTGCTCCGCCTTCTGTGAGAACTACGCTCTGGTGGGGACCCGGCTTTTTCCGCGCGGGACGCTGGGAAACTTTCACCATCGCGGTATCCACAGGTGCCCAGGTGGACGCCCCTATCCTCTCCTTTGTGGTGCCCTTTACTGAAGCCGACTTGAACGCAGGAACCTACGACTTTGAATATCGCATCGTGGACGGGCAGACGGGACAAGTTTTGCAAAGCGGACGACGCCCCGTAGATCCCGATCATACATTGCTGATTGCCCAGTTGCCCCTGATGCCTGCCAACACAACACGCTACTTCTATGTCGAGGTGCGTGCCTTCAGCAGTGGACGCGCCGCCACCTCCACGCCTGTGCTGACGCGCGGACGTGTAGCCCCCATCATCTACATTGCTGCTGCCGGGCTTTTCGTGGCAGGTTCAATAGTGCTGAAGGCAAGCTGCGACATCTTCCAGCGACATGGGCTTAAAACGGCAATTGCCACGGCAATGGCAGATATGCAAATTGACGGTATCTCCTCCCGCGACAGAGATGCCCTTATCGACTGGTTGCTGAATGACAGAAACCTTAATGATGTGCTAAAATCCTTCACCATCGGTCAGAAAGGCGTCTTTGATTATTTGGGAGAGGCAATTACTGGGGAGATTATCAGTCGAGGTACAGACGCTATCAAGAATGCGATTGCGAACCAGGTGAACAGCTATCTGCTGACTAAGTTTACTCGATTAGATCCAAATAGTGAAACCTTCGCCGCTTATCGGGACACTTTAACCAACGCCTACTTTGACCTCTGGAACGCTTTCCAGAGCGTAAGGAGCGGCGAGACCAACGAGTTTATCCAAAGCAAGAGCGAGCAGATCCTGGGCGAATTGATGAAGGCGGCAACCAGCTTCAGTGAAAGTCCTCTTGATCCACCAGAAGGCGTTGACCTAAGCCAGATTCCGTCGGAAACGCTCGGTGCGCTACTCAATGCGACAGCCGGCACCTTCCTCTCCGTTGGGGAAGACTGCATCAAACGTGCCCGCACGCTGGAGCGGCTTTTCTCCCAGGTAGAGAATATCCAACCGCGTCCCGTGCGCACCTCGTGGGACCCCAACGAGAAGAACGGTTCCCCAGGAATCGCGGGCTATATCGCACCCGACACGAGCATCATCTACGAGATTAAGTTCGAGAACCTGCCTGCCGCCACCGCAGGCGCAGAAGAAGTGCTGGTGGAAGACACTCTGCCCGATGCCCTGGATGCCAGCACGCTTGAATTCCTGGATGTCCAAGTTGGCACCAAGCGGGTGGGACTGCCTGCGGGCACAAATACGCTAAACACCCAGATCGACCTTCGCCCAGAGCGACCAGTCGTGGTGCGCATCGTGAGCAGCTACGACGCCAACTCGCGCAAGCTCAGCGTGCGCTTCAGCGGCATCGACCCGAACACGGGCAACTACTATCAGGAGGGCTTCCTGCCGCCAAACACGAACCCGCCCCAAGGCGAAGGCGCGGTGCGCTTCCGCATCCGCCCACGCAGCGACGCAGCCTCTGGCACCGCGATCGAAAACCGGGCAGTCATCACTTTCGATCCCCATTTGGGAGCTAATCCGCCTATCGTCACGAACACGCACACCCTGACCCTAGATAAGCAGCCACCCACGATTGCGTTGGAGACACCAAGCACAACGCAAATCAGCGGCACAAGGACCACCCTCCGCTGGAACGCCACGGACGATGCTTCGGGCGTGGCAGAGGTGGAAATCTGGGCACAAGAGGGCAGCAACGCACGGCTGATCGGGAGCGTGCAAGGCGCAGGCGAGCGCACTGAATCGGGCACGGTAACGGTACGCGCCCGCCGATTCGGCGAGGAAACCCGCCTCATCACACGCGGACGCGACCGAGTGGGAAATGTGCCACCGTTCAGCCAGGAAGCGCAACTAACTCTGCGATTCGGGCAGGCTCCCCAGTTCCCTGCTGGACTCAACCTTATCGCTATCCCTGTCAACCTCGATAACCCAGATGTGCAAGAAGCACTCGGCTTCCAAAACGGGCAATGGGCAACTTATAACCCTGCCACAGGACAGTATCTGGTGCATCCCGATCCAAACAGTCGCCCCCAGATTGGACATGGCTACTGGGTGCAACTGCCTGCCAGCATACAACCGTCTCTCGTCGGCAACCTGCCCGACCCAGAGCAGCCCTATCGCATCCCCTTACAGCCAGGGTGGAATCTGATTGGCAACCCGTGGACGGAGCCTCTGATATGGGACCGGGAAAGCATCGCAGTTATGGCAGACGGGGTACAGCGCCCGCTTGCCAACGCGAGCCAGTGGGTGGAACCCTACTTGTGGGGCTGGCAACCAAGTAGCAGCGGCGGACGCTACCAACTCATCTACGACTCCGCGCTTCTACCCAGTATTGCCAATCAACTGGAACCATGGCGCGGATTCTGGATCTATGCGCATCGTGCATGCGAACTGGTGCTGCCCACTCCCGAACAACAGGCGTCTCGCATCACACGCAGCACATCCTCGGCAAATCGCCCCAGCTGGAGCTTCCGTTTGACAGCGCAGCTGGGCGAGGCGCGTGAAGAGGTGATGATGGGCCTAGCCGAGCAGGGGCTGCAGGTCGTGATGCCGCCCACACCACCCAGTTGCACTGCCCAACCTGCGATCCAACTGCGACTGGTGCGCGAGAGCAAAACAATGCAAGCCGAACTGTTGCCACGCTCGCGACGCCAGCCCAGCTGGATTGTGGAGCTTTCTGTGCCACCGATAGAGCAAAACCGCCCACGCACCCTGATGCTGACCGCACCGGATACCGCCCTGCTCCCACGCGGAGTGAACCCTGTGCTGCGCGATTTAACGACCAACGAGCGGCGATTCCTGCGGGGCAGCGCAGGGTGGCAGATCCAGGTACCCCCAGAAGGCTTTACGCGCCGTTTCGAAGTGAGCTTGGTCCCCACCAGCCGCCTGCTGCGAATCCTGAACCCGCAGATACAAGGCGGGCGCAGCACGAACGGCACATACACCCTCCAGTTCACCCTGAGCGATGCAGCGCGTACCTCGGTCAGCATTGAAGCAGGCAGTCGCACAGTGCGCACACTGGAACAGTCACGCAGCCGAAGCCGCGGCATGCAGCAGCTGATCTGGGACGGACGCGACCAGCAAGGGCGAAAACTCCCACCAGGCACCTATCTGGTCACTATCTACGCGGAGACGGACGATGGACAAATCACCCGTGCCACCGTACCCTTGATCCTGACACGCTAAGAGGAGGAGAGGAATGATCCGACTCGGGCTATTCCTGTTAGGACTGTCGCTGGGACTGGCAGGCTGTGGAGGCGGAAGCGGCTCTATAGCCGATAGCGACCCCCCTGTAATCAACCAGGTAAACATCGAGCGAAGTAGCAACCGTGTCGTCGTGAGCGCCACCGTGCAGGACTCAAGCAGCGGCGTGGCTGCCGTACAGGTCGTGGCCACAGTGGGTACCACCCAGCAGACCGTCCCAATGGCGGCTGAAACCACGACACGCTATCGAGCCAGCTTGCCCCTAAACACCACCCGCTTCGCCATCCAAGCGGTAGACAACGCAGGCAACAGTCGCCAAAGCGACGAATTCCTTGTGCCCCCTCCCGAACCACCGTTCTAAATCGCAATATCGACTCAGAACCCAAACTCCGTGGGGTTCACGGGGTCGCCATTGATGCGCACCTCGAAATGGAGATGGGGCCCGGTGGAGTAGCCGGTGCTACCGACTCGCGCAATGACCTGCCCGCGCTGCACCGTCTGGCCCTCCTGCACCAGAATGACGGAGCAGTGAGCGTAAAGCGTGGCCACGCCACCACCGTGATCGATAATCACCGTGTTGCCATAACCACGCAGGTAGCGCGCTTCGACCACCACACCCGAATCGGCAGCGACAATGGGCGCGCCGTGCGGCGCAGAGAAGTCAATGCCCGTGTGCATGCGGCGCACCTTGAAAATCGGGTGAACACGCATCCCATAGCGGGAGGAAATGCTGCCACTTACAGGGCGAACGAATCGCCCAGACCAGCGCTGGTTAGCGCGGGCACGCCCAGCAGCCGTCTCCATCATCGCGCGCAGCCGCCGCGCAATCGCCTGCGATTCCGCCTCCAGCTCCGCCAGCTGACGCTCATACAGAGCACGCTCACTGGCGATCTGCTTGAGGGCGAGCTTCTTCTCCTGCTGGGTCGCGCTCAGTTCCCTCGCCTGTTGATTCAGGTCGCGTTCCAACCCCGCAATCTGGGCGACCAGAGCATCCATCCGCGCCTTTGCTCGTGCCACCGCTTGCTGATCGGCACGCACCGCATTGAGCAGTTCGCGATCCGTTTTCACAATCTGGCGCAGCACATAGCTGCGACTGCTCAGTTCACGCATCGAACCCGCCCCAAACAGCACGGTGAGATAGGAGATGCTGCGGTGCTTATAGGCAGCGCGTAGTCGCTGGGCAAGCAGTGCCTGACGCTGCTGCAACCGCACGGTGAGCATCTGCAGCCGTGTCGCCAACTCCCTTTGCTCCCGACGGGCACGGGCTAATCGAGCGCGTGTGTCGCGCAGACGTCGGGTCGTGTGTTCAATCTGGGCATCGATCTCTGCAATGTCGCGGCGTACCTGTCGCTCCTGATGCTTCTTTTGGCGAATACGAGAGCGCAGCTGCCCAATCTGCCCCTGCAGGTTTTGCAACTGCTGCTGGAGTTTCTGTTTCTGCTGGTGCTTGTCCGATTGCGCGTCCCCAGGAGAGAGCAGCAATAGCCCTCCAATGCCCAACGCCAGCCACCATCCCTGTTTCCCGCTCCGCATCGGTCTTACTATACCCATTCGCACCCAATGGACAAACTCCTGCTAATAGCCTCCCCCGACATGCCAAACAAGCCCGATCTGTCCGACATACCTTAAAAAACCACCCATGCACTCTTGCATTTTATGATACGCGCGGGGTATAATAGGGCTACTATGAGACCCATCGACATCGTCAAACAGTATCGGCAACAGGAGTACTTCACTATCGAGGAGCTGGTTGCCATAGCTAACAACTTGCTCGAACAGTGGGCTCCTGTGCAGCCGCGCTACAAGGTGGTCACTTTTCCCGATGTGCGCACCGTGCGGTTCTACGCGGCGCACCGACTAATCGACCCACCTGCCAAACGCAAAGGGAATCGCGTGCTGTACGATTACCATCATCTCCTGCAACTGGTGGCGCTGAAACTGCTGCAGTCGCAGTACATTCCGCTGCGTGCGGTGCGCCACATGATCGAGAACAAGAGCGTGGAGGAGATGGAGAGCCTGATTGAGTCGGTGCTGGAGAGCCGCTCCGAGAAGGAGCTGATTCAGCGAATGAGCGAGGCGACGAAAGCGCTGGTGGCGGAAGCCCCTGCGCCCACTTATGCCGTCGCTGCCGCACGCCCGCCAGGTTCACCCTACCCCTCGCCCGAAGAGTGGCATCGCTTCATGGTCACACCATGGCTGGAGGTGGCGGTGCGCCCAGAAGCGGCGCGGCACGCCAGCGCAACCGAACTCAATCGGGTGGCAGAACTGGTACGCCTGAGCATTCAGAAAGCCTACGAAGCACAGGCTCAGGCAGAGCCACCTCAAGCAGAAGCGACCACCCGCCGCGGACGCGGACGCAAGCGCGGCTGATTCGCAAATATGAAAGCCGCCATTATCGGTGGCACAGGCGTGCAGCAGCTGCCGGGCTTCACGCTAAAGCACGAGCACGTGCTGACAGGTGAAACCTACCTGCTCGAAGGCACGCTGGAGGGGTGCCCGGTGCTGCTGCTGCCCCGCCACAGCAAAGGACATCGTGTCCCACCACACCAGATCGACCATCGCCGCCATGTGCAACTCCTGAAGGAGCAGGGCGTGCAGGTCGTGCTCGCAACCGCAGCCGTCGGCTCCCTGCGCACCGACTGGACGCCTGGCACACTGGTGGTGCTGAGCGATTTTCTCGATTTCACCCGCACCATCTACACCCTCTTTGACCACGAGGTGATACATACCGACTTCTCACAGCCTTTCAGCCCACTGCTGCGCGACGCGCTGATCGAAACCGCCCGGGAGCAGGGCGTCCCAGTGCAACCAGAGGGCGTCTATGTGTGCGCGTCCGGACCGCGCTACGAGACCCCTGCCGAGATCCGAATGTTTCGGATGCTGGGAGGCGATGTGATCGGGATGACCGTAGTACCCGAAGCGATCCTGTGCCGCGAGGCAGGGCTGCACTATGCGGCAGTCGCCATCGTCACCAACCTGGGCACGGGCTTAAGCCAGCGCCCCCTGTCCCACACCGAGGTCACAGAGGTCATGGCAACCGCTACGCGCCCCATCGCCCACCTGTTCGCAGGCACTTTGCGCCGCCTGCAAGCGCTGCCGCTATGAACAGGAAAAGTGTAGTTGCCCTTTCAGGAGGGCAGTAAAGTGTCCAGTCTGCAAGCGGTTATTGAGAACATCTTTGAGCGTCTGGAAGCGCGGGAAGGTTTTGAGGCGCGTCCCGTGCAGCGCACA
>Ga0209478_1001783_pt1 | contig 14272 bp, 11 predicted proteins | sample DewCreD2012metaG_5_FD_184109 | JGI IMG/M metagenome (GOLD analysis project Ga0209478, IMG submission 184109) | Hot spring sediment bacterial and archeal communities from British Columbia, Canada, to study Microbial Dark Matter (Phase II) - Dewar... ... | reverse complement strand
TGAACACATCGTACCAGTGGAAAAACGCGGGCGCGTTCGCGGGCTGCCCCCAAGTGTTGTTGAAACATGCCCAGCGCGCGCCCTCAATCTGACGGCTCGCGATGGGAATGCGATTCTGGGGCGTGCGCTCGTCGAAATCTTGGCAATACATCTGGAACGCCAGCCCAATCTGCTTCGTGTTGTTCAGACACTGGGTCTGGCGCGCCTTCTCCCGCGCCTGCGCAAACACAGGGAACAAAATCGCCGCCAAAATCGCGATAATCGCGATCACGACCAGCAACTCGATGAGCGTGAATCCTCTTCTCATGACAGCGCCTCGCGATTAAGATACACTCAACCGAACGGAAATCCTGCCTCTAAGGAAGTCGGGGTCGCCGCCTGCGCGGGCGACGACCCATGCGCCTTTAGCACCCACTCCCGAAGTTGAACAGCACCAGCAGCAAGTCCGCGTCGTCCACCGTGCCGTCGCAGTTCAGGTCGGCGGGGTTCAGCCCCGTCGCCCCGAAGGCGAACAGCACCTGTAGCAGGTCAGCGTCGTCCACACAGCCGTTGCCGTCCACATCGCCGTTGGAGAGAACGCACGGCGTGAACCAGAAGCCCCCTGTGAGGCTGAACGCGCCGCCCGTGAGCGGATTGCTGGCGTCGGGCTGCCCGACCGTGCCGCCGAGATTGAAGGTTCCCCCTGCGGCGAAGGCAACCCCGCCGCTGTCGATCGTCCACCAGGTTAGGTCATACCCGCCGCCTGATTGGGCGTGCGCGTTGGCAGCGAATAGCAGCGCCAGCACAAGTAGACCCCAGCGTCTCATCGTTGCACCCCCTTGGTGTTCGTGCGCGATTGCTGGCGCGCCTGACGCTCCTGAATGGACTTGAGGCGCGCCTGCCACGCCTCAGCAGGGTCAGTACCGCCCGGCAGCACCTCGTCCCACGGGCGGTACACTTGGAAGTCGCGATGCTCCTTACGCACGGCTTTCACTTCCCAGTCAAACTCGTAGTTGCCGCGTCCGTTCAACAGCTCAGCGACCTCGATGCCGTCTAAGCTCACACGCACGGCAGCCAGCCCCTTTGATTCAGCGGAGCGTGGTGTGAGTTGGACGGTCATGCCCTGCTCGTCGGCGAGTTTGCGGAAGTGGTCGGGCAGTTCGATGCGGGCGCGCCCGTTCACCAGCCGTGCCGTGCCACGCACATACATCGCCAGTTCGGGACCCTCAATACAGCCGTAGTAGATGTCGCGCGTGGCGTCATCGGGGTCAGGTACACGGAATAACTTGAAGTCTGCCCAAACCACTCCGTGTCCATCGCCCTCGACCCTCATAGCTGCCTGAGGATTACCAGCGGCGTCGGCGACCGCTAAGGCACCATGATTGGGGTAACCTGCTGTGTGTCCTAGGAGCGTGTTCCAGTTGCCATTGGGTCCGAGTGTTCGAACCGCGCCGGTATACGCGCCGCCGCCCCTATCATCCACAAAGACCTCCACGCGCCTATAGGTGGGATCCGTACCGCCGCCGAGCGAGAAGTAGCTCCCTCCGACATTCAGGTCGCCGTAGGCGCGTAGGGTACCCGCAACCGTCAGGTTATCCCATACGCCCAGTGTGCCGTCGCCTGGAATCTCTAAAGTGGCAACATTCGAGTCGCTCGTGCCGAATAGAGTTCCCGGCAGGATTTGAAGCGTGGTGTTATTGGTGAAGTAGGCATTGCCGCCGTTCACATGCAGCCGTGCTTGCGGGCTGCTCGTGCCAATCCCGACATTCCCATCGCCCCGAATGGTCATCACCTCCGTTCCATTCGGCGCGTTCAGGAACGAGAAGCGGTCGCTGGCGTTATTCAGATGCAGTCGAAACTGGGCAGCTCCGACGCCCAAGCCCATCACCTCGCTGGCGGTACCACCTTGCCATATCGCCAGCTTCGTGTTGGCGTTGCCGCCGCCCAGCGACAGGCGCGCCGCAGGGCTGTTCGTGCCAATCCCCACATTCCCGTCGTTGTAGAAGATGTTGCTGCCTGCCGTCTGCCACGGACGCTGCGCAAACGAGGCATAGGGCGCAGGCATAATCTTCACACGGGGCGAAAGCGTAGTGGAACCCACCTGGATCTCCAAGTAGCGATCCCCGCCTGTCCACACATTTCCAAAGTTCAACTGCACGGTGAACAGCCCGTTCTGCACATTCACATTCTGGGTGATTGCGCTGCCCAGTTGGTTGCCGCCCGTAGGCGCGTCGTAGAGGCGAAAGGTGAGACTGGTTGTGCCGTTGACGGGCTGTCCGCCTTGCCGAAGGAAGCCCTGATAGGTGAACGGTTGTGCGACCAGCGGGCTGGCGAGTATCAAAGCCAGCCATCCGATAAGCCCCAAATGTATCGCTCGTGTCATTGCGAAGACCTCCGCGCTCACTATACACCAATCGGCGCGAAATGCATCGAATTTGCACAAAAATGCAACGCCTGCAAAGATGCGGGGGTGGCGTTGTTTGCCCTCACTCCAGCCCCTTCCCACCCCGTGGGCGAGGGGAGCCGTGCGCCGACCCTTGTGGAGTGCTGAAGCGCCAGCTTCAGCGTTGGGCGGAAGCTTCGCTTCCGCACTCCATATCCCCCTTACCCGCGTGCGGGAGAGGGGGACACAGAGGGTGAGGGTCAGCATCCACTCCCGAAGTTGAAGAGCACCAGCAACAGGTCGGCGTCGTCCACGATGCCGTCGTGGTTGATGTCCTCATGACGCAACGGGATACCCCATGGAGACTCCGCTGTGCCCTCCGTGCCGAAGGCGAACAGCACGCGCAACAGGTCAGCGTCGTCGATGCAGCCATCCCCATTCGTGTCGCCCTCGCGCCAAGTGTCCAGCCAGTAGAGCGCTTGATTGGTATTGGGCACAGAGGCAGAGGCCATCCCGACGATGTAGCGCCCGTCATAGGAGACGGCTTTCGCCTCCCGCAGGATGTAGTTCGTGCCCGCAAGCAGATGCCCATAGGTGTCCTGCAAGTCCTCCATCCCGTCCGATTCGGTCCAACAGAAGGCGTAAACTTGGTTGCGGCCGGTACGGTCGCCGCATGTGCCTACAATTACCCGCCCGTCCTTCGAGACACCGTATGCGGCATAGGATTCATGAGTAGATGGCAGGCTGCCCAGCGGTTGTAGCTGGCGTTCAAAACCGACCGGGACCCACCGAACGGCGTGGCTACCAGAAGCCCCCGCGATGACAGTCCCCCAGTACGGCTCGGCCGACGCGGAAAATGCGTAGGTAACGCCTATGCCAGGAAGCTCGCGCACGCCAAAGTAGGACCGAGCTTCAAAGCTGTAGCCAATATAGACCCCACGAGCGGTTATGCCATCGGTCGGAATGATGAACGGAAATCCGCATTGCGTGTCAAGCCCTAATAAAACCGGATTCCCGTACGATTGGCGCGGCTCCGCATCGTACCAATAGAGTGAAAGGAGGGGCGATCCTGAGCATGGGTAGGTTTGAAACCCATCATTGAATTCAAATACACCCCACACGATGCCCAACGCGGGCAATTGATGGTACGGCGGCGCAGAGTCTATAGCGACCGTCGCCGCTTCATAGGGGTTTTGAGCCACCACGAGATAGATGGGAGGGTTGCTGCGTAGTTGTCCAGAGCTCAGGTGGGGATAGCGTCGGAAGCCGCCCTGTTCGGTCCAGACGAACGCGTCGGTATTGCTTACCGTTCCTTCACGCCAACAGATGCCCGCGATGTTCATGCCACTGGGCGACACGCTCATCGCGGTGGCGCGTCGAGCGATGACTTGCAGGCCGCTGGTGGGCGTCCAGCGAAAAGCGTCGCCCTCGATGAAAAAGCTGAATCCACTACCGAAATCGCGTGGAATCGCGCTTGGGTTATTGAACCCGCCGACCACGACGCGCCCGTCCCACGAGATGCTGGTGGCGATTCCATAGGGACCTGCGGGAGTGCCTTCTGTGATGAATCGGATGCGTCCGGGCTTGAGCGGCTCGGTCTCCAGAATGTAGGCTTCGGCGCGCTGGGTGGCAGCGTTGTAGCCCTGCCCGACGATATAGCGCCCGTTGGGGGAGATGCTCTGGGCGACCTCCAAATAGGAGCCGGGCGTCATCAGGTGGGCGTACTGCTGCGTCAGGTCTTGTAAGCCCGTTTGTTGTGTCCAGCGGAAGGCGCGCCATTGTCCTTGGGGGTTGCGGGCAAGCCCGACGATGACTGTGCCGTCGGCGCTGATGTCGCGTGCGCCGCTCTCCGCGCCGCCGAGCGTGCCCAGCGGTTGCAGCCCTGTGGACTGGCTCCAGCGGAAGGCGCGCCACTGCCCTGCGCTGTTGTGCGCTGCGCCGACCACGATGCTGCCGTCGGCGGAGGCTGCCCACGCATCGCCCGTGTTGCCCCCGAAGGTACCCAGGTCTTGCATCCCGCCCGACTCAGTCCAGCGGAAGGGGCGCGTGCGCCCATAGGGGTCGGACGCCCAGCCGACCACCACCGAGCCGTCAGCAGAGACGCCGAACGCGCTGCTGACTAATCCGCCCAGCGCGCCCAAGTCCTGCATCCCGCCCGACTCGGTCCAGCGGAAGGCGCGCAGCCGTCCATCCGCGTCGATGCTGCGCCCCACCACTGTCTTGTCGTCGGCGCTCACATCGCGCGCTTCGCTCCAGTAGTAGGGGTTGTCGGTGTTGCCCGCCAGCACGCCGAGGTTCTGCAACCCGCCGAGTGGCTGCTGCCGATAAGCGCGTACTGCACCGTTCGACAGCGTGCTGAAGCCGACCACAGCCAGCCCGTTGCCCGTGATGCCCCACGCTTCGCTGTGGTTGCCCCCAAGCGTGCCCCCCAGTTCCGAGCCGAGCCGACGATGGACACGCACGGTACGGACGCCGCCCTGATCGTTGGCGGCTTTGCCGATGACCAGTCCGCTGTTGGTCACGCCGCGCACCTCGATGGGACCTAACCAGTTCAGACGCTGGGCGACGCCGCTGACCGTCAGCGCGTACAGTCCCAGCGCAAGCGACAAACTGCGTATCACTGTTATCGTTCGCATGGTGCTCACCACCTCTGTTGTGGAATTGCTCTGTTGCGAAGAAGCTTGTCTATCCTCAGACCCCTGCTCATGCGCCGAGGTGGTTGAACCTGTGCGCGCCCCTGCTTGGCTTCCCCGCAGGGTGCGGAAACCCTCTTCGCAACAGAGCATTGTGGAATTATTTAGGCGAGGCGCCCTGCAGGCGTTGCAGTTCCGCCTCCAGTTTCTGGATGCGCGCCTCTTGCTGCCGAATCTGCTCCTGTTGCGCCTGCAGCGCGTTCACCAGCAGGGGGATGAGCGCCTGATAGTTGACCGCAAGGGTGCGCTGGTCGTCTTCGCCTTCCGATACCAGTTCGGGGAACACCTCGCGCAGTTCCTGCGCGATGAAGCCGTACTGCATGGTCTGGGGCAGGCGTTCGTCGCGCCAGTAGTAGGATACGGGGCGCAGGCTCAAGAGCCGCTGGAGTTCACTGCTGGCGTCCAGCGATTGAATGTCGCGCTTGAGGCGGATATCGGAGCGGGCTTCGAGGGCGTCATAGCGGATACCCGCACACACGATGTCCCAAGTCTCCAAGCCACCTTGCCAGCTGCTGGGCCAGTCTTCGCGGAAGCTGTGTCCTTGTCCCACGACGCGGGCGCCCTTTTTGCCTGCGGAGCCGAACCAGCCGCCCAGTCCGCTGGGGCTACGGCTCTCGCCTGCGACGCCGAAGTTCCAGCCAGAGGTCGCGCTGGCAAGTCCGTAGACGGCTCTGCCGTCGGGGCTGCGGCTCTCACCGTAAACGCCGAAGTTGGTGCCCGAAGCTGCTAAAGCTCGCCCGTAGACGCCCCTGCCATTCGGGCTGAGGCTCTCGCCATACACGCCAAAGTTGGTACCCGTAGTGGCGTAAGCGCCGCCGTAAACGCCCCGACCGCTTGCGCTAAGGCTTACGCCAAAGACGCCGCTGTTGACGCCGCTTGTGGCAGTGGCTTCCCCGCGCACGCCCGCCCCATCAGGACTGAGGCTGCGTCCCCACACCCCATTGGTGTTGCCCGTAGTGGCAGTCGCTAAACCAAAGACGCCTGCCGTAGAAGTGTTGTTGCTTCGCGTCTCTCCGTAGACGCCCCAACCGATGCCGCTCAGCGTAGCCACAATTCCCATGACCGCTGTAGAGTCCCCGTTGGAGTTGTTGCGCGCGTAAATGAGATACTGTGAATCTCCCGTCACATACAGCCGTCCTACAGGCGTGCCGTCCCCGAGAATCATTCGTCCTGAAAAATAGCCGTCCCCTTCCACATGCAAGCGGTACCACGGATTCCATGTGCCAATCCCGACATTCCCATCGCCCCGAATGGTCATCACCTCCGTTCCATTCGGCGCGTTCAGGAACGAGAAGCGGTCGCTGGCGTTATTCAGATGCAGTCGAAACTGGGCAGCTCCGACGCCCAAGCCCATCACCTCGCTGGCGGTACCACCTTGCCATATCGCCAGCTTCGTGTTGGCGTTGCCGCCGCCCAGCGACAGGCGCGCCGCAGGGCTGTTCGTGCCAATCCCCACATTCCCGTCGTTGTAGAAGATGTTGCTGCCTGCCGTCTGCCACGGACGCTGCGCAAACGAGGCATAGGGCGCAGGCATAATCTTCACACGGGGCGAAAGCGTAGTGGAACCCACCTGGATCTCCAAGTAGCGATCCCCGCCTGTCCACACATTTCCAAAGTTCAACTGCACGGTGAACAGCCCGTTCTGCACATTCACATTCTGGGTGATTGCGCTGCCCAGTTGGTTGCCGCCCGTAGGCGCGTCGTAGAGGCGAAAGGTGAGACTGGTTGTGCCGTTGACGGGCTGTCCGCCTTGCCGAAGGAAGCCCTGATAGGTGAACGGTTGTGCGACCAGCGGGCTGGCGAGTATCAAAGCCAGCCATCCGATAAGCCCCAAATGTATCGCTCGTGTCATTGCGAAGACCTCCGCGCTCACTATACACCAATCGGCGCGAAATGCATCGAATTTGCACAAAAATGCAACGCCTGCAAAGATGCGGGGGTGGCGTTGTTTGCCCTCACTCCAGCCCCTTCCCACCCCGTGGGCGAGGGGAGGGAGTTGAGTTCCTCCACTGTTGACCGGGGCGGGGGGCAGAATCGGGCGACGGGTCAGTCACCCCCCTACTCGCTCGCCCGTAAGTACCACAATGCCTTATGGGAAAGGCGAGCAAAGCACTCGGAGTTGGTTCAAGTCTGGCTGATCCTCACGGGAGCGGTACGGGTCAAACCACGCCCACTTACTGCCATACCGACTGATGTTGTAGAACCTGAAATCTTGTTCAGGAATCCACTTGGCATGGGTATCCGCCAACACGAAGTTGCCCCCGCCAAAGTGTCGCGTGGCAGGCAGATCATTGGCATAGTAGGGCACAAAACAGCCGTCGTTCAACCCGCGCCCCACAGCGCTGCGCTCCGACTCCTCCATCAACAAGACCGTCGAAGCAGGAAATGTCACCCGGCTCTCATACACCACATTCAGACAATAGTTCATGGAATAGGACAACTTGTTGACCTCTTTCAAGGGGTCAGAGCGACAAAAGTAGAGGTCTCGGTTTTTCACATACGGGAAAATAGAACCTAAGGTCACATCCACTTGATGGTGTCCCCACACGCGTACCCAGCCGATATTGCCGACGGTGACGCATGCGGCGGGGGGAAACGCGCCATCCCAGTCGCTTGTGTAAAGCTCGAAGGCGATACCTAACTGACGGACATTGCTCAAGCAGTCCGTCTGGCGCGCCTTCTCACGCACCTGCGAAAACACAGGGAACAAAATCGCCGCCAAGATAGCGATGATTGCGATGACCACCAATAGCTCGATAAGCGTGAAGCCCTGCTTGCTAATCCCACGCATCGTTTGTTCACCTCCTGACAATCCGAGTGCGTGTGGCGAGTAGAAGAACCACTCGCCACACGCAACGGGGTTCAGAAACGCGCTTTAGCGTTCGCGACCAAAGTTAAAGAGGACAATTAACAAGTCCGCGTCGTCCACACGATTATCGCCGTTGACATCTCCAGGAAGCGGTTCAATGGAAATCGTGGCGGTGAAGACCGTATGATCGCACCAGTTATTGAAGCCGGGATCGATGGCGAAATCGACGGTGGAGCCTTCATTGACTTGCACCGTGATGGAGTACCACACGCCCACCGCGTCGAAGTAGTCCACAAACTGCGACCATACCTCCGTACCATCCACGATAATGTAGCCCGTCACGCCCTCGCCGCAGTCCCAGTCGCCTTTCGCCAGTCGCCCGGAGATGGTGATCTCACCCGAGACATTGCTGGTCCAGCGCCGCACGGGCCAAGCGGTATTGCCAGTCGAACCACCAACGGCATCCAGAATAATCCAGGTATTGGTGGCAGGACATTCACTGCTCCACACGCCTCCAAACGACTCGCACACCATCATCTGCTGGAAGGTTCGGTCGAGCGAATTGGGATAGTAGCCATATGACCAGTTGTGTTCCCCCTGCGTGGTGGAAAAGTCTTTGAGGGAGTTGGCGAGAATCTGTGCATGTTGAGCGGATGCCCCTTGATACAGCGCCACGCTGAATGCCAGCAGTCCAATCGAGAGTCTCCGTTTGTTCGCGACACGCCGCAAGTTAAGCAGGCGACCGAGCGGTTGCCTTTTTAGCCCGAACATCGCTTGCGTTGGCACTATTGCCAGCCATCCGATAAGCCCGAAATGCATCACTCGTTTCATCGCTGATACCTCCGTGCTTCTACTATACACCCCTTGGCACGAAACGCATCGAATTTGCACAAAAATGCAACGCCCCCGCACGCGTATAGAGAGTTTGAGCAAGGCAGTGGTATAATGGATGTAGAGGTGTCAAGGTGTCCTTGGGGAGCCATCTGCGTCAGCTGCGTCTCGCGCGTGGGTTGTCGATACGGGCACTGGCAGAACGCGCGAAAGTCAATCCATCTACGCTGAGTCGCTGGGAGTCCGATTCCACATCGCCGCGCGTGTACGAGTTGGAGTCCGTGCTGAACGCGCTGCAGGCGAACGGCTTGGAGCGTGCGCAGGCGCTGGAGCAGTTGCACGCGCCGCGCGGGGTGCGTGCGCTTGCTGCGGCGTCGGTACGGCTGACCCTGCCCGCAGGCGCCGTGCCGATTGGCGGCGAACTACTCAAAGCGATGCGGCGACGGCGCGGCTGGACGCTGGAACAGGTCGCCTGCCACATCGGCGTGACGGTCAGCACCGTGAGCCGTTGGGAGCGCTCGGAGAGCTGGCCCGTCGCGGAGCAGTTATCGCGTCTGTGCGCTGTGCTGGGTGCAAGCGAGGCGGAGCAAGCCGCGCTGCAGGGCGGGCGCGGCGTATTGCATTGGCTGCCGTTCCCTGTCGCGTCGGCGTCCGACTTGGCAGCGCTGCTGGACGCGCTGCACAACCATCAACTGCCCATCGATCCTGCCTTGACCGAGCTGACCCACCTGTGCCTTCAAGGGCGCATCTGGCAACTGGTGGGACGGGGGAGCGCACCGATTGGACTGCTGCTCGACGCCTATGCCTACCACTGCAGTTGGCTGGTGGAGCAAGCGCGGATTCAGGAGGCGCAACTCCCTGCGTGCCGCGCGTTGCGCCTGTTCGGGCAAGCGGGTTCCATGCGCCCGCACTGGTTCGGTGTGCTGCACGCGCTGGCGAAGGGCGCGGCGGAGCTGGGCAGTCGCCCCTCGCCTTTGGAAGGGGTCGCGCTGCTGCGTCGCAGGCTGCCTGAAGCGGAGCGACACGCGCCCGAGTACGCAGCATGGTTTCTGCGCGACATCGCCGAGTACCTGAGCTTCTCGCGCTACCGCGCGGACGCCGAAGCCGCCCGCCAATACGCGCAGCAACGCAGCCAACCGTGGGTTCCCGAAGACCCGAATGTCGCCCTCTCCAACGCGCTGGTATTGACGAATTTGGGGCAGCCCGAGCAGGCGCTGGAGATCCTTACAACAACGCCCGACCTGGCATGGAATCCCAACGACAGCGTCCAGCAGCGCATCAACGAAGCGAGCGTGTGGATTCAGGCGCTGGACGGATGCGGGCGCGATGCGGAAGCCGCCGTCTGGCGCGAACGGCTGACGCGCACCCTGCAGCAACGCGGCGACCATCGGCTCCCGTGGATCGTGCGCCGAGTCGCCCCGATAGACCCCATAGCCAATATGCCCGAACCCACCCAAAGCGCGTCCTGAGTGCGAGCGAACGGGTCCTTCCGCCATCAGGTACACTATCCGCAGTTTAGCGAGGAGTACCGTATGGCGACCAAACTCTACAGGGAAGCGATTCGTGAGGCACTTATCGAGGAGTTAGACCGCAATCCCCGCATGTTCCTGATGGGCGAGGACATCGGGCGGTATCAGGGCACTTTCCGCGTGACGGAGGGGCTGTTCCAAAAGTACGGTCCCAAGCGCGTGTGGGATACGCCGATTTCGGAGCCAGGCTTCATCGCCATCGCGATTGGCGCAGCCATCGAAGGGCTGAAACCCGTCGTGGAGGTGATGACTTGGAGTTTCGCGCTGCTGGCGTTCGACCAGATTGTCAACCATGCGGCGAAGATTCTCTACAAGTCGGGCGGGGCGTGCGCCGTGCCGATGGTGATTCGCGGCCCCGCAGGTCCTGGCAAGCAACTCGCGGCGCAGCACTCGCACAGCCTGGAAGCGTGGCTGGCGCACTCGCCAGGGCTCAAGGTCGTGCTGCCCAGCACGCCCGCCGACGCGAAAGGCTTGCTGAAAACCGCCATCCGCGACAATAACCCTGTGATGTTTATCGAACACCCGCGCCTGTACCTGACCAAAGGCGAAGTGCCCGACGGCGACTACACCATCCCGTTCGGCGTGGCGGATGTCAAGCGCACTGGGCGCGATGTGACGATTGTGACCTACTCGCGCGGGGTGCAACTCGCGCTCAACGCCGCCGAGCAACTCGCCGAGCAGGGTATCGAGGTGGAAGTGATTGACCTGCGCACGCTGATTCCGTGCGACTGGGAGACGGTCTTCCGCTCCGTGCGCAAGACGCACCGCGCGATTGCGCTGCACGACGACTGGCGGTTCGCGGGCTTCGGCGCGGAAATCGCCGCGCAGATTCAGGAACATGCGTTCGATTATCTGGACGCGCCCGTGATGCGCATAGCGGGCGCGGATGTGCCGATGCCCTACAACAAGCACCTCGAGTCGCTCGCTGTGCCCAACGAGCAGAGCGTCGTCGAGGCGGTACGGCAGATTGTGGCATAAGGAGGCGACTATGCAGACGATTATCATGCCCAAGATGGGCGACGCGATGGAAGAAGGCACGCTGGTACGCTGGCTCAAGCACGAGGGCGACGCGGTACAGGAGGGCGAACCCGTCGCCGAGATTGCGACCGACAAGGCGACGGTGGAGATCGAGGCGCCCACTTCGGGCGTGCTGCGCGGCATTCGCGTGGCGGAGAACGCCGTCGTGCCCGTGAACACGCCGCTGGCGTACATTTTGCAGCCAGGCGAGAGCCTACCCGCCGAGGGCGACGGCAAGGCGAGTGGCGCTGTCCAACCGACAGCCGCCGCCGCGCCGCAGCCTGCGCCCGCGCCAACCGCCGTCGCCGCCGCGCCCCAGCCTGCACCCACCAACGGCGAGGAGCGCATTCTGGCGTCACCGCTGGCGCGCAAAATCGCCGCCGAACATGGCATCGACCTGCGCCAAGTGCAGGGCACGGGACCCAAAGGGCGCATCGTGGAGCGCGATGTGCTGGCGTACCTCGAAACGCGCAAGGCGACCGCTGTCCCCGCTGCCGCCGCCCCCGCACCGACGCCCGTCCCTGCGCCTGCCGTCGCCGCTGCGCCTGCGGAAGGGCGCGCCGAGACGCTCACCCGCTTGCGCCAAATCACCGCCCAGCGCACCACCGAAGCGCACCAGACCATCCCCCACTTCTACCTCACGATGGAGATCGACATGGAAGAGGCGCTCGCCCTGCGCCAGCGGCTGAACCAACTGGACGAGAGCCTGCGCGTGAGCGTCAACGACCTCATCGTCAAGGCGTGCGCCGTCGCCATCGAGCAGCACCCCATCGTGAACGCAACCTACCTGAACGGGCAACTCGTGCATCCCAACGGCATCCATGTCGGAATCGCCGTCGCGGTGGAGCAGGGGCTGCTGGTGGCGGTGCTGCGCCACTGCGAGGGCAAATCGCTGCGGCGCATCGCGCAAGAGTCGCAGACGTTGATTCAGAAGGCGCGCGAAGGCAAACTCATGCCCGACGAGATGACGGGCAACACCTTCACGGTCTCGAACTTGGGCATGTTCGGCATCGAGCAGTTCACAGCGATTATCAACCCGCCCGCGAGCGCAATTCTGGCGGTTGGGGCGACCAAGCGCGTGCCTGTGGTGCAAGAGGACGGGACAATCGTCGCCCGCCCGCGGATGAAGGTCACGCTCTCGTGCGACCATCGCGTGCTGGACGGCGCGGTCGGCGCGCAGTTTTTGCAGACGCTCAAGCAGGTGCTGGAGAACCCGCTGTGGATGGTGTAATGCGGCGCGCGGCGCGTGGGTTTTTGTGGCTCAGCCTGCTGGTCGCACTGGCGACTGTGATCGGCAGCGGGCTGCTGTTCAGCGGGGTGCAGAACCTGCCCCCGCTGGACTACAATCGCCTCTCGATGCAGTTGGGGATCGCGCTGGTCGTGCTGGGCATCGGCGCGTCGCTGCTGCACATGGGGCATACGCAGGGCTGGCGGGCGACGCTGTGGCTGCTGGGCATCTGCGTCGTGCTGGCGGGCGCAATCGAACTCATCGGCACGCTCACGGGCTTCCCCTTCGGACCCTACACCTACACCGAGCGACTCGGACCCAAGTTTCTGGGGCATGTGCCGTACCTGATTCCGCCCTCGTGGTTTATGATGCTCTACCCTGCGCTGCACCTCAGTTTCATGTTCGGCGTGTCGCGGCGGTGGGTTCCGCTGAGTGCCGCTGCGCTGCTGACGCTGTGGGATGTGGCGATGGACGCGGCGGTCTCAACCTCCAAGATCAACCCTGGTTCGGCGGCGTTCGTGTATTGGTTCTGGGAGGTGGACGGCGCGTTTTACGGCATGCCGCTGCAGAACTGGCTGGGCTGGTTCGCGACGGGCGCGCTGCTGAGTTGGGTGTATCTGCGGGCAGCGCCCGATTGGCGCGAGTCGCGCGCGCTGACGCCGCTGGGGATTTGGCTTGTGCAGGGCGGCGCGATGGCGGGGCTGGCGTTCTGGATCCAGCGACCGATTGCCACGGCGCTGTGGCTGCTGGGGGCGGGGATCGTGTGCTGGCTGGCGTTCCGCGCAAATTTAACCCACCAGTCCGCCAACACCCGCAGGATTCTGCCCAAAACTGGGGTATAATAGCGCCGCTGCAACGCAGCACATCTATCTTGGAGGTCAACGACGATGATGATACGAAAGGTGCTGGCTTTCGGGCTTGTCGGCGCGCTCACCGCGCTCGCGAACGCACAAATCGTAACGAACCTCGAACAGGGCGGCAAACTCTACTGGAAGTTCAACAGCGGACGGTACGACATCACCGGCGCACTTACCCTGAGCGGCGACATCTCAGCCTCCGACCCGATTGAGTTCCCCCTGCAAGACCTGAACAACGACGGACGCAAACTGGATGTCGAACTGCGCATCCAAGACCTGTTCCCCGACCTGGGCATCAACTACACCCTGAACCTGATTGGCACAGTGGTCTCCCAAAACGCCAACGAAGCGATTATTCGCTGGGCGGCGGATGTGAACCCGAACCAGTGCGTGACTGTCAGCATTAGTGGAACTACGGTACAGGTGCTCATCACCCGTCTGGCGGGCGCGCTGCAGGCGCGGGTGACGCCGATTGCGTGCCAAAGCAACCCTTACAACTCAGAATGGCAGAATGTCACCCTGCAGTTTGAGGACAACGGCGGCGACGCGAACAACTTCCTGCGCGTGGAAGGGTACCTCCTCTGCTTCCAGAATCCAAGCACCTTTGCTGAGGCGGTTGTGAACACCATGGACTGGGAAGCATACGGCGGCGGCTTCACGGGCGTGTTTGGGAATGTGAACGGCGACAACATCGTAGACGATGCGGACCTGCTGCAGGTGCTGTTCAACTTCGGCGCGGACGACGCTGCGACCGACACCAACGGCGACGGGATTGTGGACGACGCCGACCTGCTGACCGTGCTGTTCAACTTCGGCGCGGGGTGCTAATCGCCGCTCCCTGACCCCCTCCTTAAGGTTCCCCCTGCACGCAGGGGGAACCCAGCCGATGCGCCACTCGGTTCCCCTCGCGAAGCGGGTCGGCAAGCCGCAACGCGCGTCCAAAGAG
>Ga0209478_1001766_pt1 | contig 14386 bp, 13 predicted proteins | sample DewCreD2012metaG_5_FD_184109 | JGI IMG/M metagenome (GOLD analysis project Ga0209478, IMG submission 184109) | Hot spring sediment bacterial and archeal communities from British Columbia, Canada, to study Microbial Dark Matter (Phase II) - Dewar... ... | reverse complement strand
TAAAGCATCTGAGAAAAATGTCTGCAGGATCTGAGTTCAATAAACGTGTATGAGTGTTGACAACGAGAAAATTGCTAAATCTTCTAACGAGAAGAATCGTTGAGTCTTCATTCAGGCGTGAGAAAAGCCAGACGCCCAGCATCCGCTCAGGTCATTGCTGGGCGTGCTTGGATGCAAGAAATCAAATGCCGTCAGAGGATGAAAATTCTCGGGGCTGTATCGTCGAGCCGACTTGAATATTCTCTTCCGGCAAATAAGACTGTTACGACGACGGGTTGATCCCCAGCTCCTTTTAGTTCCGGCGGTAGTTGAAAGTCCACGGCCGATATGCCGGGCTCAACCAGTATTGGATTTGAAGATGAGACGGATACTGCCGTGCTTCTATTGCCTATTCTAATTACGATTATGAATCTGGCGTCAACTCTGGCAACGCCAGTAAGATAAAGCCTCAGTATTGTTCCGACTCGTCTCCCGCCTTTTATCTTTAACGTGGTGATAGTGAAGGGTTCGGTTGTAAAAACTCGATTAGTTACATTTTGTACTAGAGCTCTGCCTCCTGGTCCTGGTGATGGAGATCTCGTGAACACATCAGGTCTAGCGGGAACGATGGTTACATTACCCTTGTAGACTACACCTCTGATATTTATGACGAATGGGTAAGAAGCTTCATTTGAATTACCCGTTGAAAGACCGAGTGGAACAACGAAAGTTATTTCTCGGCGGCTTATGGATTTTAAGCCTACAGTAGCGCCACCTATGGTCATGGTGACGCCGGCTAGCTCCATCGGTAATTGTGGAGCTCGAGAGATCGAGCCAACAGCAGTTTTGTTTGGTATTGGTCTTATGAAACTACTATCTAGGTTGACTACGGCAAGCATACCCGGTGCTAGTCCCTGAACGGCTGGTGGTGTTATGGGAGTTGGTGTAGGTGAAGGACTCGGTGATGCAGTAGGACTAGGCGATGGTGTCGCCGTTGGACTAGGTGATGGAGTCGGAGATGCCGTTGGGCTTGGAGACGCTGTTGGACTTGGAGAGGGAGTCGGAACTGGCGAGGGAGAAACAGCCAATCGGCTAGCTCCTGTTGCGAAACTAAAATTCGCAGTAGCAGTGACATCAGCAACGGGAGTCAGAAGATAATATCCTTCGGTGGCTAGATCGAAATTGCCGGTGCCTAATTCTGATTGAGCGAGGCTGAATGCTACTCTGCGGAAAGAATCACTGGCGTAAGCTTGAGTATTGGCTATTGTACCACCAAATGGGAATTTCGATAGCCGAGTGAATCGTGCAGAGCTAGTAGGTTGAGACAATTGATAAGCATAGATTTGCGGTGGGCGGTTACTATCTGGGTTTAATCCATCCTGTGGATTTGATGGAATTGTTCCCGTCGATGTTATGTTTAAGCGGGTTGTCAGGATGAGTGTGGATGGCATGCCGGTGGAATCATAGTCGGTAAAGGTTGGAAAACGCAAGACGTCACCTTGTGGAGCTCCTGGATCTGCATCCGCTCTTGGACCTACACGCCTAAATGGATTGGTGGTTGCACTAGCATCGTAAACGAAAACAGCAGAGGCCGAGTAATTGTTGCCATTATTTTCATTCGTAAGATCAGCGAACGATTCAAATGCTAGAAATCTGCCGTCACGGCTAACTCTCGGACCATAACTCAAGATATTTACAAAATCATTATTTTGAGTGATCGAGGTTTGAGTTACTTGTTTTTTTGTCCCAACAGGATTCCCATTTGAATCCAGATCAGCGTAGAAAATCTCATCCGAATTATCTGAATTATTTCCGCCGGTCATGCCGACTATTGGATTATCAGCATTGCTAAGGAAAAATACTCTTAGTCCATTTCCCGAGATGTTAGGACTCGTATTGTAGATAGGAGATAGAATGCTTCCACGAGGTGTAGCGGTGATTTGAGATATGGTGTTAGCTGATCTTACGTAAACATAGACCTCAGGATTATCGAAATCCGGATACGCGTTTCCGCACGTTGGCGAAGGAGTAGTTTGACATGGCACCAAATCTCTATTCGATATAAATGCGATCACGTTACCATTATCATTTATACTCACGTCTCGGTTATCATCGGCTATAACTGGTGTGGTAGAAGAGCTACCGGCTTGAGGTAAGCGACTCGGAAGAGTATTAGTTACACGAATAAATGTACCGGCACTTAAATCTACGAAGGGAACTTCGTCTCCACTAGAGAGATCTGCTGGAGGCACGGGTGGTATCTGATAAAGCCAGATTTCCGTATTTCCATCGTTAACTAAGTTGCTGGTAACGTTGCTGCCAGAGGTTATATTACAAGGAAAGGAGCTCGATGTTGTGTTTGGATCGAAGTTGCCTGGATTCGTGGTAGCTCCTGGGTCAAGTGGAGGAATTGGAGGATTTGCTGTTGGATTACCTGGATATGAACAAGTTGCGTTGGAACTAAAAGCTATCCAACGTCCATCACGGCTAATTACAGGTCTTTGATTAACGATTTCAACTTTTATGTTGTCGAATGATGGATCTCTAGTAGGATCATTCAGAAGGCTTTTTGTGTTGGTTATTTGGAAAATTTGTCGCTGAGCGTAATCGAATAAGAAAATTTCCCTATTACCATCAGCGTTACGTGGATTTACGGTCGCTATATTACCTGTTGATTCGAATACTACGAAACGACCATTACCTGATATCCCGGTGACGAATGACTCTCGTGTTGAATTTGTTATCTGGCCTATTACACTATCAACTTGCGATTTTGCGGATGCAGTAGAAAGAATAATCAAAAAGCCTAAAAATAAAGCCCTCACTACGAAAATTCCTCCAGGTTTTATAAACTTAGAAAACACAAACAAAAAGTATAACAAAGCGATTTGATTTGCCAAAAGCTTTGCTTTCTCAAAACCAGAAGTTTAAGATGCTCTTGGCGAAGCTTTAAGTTTGATGTTGAGTAATCGTTGAAGAGTCTGGTAAATTTTCAGATTTTGCTAAGGGATAATCGAGTTTGATGAAGAGAGTAATGCTAGTAGTTGGAGAGGCGTCTGGTGATGCGTTGGGCGCTAGATTAATCAAGCGGTTAAAAGAGATATCACCATATGAATTAGAATTTTTCGGTGCGACTGGTGAGAAATTACGGGCATGTGGAGTTGAGACAATAGTCAGGTCGGATGCACTCTCCATCGTAGGGCTAATTGAAATAGCTCAATCACTCCCAATGTTCTGGCGGACTTTTCGCCGTTTGAAACTAGAGGCTCTCAGACGAAAGCCAGACGTGGTGATTTTGATAGATTTTCCCGAGTTCAATCTTAAATTAGCTAAAGCTCTGAAGAGAATGGGATTGAAGATAATATATTATGTATCCCCACAAATTTGGGCGTGGCGAAGTTATAGAATTAACACGATAAAAAAATATGTGGATTTGCTTTTAACGATTCTACCGTTCGAGAAAGATTGGTACCTGCGTAGAGGTGTCTATCATGTCGAGTATGTGGGTAATCCATTGATCAATGAGGTGTATCCTAAACTTTCTAGAAATGAATTTTGTTTAAAACACGGGCTGAATCCTGAGAATCCTGTGATCGCCTTACTAGCTGGCAGTCGTCACAAGGAAATAGTAAGGATACTACCGGTTTTACTGGAATCAGCTGAGTTAGCAACGAAAATTAATCCAAACATCCAATTCGTCAATGCACTGGCACCAATGAGGCAAGTTTCAGAGGTTAAGACGATCGAGGAGTCACTTCGCAAAAAGCTCGGATCTTTAAAAGCCAAGATTTTAACGGTCCAAGGTGAAACCTACGATGCGTTGAACACAGCCGACCTCGCTGTTGTTACGAGTGGGACTGCAACGCTGGAAACAGCCATAATCGGCACTCCCATGATTGTAGTTTATAAGTCTTCTTATCTTAACTACATTCTTTTGAGACCTCTGATAGAAGTTCCTCACTTTAGCCTAGTAAATTTAATCGCAAACGAGACGGTTGTGCCTGAGTTGATTCAAGATGAATTTACTCCTGAAACCTTAGTTAAGGAAATTTTCCAACTTCTGGAGAACGAGAAAAATCAGAATATGAGAACGAAACTTAAAGATGTAGTAGACAAACTAGGCCAAGGTGGTGCTGCATTGTGTGCAGCAAGAGTTATACTAAATTTCATGGAGCATCAATAATTCATGGGCTATTGTTGCAGAACATTTTTAGAATTTTGTCTGCGTTAATTCGGTGGGGTGTTTCCGATGGAACCAACTATAAGACAATCATCTAAAAAGAATAGTAACTTGACCGTAGTCGATAAGTTACGGATGTTATTGGATATAACGAAGAAGATAAGCTTGTCGTTGGATTTGGACGAAGTTTTGGAGCTAGTAATGGACACTCTAGATTCACTTATTCATTACGATGCTGCTGGAATATATCTAATCGAGCATGACACGACCGGACAGAACCCGTACATTTTTAAATCAAAAAAACTCAGAGGGTACGATATAAGCTTCGAATTAATCGAACCTCGATTGAAGATGGGTGAGGGTTTTATCGGTTATGTAGCTCAGACTGGACAACCCATAATCTCACCTGACGTGAGTAAGGATCCTAGGTATTTTCCAGCAAGAAGCCGCACTAGGTCTGAGATGGTGGCTCCGATTATCTCGAATAACGAAGTTATCGGCGTATTCGACTTAGAGTGCGATGATTTAAACGCGTATGATGAAGACGACTTATCGATACTTCAGCTTTTAGCTTCTCAAGTGGCGATAATCATAGAAAAAGTAAAGCTACACGAGGAATTGATAGAGAAAAAGAGACTTGAAGCACAGATTGAGGTTGCGCGTCAGGTGCAATTCGAGCTGCTACCAGAGGATGATCCACAACTAAAGGGCTTCGATATAAGCGCATACATATTTCCAGCAGATGAAGTGTCAGGTGACTACTATGATTGGGTAAGAATTTTTGATGATCAGATAGGAATAATAATTGCTGATGCTGCCGGTAAAGGGATTCCCGCTGCTTTATTGATGGCATTCTTACGTGCTTCGCTTCGTGCCGGAATGCAAATAGGCTATGCCCCACACATAGCACTTGCAAAGGTAAGCAACTTGCTTTGGGACTCCGTCGAAGAGCATCAATTCATCACAGCCATATATGGCATTTTAGATGATACCAATAAGACATTTGTCTTCTCGAATGCAGGTCACAATCCACCGCTGCTTGTCAAGCCATCAGGCGAGCACAAATTCATCGAATACGGAGATTTGCCATTAGGTGTTTTTCGCGACATGCGCTATCACCAACATTTCTTGAGATTTGATAGAGGTGACGTTTTGATACTATACACGGACGGGGTCATTGAGACTACAAACGAAAAGGGCGAAGAATTCGGACGTGAGCGTTTCGCTAGGACAGTTATACAGGGTGTCCATCTCTCAGCTAAAGAGCTCATAGAATTCATTCAGGGCGAAATGAAAAGCTTTTCGGCAACTGGAAAACCTATCGATGATGTAACAATCTTTGTGATAAAGAGAATTGACTAATTGCTCGGCTTGGGATATCATATTGCTTTCCGATAAGGAGGGCGCGAGCCTCATAAGTCGCGCCTAATTTATTTTGAGCGCTGATGGATAAGGTTTGGCTTACAGAGAAGATTCAAGAAATAGCTGCGACGGTTACTGATAACTGCGGCCTCGAATTAGTTCATGTAGAAATCCTTGGCTCGATTAAGAGAATGATAGTAAGAATTTACATTGATAAACCTGGCGGCGTAACCCTCGATGATTGTTCTGATGTAAGCCGAAGGATCGAGCGAGTCTTGGACCGAGAGGACTTTATTCACTCTTCCTATCTGCTCGAGGTTTCATCACCAGGTATTGAACGCAAGCTTTATAATCTCCAGGATTTCAGAAAGTTCGTAGGTTATGCTGCAAAGATAAAGACCCTAGAGCCGATAAATGGCCAGAAGAATTTTCGTGGTGTTATAAAGTCGGTAGAAGATAATGATGTGATTTTTCAGGATAGAACTAGCGGGGAGATTAGAATCGCCTATGATCTAATCTCCAAGGCGAATTTAGAAATGGATTTGGAAAAAGAACTTGGTCGTGGGAAATAAAGTATGACTCTGATAAAACAAAGTATCGAAGCGATATGCAAAGAGTATGATCTCAATCGCGAGACCGTTATAAAGGCCATGCGAGAGGCGGTTTTTCATGCTGCGCGCAAACACTTCAAACCAAAAATAAAGCCCGAGACATTGGTTGTGGAATGGAATGAAGAGGAGGGCACTATTGACGTCTATCAAAAGAAGCAGATAGTCGAGACGGTCACGGATCCTAGCTCTCAGCTCTCTCTTCAAGAGGCCATAGAGCTTACGGGTGACGAGAGTTTGGAAATAGGCGATGAGTTAGAGATTCCACTTCCCTCGGAGGAAATGGGACGAATTGCGGCGCAGCAGGCAAAACAAACCTTGATGCAACGCGTTCGTGAAGCCATAAGAGAAAAAATTTATGAAGAGTACATCGGAAAGATCGGAGAGTTAGTCAATGGAGTCATAAGGCGTTTCGAGCGTGATGGCATAATCGTGGACTTAGGAAATAATCTAGAAGGTATAATTCTCCGAGAAGACCAAGTGAAGACTGAAAAGTGGAATCAGGGTGATCGAATAAGAGCCGTCATCTCGAATGTTACGAAGGAGACTAGAAGACCTCAAATTCAGTTGTCTAGAGCATCCGAGGAGCTGCTGAAAAGACTTTTTGAGATGGAAGTGCCAGAAATTTATGATGGAACGGTTGTGATTAAGTCCGCCGCTCGCGATCCAGGTGAAAGGTCAAAGATAGCAGTCGCGTCGAACGAAAAAGATGTAGATCCAGTAGGTGCCTGCGTCGGAGTTAAAGGATCACGAGTGCAAAATGTGATTAAAGAGCTGCGGGGCGAGAAAATCGATATCATTGAGTGGTCGCAAGAGCCATCGGTCTTTGCAGCAAATGCTTTAAGCCCTGCAAGAGTGAGTCAAGTTCAAATTACTGATATCGAAAAACGTAAGATGCGCGTCATCGTTCCAGAGGATCAACTTTCTCTCGCGATAGGAAAGAAGGGACAAAATGTGCGTTTGGCCGCTCAGCTTGTCGGATGGGATATCGATATCGTAAGCGAAGAGGAAATTAAGAAAGAAATATCTCTGAAGATGGGCGCTATGATGGCGGAGGGTAAAACCGTGCCACTATCGGCTTTAGAGGTGGTTTCTGCGACACATGCGGAAGAGTTGAAAAAACGTAACATAAACGATATAGAAACTCTGGCGATGCTAACCATCGACGATCTAGCTGATATTTTGGACGTCAGCATGGATGAGGCTCAGAAAATATTGGAAGCTGCAAAGGCAGTTGTCTTAGCCAAAGAGCAAATTTCTGCATCTAAGAAAGACGAACATGAAGCAGTTGAGGAATCAAAGCAATAACTCTAGCTTGCTTTTCAAGGTTGAGTTATAATTTCAATTTTCAAAGTTATGTCAGCGACTGGAAGTAAAATCAGAATATACGAGCTAGCCAAAGAGCTAAAGCTTGACACGAAAAAAGTAATCGAAGATTTGAAGAGGGAGGGTGTCGAAGTTACCGTTGCATCTAATTCTATCTCGAAAGAGCTAGCTGATAAGATACGTAACAAATATTTTCCAACCACCCCGACACCTGTATCCCGTACCATCAAGGTCATAAAAAAACAAAAGGCCGCCGAGGAATCTAAGCAAGAGGCTCAAGAACTGAAGGCTGAGACGTCACCTTTTGTCATTGAAGAGCCTGCAGTCGCTGAAGAAAAGACTAAGGTTACGGCTGAGAAACCTGCACGCGAGGAAGAGTCAGTGAAAAAGGCTACAGTGGCAGAACCTGAGTTAAAACAGCAGCCTGCTCAAGAATCAAAAGTAGCTTTTAGAACCGTTAAGGTCATCAGAAAAGTCGAGATTGCAAAGCCTCAAGAAGAGAAAAAAGTAATCGAGGAGCCCTCTGAATCAAAGAATAAAATTGAGCCAGAGGTAACGACTAAGGCAGAGCGTGTAGCCGAGCAGCCGATAGTTCAGGATAAGAAAATAGATTCACAAGAGCAGCCTTCGCAGCCAGTCGCGGCTAAGATCGTAACACCTCAACATACGGAAGCTGAAAAGAAAGCCGTCCAGAGAGCTGATGAAACAAGCGGTGTTACAAGAATTAAGCAATTGAAGTTACGTAAAGAAGCGATAGATTCGGGCTTGAAAGAAGGTGAACGGATAGTTTTCACAGAAGCTAAAAAGCCGAAAGAAGAGGAAAGACCTGACCGTCGGCGTGGTAAGCCTGGTTTCAAGAGAGAGGAAAGGAAACCTGAATTGCGAGCAACGCCTGGGGAAACGCCGACTCCAAAGATAGTTTATTTTCCTCAGCCAGGTGATAGAAGGCCAGTCGGACGACATGACAAAAAGGCTCATCGCTATCACAAAGATCTGCGCGAGGCCAAAGCGGAGGAGAGAGAATTCGTCCCTGCTCCGCCTAGAACGATCGAGGAGAAGATTTTTGATCAAATTGGCAGACCAGATCCCAATAAGCTAAAACCATTGAAACTTGCAGAAGGTACTACAGTCAGGGATCTTGCGGAAAAAATTGGCCTCTCACCAAAAGATCTAGTTCAGTTTTTGATCAAACAGGGGGTTTTTGCGACGATCAATCAAAATCTCTCTGAAAATGATCTGAAGCGAGTAGGTAAATCACTGGGGTTCGATATATCGGTTGTGCCGTTCGAAGAGGTAATCCAAGAAGAGGATTTACTTCATGTCATTGAAACTCAGGAAGATGCACTAGAAGTTCCGCGTGCACCAGTAGTTACCGTAATGGGGCATGTCGACCACGGTAAGACCTCCTTGCTGGATGCAATAAGACACACGAACGTCGCTGAAGGAGAGGCCGGCGGCATTACTCAACACATTGGTGCTTACTCTGTCTACGTTCCAGATCCAGATGATCCACAACAGATGAGGCGAATCGTCTTTTTGGATACACCTGGCCATGAGGCTTTTACAATGATGCGTGCCAGAGGAGCGCGTGTTACTGACATCGTAATTTTGGTCGTTGCAGCAGATGATGGAGTGATGCCACAGACAATAGAAGCTATCGAGCACGCAAGAGCTGCAGGTGTGCCCCTAATCGTTGCTATCAACAAAATAGACAAGCCGGATGCTAATATCGATAAGGTAAAACAACAACTAGCGATGCAGGGACTCCAACCAGTTGATTGGGGTGGAGACGTCGAGATGATACCCGTCTCAGCGAAGAAAAAACAAAATTTAGATTTATTGCTGGAGACGGTGATCTTGCAGGCAGACATAATGGAGTTGAAGGCTAACCCTGCACTTCGCGCATATGGTGTGGTTCTGGAAGCAAAATTGGATAAGGGTAGAGGTCCTGTCGCTACTGTATTAGTTCAACAAGGAACTCTGAAAGTCGGAGATCCTTTCATAGTTGGAAAAACTTATGGGAAAGTCAGGGCAATGTTCTCCGATAGAGGGGAGGGTTTGAAGGAAGCGCCTCCATCGACTCCAGTTGAGGTTCTGGGTCTAGAAGAGGTTCCTCAAGCAGGAGATATATTCCAAGTAGTATCTGATTTAGAGCAAGCTCAAACCATAGCACGTGAAAGGCAATTGAAGGCGAGAACTGCTGACTTGAGTAGGACACTGAGACGAGGTATCGAAGCTCTCGGGCAGGAAGAAGTCAAAGAGTTACTAGTAGTTTTGAAGGCAGACGTACAAGGCTCCGTTGAAGTTTTACGCTCGACTCTTGAGAAACTCTCGACCGATAAGGTGAAGGTGCGAGTCATTCGTGCTGGTGTTGGCGCTATAACTGAATCCGACGTTTTACTTGCATCCGCTGCCCAAGTAGATAATAAGCAAACTGCAGTTGTGATCATCGGATTCAATGTTCGCCCAGAGTCTAGAGCAGTAGAGACTGCTAAGCAGGAAAACGTCGAGATTCGCCTACATTCGATCATTTATAAGGTCGAAGAAGAGATAAAAGCCGCAATGATAGGCATGTTAGAGGCGGTGGAAAAAGAAGTAATTCTGGGAAAGGCAAAGGTGCAACAAACCTTCAAAGTGCCTCGTGTTGGTACCGTCGCAGGATGCTTAGTTAGCGATGGAGTTATAAAGAGGGCCTCTAAGGCTAGATTGATTCGAGATGGTGTGGTCATATGGGAGGGTGAATTGGCTTCGCTGAAACGTTTCAAAGATGATGTTAACGAGGTTAGATCGGGATTTGAATGTGGTATTGGCCTTTTGAATTTTAATGATATAAAGGTTGGTGACGAGATCGAATCATTTACCATCGAAAAAGTGGCAGCGACTGAGTTATAGCTATGCATCGCCCTGAGAGAATCGCAGAAGCTTTAAGAGAAGAAATAACGGAAATAGTTTCTTATGAGCTTGATGATCCTCGGATCCAGTCTGTATCGGTAACTAAAGTAATAGTCTCAGAAAATTTGCGTGATGCGAGTGTTTACGTTTTGGTCGAAGGCACTGAGCAAGAAATTCTCCAAACGATGCAAGCATTAAAAGGTGCCGAAAAATTTGTTCGCCGTCAAGTTGCATTCAACATGGATATGCGATTCGTACCACATATCCATTTCATAAGAGATACGGTCGAAGAGCGTGCTATGCGAGTCGAAAGACTCATTGATCAAATTAAGTCAAAAGAAAGCTGAGCTTTTGCTGAATATAAAATGTTAAGTCAAGTAGTTGAGCTGATTGAAAAAAAACAGAATTTTGCCATCACCACACATGTTAGACCTGATGGGGACGGAATAGGCTCATCTCTAGCTCTATATTGGCTTTTGCAATCACTTGGAAAAAATGCTGAAGTGATAGTTCGTGATCCGATACCACCATCTTACCTTCTGTTGCCCGGTGCGGATAAAATAAGACAGGTAAATGAAATTGACAGGCACTATGACGCTGTCTTTGTTATCGAGTGTTCGGACGTTGAAAGACCTGGCATAAAAAATCTCGATAAGCAATTCACAGTCAACATAGATCACCATGTAACCAGTGAGCGCTTTGGCAGGATAAACTGGATTGATTCAACTGCCTCCGCCGTTGGTGAGATGATTTACAATCTATGCAAGGCCATAGGTGGAAGGATTACTCGTGAGATCGCGGAGTGCCTCTATACTGCTTTAGTGACCGATACAGGCAGTTTTCACTTTTCGAACACCACAGATCGCACACTCAAAGTCGCATCCGAGCTTGTAAAGTTAGGCGTGAACCCGTCAAAAATTTCCGAGGTAGTTTATAACTCATATTCATGGAGCAGGATCGAGCTTCTTCGCAGAGTGTTGAATACTGTAAAACGAGATCCATCCGGTAGGGTTGCTTGGATGAGGCAATCATTAGAAATGATGAAAGAAGCGGGCTCTAGCGATGGTGATCATGCAGGTTTTGTAAATATTCCTCTATCAGCCAAAGAAGTAAAAGCCGTTGTTTACATGAGAGAGACTCAACCTCAGACTTATCGTGTTTCATTTCGTTCGAAAGGTAACATTGATGTGTCGAAAGTAGCAGAGAGGTTTGGTGGTGGTGGTCATAAAAACGCCGCTGGTTGCCGTGTCCAAGGAGATTGGGATTACTGGGAAAACAAGATAGTGGAAGAGATCATAAAGGAAGTGGATTCCTCTGAAGCCGAAGATTAAAATCATGACGGAGTTTTCAGAAGTCGACTTTAGGATGATGCGCCGGGCCTTTGAGCTAGCTAGACTAGGGGTAGGACAAGTGAGCCCAAATCCACTAGTCGGCTGCGTAATCACGGATAGTAACGGTCAGATCATAGGTGAAGGAAGCTATCTATACGATAAAGTGGTTCATGCTGAAATAGTAGCGTTAGAGCAGGCGGGAGAAAGAGCTAAAGGTGGCACGGCTTATATTTCCCTGGAGCCTCATGCTCATACAGGCAGAACGCCGCCATGTACGGATGCCTTGATCAAAGCAGGAATAAAACGCGTAGTTTGCCCGATAGAAGATCCAAATCCTCTGGTCTCAGGAAGGGGATTTGAAGTACTCAAATCACATGGAATAGAAGTTTGTGTCGGTTTATTAGCTGAGGAAGCTTACAGAATAAACGAAAAATTTTTCACCTGGCACAGAAAAAAACGTCCTTTCATTCATCTGAAACTTGCGGCATCTTTAGATGGCCGAATCTCACTTAAAAGAAGTATTTCGACGGCTCTTACTAATAGCGACGCTCTCAGGCGCGTTCACAACTTGAGACATGAATATGATGCCATTCTGGTCGGCTCAAACACCATCTTAGTTGATGATCCATTGTTAACTGACCGAAGCGGAAAACCGAGACACAAAAAGTTGGTTCGAATCGTTCTCGACAATCGTCTTCAGACTCCAATAAATTCAAAAATCGTTCGAACTGCAAGGGAGTTTCCCACGCTTTTAATCTCTAACTCTAATGATGAGGACAGGATTAAAGCTTTAGAAGCTGAGGGAGTAAAAATCATTAACCGAAACGCTAGAGAGATCTGTGCTGTACTAAAGGCCCTTTATGATTTAGAGATTCAAAGTATTTTGGTGGAGGGTGGAGCTAAAGTTGCTGGTGCTTTTATTGATTCTAGATTGGTTGATAAGATCACTTTCATTTTCTCCCCTCTGATCATAGGTGGAGTTGAGGCGCCAGTTGCTATCGAAGGAAAAGGCGCTAGCAGCATTAAACAAGCATTTAAGTTGAAGGATTTGCAAACGATTCAATATGAAAGAGATTTAGAGGTTACAGCATACCCGGCAGAGAACGATGATCTCAGCGCCGACAAAACCTAATAGGACTTCCGAATCCATCATTTTTATTTGACATGCCATCAGCAAAAAAATCACTCGGACAGAATTTTCTGGTAAATCCCGGGTATATAGACAAAATAATCACCGCTTTAGATCCTAAAGAAACAGACAGGATTATCGAGATTGGACCGGGCAAAGGTGCAATAACTAAAAAACTTCTTCGATCAGGAGCTTTAGTTTTTGCCGTAGAAATAGATCCGAGATTATCGGACTTTTTAAGGCAACAAATTGGAAATAATGATAGATTCAAGCTTATCGTCGATGATGCTTTGAAGATAGATTTCAAGGAGTTTTTAGACGAAAACCAGAAAAGAGCTAAACTAGTTGCTAATCTGCCGTACTACATCTCAACTGCCATTCTACAGAGATTAATCCTGCAACGAAATTATTTTGACTTTATGGTGTTGATGTTTCAGAGGGAAGTAGCTAATCGTTTAGTAGCAGAAGCTGGGAGCTCTGAAAGAGGTTATTTAACAGTTTTAGCAGAGACATTTCTTCAAATCGAACGGCTTTTTGATGTTCCACCTTCTGCTTTTCGTCCTGTACCGAAGGTTTGGAGTTCAGTTTTGAAGATAAAACCACTTTTGGAAGTCAACATCGATATAGAAACTTACTCAAAAATTCTCGAAATTTCTTTTGCGCATAAAAGGAAGATGTTATTCAACAATCTTCGCAGATCAGACTTCATGGGATTATCTGAAGATGATTGGGTGGAGGTCCTACGGCAAAGTGGTATTTTACCATCATGTCGTGCTGAAGATTTGACTCGTCAACAATGGATAAAACTTTACGAGGCTCTGAGAAGTTGGTAGCTCCAACATTGATTTAATTAAAGGATTTATAACAGATAAAAGCTCCCAAGAATGTTATGATCAAAGCGCTAAGAACTGGTATTGTTTTAAACAAACGGTTTTCTGAGACACTTCCGAACGCTCTGCCAAGGTAAAGAAACGAAACCCCTACCAACGTGAGCGTAAAGGCCAAACCGATACTGAAAAATAAAATCAGAAGCAAACCGTAAGCTGTTCTGTTTAGAGAAATAGCTGATAACATCAATACTAATGCCGATGGGCAGGGCATTAATCCTCCTGAAATTCCTAAGCTTATTAAGCTTTTTAATGATATTTCGTCGGGTGGCAAGTGTGAGTGTCCGTGATGTGTATGTTCATGATCTTCGTGATGGTGGTCGTGAAGGTGATGTTGGTGGATCGCAGTTGATATATGCACATGTTCGTGTGGATGAGCATGTCCATGATGATGTGAATGATAGTGAAAATGTTGTGGTTTTATAAGCTGTAATAAACGATTTTTCAATAGGGAAAAACCGATGAAGCAGACTAATAGTCCGGATGCAAACTGTAAAAATGGTAGGAGTTTTTCAGGCAATATGAAATTCGAAGCAAAAAGAGTGACCAATCCAAGAAGAAAAACGCTGGACGTATGGGTCAATGTCACGGTTAATCCGAGTATCAAGGCGTGTTTTATGGTGCCCCTAGAGCCGACTAAATAAGCTCCAACTATCGTCTTTCCGTGTCCCGGTGATAAAGCATGTGTTGCT
>Ga0209478_1001760_pt1 | contig 14413 bp, 10 predicted proteins | sample DewCreD2012metaG_5_FD_184109 | JGI IMG/M metagenome (GOLD analysis project Ga0209478, IMG submission 184109) | Hot spring sediment bacterial and archeal communities from British Columbia, Canada, to study Microbial Dark Matter (Phase II) - Dewar... ... | reverse complement strand
GTCACCTTTGACGACGTTGCCGGGGTGGACGAGGCCAAGGAGGAGCTGCAGGAGATCATCGAGTTCCTCAAGTACCCGAAGAAGTTCCAGGCGCTGGGGGCGAAGATCCCGCGGGGGGTGCTGCTCGTCGGCCCGCCGGGATCTGGGAAGACGTTGCTGGCCAAGGCCATTGCGGGGGAGGCGGGGGTCCCCTTCTTCAGCATCAGCGGCTCGGAGTTCGTGGAGATGTTCGTGGGCGTGGGGGCGAGCCGGGTGCGGGACCTCTTCGACCAGGCCAAGAAGAACGCCCCCTGCCTTGTGTTCATCGACGAGATCGACGCCGTGGGGCGCCAGAGGGGAGCGGGGCTTGGCGGAGGCCACGACGAGCGGGAGCAGACCTTGAACCAGCTCCTCGTGGAGATGGACGGGTTCGACCCCAACGCCGGGATCATCGTCATCGCCGCCACCAACCGGCCGGACATCCTCGACCCTGCCCTGCTGCGGCCTGGACGGTTCGACCGCCGCATCGTCGTGGACAACCCTGACACCAAGGGGCGCCGGGCCATCCTCGCGGTCCACGTCAGGGGCAAGCCCCTCGCCGAGGACGTGGACCTCGACCTTCTGGCCAAGCGCACCCCGGGGTTCTCCGGGGCGGACATCGCCAACATGGTCAACGAGGCCGCCCTGCTGGCGGCGCGGCGCAACAAGAAGAAGATCACCATGAGCGAGTTCGAGGAGGCCATCGAGCGGGTGATCGCCGGGCCCCAGCGCAAGAGCCGCATCCTCAGCCCGCGCGAGCGCCAGCTCGCCGCTTACCACGAGGCCGGGCACGCCGTCCTGGGCAAGCTCCTCCCCCATGCCGACCCTCCGCACAAGGTGACCATCCTCCCCCGGGGGATGGCCCTGGGGTACGTCATCTCCGCCCCTCCTGAGGACAAGTACACCTACACCAAGAGCGAGCTCCTGGACAAGATCACCCAGGCCCTGGGAGGGCGGGTGGCCGAGGAGATCATCTTCGGGGAGGTGACCACCGGGGCCCAGAACGACTTCGAGCAGGTCACCGAGCTCGCCCGCAAGATGGTCACCGAGTACGGGATGAGCGAGAAGCTCGGCCCCCTCAGCCTGGGCAAGCGCCACGGCCCCGTCTTCCTCGGGAGGGACCTGGTGGAGACCAGGAACTACAGCGAGGAGGTGGCCTTCCAGATCGACCAGGAGGTCCGCCGCATCGTGGACGAGTGCTACGAGAAGGCCAAGCGCATCCTCACCGAGAACCGCGACAAGCTCGAGCGCGTCGCCACCGCCCTCCTGGAGAAGGAGAGCCTGGAGAGTGGTGAATTGACCTTCCTCCTGGAGGCGCCCGCAGAGGGTGTTCCAGGGGACGCTGGACGCTTGGCAGCCTAAGTCACCCCGCCAAAATCCCGAAACGGAGCCTCCACTCCCTGGTCCTCCTCGCCGCGTCGCAGGTGGGAGGACGAGGGAAGAGGGGGACCTGGGTGTGGTCCCCGGAAGGCGGAGTCCGCCAGGGAAACCGAACTGCAACTCAAGAGAGGCGTTACGGCTGTAGGGCTCAACGGCGGGTAACTATCCCCTCCGGGTGCCCCCTGCGTCAGGGGGCTCCGGAGAGCGAGCGAACCGCTTTCCGGGAAGCTGACACACGATCCCTCGCACCTCCAGGCCCAGGAGCACCCCAGCTACGAGGTGGGATCCCAAACCACACTCCTCGACGATCTCGTCGATGTGCTTGGGCTCATAAGTCAGACAGGAAAGCACCCTCGCCTCTTTCGGGTCGACCTGAACGGGCTCTCCCCTCCCCGGCCTGGAGAGGGGAAGGTGCAGCTCCTCCAGGATGTCCTCCACGCATTCCACAGGCTTCGCCCCCTGCTTGAGGAGTTGGTGCGGGGCGCGCCTCTTCTCCCCAAGGATGCTCCCTGGGACTGCCAGGACTTCTCTCCCTTGTTCCAGCGCGCAATCCGCCGTGATGAGGGCACCGCTCCGCTCCCCGCCCTCGACGACCACGACCCCCAGGCTCAGCCCGCTGATGATCCGGTTCCGCATGGGGAAGTGGTAGGCCAGGGGAGGTGTACCGCAGGGGAGCTCGGAGATCACCGCCCCTCCCCTGGCGACCTCTGCAATGAGCTCCCGGTGCTCCGGCGGGTAGGCCACGTCCACGCCGCACCCCAGGACACCGATGGTCCGCCCGCCTCCCCTGAGAGCCCCCCTGTGCGCCGCTCCGTCTATCCCCCGGGCGAGGCCGCTCACCACGGTGACGCCGCACCGTGCAAGCTCACAGGCGAGGGCTTCTGCGACCATCTTTCCGTAGGTGCTGGCTTTGCGGGCACCGACAATCGCGACGGCCACGTCATCTTCCGGGGCCAGCCTCCCGCGCACATAGAGGACCGGCGGAGGATCCGGGATCTTGCGCAACAGGTCCGGGTACTCGGGATCGGCCCAGGTCGTCACCCGGATCCCGAGATTTTCCATCTCCGGAACGGCAGGGAACCCTTGGCTCCTGCGCGCGACGACCCTCTGCGCTACTACCGGAGAGAGGCCGCCACGGATGAGAGAGTCAGGGGAGGCCTCCCAGACGGCTCGCACCGAACCCAGATGCTCAACAAGCTGCCAGAGCTTCCGTGGGGTCAACCCGGAAACCTGGCTCAGGCCGAACCAGATCTTCCGCTCCTCCCCCGCACTTCCAAAGACCACGTCGCTTCCCCCTCCTCCCCACCGTCCTGCCTTCCAACTCCCTGGAATGGGGGGCTAGTACCCTCGCGCGGAGGGGCGATCAAGCCCGCGGTACTGGATGGCCTCGGCGATGTGATGGGTCTGGAGCTCCTCCACTCCCTCGAGGTCGGCAATGGTCCGGGCGAGCTTGAGGATCCGGTCAAATGCCCTCGCACTGAGGTGCAGACGGTCGATCACCCCCTGGAGAAAGCGCCTGGTTTCCTCCTGAAGGGGGCAGGTCCGGCGCACCAGACGTGGGGGCATGCTGGCGTTTGTGAGAACCCCGTACTCATGCAGCCGGGCCTGCTGCCGCGCCCGGGCGTGGATCACCCGCTCCCGGATGGTCCGGGAATCGTCGCCGGTTGGGCTCCCTGCCAGCGCCACGGCTTCTGGCCTGGGAACCTCGATGTGGAGATCAAACCTATCCAGAAGCGGCCCCGAGATCCGCCGACGGTACCGATGGATCTGCATGGGGGTGCAGATACACTCCTTGACAGCATCTCCATAGAAGCCACAGGGACAAGGGTTCATCGCCGCCACGAGCATGAACCGCGCAGGAAAGGTGAGGGTCGTCTGCACCCGCGCAATGGTCACCACCCCGTCCTCAAGGGGTTGGCGCAGGACCTCGAGGACATCCCGGTGGAACTCCGCCAGCTCGTCCAGGAAGAGGACTCCGTGATGGGCCAGGCTGATCTCTCCCGGGCGAGGCACCTGCCCTCCTCCCGCCATGGCCACCGCGCTCGTGGTGTGGTGGGGGGAGCGGAAGGGACGGGTGAACAGGAGGGAGGAACCGGGAGGGAGCAATCCGGCGACGCTGTAGATCTTGGTCACCTCGATGGCCTCCTCCAGGGTCAGGGGAGGAAGGATCGTGGGCAGGCGCCGCGCCAGCATCGTCTTCCCAGAACCTGGAGGGCCGATGAGGAGGATGTTGTGGCCACCGGCCGCAGCGACCTCCATCGCCCTCCGCGCGTACTCCTGCCCTCTGACCTCGCTGAAGTCCACGTCATACATGGGTTCCCCATTGTCCCCCATGTCGGCGTCGCAGACGACGGGCGTGATGGAGGCGGATCCCTCCAGGAACTGAGCGGCCTGGAGGAGAGACCTCACCGGGTATACCGCAAGCCCTTCGGCCAGGGTCGCCTCCCTGACGTTCGCCTCCGGGACGAGCAGTCCACGCACACCCTCGCTCTTGGCCGTGAGGGCGATGGCCAGGACCCCAGCAGCAGGCCGTACCGTTCCGTCCAGGGAGAGCTCCCCGACAGCCATCAAGCCGTTGAGACGGTCGCTGCCAATTTGTTTTGTGGCCGCGAGGATGCCCAGGGCGATGGGCAGGTCGAAGCTGGGCCCCTCCTTCCGTATGTCCGCCGGGGCAAGGTTCACGGTGATGCGCCGCGCAGGCACCTCGTAGTTGCTGTTCTTGATCGCTGCCCGAACCCGCTCCTTGGCCTCGTTCACCGCCGCATCCGGGAGCCCCACGATGGCGAACCCGGGAAGGCCCATGCTCACGTCCACCTCAACTTCTACGGGGTATGCGTCCATGCCCAGGACCGCGGCGCTCCTTACTGTCGCTAGCATGCCTCCCCTCCTACGTTTGCGGGAAGAATCGCTTGATAGAATTATTTTACACGTGAAAACGAGAACCTTCAAGATTACCTCATGAGGAGACCCTCCCGCATGGCGTAGCTACCTGGCGCTCCTCCACCTCGGGGGAGCGGGTCAATATACACCGCCTCGGCCAACCCAGCGCTCCAGGGTCAGCCTATGGGCTGAGAGCCTCGGGGCCAAAGGCTGACTCCTGGAGGTGCGTTGGAGCGATGAACCAAAACCGATGCCCTCGGTGGTGGGAAAGGAAACCGGCGGTGACCGTCGGGAGGAAGCTGCAGATGTTGCAGGACGCTAGACAGGTACGTCAGAGAGAGGATACACGAAGAGGGTTTCACCGTACGAGATAGAAGAGCAGGGGAGGACTCCCCCAGGGGAGCCTCTCCCGATCATTCCAAGAGGTGGGGTATGCGGGGGAACTTACGGAAAGCTGGACTCTTCATTGGGTTGACGTTCCTCGCGAACTATCTCCTGCTCGCCCTTTACTTGGCGTTCGGCGGAAGATGGGTCATGCCAGGTTCAACGATCGTAGCGACGGCTTACATGTTCATCCCAATGGTCATCGCGATTGTCGTACAGAGGCTCTTTTACAAGCAACCGCTAAGAGAACCCTTTAGGATCTCCTTCCGGGTAAACCGCTGGTTTTTAGTGGCATGGCTCCTTCCTCCCGTTGTGGCTTTTGCCACCTTGGGAGTCAGTTTGCTCCTCCCGGGAGTTGCATACTCTCCTGAGATGGTAGGGCTATTTGAGCGTCTCCGGCCGATCCTCTCGCCCGAGCAACTCGACCAGTTGAAACGACAAGTTGCTGCGTTTCCGATCCATCCCCTTTGGGTGAGCCTTCTTGGGGGGCTCTTGGCGGGAGCCACGATCAACGCAGTGGCAGGTTTCGGGGAAGAATTAGGCTGGAGAGGGCTTCTTCTAAGGGAACTCAGCTCCATGGGTTTCTGGAGGTCCTCGGCGGTGATCGGCCTTGTTTGGGGGATATGGCACGCTCCAATCATCCTGCAGGGGCACAACTATCCGCAGCACCCGCTGGCTGGAGTGTTCATGATGGTCGTCTTCACCTTGATGCTCGCACCTGTCTTTACCTACATTACTGTGAGAGCAGATTCGGTCATCGCGGCAGCGGTCATGCATGGTACGCTCAATGGGACAGCAGGGATCCCGCTCCTTGTAATCAAAGGTGGCAGCGATCTCACCGTAGGAGTGACAGGGCTGGCTGGTTTCATCGTCTTGGCCCTCGTGGACCTCGGAATCTTTGTGTACGATCGATTCGTGTCAGGACGTCCCCTCGATACCCTGCTCACCTGTTAATCTCCATCCAGAGCCGATCGGATCAGAACGACGATACCGTAGTCCTCTAAACCTCCGCGCCTAGAGCTCCCGCAGCTTCCGCGCACGAGCGGATAAACCTTCTGGAGACGGCCCTCCCCTGCCGGAGGTGCTTCCTGAGAACTACCGACGGTCAGGCCACCTCACACTTGACATCAGTCCTGAGTTATGCTAATATGATCAAGAAATCTTAGTCGCACAATGAATCTATGGCACCAAAGAGATCTATGAGATACCCGCGAACCGGTATCTACCGGATCAGCGAGCCGGCGCAGATGAAAGCGCTCTCACATCCTGTCAGGGTGCGGATTCTGCGTGTTTTGATGACAAAGGCGGCTACCGTTGAACAGTTGGCCGATGAACTGGGAGAGGCTTCCGGCCGGATTCACTATCATGTTAAGATGCTCGAGCGTCATGGATTGATTAAGCTTGTGAACACCAAGCAAAAACTCGGTGTTGTTGAGAAGTATTACCGTGCTGTGGCCAGTGTGTTTGAGGTGGCGGGAGTCCAGGCTGACCATTCCACTGCGCTTGCTACTTTCTTGGGTCTATGGAGAGAGGCCGAGCGGAAGATTGCACAATTTCTGACGGTCACGGACCTGCGTCCACAGCTGCGACCCACCGACATGTTCCTATTCAGACAACTCTACCTTGATCCCCAGAATGCTTCGCGCCTCGTCGCCGAGCTCCAGCGGGTCATCGCCGCGTACTCAGAGCAGCGCTCCGACGCAAAGCCGAACTATCATCTTGTTGTCGCTTTCCATCCCTTACTCCCCATCTCCAGGGGTCACGCGATCCGCCTTAGGGGAAAGGGGCGGAGGGGAGAAAAACCCTAGGAAAGCAGGGCTACAGAAGAATCTCATCGGCACGCTTAACCGGGATGACCGCCTGCACTTCAACAAGCTCTCAGATGAGGCGTGTACGGAGTTGCTTTGCGCTGGAACTGACGGCCAACCAATTCAATGACGCGAACCGTACTGCGGCGAGGGATCCATGAAGGCACCTGTGCAATTGGAGGAGGTTTCCAAGGAATTCGGTCGCGGGACTTCTCGGGTGGTGGCGGTGGATAGCGTCTCCTTCAATGTCGAGTCCGGTGAAATCCTCGCCCTCTTGGGCCCAAATGGTGCTGGCAAGACCACAACAGTGAAGATGATCTGCGGTCTCATCGTGCCGAGCAGGGGGAGGATTTTCATTCGCGGCCTCGACATCGCGAGGAGGTACCGCGAAGCCCTGAGTCATGTGGGAGCAGTCTTGGAGGGCAGTCGGAATATCTACTGGCGGTTGACGGTCGCAGAGAACCTTGAGTATTTTGCGCATATTCGGGGGAAGTCCGGACCAGGCTTGAGGAGGAGAATCGCACACCTTCTGGAGGTAGTCCAACTCAGCAATAGGCGGAATGCCATAGCCCAGACCCTCTCGCGGGGCATGCAACAGCGGCTGGCCATCGCCTGCGCCCTTGTAGGCGATCCGGAAATTCTGCTCCTCGACGAGCCCACACTAGGATTGGACTTTGAGAGCAGCGAGATGATCAAGAAAGAGATTCGGCGTCTGGCTCGCGAGGAGGGCAAAGCGATCCTGCTGACGACCCATCAAATGGAGCTTGCCCAAACTCTGGCAGACCGTGTAGGCGTGATCACCCGTGGCCGTTTAGCCATTCTGGACCGTTTGGAAAGATTACGACAGCTATTTACTTTCGGGCAGTACGAGGTCAGCATCCAAGGGATTCTATCGGAGCAGGCTCGAATCCGCCTGCAAGAATGGAAGGTTCATGTCCACGAGAATGAAGGGCAGACCAACCTGACCTTTAGCGTCAATGATCCGAGCCATCTGTACCAAGTGATTGAAATCCTTCACCCACATCCGATCATTGGCATCAGGCGCCAGGAACCAGATCTGGCTGAGATTTATCTTAAGATCCTACACGGGGAGATTGTCCATGGGACCGCTGACAGCACTCAAAGCTGAAATTAAGCTGGCTTTGATCAAGATGCGGCGCTACCCTCTCCAGACCCTGTCCAGCTTGATCGTCCTTTACATCCTTTTCACCGGTCTGTTCTACGGATCCCGTGCCATCTCCACAGAGAATCTTTCGACTCCTCCGGAGGGGCTTGCTGGAAAGGCCATCGTGGGGTTCTTCCTGTGGTATCTGGCCCTGTTCGCCATTGACAGCATGAGCCAAGCCGTTGGGGAGGAAGCACAGACCGGGACGTTAGAGCAGTTCTACCTAGCGCGCTGGGATTTCGCGGTGATGCTTTTCTTTCGATTCCTGGCGAGCCTGGCATCGAGCGTGATCATGGCTATTCCCCTCTTTCTCCTTCTGAAACTTTCTACGGGCGCGACCATGCGGTTGGATCCAATCCGGGCTTTGCTCATCGTCGGGATTACAACCATCGGACTTTGCGGATTCGGCTACGTACTTGCGGGCCTCACACTGCTCTTCAAACGTCTGGGGAATGCGATCAACATTGTTCAGTTTGGGCTTCTCTTCCTTGCCTTGACTCCCATCGAGCGTCTTTCGCCTCCATTACAGTTTGTCGCCTTAACATTGCCGCTCGTCCAGGGGGTCAAGCTTCTGCGCGTTACGCTCGAACAGAGAAGTTCTCTCTCTATCCCTTTATCACAGATGCTTTTGCTCATCGCCAATGCCCTCGCTTATTTGGTGATCGGCCTTTTATGGTTTCGGTGGGCCGAGAAGGTAGCGAGGGAGCGTGGTCTCATGAGCCACTACTGAGTTTTCGGTAAAAATTCCTTTTTGACGACCCGTTCGAGGTGTGGGCCAAGTCGCATGGTGACTCAACGTCCTTCTTGCCCAATGGTCTCATGCAGCCGACCGGCTGAAGACAGCCAATCGGGTGAGGTTGTTTCCACAGGGATCGTCAGCCCACCTTCACTCTCCCGCAGGAGTTTGGATGTGCATGGCGAATGACATGCATAGGAGTTTCTTCCCTGACGGCTCGGATGAATGTGCCGGTATATACACCAGTCCGATTCGCCATGGGAACGGAAACTCCTGCCATTTCGCAGGTCTCTGGCTCTGTGTCTGACCGAGAACATTGTGATCTTGCAGCTCCTCAGACTCGGCCCACTACAAGCCGTGGGTGAGGTGAAACGCCGCCTGCAGTGCGAAGTGATGAAAGGAAGAACTCCATCACCTACGCCTCCCATTGGCATGTCTCCCAGGGGTGAGCTTATGGTCCCTGCGTAAGTCCTGTAAACATAAGGCAAAGACAAAGTATGGAAACCGTTCGAGCCGCACGCGCAGTACTATGGACGCCGATCCGCCGCCGCGGATTTTTCCTGCTTTGGACCGGCCAATCTGTCTCCTTCTTCGGGGACGAGCTCTATGCCCTGGCCCTCTACTGGATGGCCCTCGAGATGGGCTCGAAGGCCTTTTTGGGGTTAGTATCTGCTTTGAACTTCCTCCCCAGGCTGATCTTCAGCGTTTGGGCGGGCGTCATTGTGGACCGGACGGACCCTAAGAGGATCATGATCAGCGCCGATCTGCTCAACTTTGCCATCGTCCTTCTCCCCGTGGTTCTCATCGGGGCAGCTCAGCTATGGGCCTTGGTTGCTGCGGCCTTCTTCGTCCCCTTGCTATTTACGTTCTTCCAGCCAGCCAGAGGTACCATTCTCCCGTATCTGGTGGCGAAGGAGGAACTGGTCCCTGCCAACTCGCTCCTGGAGAGTTCGAGGCAGTTGGCCTGGGTGGTGGGTCCTACAATCGCAGGTATCCTCGCAGCAACTATCAGCACGAGACATTTGTTTACCCTCGATGCTCTGACATTCCTATTTTCTGCACTTACAATCTATCTGATCCCATGGCCCGCCGCTGATTTCCGGCCGCAACCGCCCAAACCACAGACGCACCTTGTCGATGTCTTGGAGGGTTTCCGATATGCCCTCCGGACCCCTCCAATTCGATGGTTGCTCACCCTTCGGGCCATAGACAATCTGGTGGGAATGGGACCCATTGTCGTAGGGCTTCCGATTTTGGTCAAGGAATATTTCGCGGGTGGAGCTGCACAGTACGGCTATCTCATGAGCAGCTATGGAGCAGGCATGCTTCTCGGCAGCCTCGCGATCGGAATGTGGGGTTCTAGGATCCCCAAAGGGAAGGCGATCCTGGCCGGTTACGCCTTGTTCGGTGTTGCCCAAGCGGCCATTGGTCTGGCCCCTACATTGATGATCGTCTTGATTCTGGCCTTCATCGGGGGCCTGTTTGTTCCCATGATCATCATCCCGATCCCCACAGCTTTCCAAGAGATCGTACCGAAAGAGTTGCTCGGCCGCGCTTTCGGTGTATTGTACGCGGCCACCTATGGGTTCATGTCTTTGTCGGTTGCAGCCACGGAATTCTGGCCAGTTTCATCGGCGTGCCCGTGCTGCTCGTTTTCTCCGGAATCGTCTTCCTGTCGTGTGCCCTAATCGGAGCAGCCTCTCCCACAATGCGTTCGCTGAGGTGACATCCATGGCGGCCTCATCATCGAACGCACCGGTAGAAATCCGGCAAGCCACGCCAGAGGATGCGCTCGGGATCGCGCGCGTTCGGGTGATCACCTGGAGGACCCAGTATGCGGGGGTCGTCCCTGCGGAGTACCTGGCCCAGCTCACACTGGAGGGAGATGCTGCGCGCTGGCGGCAAGGGTTAACGCACCCGGCGCCCGGACGCTTCGTCCTGGTCGCGGAAATCCAGGGGGAGATCGTGGGTTTTGCGGCTGCAGGTCCGGAACGCGAGGGCGATGAGGAGTATCAGGGAGAGATCTATGCGCTCTATGTGCTTCCTGAGTATCAGCGGCAGGGCATCGGCAAGAGGCTGGTTGGCATGTGCGCGCAGAAGCTTGCTGAAAACGCAATTGATACGCTGCTGATCTGGGTTCTTGAGGCGAACCCGGCCAAGCAGTTCTATGAACGGCTGGGGGGTCGGCCCGTTCGAGCATGCGAGATTGAGATCGGAGGCCTCTCGCTCCCGGCAGTAGGCTACGGATTTCGGGATGCGGGTGCCCTGATCCGGCGATGCCTGGAAGGGAGGTCTGATGGTGTGTGACTTGACGGATGCACTCTTTCAGGGTGGACGCTGGTGGGCCCAATTCCTGGCACCAGACCATGGACCCGCGTTGCAGACCCTCTTCGAGCGATGTGCGGACTATTTCGAACTCGAATTTGGACTGCCACCAGGTCCCACAAGTGATCGTTGTTCAAAACCTAACGAAGCGTTACGGCTCTGTCGCCGCCCTGGAGGGTGTCCAGCTTCGAGGTAGGCGCTGGAGAAGTTTTCGGGATCCTCGGCCCCAACGGGGCTGGGAAGAGTACGACCCTTGAGATCCTCGCAGGACTACGGAGGGCTGATGAGGGCACCGTAGAAGTTCTCGGGCATCGTCTTCCTCAGGAGCGAGAGGCCATCAGGGGCCGCGTTGGCATCCAACTGCATGTCTCGGCACTGTATCCTCGGCTGAAGGTTCGAGAGGTTCTGTTCATGCTCTTGTTCGGCTTCCTTTTCGACACCCGGATAGACTCTCTCCGTGGCCATGCGCGGTACATCGACTTCCTTATGCCTGGCATTGTCGCCATGGGCCTGATGCAGATAGGTGTCTTTAGCGCGATTGACGTGGTCTTTCTTCGCGAGGGCGGAGCTCTCCGTCAGCTCCTGTTGACCGCGGCGCCACCGTGGACGATCCTTGCGGCGGGAGTAGGAGTCAGACTGCTCACAGGTTTCGTGTAGCTCGGGCTGATCGCCGCCACGGCTGTGGTTGCCTTCTCGTATCGGCCGCCAGCAGGGAGCGTGGTCGCGGTACCCATTGTGATCGCAGGTGGAGCCAACGTTCGCCGCGGTAGGGTTCCTTGTTCGCAGTCTCGTGGACAGCGTGGAAGCTTGCAGAGGTGTCGTGCAAGTCCTGAACTTGGTCATGATGTTCCTCGGGGAGTCTTCTGGCCGGTAAGACAGCTTCCAGGTGGGTTGGCCTGGGTGGCGCATCTCCTTCCGATTACGTACGCTGCGGACCTCCTCCGAGGCGCGCTTGCGGGCCTGCCGTTGGAGTACCCTGTTGTGGTAAGTGTCGGTGTGCTCCTGGTGTGGGGGTATTGGCTCGGGCCTCCTGGGGAGTCTGCGCTTCCGCTTCGGGTCGAACTAACAGGGTGCAAAAAATGAGGCGCGAGATATCTTGCAGATCTTTGCGCGATGCGGACAATGTCGCTTTCGCCGTGCCCGATCCGTCGGGACGGAAGACACCCTCATTCTCAAGGGCCATTGTGATGTAGCCGCCCGAGACGAGTGCAACCGGCAGGACAGCCACAAGCTGAATCGCCCTGGCCATCCTAACGGTACTGCCATCTCCTGCCAGCGAAGTCTTCGTCCGCATCGCTGCATTACTCTGTCTTGCGATGTGCGTTCGGTGAGAGCCTGGCCCACGATTGTCAGGTTTTTCGCGCGCGTCGCGGGGTCAGTAATCCGTCAAGCAGATGCAGCATTCCTCATCGCGCCGTCACCGACCTGCCACCGGGACTGGTTGACGGACAGCAGCGAAGATTTCCATGAGGGGCTTCCCGTCCATGGCCGGCAGCGGCAAGCCAAGCGCTACCAGAATCGTGGGGGCTGTATCGTAAATGACAACCGGCAGCTGAATCTGATAGTTCTTCTTCACGCCGGGTCCGACAGCCATCCACGGAATCGTCATGTCCTCCGGGTTGCGCGTCCCGTGATCCCGCCCTTTGCCGCCATGGTCCGCGGTGATGATGATCAGCGTCTGTTCTCCGATGCCAGCCTCGCGTAGTGCCCGGATCAGGATGAGCAGAGCTGCGGGGACCCGTTGCAGAGTCTGCAGGTAAGGCCCGGACATCCAGCCAGAGTCGTGGCCGACGGAGTCAGGGTCGGCAAAGTGCACGAAGATGAGCTGGGGCTTTGCCGACACAATGTAGGCCGCTGCGGCCCTGGCCACATCCTCCATGGTCTTCCCAGTTCGCGGCCATCCCGGTCTGTCCAGGTAAAATGGGACCGACTCGAACTTGTCTATGATGGCGGGGTCGGCGTACAATCCGAACTTTTCTTTGCCGGTAAACATGGCGGTCCGCAGGCCCGCCTGCTTGGCCACGGTGAAGATGGTAGGCACTTTGACGTAGCCCATCGATGGCTGCCACTCATTGAAGAGCACGCCGTGTTTCTCCGGAGCGAGCCCGGTCAGCATCGACGTGTGCGCCGGGATGGTCTTCGGGGGAAAGATCGTCTGCGCGTTCCACGTGTAGGCGGCTTCTGACAGCAAGAAGCTCAGACTAGCCTGCCGCAGTCCATCCGGCCGGGCGCCGTCGATGCTCACCAGGAGGACGTGCTGGACACGCCCTGCCGGGGCGGCCATGCCGGGGAGGACGATCAGGAGTGCCAGAATGACAGCAAGGGAGATGCGTTTCTGCACGGTCCTTCACCTCCGTCCTTCATCTCTCATCGCATGGGAAAGTAATCTGATCGACGATGCTCACGCGGCCGTCGAGCTCTTTCACCTCCCAGGTGACAATGAGGTCAAGCGTAGATACAACCGATTTGCCTACATTTTCGTCTATCATCCCCTTAAAATGGACTACTATGGCAAAAGTTTGTGCTATCAACTGTACAAAGCCAGCCCCAGCGCAGCGCGTAATAGGTCAGGATCTTCTGTGGGGTGAGGGTGGGGTCCATGCACAGGAGATACTTCGGGCAGTGATCCGCAGGTGAACGACGCGACTGGTGGTTCAGGAGCCACGCTCTTCCGTGACCCTCAACTTCGTCTCCCCGACCACCTTCCGAACCGGGCGGTTTGAGCAGCCATACCCCCTGCTCCCCCTGGTGTTCGGGTCGCTCACTGCCGCTTGGAACACATACTCCCACCACCCCTCTTCACAACCTCGAGGACGCCATCGAGAAGAGCGTCGTCCTCAGTAACTGGAGGGGGAAACCCGCAGGGTGGAACTCGGGTCCCGCCGCGCCACCGGCTTCATGGGGAGGTTCATCTATTCCAAACGAGACGTGGTTCGAGCCAGGCTTTCAAGGTTGAGCACCGGATAGTACCGCCGTTCCTGCGGCCACCAGCTATACACCGTCGTGGGCAGGAAGTGCTCCAGCCCCATCCCCAATGTAAACGCAAGTGCAATTGGAACACTGAGGAAGAGATGGACTCGCTCACGGCTACAAGCAGAGATCTGCCGGTAGATCAGAGTCAGAATCTCGCGTGCGCAGAGGATCCAGTCCTCCTTAGATTCCAAGGTCCGTTTGGTGTACTGATGCCAAGATGGGGTACCAGGGAACAGGGGTAGGCCGGGAGGCCTGAGCCCGTGAAGAAGGGCGACCCCGCATACCCGTCCAATTCTGGAGTGTGCTGAACACAACCAGGAGGAGGGGATTGCGAATGGCCGCCCATCCCATTGTAACCGCCAAGCGACGGCGCGTCATCGAAGCGCTGGCGGAAGGCAGGCCGAAGACGGAGATCGCGGAGGACGAACAGATCTCGCGCAAGACGGTGCGGCGCTGGCAAGACCGTTACAGGGAGTACGGCGACGATTGGCTGCTGGATCGGGTCGCGCGGCGTCAGCCAGCCATGCCGAACCAGACGCCTCTGGAGGTCGAATTGGCGATCGTGGACCACGCCCTGGCCCATCCCGAGGCGGGGCCCCGGACCATCGCCGCGGCCTTGCGGGCGGAGTACGGTGTGGGCCAGAGCGCCGTGTATGGCACCCTCAAGCGCCGGGGTTTGGAGACGCGGGCGAAGCGGCTGGAGGAAGTGCGCCGGCGGGCGGGCCAAACGGAGCCGGACGAGGT
>Ga0209478_1001732_pt1 | contig 14576 bp, 15 predicted proteins | sample DewCreD2012metaG_5_FD_184109 | JGI IMG/M metagenome (GOLD analysis project Ga0209478, IMG submission 184109) | Hot spring sediment bacterial and archeal communities from British Columbia, Canada, to study Microbial Dark Matter (Phase II) - Dewar... ... | reverse complement strand
GCGCGCCAGACCTCCGCCGAGCGCAGGTACTCGGTCGGCACGACCTCGCGCGGGAGTCGATGCTCGCGAATCAGGCGCGCGGCGTCCGCCTCGCTCAGCTGACGGCTGCGCAGTTGCCCGATTGCCTCAAGGTACTCGGACACCTCTGCAGGCAGCAGGTCGGCGTCGAGCGTGCGCTGCGTGATGTAGCGGAACAGCGCGCTGCGCTCAGGCGTGCTGGGCTTGGGGTGCGCCACGCGCAGGATGTCGCGATGCGTCCAGCCCCTGCGGTTCTGGTACTTGGTCAGCTGGTACGCCAGCTCACGCAGGTCGCGCCTGTCGTACCACTGCCCGACCAGTCGGCGCAGCCCGCGTCCCCAGCCGCGCAGCTCCGACGCATAGTCCACGAACGCCAGTAGGTGCGAACCTGTGCGCACGATGCGGTCGAAGTATTCGGGCACGAGTTGGCGCACCTCGCGACCGCCGTAGCTGGCGGCGATTGCCAGCAGGAAAATCGCGGGGTCGTTCTTGTAGGCGCGCCCGCTCCAGCTAATCTCCGCCGTGCGCGACAGCACATCACGCGGCTCCTGCGTCAGCAGGTCAATCGCGTTCACCGCGTTCTCCAGCGTCAGGCGCGGCTCGCCCACATAGTAGGTTCCCCCCTCCGTGCCGAGTATCAGGAACCGATCCAGCTGCTGCTTCGGGTCAATCAGGTAGGCGTAGCCCCCTGCGTTGTTGCGCACCTGTCCGTCCAGCCGTCGCGTCATCTGTCCTGGCAGTGAGACCCTTCGGATTCGCATAACTATCCCCTCACAATGAGCAGGCTGCTGGGAAAATAGCGCGGACGCGAGTCGTGGCAGACGATAACCGTCCGTCAGCGTCCCAGCAGCCGAGTCGGTCGCCGCCGAACAAAAGTTGGGCACGCGGACTACATCGCAACCGAGCAATAACCATACCCTACGGCTCGGCGGCGACCGACGAAATTACGCGATAGCACAAGTGTGGGAACCCCCAACAAACAAGCGTGGCGTGCGTGGATGCGTATCCTCCCCGCTACCGCATCACCCCCACAGTATACCCAGCAGGGTGTGGGGCGTGTCAAGGGGTGGAGTATAATTCCCCTGCTATGCGGTTTGTCGGGATACTGGTCTCCATCGCGATACTGGGCGCGCTGATGGTGGTGTGGCTGTATTACGGCACGGGCGGCGCGTCAGGGGGTGGCGCGTCCAACCCTGCTGCGCCGCCGCCCGCCAGTCGCGTCGGCGAGGCGCGCCAAGCCGCCGAAAGCGTTGAGTGTCGCAACAACCTCAGCCAAATCCGCGCCGCCATCCAGATGCGCACCACCACCGACGAGACCTACCCCGCCAGCCTGAACGAATTGGGGCTGCCCGCCAGCATGCTGGTGTGCCCCGTCTCGCAGCAGCCCTACCAGTACGACCCCACCACGGGGCAAGTGCGCTGCACGACGCCAGGGCATATGCGCTACTGAATCACCAGTCGTCGTAGTACCCGTGGTGTCGCCCGCGCAGGACACGCGCCGCGCCGCCCAGCAACTTGATGGTGAGAAAGCCTGCCACAAAGCCGCCGATATGCGCCAAGTATGCCACGCCTGGGTTATACACCAGAAACTGCGACACGAACCAGACAATCAGGAAAAAGATGGCGGGCACTTCCACGAAAGTGATAATCACAAACCACAGCACGCAATCGATGCGCGCGTGCGGAAACAGCAGCATATACGCGCCCATCACGCCTGCGATTGCGCCACTTGCGCCCACCACAGGGATCGGCGACGCCCAGTTGAACACAATATGCGACAACGCCGCAACCACGCCCCAAAACAGATACAACAGCAGATACCGAAAGTGCCCCAGCGCGTCCTCCACATTATTGCCGAAAATCCACAGCGACCACATATTGCCCAGAATGTGCAGGAAGCCCCCGTGCAAAAACATGCTGGTCAGAACCGTCAGCCACGGATTGACGACAGCCTCCGCGCGGATGCCATGCTGCATCTCCAGTTGCATCCGCAGCAGCGGGTTTACATCCGCCCCCGTAATCTCGGCAGGGATGGCGGCGTACACATAGGTAATGCGCGGGTCTACGACTTGCATGATGTAGACCAGCACATTCACCACAATCAGCCCCACCGTCACAAATGGGAACCTGTGCGATGGGTTGTGGTCGCGGATCGGCAGTAGCACGGGGGTATTATTCCCTACGAGGCGCGCCTCTCCTGCCAGCCTCCCCGCACAATTCAGGTACACTACTGCCATTCTGGGAGGAGACTATGGCTATTCGGATCGGCATCAACGGCTTCGGTCGCATCGGACGGATGACCCTGCGGGCGATTCGCAAGCACTACCCCAACGACTTCGATGTGGTTGCCATCAACGACCTGACCGACGCGCACAGCAACGCGCATCTGTTCAAGTATGACACCACCTACGGCACTTATCCAGGCGAGGTGTCGGCGGAGGAGAACGCCATCGTGATTGACGGCGACCGTATCCGCGTGTTCGCCGAGAAAGACCCTGCAGCGATTCCGTGGGGCGATGTCGGCGCGGATATCGTAATCGAGTCCACGGGTGTGTTCACCGACGGGCACAAGGCGGCGGCGCACCTGCGCGGCGGCGCGAAAAAGGTCATCATCACCGCCCCCGCTGCCAACGAGGACATCACCATCGTCATGGGCGTCAATCACGAGGCGTACAACCCCAGCCAGCACCATGTGATTTCGAACGCTTCCTGCACCACGAACTGCCTTGCGCCCGTAAGCAAAGTGCTGCACGAGACTTTCGGGATTGAACATGGCATTATGACCACCGTGCATGCCTACACGAACGACCAGCGCATTCAGGATCAGGTTCACAAAGACCTGCGTCGGGCGCGCGCGGCGGCGGCAAACATCATCCCGACCTCCACAGGTGCGGCGAAGGCGATTCACCTCGTGCTGCCCGAACTCAAGGGGCGGATGCACGGGATTGCGCTGCGCGTGCCGACGCTGACGGTCTCGATTGTAGACCTCACGGTGACGCTCTCGCGCGAGGCAACCGCCGAGGCAATCAACGAGGCGTTCCGTCAAGCGGCGATGGGCGCGCTGCAGGGCATTCTCGGCGTGACGGACGAGCCGCTGGTGTCGATGGACTTTCGCGGCGACGAGCGCAGCGCCATCGTCGACCTGCCCTCCACGCTGGTAATGGGTGGACGGCTGGCGAAAGTGATGGCGTGGTACGACAACGAGTGGGGCTACTCATGCCGCGTCGCCGACCTCGCGAAATACATCGCCAGCAAGGGCTTCTAACCTCGTCGTGGCTGGGCTATGCGCCGTGGGCAGTCCTCACGGCGCACTGCCTGCTGGCGATTGTCTACAACCTCGCGACCCCCTTTGGCAACAACGGCTACCCGAACACCCCCGACGAGGGCGCGCACTTCCAGTATGTGGCGTATGTCGCGCGGGAGTGGCGGCTGCCCAAGTTCGAGGGCTACGCAGGCGTCGGCTACGAGGCGCATCAGCCCCCGCTGTATTACTTCCTCGCGGCGGCGGTCTACGCGCTCACGGGGGGCGAGGGCAAGGCAGTACGGCTGCTGTCTACGGCGTGCAGCGCGGGCGTGGTGTGGCTGGTGTGGCTGACGCTGCGTCGGCTCGCGCCCGAACGCCCGCTGCTCGCGCTCGCGGGCATGGGCTTCGCGGCGTTTCTACCGATGCATATCGCTATCGGCAGCGCAGTCGGCAACGACGCCCTAACCAACCTGCTGTTTGCGGCGGTGTTGTACGCGCTGTTGGTGAACCTAAGCCGTTCGGGCGGCTCTGAAGCCCTCACCCCCAGCCCCTCTCCCACTGCGTGGGAGAGGGGAGCCAAGCCCCCCCACTCCCGCCTCGCGGGAGAGGGGGAGGGGGGTGAGGGCAGAACGCGCTTGCTCCTACTCCCCCTTCTCACAGGTCTAACCCTCCTAACCAAAGCGACGGGCATCCTGCTGATACCGATTATGCTGCTTGGCGTCGTTGTTGCGGCGCGACAGCAGTCGGGGCGTTGGGGGGCTGCGTTCGGCGCGGCGACGCTTGTGCTGGTGATAACACTGCTGGTCAGCGGTTGGTGGCTCGTGCGCAACTATATGCTCTACGGCGACCCGCTACTGCAGCGCACCTTTCTGGAGGTGTTCGCGGGCACGGCGAAGGCACAGGATTTTATCAATCAGGGCATGACTTGGGGGCAGTACGCGCGGTTGGTGGCGGACTGGACCTTCCGCAGTTTCTGGTTCGCGTATGGCGCGCCTGAAACGGCGCGCACAGGCTTGCCAAACTTCCTGCCCGACAGCGTGTATCTCGGGCTGGGCGTGCTGACACTGGGCGCGGTGATGGGGTTTGTGCTGCGCCTGCGCGAGCCGTCGCCGCTGTGGGCGCGGGTGTGGCTGCTGCTCGCGGGGCTGTGCTTGGTGCTGACGCTGGTCAGTTTCGTGCTGTTTGTGCGCGTGTTTTTCCAGACGCAGGGACGCTACTTCTATCCCGCGCTGCTGCCGATTAGCGTCTTTTGGGCGCTTGGCTGGGAGCGACTGGCGCCTGAACGCTACCGACCGACTGCGCTGCTGGGGATTACGGGGGTGCTGTTGGCGTTAGCGTTGGGATGCTTAAGGTACTTAGGCTAAATTCACGGACTATAAGTTGCGATTCTGGCGCAGCTGACGCGCCCATTCGATGTCCTCCAGTTGAAACTGTTCGGTGAGTTGAAGCGAGTGTCGGCGAAGGAACTCCCAAAGCGCCGCACGCACGGCTTCCTCTTCGCTTGCAAACCAGCCCTCCTGAACCATCTCACGGAGCAGTTGCGCCAGACGGTCGGGCAACTGGACTTGAAGTGTCGTCATCGGAATCACCGCGCTTATTGTACCCCCACGCGCCATGTTTAGCAAACGCCACTATGTCGTTTCAGCCGCTGCAGACTGTCCCCTAAATATGGAATAACCCCTTCGGGGATACCTATGGCTGGCAAGGCGAAGAAATCGGAAGGCGACGGCGGCGGCGGCAAGGGCAAAAGCCCCATGCTGATGATGATTGTCGTGCTGATTGCGGGGCTGGCGGGCGGCGTGTTCGCAGGTAAGAGCCTGCTCGCGCCCAAAGCGCCGCCCCCGCCGAAACCGCCCACTGTCGGCAAAACGCTGGACTTGGGCGAGTTCATCATCAACTTGGGCGACGAGAACTACCTCAAAGCGGGCGTCGCGCTCGGTCTCAAGGAGGGCATCGACCCCAAGAAACTGGAGGAAGACACCGCGCCGCTGCGCGACGCCGCGCTGATGGCGCTTTCAGGCAAAACGCGCTCGCAACTGAACACGCTGGAAGGCAAGCACAAGGTCAAAGAGGAAATCCGCGAGCGCGTGAACGAGGTGCTGGAACACAAAACGCACGAGAAAGAGAGCGTGCTGGAGGTCTACTTCACCGCGTTCACGACGCAGTAGGCGCACGCCCGCGCAGGAGGTAAGCAATCTCGGCGAGCGCGGCGAGTTGGAACGCGGCGACGCCCACCAGCAGCGACGCCTGCACCGACTGCGCGCCCAACGCCCGCGCCAGCGCCACGCCCCCCGCCAGCCCCAGCGCGTTCACCAGCAGGTTCACCGCCATCCCCCAGTAGACGACGGCGGTCTGCTTGGCAGCGATGCGCAACCCGCGCAGTGTGGAGCCATACGCCGTCAGCGCGGGCAGGAGCAGACACATCTGGAAGCCGAACACCACAGGCGACGCCAGCCCCGCTTCGAGCGCAAGCACCCGCCCTGTGAACAGCCCTGCCAGTGGCGTGAGCGCGAGCAACCCAAGCGCAAGCGTCGTGCCCAGCGCGACTTTGTGCGTGAAGGCGTGCAGGGCGCGCGCCGAGATGCCCTGCTGCCGCGCGGCGACGCTGACCTCCTGCAGCGCGAAGCCCCAACTGCGCACCGCCAACAGCGAGCCGAAAACCACCTGCCACGCAGCGATTGCTAACTCAGGCTGCGGCAACCGCGCCAGCGCAGCAGCGGTCAGCGGATGCACCAGCAGCGTCAACAGCGTCGTGCCCGCCAGCGGCAGGTGGAACCGCCCAATCGCGCGTTGGGTCAGCGGGGGCGTCGCCTCGCGGTGGGGCAGCACGCGCTCGCGCAACACGGGCAGCGCAAACATCGTCGCGACCGCCGCCTCCACCAGCACGCCCGCCATCACAATCCACGCGCCCGCGACCGCGCCAGGCAAGCCGTTCCACCCCAGGAGCGCAACCGCCACTGCCGTAATCGTCGCCAAGCGGATAGCCGTGCCCCAAGTGACCAATTGCGCCTTGCCGTAGCGCACCAGCACGCCCTGCAGGAACCGCCGCCAGCCAATCGCCGCCGTCCAGAGCAGCATCGCCTGCATCGCGCCGCGCCCCGCCTCCGCCACGCGCATAGGTAGCCCCAGCAGGCGCAGCGCAATCCCGTCATACAACGGCGTGAAGGCAATCAGCGCGGTCAGCAGTGTGAGGCTCACTATCAGCGCCAGCACGAAGCGCAGTACCGCGAAAAACGACTCGCGCCCCTGCACCAGCGCAATCGCCGTCGCCAACAGCATAATCACGGGGCTTTCAATCAGCAACGACAGCCCCAGCGCCACGCCGAAGCCCGAAATCTGCACCGACGGCTCCGCAAAACGCGCCAGCGCCGCGTTCGTCATGGGCGATTCCAACATCATCAGGGTGAAACTCAGCGCCAACGGCAACCAAAGCCAAAACAGCACCGAGCCTTGCACGCGCGTTTTCATAGACCGCTATAGGATACTCCACAGTGCGTCCCAACGCGCGTGGCGCAAAGCACAAGGTGAGGCTACACGCGCAGGCGTCTCAGGAATTCGCCAAAGGGTTGGCAGGAATCGTGCGTTGGGCGTCGTATCCTAAGTCGGGGTGAACGGTATGCTGACGCAACGGTCTGCATCTCGGTCGCCGCGTGCGTGGATACGAACTGTGTGCGCGGGGGGGGGGAGCAGTGAGTCGCAAGTCCACCCACTCCCAACAGTTTCGCTGCCTGCCGCGCGATTTGCAGCGGGCTATTCTCGACCTGCCCGAACCCCTGCAGCACGCGGTTCACCACGCAGTGGCGCGCTGTCAGCCCCAGTACGCGCCGCGCCTATACGCCGACGACTGGCGGGAGGAACTGTACCACGAAGCCATCGTCGCAGCGTGGGAAGCATACCAGACACACGACCCCGACCAAGGCGCTTCGCTGTACGGGTGGGGAATGCGAGTAATTGGACAGCGGCTTCAAGTGTTCTGCGACAGTGTGTGGGGCGCAGCGAAACGCGAATGTGAGTATCCGTGCGACGAGGAGACAGGCGAGCCTATGGAGTTTCCCGACCCGAACGCTTTTGAGGCAGTAGCGGGGCGGATTCTCGTTTGCGCGGTGCAGCAGGTGTTGCAGAACCTCGCGCCGCCGGACGCTCAAGTAGGGGCGTGGTATCTGCTGGACGGGCTGAGTGAGCAGGCGATTGCAGCGCGGTTGGGCGTCTCGCAGCCTGCCGTGAGCAAGCGTCTGAAGCGCATTTTGGCGGAGTTGCGACGGGAGCTGAGGGCAGAAAACGGGGAGAAATCGCCATAAGACGGGAGGGTTGGGGTTATAATTTTTGGCACAGGCGGCTACATGTAGTAGGTGGAGGGCGGGAAAAGTGTCTGTAAGCCGACCGCCTTCCGAGAGACCAGACTTGATGGAGGAGGAATAGGGCGATGAGATACTGGATTGTCGCATCGGGCAAGAGTATCGGGAGTTCAAGGTGATCTTCAAAAATCCCGTCATGAGAATAGGAATCGCGCTGATGGTCGCGATGATGACAGGTATGTTCATACTTACGGCGTCCTTGTCTACACTGTCTCCTGCTTGCGCCAATGTTGCTACCGACCCTATTCACTGTTGTCAAAACGGATATTCTTGTGGAGATGAGTGCAGAGGCAAGCATCCAGGTAGTTTTAGCGAATGCTTTGGATGTGTGCAAGACTGTTGTAGGCGCACCGGCTGTGGCGCGGGTGGTAATTGCAGTAAGTGTGGTGAGATAAAGTGTAGGCAAAAGCCCAATCCAGTACCGCGTCCGGGAGTGGAATAGAGGTGCAGGTATGAACAGGTGGTGGTATCTGGCTCTTGCAGTGCTGGTGATCTGTGTTGCGGCTGGGGTGACACTGTGGTGGTATCTCTCCCAGCCTCCCCAGCCGCAGTATGTCGGTCGGTCGTGGCTGGAACAACGCACCTTAGAGCTGGCAGACAAAGCCGAAAAAGGTCATGTTTTTACTGACGCCGAGTTCAACGATTTGGTCAAAATTGCTACGGAAGCCAGTGTACTCTATCGTGGTCGAGCGCTTTACGCGCTCGGGTTCACGAAGCGCGCGAACCAGAAGCCTCGCGCTTTGCAGATAATGATTGATACCCTGCGCACAACACCCGAACTCCGAGCCGACGCGATTAACGGGATTGCTTACCTTGGTAGTAAGGAGCATATTGAACTCATAAAACCTTACCTTTCTGACCCCGATCCAAATGTGCGCTTGATGACTGTAAACGCTATTGCTTGTTTGGGCGGCGAAAAGTACCGAGCCGTTGTTGAGCCGTTTCTACAGGATCCGTCGGAAGAAGTGCGCGCGAGGGTTCAGTACATCCTGAATACTTGGAACCAGAAGTCGAGGTGAACATTATGCCAACGCGTCGTGCAGGTCTTACTCTCATAGAACTCCTGATAGTGATTGCCATTATTGCCGTGTTAATTGCCCTTGTGCTGCCTGTACTGTTTCTGGGGCGCGAGAAGGCGCGCTCCAAGCAGTGCATAAGCAATCTGTCGCAGCTTGGAAAGGGCTTTCTCCTCTATCTGCAGGATTGGAACGAAACTTTTCCAACCGCTGGAGATCTGAGAGCCAATCCAGGCACTGCTTGGGTCGCTTACAATCACGATACAGCGGGGCGCGTCTATGCGGAGCCTGAGCGAGGAGCTATTTTCCCCTATGTGCGCACTGTGGAGGTCTACACCTGCCCGTCCGATTTGCTTGCGCGTTCGTTGCGTCTGAGCTATCAGATGAACTCAACAGTGGGATACATCGATCCTATAGCGGTTCACTATAGCGAGATTCGTGCGCCTGCGGAACTCATTCTGCTTTTAGAGACCGTCAATCAATACTACATCGGTCCGACGATAGGCGCCTTTGGAGGGGGATGCATAGATCTGCCGCCATCCACCGTATTGCCTTGCCCGTCGGATCCAATACCGTGCAATGGGGATAGAGGTTGCCTGGACGTCCTAAGTTGTCGCCATGCGGGTAGTGCAACAAATGCCCTTTTCTGCGATGGACATGTGCGCGCTTTCCCGAAAGGAATGCTGCCGTGCCGATATATCGAGAAGTAGTGGGGTTATAATTTTTGGCAAATCTGGCTACATTAGAGGCAGGAGGTACGACGATGAGACCTAACCGATTGTGCTGTGTGCTGTCAACAGCAGCGTTGGCGCTGTGCGTGGCTGTATCTTCAGCTGAGACGACAGAAGCGAGGGAAGTCAGTAGCCATTCAACGGCTGCGGACTCTGCGACCTTGTGTGTTGAGTTTGTGGAACATGCTCTGGTAAGTGTCTTGAACTACGGCGATGATACGCCGTCTTTACCAGCTTTACCAGCACCACAACCGCCTAAGAAGATTGCTGATAAGCCGAAGTTCACGGAGCCCGTATCGTCTCGCCTCTTGCAGTATTACGACAGTATTACGACCGACGCGAGCGCGCTGCCTCAAGTTATACCTTCGAGTGGCACTTACAAAAATCACGAGTCGTCTCGAAGGCGTACCTATTGGAAAGGTTGGAAAGGATCGCTGCAATGAGCCGTACTGAAGACGGCGCGACATCGGAATTGACCATTCCGGAAGCTTCAGAACTGAACACAGAGTTAGTGGGACTACAAGGGACTTACCGCATCGAACGCACACCAGACATCACGCGGATTTACATGTGTGAAGAGCGAGGCGGCTTCTCTCTAACTGAGGGTTTGGTAAAACCAGAGAAGCTTTTCGAGCAGAGTGTGATCTATCTGGGAAAGACAGGTGAGGTCGTGATTTCCTACCTTGGGGCAGACAGCTTAGTCTATGTTGCTTTCGCTGGTGAAGGCGGACTGGGCTTGCCCGAGCCCTTCTTGTTCACGCGTTATGGCACTTTGGTCTTTCTGGGGGGCGTCTCCCCGCTACGACTCTTCGGCGCAGCCCCTGAAGATTGGCGTCTGGTGGAGGTCAACAAGAATTCTTGGGTCTTCGAGTTCCATCCCGACAAGGAGAAGCGAAAAGAGATGGCGGAGCTTGAAAGCTTTGTTAGAGCGCGTGTGCGGTTGAATCGCGCCTATGACGACGCACCGCAACAGCTTGAGATCTTTCGGGAGGATGGCGATTACGAAGTCTGGATTGCGGAAGACTACAAGACGGTCAACGGCTGTTGGATGCCCAGTCGCGTGGTGATGGAGTCGTCCAGCAGTCGGGGGAGAGTGCAGGTCGTGTTCGAGCTGGTTGCGACGACGCCCTCAGCTCCCATACGAATTGACATCCCCGAGGGCGCGCCTGTTCACGATTGGCGTCTGTTGGGGCGCGCGGTGTGGCGCGGCGTGCTGGACGAAAGCCGCAAGATCGAAACGCAGTGGAGCGCGGAGTTGCTGCGCGATATTTGGCGTCAAATCCAGCGCGAGTCGGGCAGCGCAAGCCAACGCGAGGAACAGAAGTAGGTCAACAGTGCGAAGGGAATTCCGTCCGTCATGTGCCATAATAACACGCCAGCGACCATTCGCTGAGACTGCCCCAATCGCACGGGACTAAGCTGGCGTAAAGTATGCGACTGCGAAAACGAATGCCGTGGGTGCTTGTAATGGCAGTGCTCGTACTGCTCTCAGTACAAGCACTATACCTTCTTCTTCACAGAGGGGGTCGTTCCCAAAGACAATCGGTAGCGTACATTGTGGACAAGCATCCCCCCGCGCTGCCTGTGATTTCCAGCAGTCATCCCCGCCCCGTGAAAGCGATCAAAGTCACCCCAGCAGTGGAGGTAGGCATCTTACAGGATCGCGTTTCTGATGAACGGGTAAGTTTGTTGGTTATGCTCGATGAAGCGAGCATTACAAGGATGACTGCCTACGATCTGTCAACTTTTCGCCTGTGGCTGTTTAGCAAGGAATGGCGACTTTTGAATAAGCAAATCATTTCAGTAGCGCGGGCTTTTGATGCAAGGGGGAGATTCCGACCCAGGCGCGCCTTAGTCTCGCGACGGGGTAGACAATTATACGCAGTTTTTGAGATCAGCCCTGCAGATTGGCAAGCTGCGCACAACGTATTGATTACGGGCGGATTCCTGCGTGGCTCAGAACATAGCGTGGACTTTGAGGTTGTCGTAAGCAAATCCCAGGTGAAACCGCTGAAATCTCCACCCGCGCTTGGGCAAACTCGTCTTCCTGACCCCCCAAACACTGGCGCAAGTCGTGTCGCTGGCGCTGGTGGGTACTCCACAGTCCTCCGCAGCGCTCATGGGACTCTGGATGGCAGATGGGCGCGTGGAGCTATGACCAACTGGTTGGCTCTGGCAGGGTCGCGCGTACTGGGTGGTCCCAGCTGCTCCTTTGGCACGAGTCGGACACACTACGGGAAGCACAGTGCACGATTTCCCTTTCGCCATTTGGTATGTGGAATGGTCGGGTGAAACGACAGACAGAGACGCTTCATTTTTGATTGCCCACAGCACTACCATTGAGATGCTCGCGCTTGATCACAAGTATCACCAGTTTCACTATGCTGGCGGCGTAGCACATAAGACGTCGACCAGACCGATTACTTTCTCGATTAACCCAGATGAATATCTCAACCCGAAGGCTCTCCCCTCGGAGAAATGTTCTCTTGAACGATATGCTGAAATCGACTCAGGAATTCCGCGCAGAGGAAGGGAGCCCGTGTGGTGGGGAACCTCGTTTCACTGGAGAGGCGACGGACTATTTTCCCTCGCAAAACACGGAATAGAGGAGATAGCCTTGAACACGCCCTTCTGCCTCGTGCGGATTCATGCGCATCTCTTGATCGAGACCGCTACACGCCTTCCAGCGCGTCAAGCAGGTGCACATCGTTTCAGCGTGTACTGCTCCGATCCACTCACTTTCTTGTACGCCAAGGCACATCATGATTCTAGATACTGTTATATAACTCTTGATTTTTAGCAACGAGACCTGCAGGACGCAAGTGCGGCAAGTGCGGCGTAGCTGCGCGATATCAGGCTACACATTCAGAATGGGACAGGCGCTACGGTAAAGAATGGACAGCAGAAAGTCTATTGGGTTGAATGCCGATACCGACAGAAACGGTTGGAGTTGGCATGCGATGCGAAAGCGGGTATCCTATCGGCGGAGGTTGGCGCATATGCAAACGCAGATTCAGTGGCTGGGACACTCGACCTTTCTGATCACTTCGCCGAACGGCAAGCGGATCCTGATTGACCCGTGGGTGCAGGGCAATCCTGCTTGCCCTGAAGACGCCAAGCAACTGCCTGGCGTGGACATTATGCTGATTACGCACGGACACGCCGACCACTGCGCAGACGCCGTGTCGATTGCGAAGACCTATCAGCCGACGGTGGCGTGCATCTACGAGATGTACCTGTACCTTAGTCGGCACGGGGTGCAAAAGGTGCAGCCGATGAACAAGGGCGGCAGCGTGGTGATAGACGGCGTCACCGTCACGATGGTGAACGCCTTCCACAGCAGCGGTCTGGAGGAGGGCGGGCAGGTGGTCTACGCGGGCGAGCCTGCGGGCTATGTGGTGCGCTTGGAGAACGGGCTGACGCTCTATCACGCGGGCGACACCTGCGTGTTTGGAGATATGCGCATCATCGGCGAGTTGTATCAGCCCGATGTGGCGATGCTGCCGATAGGCGATGTGTTCACGATGGGACCGCGCGAGGCGGCGTATGCGATTCGGCTGCTGGGCGTCAAGCGCGTGATCCCGATGCACTGGGGCACCTTCCCGCTGCTGACGGGCACGCCCGACCAGTTGCGCGAGGCGACCCGCGACATCGAGGGGCTGGAAATCCTCGCGCTGCGCCCAGGAGAGAGCGTGAGCCTGTAGGCGACAACCAGTCGCCCAGCCAAAGTTCACAAGAGCACGATTGAACGCGAACCCGCTCCTCGTGGTTCCTCCTGCTCGTGGGGGGAACCAAACCTGTGCGCGGTTCCCCTCGCGGAGTGGGGGGAACCTGCAGGGGGTAAGTAATAAACTTTGACCCTACGATTGGTATTATTGCAGTACAGCAACGCGGTATAATAATCGCATTAGCGAAAAGGTTTCACCCAATGAGCGGTATTGGTATAGGAGGTGATGATCGATGCGACGCAAGCAACAGTTGCTCGCCACCGTGTGGCTGATGATAGCGATGGGCGCGTTGATAACGACAGGACACTCTCAATCCGAGAAGGTTCCCTCATCGCAACTGTCGTTCACTGGTGAATTCACTGATCGTCTGCACGGCTTTTCCGTCCATGTCCCTCAAGGTTGGGAGGTCAAGGTGTACAACAATTTCATTCGGATTAGTGATCAGGATGCCCTCTGTTTTGTCGTTTTGCGCGTGGCTCGTTATGATGGCAACCTACATCGTGTGGCTCAGGCCTGGTTATCGGAACATGAGGCGATGATGAGCCGGCAGCCGCGCATCGTCTTCAAAAAGTTTTCACAGGGCATTCTGATTGTGGGAGAGGGCTTGAGCTATCCCTTCGCCTTGCACCCGATGATGGTCGTCAATTTCGGGCTGCTCGGTCAAGCACCACCGCGCGACTATCGCGAGGTCACCGCTATCTTGCCAGGCAAAAAGACGGCGCTGGTGGTGAGTTTCTTGTTCCCAGCGGATACTGAGAAGGCGAAGTGGGATACGATGATGAACATCGTTCGCAGCTTCCGATTCCTCCCACCGTCCCAGATGATTCGCTGGCGACGCGAGCCCATCCGAGACCCTGAAATCGGGAAGGAGGCGGGCTGGATTCATGTGCCCGAAGGGTTTGAGTATCAGGGCGCCATCATCCAACAAGGTATGAAGCGCATGCCACGGCTCTCCCTCCGAAAAGGCGATTTCCTGTTCCGCCAAGATCTGATTGACATCAACAGTATGATTCTTCAAACGGCATTTGGCGGCAACGCCACCACAGTGATAACCATCAACGGTCAAAGCGCTACGCTCTCTGAGGCAACCTTCATCCAATCAGCCGAAGAGGTGGTTCAGCTCATCCTGGGTCTCTGGCGGGAGGAAACGGGCAAGGAGTGGGAACTCAAGGAGCGCATCCATCTGCCCAAAACAGAGATGGAAAAGCGGATGGAGCAACAGAATCTGCAGCAGGTAGCTCAAGCAGCGCAAGTCTTTGGTAGTCACCCCTCCGAGTAATGATTCATGGTATAATCAAGGCAGGAGGTAAACAGGATGGCACGAAAACCTTGTTCAGACAATCCCCCATGCCCCCACTGCGGCGCCACCCACATCGTCAAAAACGGCAGCAAAAACGGGCGACAACGCTGGGTCTGCCGCACCTGCAACCGCTCCTTCGGCGCCACCTTCGGCACACCGGATTAGTGATGGACGGGCGGTCTAT
>Ga0209478_1001723_pt1 | contig 14646 bp, 13 predicted proteins | sample DewCreD2012metaG_5_FD_184109 | JGI IMG/M metagenome (GOLD analysis project Ga0209478, IMG submission 184109) | Hot spring sediment bacterial and archeal communities from British Columbia, Canada, to study Microbial Dark Matter (Phase II) - Dewar... ... | reverse complement strand
CGACCGCACTTGGGCTACCGCACCAACGGTCGGCCACCGGCCGCGATGTTCTGGGGCGTGGCCTGGAGGGGAGAGGATGAACAGAGCGCTCATGTGTGATGTGTGCACACCATTCCGAAACTGGACATCCTAGGGCGGACTCCAGGTCGATCAGCACCTGGGCCAGGGCGAAGACGCGCAGGCTGAAGGCGCGCCGGAGGCCCGCCTTGGCAGCGAACGCCGGACCCAGGTGGAAAGGCGTAAGGGGCACCGTCAACCCACCGTCTGACCATATGCCCGACCCAGGCCTGGTCCACGCGGACCTCGCTGATGGGCGACCGGGACCGGACCCGCCAGGAGCGACCCCGGTCCCGGTCGTCTCGCTGTCAGGACCGCGGGAGGACGAGCAGCGTGCCCGTGTAGTGGACGCTCCACGGGTGCAGGTGGCAGTAGATCGTGAAGGACCCGGCCCGCGCGGCCCGGATGGTGATCTGGCGCGTCTGCCCGGGCTGCAGCGTCACCTTGATGCCGTAGGCGTCGATGGCGAACCCCTCGGCGATGGGGCTCTCGTTCCGGACGATGAAGACCACCCGGTCGCCGGCGTAGGCGATGGCGTCGGCGGGGTCGTTGGTCACCGCGATGGTATTGACCCCCTCGACGGTAGCCTTCCACAGCTTCATGGTCACGCGGTAGGTGCGGGCGTTCGTCGGGGCCGCCTCCAGCGGGACGGTGCCGGGCAGGAGCAGGCCGAGGAGGACGACGACGGCGGCCAGAAGGAGTGCGCGGGTGGACATGCCGATCACCTCCGGAGGGTGGAGTTTACTTAGGAGTGCCAACTAAATACCATGGAGGGAGGCGGGCGTCAAGTCCCGGAGGAGCGAATGCAGCCGGCATGCGCAGGAGGCGCCGGGTGAGCGGGCGCGGGCCCTTCGACGGGGGAAAGGCGGAGACCGCCCGGCGGGTGGTCCAGGGGCTGGGCAAGGTGGCCCTGGCGCTGCGTCACCAGGCCTGGCAGCACGCCCAGCCGCGGGCCCTCACGCCGACGCAGGCGCAGATCCTCACCTCCCTGCTGGCACGGGGGGAGGCCGGCGCCCGCGTCTCGGAGGTGGCCGAGGCCCTGGCCGTCACCCTGCCCACGGCGAGCGACGCCGTGGCGGCGCTGGTGGCCAAAGGGCTGGTGCGCAAGGCCCCGGCGCCCGACGACCGGCGGGCGCGCCGGCTCGTCCTGACGCCGGCGGGGGAGCGTGCAGCGCGGCGCGCGGCGCTGTGGCCCGACTTCCTGCTGGGGGCGGTCGAGGCCCTGACCCCCGAGGAGCAGGCCGCCTTCCTGCGGGCGCTGCAGAAGATGATCCGCACGCTGCAGGCGCAGGGCCGCATCGCCCCTTCCCGGATGTGCGTCACCTGCACCTACTTCCGCCCGAACGTCCACCCCGACCCGGAGCGGCCGCACCACTGCGCCTTCGTGGACGCGCCCTTCGGCGACGGGCACCTCCGGATCGACTGTCCGGACCACCGCACCGCCGACCCGCAGGTCCAGGCCGCGACCTGGGCCCGCTTCGTCGGGCAGCGGTGAACCACCGCGCGAGGTTCGCAGCGTGCGCTCCGTGCCTGGACCCGGCTCCTCTGCCCTAGTTCTGGCCTGGAATCCGGTTCATTTGGTTCATTCATTAAGCTTGTCTAAGACTAGCCTGAATGACCCCGGAGTGAGCAGAGATGCGAAGGATGAAGACCGTGGGAATGTACGAGGCCCGCACGCATTTCGCCCGCCTGCTCGACCGTGTGGAGGCGGGGGAGACGATCATCATCGCCCGCCATGGTGTGCCCGTAGCGCGGCTGGTTCCCGTGCGCGAGGTCTCTGCCCGGCAGGCCGACGCTGCGGTCAACCAACTGCGGGAGCTGCGAGGCGGCGTGCGGCTTGACGGCCTGAACATACGGGACCTGATCGACGAGGGGCGGCGCTGATGGGCGACTCGCCTTCGTCCTCGACGCATCGGTCGCGTTGAGCTGGTGCTTTGAAGACGAAGCCTCAGGGTACGCGGAGCAAGCTCGCTCCTGGAGATGGCCCGAACGACCGGCCTCTCTGCCTACGATGCCGCCTACCTGATGACAGCCCTCTCGCGCAGGTTCCCGCTGGCCACTCGTGACGCGAAGCTGCGCGAAGCGGCTCCGCTGGCGGGGGTTACGGTGTGGCAACCCGCGTCCGATACGGGTGAGTCGCCGGAAGTGTAAGGACCGGGCTTCACGGCGGGCCTCCGGACTCCCCGCGCGTGACCACCAGCTTCACTCTCTGTGACCGGCGCCTTCACGCTCCAAGGTGCCCCCAGCCACTCAGGCGGGCGATGCGCACCGCGATGACGGGGCACCCCTCCAGGGGCAGCTCCCGGTACTGGGGGTAGCGGGCCCGCAGCAGATCGAGGGCGCGGGCGTGCTCCGGCCCCTCGGTGAGGAGCTCGGCCCGCCCCTCCGCCAGGACGAACCCCAGCCGCCCCCAGTCCTCGTCGTACGCGTCCACCAGCACCGCCACGGCCGGGTTCTCACGGAGGTTGCGCACGCGGCGCAGCCGGTCCGGGGCGAGGCGCTTGGGCTTGCGGTCGATCGGCGTGTACAGCGTGTCGCCGTGGAGCGCGTACACGACGGGGACGAGGTGGGGGCGCCCGGCTGCGTCGGCGGTGGCCAGGCGGGCCACCCGGTGGCTGGCGAGGAAGGTCCGCAGCACGCTCTCGGGGGCCGATCCCCTCCTCTTCGCCCTCCGCCCGTGCGCTCCGCTCATGCCTCCATGCTATCCTGGTGCGGAATCGCTCCGGCACAGGCGGCGCATGAGCCTCGACTCCTCCCCCACCACCCGGGCCTGTCCCACCTGCGGCACGGTGAACCCGGCCGAGGCGCAGTACTGCATGCGCTGCGGAGCGGCGCTGGCGCGCCGGTGTCCCGTCTGTGGGACCGACAACGCGGCCGACGCCCAGTTCTGCCTCCGCTGCGGGGCGCCGCTGGCGGTGGGGGCCGTGGCGGAGCGGCGCGTGGTGACGGTCCTCTTCGCCGACCTGGTCGGGTCCACGCCCCTCACCCTGCGCCAGGATCCCGAGGCGACCCGGGCCCTCGTCGCCGAGTACTTCGCCGCCATGCGCGTCGAGGTCGAACGGTACGGCGGCACGGTGGAGAAGTTCGTCGGGGACGCCGTGATGGCCGTCTTCGGCCTGCCGGTGGCCCACGAGGACGACCCCGAGCGGGCGGTCCGGGCCGCCTGGGCCATGTTCCGCCGGCTGGCCACCGTAAACGCGCGGCGGGGTGCCGATCTCCAGATCAGGATTGGGATCGCCACGGGGGAGGTGGTCGCTGACCCGACAGCCGCCGCATCCGGCAGTGGACAATTCATGGTCACGGGCGAGGCGGTGAACCTGGCCGCCCGGCTCCAGCAGGCCGGGGTGCCCGGGGCCATCGTCGTGGACGACCGCACCCACGACATGACGGTGGCCACGGTACGCTACGAGCCTCTGCCGGCGCCCCAGGGGGGAGACTTCCCGGGAGTGGCCCGCTACCGGGTCGTCGAGGTGCAGGAACGCCCGGCACCCGGCCGTCCCGCCGTCAAGGGGCTCCGGGCCCCGCTCGTGGGCCGGCAGGACGAGATGGAGGTGCTGCAGGTCCTCTACCGCCGGGTGGTGGAGGACCGCAAGCACCACCTCGTCACCGTGATCGGGCCCGCGGGGGTGGGGAAGAGCCGCCTGGCCCAGGAGCTGGTGGACCGCCTCCAGGCCGCCGGGAGGCCGCCCGAAGCGTCCGTCCCATCGCCCCCCCAGGCCGGCGCGGCAGCCGATGGCGAGGAGGAACCGAGGGTCGTACCTCCGCCCCAGGTGCTGCGGGGACGCTGTCCGGCCTACGGCGAGGGGCTGACCTACTGGCCCCTGGTGGAGATGCTCAAGCAGGAGTGCGGCATCAAGGACAACGACCCCGCCGAGGTGGTCGCCCAGAAGCTCGCGGCCTGCATCGAGCGCGTGGTCGAGCCCCACGCCGGCACGGAGGAGGCCGACCGGGTGGCCGGGGAGCTGTCCGCCCTGCTGGGCGTGCGCCTCCCCCAGCACTACGAGACGCTCTGGCGGGAGCGGCTGGCTGCCCTCAAGCAGGTGGTCGAGGGACGCCCGTCCCCGGTGCGGCAGCCCCAGGCCGAGACCGAGGGGCAGCGCCGGACCGGAGACGAGCTGGCCAGGGCCTGGCGCACCTTCCTGCTGGCCAGGGCCCAGCAGGGACCGCTCCTGCTCCTCTTCGAGGACCTCCACTGGGCCGAGGAGAGCCTGCTCGACCTCCTCGAGACCCTGGCGGTGCGGGGCCTCGACGCGCCCATCCTCACCCTCTGCCTGGCCCGGCCCGAGCTCCTGGAGCGCCATCCCGGGTGGGGGGGACGGGTGCGCAACTACGTGGCGGTCTCGCTCTCCCCGCTCTCCACGGCGTACAGCCGCCGCCTGCTCGGTGCACTCCTCCAGGGGGACGGCCTGCCGTCCGACGTGCGGGAAGCCGTGCTGGCCCGGGCCGAGGGGAACCCCTACTTCATCGAGGAGATCCTGCGCATGCTCATCGACGCGGGCGACCTGGTGCGCGAGGAGGTTCCCGGAGTGACTCCGGAGGCTCCCGCCGCCTTCCGCTGGCGCTGGGCGGCCACGCACCCCGTCGAGATCCGCCTCCCCGACACCATCCACGGCATCCTGGCCTCGCGCCTCGACCTCCTCTCACCGCTGGAGAAGCGCGTGGCCCAGGTGGCGTCGGTGATCGGCCGCATCTTCTGGCTGGGCGGCGTGACAGCCGCCGGGGCCTTCAGCGTGCGCGAGACCGCCGTGGCGCTGGAGCGGCTGCAGGAGCGTGAGCTGGTGGAGGAGCTGCCCACCTCGCACCTGGCCGGGGAACGGGAGTTCAAGTTCAAGCACGCGCTCGTGCGCGAGGTGGCGCACACCTCCCTGCCGAAGGCGGCGCGCAGCGAGGCGCACCAGCGCTTCGCCGCCTGGCTGGAGCAGCTGGCCAGCGAGCACCTGGACGAGCACCTGGAGGTGCTGGCCCACCACTACGAGCAGGCGTGGCGGTACCGCTTCGAGACCGGGGACCGCAGCGAGGCCCTGGCCCGCCGGGCCGTCGAGGCGCTGCGCCGCGCGGGGCAGCGGGCGAAGGCCCTGCGCACCCTGCCCGAGGCGCGCCGCCTCTTCGAGCGGGCTCTGGCCATCGCCCGCACCACCGGGCTCGATGGCGACCAGGAGCTGCTGGTGAAGCTCCTCACCGACCACGCCGAGGTGGCCAAGTGGATGACCGACCCGGCCACGGTCCTCGAGGACACCGACACCGTCCTGCGCCTCGCCCCGCCGCTGGGACGCGAGGACCTGGTGGCACGCGCCTGGCTGAACCGGGCCTTCGCCATGTACGACCGGAGCGACCTGGAAGGGGCGGAGGAGGCGGTGAACCGGGCCCTGGAGCTCTTCCGCGCCCTGGAGGACCGGCAGGGGGAAGCCGAGGCGCTGGAGTGGTTCGGCAACGTGGTGGACGACCTGCGCGAGAACCCCGGCCGCGCCCAGAAGGCGTACCGCAAGGCCATCCAGCTCTACAAGGCGCTGGGGGACGGGCAGGGGGTGGCGCGGGCCACGGCGTGGCTGGGGCGCTCGCTGATCACGAGCGGCGCGCCGCTGGTGCAGGCGAAGGCGGTGCTCACCGAGGCGCTGGCGCTCGGCCGGACGCACCGCGAGCGGTTGAGCGAGCCCTCGACGCTGCTGAGCCTGGGGATCGTGGCCCACCTCACCGGCGACCACGAGGAGGCCGTGCGCCTCTACCGGTCGGCGATCCGGGTGCGGCAGGAGCTCGGCGATCCGCTCTACCAGGCGGCAGCCCACCGGCACCTGGGCATGCACTACCTGCGCTACGGCTCCCTGGACGAGGCGCAGCGGGAGCTGGAGGAGACGCAGCGCCTGATCCGGCAGCACGCCGGAGCCGAGTCGCCCATGGCGCTGCGCGGGCTGGCGGAGGTGGCGCTCGCCCGCGGGGACGTCGTCCAGGCGGCGGACCTGGCGGAGAAGGCGCTTGCGCTCGTGCAGAGTGACCAGATCGCGCGCGCCACCTTCGGCGCCACGCTGGGCAAGGTGCGGGCGGCGCAGGGGAGGGGCGAGGAGGCGGACGCGCTCTTCCGGGCGGCGCTGGCGACCCTCGAGGAGGAGGAGTACCGCATCGACCTGGCGCTCACGTTGCTGAAGTACGGCGAGGCGCTGCTCCTGTTGGGGCAGGCGGAGCGGGCGGTGGGCCCGCTGCTGCGGGCGCGGGGCATCTTCCACGAGATGGGCGCGACCTACTTCGTGCGGGAGGTCGACGCGCGCCTCCGGAGATCCGGGCAGGCTCGCGCATGGCCTTCCTAGCTCACCCCCTCCCGGACCACACCGAGGGATCGAGGGCGAAGAGCTCAGGGACCCCTCCAGTGTGGATGAAGACTACGGGCCCATCAGAGGGCAGGGCTCGCCGGCGGCAGAGGTCGATCAGTCCCGCCAGGGCCTTGCCCGTATAGGTGGAGTCGACCAGGAGGCCGTCAAGCCGCGCCAAGCGCTGGATCGCGTCAAGCCCCGCGCCCGAGGGCCGGGCGTAGCCGGGCCCAACATAGTCATCGTAGATCTGCACAGCTGTCTGGACAGAGGGCTCCCCGCCCAACCGGGCCCACGCAGCGGCCACGAGCTCCGGGATCTCTCGAAGCAGCCGAGCTCGAGGCCGGCTCACGCTGATGCCCACCACCTGGCAGCCGGGGAGTACCGCCGCGGTGCCCAGGGCGAGACCGGCGCAGGTCGATCCCGTGCCCACGGCCACGATGACGACGGAAGGGCGAAGGTCCCGCTCCGCGCACTGGTCCGCCAGCTCGACCGCGGCCTCCGCGTAGGCCAGGACGCCAAGCGCGTTGGCTCCTCCCAGCGGCACGAGCACCGGGCGACCGCCCTGCTCCCGGTGGACACGGGCCAGGGCCTCCATGGCTTCGTCCGCTTCGGCGTCGGAGACCTCACCCACGTAGTGGATGCGGGCACCGAACAGGTGCGAGAGCAGGAGGTTGCCCCGCAGGTCCTGGGGGCGGTTGCCGGTGAGGACGAGCGCGCACGCGATACCGAGCCGGGCGGCCACCGCGGCGGTGAGGCGGCAGTGATTGGACTGGATGCCACCCCGCGTGATCACCAAGTCGTGACGGCGATCCTCGCCCAGGATGAGGTCGAGCTTGCGGACCTTATTGCCGCCCAGGCCGACCGGCGTGAGGTCCTCCCGCTTGATCCACACCTCACGGCCGAGGTCTGCTGACAGCCGCGGCAAAGGCTCCAGTGCTGTGGGGCCATGGAGGAGACCGAGGCGCGGAAGGCTCCTCAACCTGGCCCGGAGGTCTGGTGCCATCCTCGTCGTGCTCATCCGGCCTCCGGCGGATCCCCGCCCAGGAGTCCCCTCAGGGCGAGGTAGTAGACTTCCGCAGCCACGAGCACGTGGGGGAGCGCAATCGTCTCCTCTGGGCGGTTCACCTGTGCCGTGGTGCCGGGGCCGTAGATGGCCACGGGGATTCCCGCTCGTGCCAAGTGGGATCCGTCCGTGCCGTAGAAGACCAGGGGCCGCCAGGCGCCCACGCGTGGAGCGCGGCCGACGACACGGCGGTGCGCCGTGGCGACAGCGCGCACGACCGGTGAGGTTGCCGGGACGAGGAAAGGGTACTGTTGGCAGAACACGGGGGGTTGGCTCAGGACCACATCCACGCGCACCCGGGCCCGTCGAGCGGCGGGCCTCAGGACGTGCAGCAGGTCTCGGCGCACCGAGTGTGGCGTCATCCCTGGGACCGTCCGAACGTCGATCAGGGCTTCGCATCGCTCGGCCAGCATGGACGGCAGGGTGCCTCCCCGGAGGACGCCGATGTTCAGCGTCGGGAGCCCGGGGAACGAGGGGTGCGGCCGATGGCGAAGCACGGACTCATCCAGGCCCGACAGCATGCGGACCATGGCCTCGACGGCGTTGCGGCCCGCCGCGCGCTGGGAGACGTGAGCCGAGCGCCCTTCCACGACCACCCGAACCTGCGTCACGCCTCCGTGCGCCGTCAAGACGGCCAGGCCGGTCGGTTCGCCCACGATGGCCCACTCCGCGCGCATGCCGGCGTCCAGGAGAGCACGGGTCCCCAGGCCGAGGGCATCGCACTCGCTCACCACCGCAGCCAGGAGGACCGTCCCGGAGGCTCCCCGGGGCGTGCGCTGGAGCCGGCGGATCGCCTCGAGGTAGGCGGCCAGGGCCGCCTTCATGTTGTTCACCTCGGCGCCGACGAGCTCGTCCCGGTGGACGCGGAGGCGGTAGGGTTCGCTCCGCCACCCCGGCGGGAGCGGCAGGGTGTCGAGGTGCCCATTGAGCATGATCGTGGGGCCGCGGCCCGTGCCAACCCGCAGCCGTCCCAGGACGTTGAAGCGGTCGCCCACACGCTGCAGCCAGACCTCGAGCCCCATCGCGCGCAGCCGCCTGGCCATCCACCGACCGATCCGCGCCTCGTGGCCGGAGGGGCTCGGAATGCGCACCAGCTGGGCCAGGTCGCGGAGGAGGCGCCGCCGGGCGCCCTCAGCGCTGGGACTGGTGGCGCCCTCGCGGGACGGGCCAGGCGTCTGGCCGCTCATGCGGTCCGCAGGGCCAAGGCCCGCAGGAGGGCGTGGAATCCGCGCACCGGCCCGGGGGAGGGCAATGCCGCGAGGGCCTCCGCTAGGATGGCTGCGTTGCTGCTCACCACGGGCCGTCCCACGGCTTCAGTGACGGCATCGAGCAGCGGGAGGGTCGCCAGGCCTGTGCAGCTCACCAGCACCGCGTCAGCGTCGCGAGCCACAGCCTCGATGGCCTCGCGAATCCGCGGCCCAGGAGTCCGCTGGAGGGTGTCGTCGTCCACGGCGCGGTCGTACAGGGCGAGGAGTCGGTCGACCACGAAGCCTTCTTCCTGGAGGAAGGTGGCGAGCCGTGCGTTGATCTCCGGCGGATACGGGGCCACGACGCCCAGCCGCACTGCATGGAGGCGGCGCAGCGTGCGGACGACCGCTGCCGAAGCCGTGAAAGTGGGCACTCCAGGAGCCAGCAGGGCCAGGCGGTTGAGCAGGGCCTCATGGCTTCTCCGCCCACGGTAGAAGCTCGCGCTGGTGCACGCCCACACGATGACGTCCGGGTGGACAGGCAACAGGGTCCGGATGGCCCGGGCCACCCCACGGGTGGCAGCGGCGAGTCCGGCCTCATGGACCCCTGTGTAGCGGACACGGGCGACATGGTAGTCGACGTCCTCGGGGAGCGCCCGACGCATCTCCGGTTCGAGGACCTGGTCGCTCTCGAGCACGACAAGCCCCAGGCGTCCGGCGAGAGCGTCCATGGCTACGTCCTCCGTTCGAGCAAGAGGTGTCCGCCATCGAGGCGCCGAGCCCCCCAGCCGGGAGGCACCCAGGTCGTGGCCGTCCGTTCCTCGATGACCAGGGGCCCCTCAAGCCACCCTGTCGTGGGGACCGCAGCTCTGGGGAGGAACCGGCAACGCAGCGGCCGCTGGTGCCGGACCACCCCCTCCGCCTCCGGGAGCCGGTCGCGGTCCAGGTCAGCCAGGAGCCTGGGGGGGTGGCGCGGCACGCGCGCCTGCACCCGGACGTTCACGACTTCCACACGAGACTCTGAGTCGGCGAAACCGAAGCGGGCCTGATGGACGTGGTGGAAGAGCTGGGTGGCGTCCTCCAGCCGGTCCGGGTCGACGGGGATGGAGAGTTCGTAGGCCTGGCCCTCGTACCGCATGTCGAGGGCGAAGGCGACCTCCGGGCGGCCGTCGACCCCCCACTGCGCAAAGTCGTCCTGCGCTTGCCTGGTGAGATCGTGCAGAATCGTCCTGAGACCGTCGGGCGTTCGCGAGTCACCTGCCAGGACGGTGCGTTCGTAATCCCGCAGGAAGTCCGCACAGAGCAGCCCGTAGGCCGAGAACGCCCCGGGGAAGGCCGGGATGATGACCCGCCGGATCCCCACGTCCTCGGCCACGGCCGCCGCATGCAAGGGGCCGGCTCCCCCGAAGGCCATCAAGGTGTAGCGGCGCGGATCGTATCCCTGCTCGACGGAGACCAGTCGAACGGCCTGCGCCATGCGGGCATCCGCAATCCGCCGCACTGCCTCCGCGGTCGCCTCGACTGGCAGATCGAGGCGCTGAGCGATGGGGCTCAGGCTCCGACGTGCTGCGTCGCCGTCGAGGGAGAGATGCCCGCCCAGCCGGCGCCCGGGACGGAGGAGGCCGAGGGTGCAGTTCGCGTCGGTGACGGTGGGGTGCTCTCCCCCCCGGCCGTAGCAGGCAGGGCCGGGATGGGCCCCGGCGCTCTGTGGGCCCACCTGCAGGAACCCGCCCGGATCCACCCAGGCAAGGGAGCCACCCCCCGCGCCTATCGTGAGGATGTTGAACATCGGCAGCGCGACCGGGTAACCGTTGAGGCTCGAGCGCATGGCCACCTCAGGTCGCCCCCCGGTGATCAGGCAGACATCCGTGCTGGTGCCACCCATGTCGAAGGTGATCAGGTCACTCTCTCCCAGGAACCGTCCGAGGGCCGCCGCGCCCAGCACGCCTCCGGCGGGGCCAGAGAGACAGGTCCAGACGGCGAGCTCAGCGGCGGCCCTGGCGGGGAGGACGCCGCCATTCGATTGCATGAGGAGGACCTCTCCCCTGAAGCCTGCCGCGCGGAAGAGGTGAGCAAAGCTCTGGAGGTACCCTCGGATGACCGGCGCGACGTAGCCGTTGAGCACGGCGGTGCTGAACCGATCGTACTCACGGAAGCGCGGCAGGACCTCCGCCGAGGCACTGACGTACACCCCCGGCAACGCGTCGGCGATGGCAGCGCGAGCCGCCCGCTCGTGGACGGGGTTGCGGTAGCTGTTGAGGAACGCGACGACCACGGATTGCGGTCTGACCCGGCGGAGGGCCCTGAGGACCCGGGCGAGGGAGGCAGGGTCGAGCGGATCCACGATGCGGCCGTCGGCGGCAATGCGTTCGCGGACCTCGAACCGCAGGTCTCGAGGGACGAGAGGTTCGGGTTTGCGATAGAAGAGATCCCAGATGTCAGTGCGCTCCTGGGTCTGGAACTCCAGGACGTCCCGGAACCCCCGTGTGGTGACGATGGCAGTCCGGGCGCCCTTGCGCTCAAGGATCGCATTCGTGGCCACCGTCGTGCCGTGCACGATCGTCGCGACGGCCTCCAGGGAGCCGGCCAGGGTCCGTGCGCCGGTGACCGCCCCGGCGGCCTGATCGTCGGGGGTCGTGAGGATCTTCTCCACTCGCAGCCGGCCGTCCGCATCGAGTCCCACGACATCCGTGAACGTGCCGCCCACATCGATGGCCAGGACCAGGACCTGTCCCTCGTCCGCCCTCATGGGTGGGGCTCCGCTCGACGTCGGATCCGGGGTCGAGTGACCTTGCCCAGCCGGGCATCCTCCTGGGCTCGCGCGGGCTCGCGCTTCGGAGGGGGCCCGTAGCCGCCGCCTCCCCCGAGCCGGACCTGCACGAGGTCCCCAGGCTGCACGCGGCACTTGATCTTCGAGGGAAGCCGCCGGCCGCGTCCACGGTGGATGAGCCGGAAGGCCCCGCACGTGCCATCCATCCCCCCCGCCAGGCCTCGGGGAGGGAAGCGGTGCCGGTCAGCGTAGCCGAAGAACTCGACGCCGTCGGCCAGCACCCGGTACTCGCGCACCGCTCCTAGCCCTCCGCGAAACTCTCCGGCCCCTCCGGAGTTGGGGAGCAGCGCATAGCGCTCGACGCGCAGGTACGGGTGGTCCAGCTCCAGGGCTTCCACCGGCGTCACGCGGCAGTTGGAGAGGGGCGCGTCGAGACCATCCGCCCCGTCGCCGATGGGCGTTCCGCCCCACCCGCCCCCCAGGTCCTCGATGAAGATCCAGTAGCGCCCGTCCGCGAATCGGGAGAACCCGGTCGTCGTGTTGACATGGAAGCCGAGGGCGGGAACCCGGTCCGGAATCGCCTGGGCCAGTGCCAGCAGGATCGCATCGAAGATGCGATAGGCTCCGCACATCCGGGCACGTACGGCGAAGGGGGGCGTGGGGTTGAGCAGGGAGCCCTCCGGCACGAGGATCTTGATGGGGCGATAGCACCCGTCATTGGCGGGAATGCGCCGGCCGCCTGAACTCAGCACCATCTTGATGACGCTGTAGGTCGTCGAGTAAGTGGAACCCAGGGGGACATTGATGAACTCGGGGACCTGTGGATGGGTCCCCGTGAAGTCGACCACCAGGTCGGACCCCTGGACAGTCAGCGTCACCCGAATCGGGATGGGGTGCGGGGTGAAGACGCCGCTGTCAATGACGTCCTCGGCCCGGTACACGCCATCCGGAATGCTGGCGATGCCTTCCCGGATGAGTCGCTCGGCATAATCCAGGCTGGCCTCGATCCCGAGGCGCAGGGTGGCGAGACCATACTGGCGTGCCAGTTCCTGGAGCCGCATCACGCCGACGTGGTTGGCCGCCAACTGGGCCCGGAGATCGCCGATGGTCGTGTGGGGTGCGCGGACGTTGGCCGCGATGACATCGTAGAAGATGCCACCGGGCGCAAAGTCCCGTTCGGCATTGAGCCTCAGGCCCGGCAGCCGCAGTCCTTCCTGAAACGTCTCTGTGGCGTCGAAGGTCAGGCCGGCGGACGCACCGCCGATGTCCACGTGATGGGCAATGCTGCCCGCGAAGCCCAGGAGCTCTCCGTCGACGAAGACCGGGGTGAAGATGATGATGTCCTGCAGGTGCTGACCTCCCTGATAAGGGTCATTGATGACGAAGACTTCCCCGGGAGCAATGGTGTGGAACTTCCGCAGGCACGCCATCAGTGGGAGAGAGAGGGAGCTCATCTGCACAGGGATGTGCTCCGCTTCGGCAATGATCCGTCCCCGCGCATCCAGGAGGGCGCAGGAACAGTCGCGCGCTTCGCGGATGACCGTTGACCTCGCGGCGTGGAGCAGGTTCACTCCCATTTCTTCGGCAATGCGATGGAGGGCGTGCTGCAGGATGGTCACCGTCGCCGGGTCCACGAGATCTGTCATCCTCATCATCGGATGATGCTAGCCCCTGATGTTCGCGTGATCTTCGGCCATCACGTTCCGATGGATGATCTTGCGTAGGAAGGCCCGCGTCCGGGGATTGGCCGGAGCAGTGAACATCCGGTGCGGCGGGCCCTCCTCGACGATGCGCCCCAGATCCATGAAGAGGACGCGGTCCGCCACGTCCTGGGCGAATCCCATCTCGTGTGTCACGATGATCTTGGCCATCCCAGTCTTGGTGAGGCGCTTGATCACGTGGAGGACTTCTTCCACCAGCTCGGGGTCCAGGGCGGACGTGGGCTCGTCGAAGAGCATGATGCGGGGGTTCATTCCCAGCGCCCGGGCAATGGCTACCCGCTGCTGCTGGCCCCCACTGAGCTGGGCGGGGTAAGCCTCCACCTTGTCCTCCAGGCCGACCTGGGCAAGCAGCTCCAGGCCCCTATGGCGAGCCTCGTCGCGGCGAAGACCTTTCACCCAGGTCAGCCCGACGGTGACGTTCTGCAGCGCCGTCAGATGCGGGAAGAGGTTGAAACGCTGAAAGACCATGCTCGTGGTGCGTCGGAGCCGCCGCTGCGCCTCGTCGATCTGACGATGCGTCAGCGCCGCTCCTCGGGATCGCCGAAACACGGTTTCACCATCGACGCGAATCTCTCCCTCGTCCGGCAGCTCTAGGAGGTTCACGCACCGCAGTAGCGTGCTCTTGCCCGAGCCGCTCGGGCCGATGATGACGATGACCTCCCCCGGCTCGAGCGTCAGGGAGATCCCCTCGACAGCCTGCACCCTTCCGAAGCGCTTCGAAATTCCCTGCAACTCCAGGAGAGGGGCGGCCACGACTATGCCCTCGTGCCTCTCGTGGTCCGCCGTTCCAGCGCACCCACCGCCAGCGAGAGAGGGTAGCTCATGATGAAGTAGATCAGGGCCGCCAGGGCGTAGATCTCGAAGCTTCGAAAGGTCACGGCCACACGCAGCTGAGCCTGGCGGAGGAGCTCGGAAACGGCAATGGTGGCGGTCAAGGCCGAGTCCTTGAGCATGGAGATGAAGTAGTTCCCGACCGGCGGGAGGATCACGCGGATGGCCTGCGGCAGGATGATGACGTACATGAGGACCCACCACGACATGCCGATGGAGAACCCGGCTTCCCACTGCCCTCGATCGATCGAGAGGATGCCCGCGCGGTACACTTCGGCCAGGTAGGCTCCGTAGTTGATACCCAGGCCGAGGACGGCGGCCGTGAAGGGTTCGAGGCGAATCCCAAACTGCGGTAGCCCGTAGTAGAGGAGGAAGAGCTGTGCCAGCAGGGGGGTGCCGCGGATGAGCTCGATGTACCCGACGGCACCCCACTGTACGAGACGGACCCGGCTCATGCGGCAGAGGGCTGCCACAAGCCCGAGGATGAGCCCCACCCCCATGGCGACAATGGAGATGTTGATCGTCGTGACGGCGCCCGCCATCAGAAAGGGGAGAGCATCGCCAATGACTTCGAGCATCTACTTAGCCTGTTCTATTTCGGTTTAGTGTTGACAGTGAAGGAGGGTCATATGACGTATCCTTCCCGTTGGATAGAACCCCTCCGTGGGGAAACGGGGAGGACCGCCTATGACCCTCGAGGCCAGTGTACACGCGT
>Ga0209478_1001718_pt1 | contig 14654 bp, 17 predicted proteins | sample DewCreD2012metaG_5_FD_184109 | JGI IMG/M metagenome (GOLD analysis project Ga0209478, IMG submission 184109) | Hot spring sediment bacterial and archeal communities from British Columbia, Canada, to study Microbial Dark Matter (Phase II) - Dewar... ... | reverse complement strand
GGCCCGCCTCCGGGAAGAGGGCTTCCACCACCTGGTCATCAAGGTGGGGGCCATGGGTTCCATCGTGGTCACCCCGGAAGGGGAGGAGCTCATCGAACCCTTCCCCGTGGAGGACATCGTGGATTCCACGGGATCCGGAGACGCCTATACCGCCGCCTTCGCCCACGCCATCCTGAGCGGGAAAAGCCCCCTGGAGGCGGGCAGGCTGGCCAACCTGGCCGGGGCCTTGGCCGCCACCGCCATCGGCGCCCAGGGCAGGCTCATTCGGCTAGAGGACCTGGAAGTAGCGGTGGGCCAGGGCTAAAAAGGCCAGGCCCGCCTTCCCGCTCTTTTCCGGGTGGAACTGGGGGGCCAGGAGGTTTTTCTTGGCCAGCAAGGCGGTGAAGGGGGTGCCCTCGTACTCCCCCCGGCCCAGGGAATAGGGGGTAAGGGGGCCGTAGTAGGAGTTGGCGAAGTAGAAGTGGCGCCCCGAAAGCTCCTGGAAGGCGCCTGCGAAGCGCACCCGGTTCCACCCCATCTGGGGCACGCGGCCCTGGGTAAAACGCCTCACCACCCCCTCCACCAGGCCCAGCCCCCTGACCCCCGGGGCTTCCTCGCTCTCCTGGTACAGGACCTGCATGCCCACGCAGATGCCCAGGAAGGGAAGGCCTCTTTCCAGGTGGGCCAGGACCCGGTCCACGAACCCGCTATTCCGGAAGGCCTGCATCACCTGGCCGAAGTGGCCCTGGCCGGGAAGGACCAGGAGGCTGGCCTCGAGGTGCGCCCGGGGATCCGAGGAGACGCTGACCTCAAAGCCCGCAACCTCCAACGCCTTGGCAGCACTTCGGAGGTTCCCCGAACCGTAGTCGATGAGCAGGGCCTTCATGCCCTAGAGCACCCCCTTGGTGCTGGGAAGCTCCTCCCCCGTGATCCGGGTCGCCCGGTGTAGGGCCCGGGCCAGGGCCTTGAAGCTGGCCTCCACCACATGGTGCGCCTCCCTGCCGGAAAGAAGCCGAAGGTGCAGGGTAAGGCGGCCGTGGTTGACGAGCCCCCTTAGGAACTCCCGGAGGTGGTAGTGGTTCACCCCGCCCGCCTCCCCCACCACGGGCCACTCCTCCGGACGGTACTCCAGGTGGGGCCTTCCCGAGAGGTCCAAGACGCAAAGCACCAGGGTTTCGTCCATGGGGGCAAAGGCCTCGGCGTAGCGTTCCACGCCCCTTCCCTCCCCCAAAGCCTCCCTTAAGGCCTGGCCCAGGGTGATGCCCACATCCTCCACCAAGTGGTGCACGTCCACCTCGAGGTCCCCTTTGGCCTCCACCTCCAGGAGAAAACGCCCGTGGCGCTGGAGCTGGAGGAGCATATGGTCCAGGAAGGGAAGCCCCGTGGCCACCTTACCCCCAGGGGGTCCATCCAAGCCCAGGCGCACCCGCACCCAGGTTTCTGCGGTCGCCCGCTCCACGGAAGCCTCACGCATAGGCCACCTCAAAGGCCGCCTTCAGAAAGGCGTCCATCTCCTCCTTGGAGCCCACCGTGACCCGGATGCACCCCGAAAGGCCTGGGTAGTGGTCCTGCCTGCGCACCAGTATCCCTTGGGCGAGAAGGTGGCGGAAGGCCTTCTCAGCATCCGGGGTCCGCACCAACAGGAAGTTGGTGTGGCTCCTATAGGGCTGCCAGGTGGGATGGCTCCTAAGCCTCGCATAAACCCGCTCCCGCTCAGCCCGCACGTGGGCCGCCACCGCCTCCACGTAGCCGGGGTTTTCCAGGACCACCTCCAGGATGGTCCCGGTGTGGGCGGGAAGGACAAAGGGAGGAAGCACCTCGCGAACAAGGGCAGCCACCTCCGGCGAGGCCAACAAATAACCCGCCCTCACTCCTCCTAGGGAGAAGGCCTTGGAAAAGGTGCGCAAGAAGGCCACATGGGGGTTTCCCCGCCCCAAGGGGCTAAAGTCCGTGCCCGCAAACTCCCGGTAGGCCTCGTCCACCACCAGTAGCCCCTCCACCTCCTTGGCCCTCTCGGCCAAGGCCCAAAGGGCTTCCTCGGGGAAAAGGGTCCCCGTGGGGGCGTGGGGGTTGGGAAGGAAGAAGACCCCGCCCTGGAAGGCGGAAAGAAGCTCCTCCAAAGGCAAAGCGAATCCTTCCTCCCCTGCCTCCAAGGGTATGGCCCGGTAAGGGGTCCCTGTCACCCGGGCGGCATGGGCGTAGTGGGGAAAGGAGGGGCTTACATCCAAAACCTCCCCCGCCGCCACCGCCAGGGCCAGGATGAGGAGGTTGGAACCCGGGGCCAGGACGATGCCCTCCTCCGGCCATCCCACCCGGGCGGCAAGCCTTTGCCGCAGGGTCTCGGCGTGGATCTCCGGGTACCGGTTCCAGGAAAGGTGGGCCAGGCGCCTCAGGGCCTCCGCCTTCAGGGCCTGGGGAAGGTCAAAAGGGCTTTCGTTCTGGTCCAGCTTCACCGGGGCCTCCACCTTCCTGTAGGGATAGGGGGAGATTCCCCGGAGGTGCGCCTTGAAGGCCCGCATGGGTCAAGTATAGCTAGAAGTGGGCGTAACCCCGCCGCTTTACGGGTGCGCCCAGGAAGTACACCCCCTCTCCCTCGGACACCTGGCCGGCGCGAAAAAGGGGAAGCCCCGCCTCCTTCGCCCGGGCCAGGACCTGGGCCTCCCGCTCCGGGGGAACCACCAGCACCGCCTCGAACTCCTCTCCCCCGTAAAGGACCAGCTCATGGGCCAGGACCTCATCCCCGGCGAAGGCCAGCACATCGGGGTAAAGGGGAAGGGCCTCGAGGTCCACCCGCACCCCCTGTTCCGAAAGTTGCCAAAGGGTTTCCGCCAGGCCATCCGAGGAGTCCAGGCCACCCCGGAGGAGGCCCTTGAGGCTTAAGAGTTCCAGCCGGGGCAAAGGGTAGAAGGCCGCCTCCCGGATCTTCGGATATGCCCCCAGGTCCCGGGCCTGGTAGTGGGCCTGTATGGCCGCCCCCGTCCTGCCCCAGCGATCCCCGGCCAGGTAGAGGAGGTCCCCTGGAAGGGCCCTCCGGGGTAGGGGAACCTCCGCCAGGGCAAAGCCGGAAACGGTGAGGGCCACCTCCTCGCCGGCGTTGGTGTCCCCCCCAAGGAGCACAGCCCCAAGCCGCCCTGCCGCCTCCGCCGCACCCTTGACCAGCTCAAGGGCGAAGTCCTCCTCCAAATCCGGGGGCAGAAAAAGCCCCAGGGTAAAGCCCAGGGGCCTTCCCATCTTGCAAAGAAGGTCGGAGGCCGTGGCCGCCACCCCCCGGAAGCCCACCTCAAAGGGCCCCATCCCCAGGAGGGCCACTTCCCGGTAGAGAAAGCCATCCGTCTTCAAAAGCCAGGCTACCTCCCCCACCCAAACCCCCCCGGCATCATCCCCGGGAGGCAGGGGAGCCCCTGGGGGATAGCCGATGGGGGCAAGCTTCCCAAGAAGCGCCCGCTCGCCCAAGTCCTTAAGCCGCATACGCCCAGGCTAGGGTATCATGGCGGGGTGTGCCGGGTTGACCTTTGCCTTACGCCGGCCCGTGGCCCCCTGGTCCTGGTGGAGGTCCTCCCCGCAGGAAGCCTCCTCACCCAGCTCCTGGCCCAAGGAGCCTTGGAGGTCTGGGTGGCCCCAGGGCCCAAGGTGGCCCGCCTTCTGGCCCAGGAACTGGGACAAGGGGTCCTTCTCCTGGGCGAGGTGGAAGGCTTCCCTCCCGAGGGCTTCCACGGCCGGCTTTCCTTGGTGGACTTGGAAAGCACCCCTGTGGCGGGGAAAAAGGCCATCCTGGTGGCTCCCCTCCTTAACGCCAGCCTCCTGCCCGGGGAGGAGGAGGTGTACGTGGCGGGGTTTCGCAACGCCAAAGCGGTCCTGGAAGCCCTTCGCAGCCTAAAGGGGCTGGTGCTCCGACCCTCCGGGGCCCCGGAGCCCCTGCTCTCGGCGGTGGTGGCCGCCGGCTTCTTGCAGAAGCGCCTCTCCCCCGATGGCCCCACCACCCTGGCCACCGCCCTCCTCAAGGCCTTCCCCGATCCCCAGGAGGCCCTCTTCCAAAGCCCGGAGGGCCAGGCCCTTCACAAGGAGGGGCGCACGGAGGAGCTGGCGCGGGCAAGCCTCATCGGGGTGGATCCCGTGGTGCCCAGGCTTGCCGGGGTACGCTTCTTCCCCAAGGCGGAGTTCGGCCTGACCCAGGACCGCTACGCCCAGAGGTTTGTGGCATGGAACGGGTAGAACTCTTAGGCCTTCCCCTGGACCCTGTGCGGATGGAGGAGGCCCTGGCCCGAATCCAGGGCTTCCTAAAGGAGGAAGGCACCCACCAGGTGGTCACCCTGAACCCGGAGATCGCCGTGCGGGCCCAGGAGGACCAGGCCCTCAGGCAAGCCATCCTCGAGGCGGAGCTGGTAACCCCGGATGGGGTGGGCATCCTCTGGGCCGCCAAAAGGCTTTTGGGCCTGGAGCTCAAGGAGCGGGTCACCGGGGTGGACCTCACCCTGGCCCTTCTAAGCCGCTTCCCCGGTATCCGGGTCTACCTCCTGGGGGGCAGGCCCGGGGTGGCGGAGCGGGCGGCCCTCGAGGCCAGGCGGCTCGGGGCGGAGGTGGTCGGGCACCACCACGGCTACTTCCAGGAGGAGGAAGGGGTGGTGGAGGACATCCGGCAAAAGGCCCCGGACCTCCTCCTGGTGGGCATGGGGGAAAGGCAGGAAACCTTTATCCACCGGCACAAGGCCCACCTGAGGGCCAAGGTGGCCATGGGGGTGGGGGGTACCCTGGACGTGCTGGCCGGCGAGGCCCGACGACCCCCGGCCTGGGCGCAGAGGCTCGGCCTGGAGTGGCTTCTCCGGGTAGGCCTCGACCCCAAGCGTTGGAAAAGGGCTCCCAGGCTTTTCCGCTTCGCTTATATGGTTCTCAAGGAAAGGCGCTAGAATGCATCCATGGTGACCCCAAGGCGCTTCCTCGCCCTTTTCCTTCTCCTGGGGCTCGGCCTGGCCCAGGGGCTGGTCCTGCCCTTTGAAGGCCCCCAGGGCTTCCGCCTGGCCCAGGCCTTCGCCCAAGGCCTCAAGGCCCCTCCCCCCACCCTCCTGGCCCTCCTCCTTCCCGATCTGCCCTGGCGGAGCAGCTACGACCTGACCGGAGGGCTTTACACCCGGGCGGGGGCCCGGCTGGTCCAGGCGGCCACGGGGGCCGAATGGGTCCTCCTGGGCAAACAGGAGGAAGGGGGCCTGAGGCTCTTCCTGGCCCGCAGGGAAGGGGTCAAGGAGGGGCGGTTCGCCACCCCGGACCTGGCCTGGCTCTGGCTCCAAGGGGAGGGACTGGCCCAAAAGTTCAGTCCCCTACCCCACCCCTCCCTCTCCGAGGAGGAGCTCAGGGCCCTGGCCCAGGGGGAAAACCCCGATCCCCTCCACCAGTCCGCCCTGGACCTCAAGGAGGGGAGGGGAAGCGGGCTTTTAGAGGGGATCCTTCCGGAAAGGCTCCTCCTTCTCTGGCAAGGGAAGCTCCCCCCCGCCTACCGGGCCTTCGCCCTCCTCTCCCAGGGTAAGCGGGAGGAAGCCCTCAAGCTGGCGGAAACCCTCCTGAAAGGGGATGTCCTGGAAAAGACCGCCGCAGAACTGGTCTTTAGGACCCTCGAGGACCCGCGCTGGAGGGAAGCGGCCCGCACCCTGGCCCAAGCCTTCCCCGAACTTCCCCTGGCCTGGGAAGAAGTCAGCTTCGCCGCCTTCGCCGAGGGAAAAGGGGAAGAAGCCAGGGATGCCCTGCTAAAGGCCATCCGGCTCAGGCCGGATTACTGGCTTTACTGGACCAACCTGGGCTGGGCCTACTACCTCACGGGGGATCTCCCCAGGGCCATCCTGGCCTCAAAGCGGGCGGTGGAGCTCATGCCCAACGCCACCGCCTACTACAACCTGGGCCTGTTCAAGGCCATCTACGGGGACCTCCTGGGGGCCAAGGCCGCCTACGACCGGGCCCTGAGGCTGGACCAGGGGGAGGACTTCCCCGAGGCCCTAAAGGACCTGGAGGGGCGAACTGAGCCCCTGGCCCTTTTCTTCCGGGCCTACGTGGCGGAACGGGCAGGGCTTCCGGCCAAGGGGCTTTACCAAGCCTTTCTGGAAACCCACCCCCGGCATCCCCTGACCCAGGCGGCAAGGAGGGCCCTGCATCAGGAAGAGGGAAGGCTCGCTCTGGAGGTGAAAAAGCTTTCCCTGATCCCCGGGGACCTGGAGGCCAGGCCCTTCCACGCCGGGGAAGCGGTCTTCCCCGAGGTCAGGCTCACGGGAAGCCCCTATCTTCCCCGGCACGAGCTGCAAACCCTCCTTTACAAGGAAGGTGCCCTGGTGGCCCAGGAGAAGAAGCCCTTGGGCTTCCCTCCTCTCACCACCGCCCTCGAGGAGGTGGCCCCTGCGGTCAGCCTGCCCGAGCCGGGCAGGTACGTGCTGGAGGTGCGCTACGGCGAGGCCCAGGCCCTCATCCCCCTGGAGGTGGGTCCCGAAAGCCTGGCCCGGAAGCTTTATGCCCTGGGCCTCGAGGTGCGGGACCTTTCCGGAAACCCTCTCCTCACCCCCAGGGAAACCCTGGGCCCGGATGGGGACCGGCTCCTTCTGGAAAGGACCCTGGAGGCTCTCAAGGAAGCGGCTCCCCTGGCCACCAGCGCCCGGCTCACCGCCCCCCTCCCCCAGGGTCCCTACGCGGGAAAGAGCGTCCAGGAACTGCTGAAGAACCCCCCCTTGGAAATGGTCCGCTCCTTCTTCCAAAGGGTGGTGGAAGCCCCTGAGCTCCTGGCGGATAACGACGTGGTGAACGCCTTGGTGAACTGGCTCCTGGAAAGCCGGTAACGTTGTAACGGCCCTGTAACGCTGGGTCGGGTTTACCCTAATCCTGGTCTCATTGGACCGGATTGGAAGCGTACTCGTATGAGTACCCCCAGAGCCCTCATCCTCTCCTGAACCCAAGCTCGGTCACCGGCTACCAGGAAGCGTCAAGCAAAACCCCCCGCCTAGGCGGGGGGTTTTCTGGTGGAGCCGACGGGACTCGAACCCGTGACCTCCTGAGTGCGATTCAGGCGCGCTCCCAGCTGCGCCACGGCCCCACGCGCCCTATATGGTAGCGGGGGGCTTTGGCCTTGTCTAGTCCCCTTCCTTAAGCCGCACCTCCACCCGGCCCTTCTTGTCCTTCACGGAAAGCTTGGCCTTGGCCTTACCCTTCTTGTACTCCGCCTTCCACTCGTCCTTCTTCACCTCGTACTTGACCCGCACCCAGCCCCGGCGGCGGAGGTCCTCGTCGTGGTAGCGGAAGATGGCCTCCGCCTGGGAGAAGCGGTAGACCACCACGAGCCCTTGGGGCTCTGGAAGGCGCTCCACCACCACCGCCTGGGGGAAAAGGTTAAAGGAGAGGGTGGCAGTGATGCGGAGCTCCGCGGAGCCGGTGGGATTCACCTCGAGGGCCCAGGCCAGAACCAGCAAGGGTAGCATCCCGAGTATTCTGCGCATGACCCTAGCTTAACCTACCCTCCCCCCTAACCCCTGAGGGTGGCCTAAAGTACACTTTAGCTATGGATGAAGTCTGGCAAAAACTCTCCGAACCCTTCCCCCCCGGCGAGGTGCAGTGGCGCATCGAGGCCCTCTCCCGGGATAAAAAACGCGCCCTGGTGGTCCCCTATGTGGATGCCCGCACCGTTTTGGACCGGCTGGACCGGGTGGTGGGCCCCGAGGGGTGGCAGGACGCCTACGAGGTGCTGGCCGACGCCGAGCGTGCGGTGAAGGATGAGCGGGGGGAGCGGCGGGAACGCCTGGTGGAGGTGAAGTGCCGCCTCACGGTCCTGGGGGTGACCAAGGAGGACGTGGGGGAAGGGGATTCCCTGAAGGCGGCCTTCTCCGATGCCTTGAAGAGGGCCGCGGTGAAGTTCGGGGTGGGCCGGTACCTCTACCGCCTCGAGAAACAGTGGGTGGACTACGACCCGGAAAAGGGGCGCTTCACCCCACCCAAGCTGCCTGAACCCTCCCCTGGCGAGGAGGAGGGCCTTGGGGAGGAAAAGCCCGAGGCCTACCGGCTCATCGACCAGCTTCTGGAAAGGCTCAAGGAAAAGGGCCTGGGCAAGGAGGCCGCCAAAATCGTTACCAAGTACGGCGGCTACGGCAAAACCCCCGAGGAAACCAAGCGGCTTTACGGGGAGCTCAGGGCCCTGCTTAAGGGATGAGAATCATCGCCGTCGGGGACCTTCACGCCAACTTCCCCGCCCTTTGGCGGATCCTGAAGGCAGAGGGCCTGGCGGACGCTGGGCTTAAGCCCACGGAGGAGCTCCTTTCGGGGAAGACCCACCTGGTCCTCCTGGGAGACCTGGTCCACCCCAAGACCCCCAGGGACTACGAACGCCTGACGGGGCTTAGCCCCTTCGACCCCCTGGACCCAAGCCACCTGCGCCTGGCGGCAGGGGCCCAGATCCGGGAGCTCTTCCGGCTAAAGGCCTTTCAGGAGGCAGCCCAGGGGCAGGTGACCATCCTCCTGGGCAACCACGACGAGGCGGTGCTGAGGGGAGAACCCATCCTGGGAAACCAGCACCTCAAGCACCTGGAGTTCCATCCCGAGCACGGAGGGCGCCCCCTTCCCGAGGCCCTCAGGGCCTGGATAGCGGGCTTCCCCCGGGAGGTGGTCTTCCACGGGGTGCACTTCGCCCACGTGGGGCCCGTGCCCTGGCTCCAGGAGTACGACGAGCTCTTCTACGCCCAAAGCGAGCCCAAAACCTGGTGGTTCCGTACCCCCGACTACGTGGAGCGGATGGGCTACCGCTACGGCGTGTACGGCCATGTGCCCATGAAGGAGGGCATCCTGCTCAAGGAACGCTTCGCCCTCATCGACGCCCTGGACCTAGGGGAGTACCTGGAGCTTTTCCCGGAGAAGGAGCCCCCGCGCCCCGTGGTCAAGCGCCTGAGCCATGCTCAATAACCTCACCTCCCCCAAAGGAATACGGGAACTCCTGAAGCGCCACGGGCTTTTCGCCGACAAGCGCCTGGGGCAAAACTTTCTGGTTTCGGAAGCCCACCTAAGGCGCATCGTGGAGGCGGCCAAACCCTTCACCGGCCCCGTTTACGAGGTAGGGCCTGGCCTTGGGGTCCTCACCCGGGCCCTGGCGGAGGCGGGAGCCCAGGTCACGGCCATCGAAAAGGACCTGCGGCTTAAGCCCGTGCTGGAGGAAACCCTGAGGGGTCTTCCCGTCCATTTGGTCTTCGCCGATGCCCTCACCTACCCTTGGGAGGAGGTGCCGGAAAATAGCCTTCTGGTGGCCAATCTCCCCTACAACATCGCCACCCCCTTGGTCACCCGTCTCCTCAGGACCGGGCGGTTTGCCCGCCTGGTCTTTCTGGTGCAGAAGGAGGTAGCCGAACGCATGGTGGCCCGGCCCAATACCCCTTCCTACGGCCTCCTCTCCCTGCGGGTGGCCTACCACGCCCAGGCGGAGAAGCTCTTCGACCTTCCCCCCGGGGCCTTCTTTCCCCCTCCCAAGGTGGTGAGCAGCCTGGTGCGCCTCACCCCCAGGAAGGTGCCGGACGACCCCGCCCTTTTCCAGCTCCTCGAGGCCGCCTTTTCCAAGCGGCGCAAGACCCTGAAAAACGCCCTCACCGCCGCCGGATACCCCAAGGAGGAGGTGGAGGAGGCCCTTAGGAGCCTGGGCCTTCCCCCGGATATTCGGGCGGAGGCCTTGGACCTATCCCATTTCCAGAGGCTCAAGGATCTTCTCTACACCAGGGTGTAACACCTCGGCTTCCGATAACCAAACGGCTTACACCGATTAGCCTCCCCTTCGGTGTAGTCCACCCCTATTGTCCCGCACCTGGGGTGATAAGATGGGCGGGAACTGAGGTGGGGGCCTCGAGGGTTTTGGGCCCTCACCTCGTGAAGAGATGCACGAAAGGAGGGGACCTTGGCGCCGATCGCGGAGTACGTGAGCATCCTGATCTATCTGGGGGTGGCCCTTTTCATCGGGGTGGCGGCCCTGGTGGTGGGGGCCCTCCTGGGTCCCAAGAAACCGGGGAAGGCCAAGCTGATGCCCTACGAGTCGGGGAACGACCCGGCGGGGGAGGTCAAGCGCTTCCCCGTCCACTTCTACGTGGTGGCCATGCTGTTCATCCTCTTTGACGTGGAGGTGGCCTTCCTCTGGCCCTATGCGGTGAGCGCAGGCACGCTCGGCCTGTACGGCTTCCTGGGCGTGGCGGGCTTCACCCTGCTCCTCTTCGTGGGCTTCCTCTACGAGTGGTGGAAGGGGGTGATGCGGTGGCACTGAAGGACCTCTTTGAGCGGGACGTGCAGGAGCTGGAGCGGGAAGGCATCCTCTTTACCACCCTGGAGAAGCTGGTGGCCTGGGGGCGCTCCAATTCCCTATGGCCCGCCACCTTCGGCCTGGCCTGCTGCGCCATCGAGATGATGGCCTCCACCGACGCCAGAAACGACCTGGCCCGCTTCGGGAGCGAGGTCTTCCGGGCAAGCCCCCGCCAGGCGGACGTGATGATCGTGGCGGGCCGGCTTTCCAAGAAGATGGCCCCTGTCATGCGGCGGGTCTGGGAGCAGATGCCCGACCCCAAGTGGGTGATCTCCATGGGAGCCTGCGCCAGCTCAGGGGGGATGTTCAACAACTACGCCATCGTGCAGAACGTGGACTCGGTGGTGCCGGTGGACGTGTACGTGCCCGGCTGTCCCCCGCGCCCCGAGGCCCTTATCTATGCGGTGATGCAGCTGCAGAAGAAGGTGCGGGGCCAGGCGGTCAACGAACGGGGCGAGAGGCTTCCCCCCGTGGCCGCCTGGAAGCGCGCCAGGGGGTGAGGTATGCGGCTCAATAGGGTGTTGGAAGAAGCCCAGGCCAAGGGCTACACCATAGAGGACAACGGCCTCGGCAACCTCTGGGTGGTGGTGCCTCGGGAGGCCTTTAAGGAGGAGATGATCCACTACAAGGCCCTGGGCTTTAACTACCTGGCGGACATCGTGGGCCTGGACTACTTGGAATACCCCGATCCCCGCCCGGAGCGCTTCGCCGTGGTCTACGAGCTGGTCTCCCTTCCCGGGTGGCAGGACGGGGACGGAAGCCGGTTCTTCGTCCGGGTCTACGTGCCGGAAAAGGACCCCAGGCTTCCCACCGTCACCGACCTCTGGGGAAGCGCAAACTTTTTGGAGAGGGAGGTTTACGACCTCTTTGGGATCGTCTTTGAAGGCCACCCGGATTTGCGCAAGATCCTGACCCCGGAGGACCTCGAGGGCCACCCCCTGCGCAAGGACTTCCCCCTGGGGGAAACCCCCACCCTCTTCCGCGAGGGGCGCTTCATCGTGCCCAGCGAGTTCCGGGCCGCCCTTACCGGGAAGAACCCCGGCCTCACCCTATACCGGGGGGGTAGCCGCAAGGGGTACCGGGCCCTTTGGGCCGATCTCATGAAGGCCAAGGAGGTCAAATGAAGGACTACCTAGACCTGGACCCAAGGGTGGCGGAGGAGCCTAAGGAGCTCCGCACGGAGGTCATGACCCTGAACGTGGGACCCCAGCATCCCTCCACCCATGGGGTGCTGCGGGTGGTGGTGACCCTATCGGGCGAAGAGATCCTAGACCTCGTCCCCCACATCGGCTACCTCCACACCGGGTTTGAGAAGAACATGGAGTACCGGACGTATACGCAGGTGATCACGTATACGCCCCGGATGGACTACCTCCACTCCTTTGCCCACGACCTGGCCTACGCCCTGGCGGTGGAGAAGCTGGTGGGGGCAGTGGTGCCCCCAAGGGCCCAGACCATCCGCATCATCCTGAACGAGCTTTCCCGCCTGGCCAGCCACCTGGTCTTCCTGGGCACCGGGCTACTGGACCTTGGGGCCCTTACCCCCTTCTTCTACGCCTTCCGGGAGCGGGAAACCATCCTGGACCTCTTCGAGTGGGTTACGGGCCAGCGCTTCCACCACAACTACATCCGCATCGGCGGGGTTAAGGAGGACCTCCCCGAGGAGTTCGTGCCCGAGCTAAAGAAGTTCCTCGAGGTCATGCCCCATCGCATCGACGAGTACGAGGCCCTCTTTGCGGAAAGCCCCATCTTCTACGAGCGGGCCCGGGGCGTGGGGGTCATCCCTCCCGAGGTGGCCATCAACCTGGGTCTCACGGGGGGCTCCCTAAGGGCCAGTGGGGTGAACTACGACGTGCGCAAGGCCTACCCCTATGCGGGCTACGACACCTACCAGTTCGATGTGCCCTTGGGGGAGCACGGGGACGTGTTCGACCGCATGATCATCCGCATCCGAGAGATGCGGGAGTCGGTGAAGATCATCAAGCAGGCCTTGGAGAGGCTGGAGCCAGGGCCGGTGCGGGACCCTAATCCCCAGATTACCCCGCCTCCCAGACACCTTTTGGAAACCTCCATGGAGGCGGTCATCTACCACTTCAAGCACTACACCGAGGGTTTCCACCCTCCCAAGGGGGAGGTGTACGTGCCCACGGAGTCCGCCAGGGGCGAGCTGGGGTACTACATCGTTTCCGACGGGGGCAGCATGCCCTACCGGGTCAAGGTGCGGGCCCCAAGCTTCGTGAACCTGCAAAGCCTCCCCTACGCCTGCAAAGGGGAACAGGTAGCCGACATGGTGGCCATCATCGCCAGCCTGGATCCCGTCATGGGCGACGTGGACCGATAGGAGGGAAGGGAAGATGGGGTTTTTTGACGACAAGCAAGACTTCCTGGAGGAAACCTTCGCCAAGTATCCGCCGGAAGGACGACGCTCCGCCATCATGCCCCTCTTAAGGCGGGTGCAGCAGGAGGAGGGCTGGATCCGCCCGGAACGGATAGAGGAGATCGCCCGGCTGGTGGGCACCACGGCCACGGAGGTCCTGGGGGTGGCGAGCTTCTACTCCTACTACCAGTTCGTGCCCACAGGGCGCTATCACCTTCAGGTGTGCGCCACCTTGAGCTGTAAGCTGGCCGGGGCCGAGGAGCTTTGGGATTACCTCACGGAAACCCTGGGCATCGGCCCGGGGGAGGTGACCCCAGATGGCCTTTTCAGCGTGCAGAAGGTGGAGTGCCTGGGAAGCTGCCACACGGCCCCCGTGGTCCAGGTGAACGACGAACCCTACGTGGAATGCGTGACCCGGGCGAGGCTTGAGGCGCTCCTGGAGGGCCTTAAGGCGGGGAAGCGCCTCGAGGAGATCGAGCTCCCCGGCAAATGCGGGCACCACGTGCACGAGGTGGAGGTATGACCGGGCCCATCGTTTCCGGACACGACCCCCGCTTTGAAAAAACCCTCTACGCCCACGTGGGCCAGGAGGGAAGCTGGACCCTGGACTACTACCTGAAGCACGGGGGATACGAGACCGCCAAACGGGTTTTAAGGGAGAAAACCCCGGAGGAGGTCATCGAGGAGGTGAAGCGCTCCGGGCTCAGGGGCCGGGGCGGGGCAGGCTTTCCCACAGGGGTGAAGTGGAGCTTCATGCCCAAGGATGGGAAGCAACACTACCTGATCTGCAACGCCGACGAGTCCGAGCCGGGTAGCTTCAAGGACCGCTACATCCTGGAGGATGTTCCCCACCTGCTCCTCGAGGGCATGATCCTGGCGGGCTACGCCATCCAGGCCACGGTGGGGTACATCTACGTGCGGGGGGAGTACCGGAAGGCGGCGGACCGCCTGGAGGCGGCCATCCGGGAGGCCCGCGCCCGGGGCTACCTGGGGGAAAACCTCTTCGGCAGCGGCTTCTCCTTCAACGTGCACGTGCACAGGGGGGCTGGGGCCTACATCTGCGGCGAGGAAACCGCCCTCATGAACTCCCTGGAGGGCTTGAGGGCCAATCCCCGCCTAAAGCCTCCCTTCCCTGCCCAATCCGGCCTTTGGGGCAAGCCCACCACCATCAACAACGTGGAAACCCTGGCCGCGGTGGTGCCAATCCTGGAACGGGGCGCCGACTGGTTTGCCAGCATGGGCACCGAGCAGTCCAAGGGGATGAAGCTCTACCAGATCTCCGGCCCCGTGAGGCGGCCAGGGGTTTATGAGCTACCCATGGGCACCACCTTCCGGGAACTCATCTACGACTGGGCAGGAGGGCCCCTGGAACCCATCCAGGCCCTCATCCCCGGGGGATCCTCCACCCCGCCCCTGCCCTTTACCGATGAGGTCCTGGACACCCCCATGAGCTACGAGCACCTGCAGGCCAAGGGCTCCATGCTGGGCACAGGAGGCGTGATCCTCATTCCGGAGAGGGTCAGCATGGTGGACGCCATGTGGAACCTGACCCGCTTCTACGCCCACGAGTCCTGCGGCAAGTGCACCCCCTGCCGGGAGGGGGTGGCGGGCTTCATGGTGAACCTCTTCGCCAAGATTGGCTCCGGGGAAGGGGAGGAGAAGGACGTGGAAAACCTGGAGGCCCTTCTGCCCCTCATCGAGGGCCGAAGCTTCTGCCCCCTGGCGGATGCGGCGGTGTGGCCGGTGAAAGGTTCCTTGAAGCACTTTAAGGATCAGTACCTGGCCCTGGTGCGGGAAAAGAAACCCGTGCCCAGGGTGAACCTCTGGAGGTGAAGGTGGTTAAGGTCAAGGTCAACGACCGGATGGTGGAGGTGCCCCCAGGGACCAGCGTCATGGACGCGGTCTTCCACGCGGGGTACGACGTGCCCCTCTTCTGCTCGGAAAAGCACCTCTCCCCCATAGGGGCCTGCCGCATGTGCCTGGTGCGCATCGGCCTGCCCAAAAGGGGCC
>Ga0209478_1001686_pt1:0-10000 | contig 14949 bp, 9 predicted proteins | sample DewCreD2012metaG_5_FD_184109 | JGI IMG/M metagenome (GOLD analysis project Ga0209478, IMG submission 184109) | Hot spring sediment bacterial and archeal communities from British Columbia, Canada, to study Microbial Dark Matter (Phase II) - Dewar... ... | reverse complement strand
GTTGTCGCATGCCCGCTACGGTCGGCTGATCGAGAGTCCAGACCGACGGGTTCGCCGTGATGCGTTCAAGGGTTATTACAGTGCATTTCTGCCATTCCGAAACACACTGGCAACGACGCTCGGTGCGGCGATTCGGGCGCACGTGATCGAGGCTCGATTGCGTAACTATTCATCGGCATTAGAGGCAGCGCTGGCCCCGAATGAGATTCCGGTTGCGGTGTACCATAATCTCATCGCCACAGTTGAAGCGAATTTACCCCATTTCCATCGCTACCTGGCGGTGCGCCGACGCTTGCTTGGCCTCGATGAGTTACGCTTTTATGATCTGTATGTCCAGCCTGTACCGGATGTTGAGCTGACAATTCCGTATCAAGAGGCGTGCAATCTGATGCGGGCAGCGTTTCGTCCGTTAGGGGAAGAGTATGGGGCAGCGCTCGAGCAGATGTTCAGCCGACGCTGGATCGATGTCTATGAGAATGTGGGGAAGCGGAGCGGTGCATATAGCGGCGGATCGTATGGCACACCTCCCTACATTTTGCTGAACTACCAGGATCGTCTACGTGATGTCTTTACGCTGGCCCATGAGTTGGGTCACTCGCTTCATTCTTACTTCACGCGCAAGCACCAGCCATTCGTGTATGGCAACTACACGATCTTTGTCGCGGAAGTGGCTTCTACGCTCAATGAAGCACTGTTGACGCATTATATGTTACAGAACAATCCTGATGAGTCGCTGCGCCGACGCTTGCTTTCTCAACAGATTGAGGAGATTCGGGGGACAATCTTCCGCCAGACGATGTTTGCCGCGTTTGAATTGTGGATGCACGAGCGCGCCGAACGTGGGCAGCTATTAACGGCTGATGTGCTGAGCCAGCATTATCGTGACCTGGTTGCCCGCTACCACGGCCCCGAATTGCAGATTGATGACGAGCTGGCGTATGAGTGGATGCGGATTCCGCATTTCTACTATAACTTTTATGTCTACCAGTACGCAACCGGTATTTCGGCAGCCCTGGCGCTGAGTCGTCAGATTATCAGCGAGGGGCAACCGGCTATTGATCGGTATCTCCGCTTCTTGCGCAGTGGATCGTCGCGTTCTTCGATTGAGCTGCTACGCGAGGCAGGTGTGGATATGACATCACCAGCACCGATTCAGGCTGCGATGGATACCTTCGCCGGGTTGGTTGATCAGCTTGAGCAGTTGGCAGCGTAGCACCACGCCGATGTCAGCAAAGGGCGGGTTGAGCACCCGCCCCGTCTGTTGCAATGACCCAATATGTGAACTGTCGATCTGTTGGTCATCACGATGACGTTTCTGACGCCCAATCGCGAGGTTTGAGAAATTCGGCCATTGCAGCTTCCGGTGAACCAGGTTCAGGTTGGTACTTGAATTGCCAGCGAGCCAGCGGTGGGAGAGACATCAAAATCGCCTCGATGTTCCCACCAGTTTGCAAACCAAAGAGTGTTCCCCGGTCGTAAATCAGATTGAATTCGACGTAGCGTCCACGGCGGTAGAGCTGCCACATCCGTTCACGCTCGCCGTAGGGCGTATTCATACGGCGACGCACGATAGGCAGATAAGCATCGAGGATGGTCGTGATTCCATCGCGCACGAAGGCGAAGGCCCGCTCGAAACCATCTTCGCTAGTGGGATGCAGATCGTCGAAAAAGATGCCGCCAATTCCACGCATTTCGTTGCGATGTTTGAGGAAGAAGTAATTGTCGCAGGCTGCCTTCATCTCGGCGTAACTGGCAATTGGATGGCGATCACAGTAGTCACGGAGCGTTACGTGAAAGTGATGCGCATCCTCGACAAAGCCATAATTGGGGGTCAAATCCATACCGCCGCCAAACCACCAGTCCTCACCTGCTTCAAAGTAGCGAAAGTTGGCGTGGAAAGCGGGCACGTAGGGGTTGCGCGGGTGAAGCACCATCGAGATACCGGTCGCGAAGTACGGCTGACCGCGGGTTGAGGGGCGGTGTTGCCAGATACTGGGTGGCACTTCGGCACCGTATACTGCCGAGACGTTCACTCCGGCTCGCTCAAATACGGCGCCTTCGGTCATTACCCGTGCCGTGCCCCCGCCACCACCCGGTCGTTCCCAACTCTCGGCTACGAAATGGCCGTGATTATCAATCTCCTCAAAAGCGGCACAGAGCCGATGTTGCCCATCACGCATCAAATCGTGTACGATTGTACGGGTATCGGTGACCGTCATACTAAGTTCTCCTAGCTGCTGCTACAAGGTTCTGCTAAACAGCTACACCAGGGTCGCGAACGCGGCTTCCGCCGCATTGAGCGTCTCATCGATGTCGGCGGCAGTATGTGCTGTGCTGACAAAGCCGGCCTCAAACTGGGAAGGAGCCAGGTAGACGCCACGTTCGGCCATTGCCCAGAAGAACCGGGCATAGCGTTGCGGATCGGCGTAGGCCTTTGCTTCGGCGTAGTTGGTGATCTGGCTGTCGGCCTGACGCAGGAAATAACAGCCAAACATGGTACCCACATTTCCTACCTGTAATGGAATCCGGTAGCGTTCACCAAGCATCCGCAGACCGTTAGCGAGCTGTGTGGTAAGCGTCACCGCCTGCCAAAACGCCTTACCCTCATCAGCGAATGCCGTCCGCAGGGTTGCCAGACCAGCAGTCATTGCCAGCGGATTACCACTCAGCGTACCGGCCTGATACATCGGACCGGCGGGAGCAACCAGTTGCATCAGGTGACGTTTCCCGGCGTAAGCCCCTACCGGCAAGCCACCACCGATCACCTTCCCCAGGCAGGTCAGATCGGGATCAAGACCCCACAACGCCTGTGCACCACCCGCCGCTACCCGAAAACCAGTCATCACCTCATCGAGAATGAAGATTGCACCATGCGACTTGGTCAATTCGCGCAAACCACTCAGAAAGCCAGGTTTGGGCAACACGAAGCCCATATTGGCGGCAATCGGCTCAACAATGACCGCAGCAATCTCGGCGCCACGGCTGGCAAATAATGCTGCTACTGCATCAAGATCGTTATACTCGACGGTGATCGTCTCGGCAGCAACCGATGGTGGTACCCCCGGACTATCGGGGAGACCGAGGGTTGCAACACCACTACCGGCCTGCACCAACAGCATATCGGCGTGACCGTGGTAACAGCCGTTAAACTTCACAATCAGCCGCCGACCGGTTGCTGCCCGCGCCAGACGCAGAGCACTCATTGTAGCCTCGGTGCCACTGTTGACAAACCGAATCTGCTCGATTGACGGCACCAGTTCAATCACTAAGCGGGCAAGTTCGGACTCTAACTCGGTTGGCGCGCCAAAGCTCGTTCCACGCTGAGCCTGTTCGGCGATGGCGTTCACTACCACCGGATGAGCATGGCCGAGCAGCAACGGCCCCCACGAGAGCACATAGTCGATATAGCGATTGCCATCAACGTCCCAAACGTGCGCGCCTTGACCCCGCTCAAAGAATATGGGTGTACCGCCAACCCCCCGGAAAGCACGTACTGGCGAATTGACACCACCTGGAATCACCTCTTGCGCAGCGGCAAAGTCGGCCTGCGAACGGCTATAACGTTCGGTAACAATGCTCATTGCATCACCTCTTGAAGAGCAGGCATCGTCGTAGAAACAGGAAATGATTGGACAAACTCGACCAGATAGCGAACGTGATCAACCGGCGTTTCGGTCAGAATGCCGTGACCGAGATTGAAAATGTGACCGGGACGACCACCGACTCGCTGTGTTTCAATCCCCTCGCGGGGATTTTGGTTTTTTGAAGGGATCACTTTGTGGTCGTCAAAGACGGTCATGTTGTAGGTTTCAATCCCCTCGCGGGGATTTTGGTTTTTTGAAGCTATTCTTGTTAGCGCTGGCGCGGTTATCTCTCTCGCAGGTTTCAATCCCCTCGCGGGGATTTTGGTTTTTTGAAGCTGTTGTCGCCGAGTTTTGTAGAGAAGAACCTTAACATCTTCGTTTCAATCCCCTCGCGGGGATTTTGGTTTTTTGAAGTGATGAGTTTCCCATCGTATGCGCCGCCGCTATTCTATGTGTTTCAATCCCCTCGCGGGGATTTTGGTTTTTTGAAGATACAAATCACGCCCATCTGACGATGGCACATACGTTCCAGGTTTCAATCCCCTCGCGGGGATTTTGGTTTTTTGAAGCTACCCGACCAGTCGCCGTTACCAGCGCGGAAAGGGAAGGGGTTTCAATCCCCTCGCGGGGATTTTGGTTTTTTGAAGCCACCGGGTGCGGTGGTCCACACGGACCACCGCGGATGAGTTTCAATCCCCTCGCGGGGATTTTGGTTTTTTGAAGGGAAAGATAACGATTTGGGAGGGACGGAGAGGGGGACGGGTTTCAATCCCCTCGCGGGGATTTTGGTTTTTTGAAGTCAACTTTTAGAAACGAGAGACCGCGTTGTTATTCCGTGTTTCAATCCCCTCGCGGGGATTTTGGTTTTTTGAAGGCTATCGAGTTGCAGACTGAATACCTTGACGCAACCCGATAAGTTTCAATCCCCTCGCGGGGATTTTGGTTTTTTGAAGTCGCGGACGCGATCGCTAACCACGAAGATCTTCTAAGCTAATCAGTTTCAATCCCCTCGCGGGGATTTTGGTTTTTTGAAGCCGGAAGCACCGACGTGGTACGAAGCGGATGACGTGTATGTTTCAATCCCCTCGCGGGGATTTTGGTTTTTTGAAGATAGATTGCGGGTTTGTCGATCCGACCGTTATCATTATGTTTCAATCCCCTCGCGGGGATTTTGGTTTTTTGAAGCAAGGTTTGTCGGTGTCGTGATCATACGACCCTCATTTTTACGTTTCAATCCCCTCGCGGGGATTTTGGTTTTTTGAAGCAACGATTTGATCGCGCAGTTGCGCAATTTCAGCGCGGGCTTGCGTTTCAATCCCCTCGCGGGGATTTTGGTTTTTTGAAGTGCGAGAGGGGATACACCTCTGGGTGATCCGTGAAGGCCGTTTCAATCCCCTCGCGGGGATTTTGGTTTTTTGAAGGATCAAGAGTAGTCGTGTTGTAGAAGTCGTGTATAGGAGTGAGTTTCAATCCCCTCGCGGGGATTTTGGTTTTTTGAAGACAAGAAGCGGCGGCAGCGTGGATAGGAGCACCGCTCTTTGAGTTTCAATCCCCTCGCGGGGATTTTGGTTTTTTGAAGCGTTGCTTGCCGGATCAAGGTCTATACCATCGAGTAAATGAGGTTTCAATCCCCTCGCGGGGATTTTGGTTTTTTGAAGGGTTTCGTCGTCGCAGCGTGTTGTTATTTGCTTTGACAACCAAGTTTCAATCCCCTCGCGGGGATTTTGGTTTTTTGAAGCGAGTACCCATTCCGTGATGATGATCGGCGTCCCGTCGCCGGGTTTCAATCCCCTCGCGGGGATTTTGGTTTTTTGAAGGTGACCAAATGCTCGCGGTCGGGCGGACGGTGAATGAGTTTCAATCCCCTCGCGGGGATTTTGGTTTTTTGAAGGTCACGCCGCGACGCCCGCCGATGCAGTGCGGGCGGCTAAGTTGGTTTCAATCCCCTCGCGGGGATTTTGGTTTTTTGAAGTTGTTAGTGTTACGTCAAGCGCACTGGGATACACTGATGAGTTTCAATCCCCTCGCGGGGATTTTGGTTTTTTGAAGCTTATTCCGTATCTTGACACACAGGGTACGGTTATTGATCTGTTTCAATCCCCTCGCGGGGATTTTGGTTTTTTGAAGCCTTTATGGATGTAGATTGTGTCCTTATTCCAGATATTGAGTTTCAATCCCCTCGCGGGGATTTTGGTTTTTTGAAGACACGGATGGCACTTGCTGCGATACGCTCTCCGATACCGACACGTTTCAATCCCCTCGCGGGGATTTTGGTTTTTTGAAGAAAGTGTCTGTTGTTCAAACGGACGCCCGCCGGCCCGCCACGTTTCAATCCCCTCGCGGGGATTTTGGTTTTTTGAAGCGAAGATACCGTTCACGCCCCGATGGTGGAATACGGTGAGTTTCAATCCCCTCGCGGGGATTTTGGTTTTTTGAAGTAGCACAGACGGTAGATAGTGTGGTTATTGGCGCGGTCGCCGGTTTCAATCCCCTCGCGGGGATTTTGGTTTTTTGAAGCGGAGCTCGGATGGTTGAGGATTAGCGACGACCCGGTTTGGGTTTCAATCCCCTCGCGGGGATTTTGGTTTTTTGAAGGGGTTATTTTGCAAGCGATTAACGCCAATTCTCGCATTGGTTTCAATCCCCTCGCGGGGATTTTGGTTTTTTGAAGTCGAGTACGTCTTGGAGACGGCAGATATCCGTTATCATGAAAGTTTCAATCCCCTCGCGGGGATTTTGGTTTTTTGAAGTGAGACGTGGATCGACGTGTATAGTGTTGAACGGCAAGTTTCAATCCCCTCGCGGGGATTTTGGTTTTTTGAAGCTGTGGTAAGAGGTTACGGTAGATGATGTATCCGTTGTACGTTTCAATCCCCTCGCGGGGATTTTGGTTTTTTGAAGACGGCGTACATGGAGCCCAGGGCGACGACGAAAGAGTGTGTTTCAATCCCCTCGCGGGGATTTTGGTTTTTTGAAGCCGGTGGTCGGTAGACGGTGAAGGAACGTTCGCCGAATTCAAGTTTCAATCCCCTCGCGGGGATTTTGGTTTTTTGAAGGTAAAACCAGCGACTCTGCACACCATACGCTTCGGCCAGCGTTTCAATCCCCTCGCGGGGATTTTGGTTTTTTGAAGCGGCTCAGCTCATGGCCGATCCGAATTTCGCCAAAGCCGTTTCAATCCCCTCGCGGGGATTTTGGTTTTTTGAAGGAAGACTCCTGGGGAAACAGAGGAGTAGATTACCAAATCTGTTTCAATCCCCTCGCGGGGATTTTGGTTTTTTGAAGCTATAAAACCTCTTGCCCTGCCTGTGGGGGGCACAATTTGTATGTTTCAATCCCCTCGCGGGGATTTTGGTTTTTTGAAGGCATTCGCAAGGTCGGAACGAAACGGCGCGTCGTCTATTCGTAGGTTTCAATCCCCTCGCGGGGATTTTGGTTTTTTGAAGTAACTTGTAAGAATAATTAGTAAGAATAATCAGAGAGAGTTTCAATCCCCTCGCGGGGATTTTGGTTTTTTGAAGCCATTCCCTGCATGTCGATGCAAATGCACTGCCACTCGATGTGCGTTTCAATCCCCTCGCGGGGATTTTGGTTTTTTGAAGCTAGTACGCTCAGCGTTGTGACGCAACCAGTGCAAAAGTTTCAATCCCCTCGCGGGGATTTTGGTTTTTTGAAGGAGCATCATCCCGATCTCTTTGAAGAGGCGAAAAAGTATGAGTTTCAATCCCCTCGCGGGGATTTTGGTTTTTTGAAGTTTATTATTAAGAAGTGTTGCGACATCGGCCTTACTCACGTTTCAATCCCCTCGCGGGGATTTTGGTTTTTTGAAGGTGATGGTTATTCCCACCGACTGTTAGTACATGCTTACTGTTTCAATCCCCTCGCGGGGATTTTGGTTTTTTGAAGCTCCGTTTCCGTCGGTGTTGGTGGTGGTGGGGGATTGCGAACGTTTCAATCCCCTCGCGGGGATTTTGGTTTTTTGAAGTGAACAAGGCGTTGCGCGCACGCGGGTGACGGTGAAGAGTTTCAATCCCCTCGCGGGGATTTTGGTTTTTTGAAGCAATTGCAAGAGTTCGGCGACACGGGCATGGTCAGCGCGTGTTTCAATCCCCTCGCGGGGATTTTGGTTTTTTGAAGCTGACATTTTCCGGCCCTGTTGTGTTCTCTGTTCAATCGCCGGCGTTTCAATCCCCTCGCGGGGATTTTGGTTTTTTGAAGTTATCGATGAGCCGATTGTTTACGACACCGATATTCCACGTTTCAATCCCCTCGCGGGGATTTTGGTTTTTTGAAGATTACCATCACCCCGTAAGTGAGGGGTTGTATGGAAGAACAGGTTTCAATCCCCTCGCGGGGATTTTGGTTTTTTGAAGTAGCTCAAGAGTAGTCGGAACCCCCACACTCGCGAAACTCGTTTCAATCCCCTCGCGGGGATTTTGGTTTTTTGAAGGTATCGGAGACGGTGTTGGCGCCGGCGGTTACGTGGATGGGTTTCAATCCCCTCGCGGGGATTTTGGTTTTTTGAAGCTGATGAGAAGGATTGCGCCCACTTCATCGAGCGTAATTTGTTTCAATCCCCTCGCGGGGATTTTGGTTTTTTGAAGACCGAAGTCGCCAACGCGCTTCAACGCTGGCCGGTGTTGGTGCTGTTTCAATCCCCTCGCGGGGATTTTGGTTTTTTGAAGAGAGCCGGCAGTAGTAAAGGAAGGGAAAAAGGATGTTTGGTTTCAATCCCCTCGCGGGGATTTTGGTTTTTTGAAGAGGCTTGGATGCGCGCTGAGGCTCGGCGGTATAGCTAAGTTTCAATCCCCTCGCGGGGATTTTGGTTTTTTGAAGGCTTATTGCTCGCTTTGCGTGATCGTCAATATCACCATCTGTTTCAATCCCCTCGCGGGGATTTTGGTTTTTTGAAGCGATAAGCGTGGATGGGTGTGTCGCATATACACGTGTGGAGTTTCAATCCCCTCGCGGGGATTTTGGTTTTTTGAAGGTATTACAGGCGCGGGAGAAGTGGGGATGGCTTGATCCGGTTTCAATCCCCTCGCGGGGATTTTGGTTTTTTGAAGGGCAAGCGTAGTGGGTACGCAAAGGCAGTGAGCGGCTTTTCAGTTTCAATCCCCTCGCGGGGATTTTGGTTTTTTGAAGAAACTATCCGACGTGTTGGAAAATGGGTGGATTTCGACGAGTTTCAATCCCCTCGCGGGGATTTTGGTTTTTTGAAGCAAACCTAACCCGCTCGTTTCGAGAATACGCTCAATGTCGGGTTTCAATCCCCTCGCGGGGATTTTGGTTTTTTGAAGCCGCTCGTGCCCGCGCTGCTTCCAACTGCCGGTACGTATCGGTTTCAATCCCCTCGCGGGGATTTTGGTTTTTTGAAGGGCACGTTGCTTGCGATGTTGTACGTTGCGAAGCGATTCGTTTCAATCCCCTCGCGGGGATTTTGGTTTTTTGAAGAGATAGAACTGTCAGTGCCGTGGTATCCCCCGCCTTTGTTTCAATCCCCTCGCGGGGATTTTGGTTTTTTGAAGCAGTCGTCGTGAAGGAAGCGCTTTCTCTTGGCGGACGCTGGTTTCAATCCCCTCGCGGGGATTTTGGTTTTTTGAAGATAAGGAAATCGCAGAAAGGAGTACAGCAATGTTCTACAGGTTTCAATCCCCTCGCGGGGATTTTGGTTTTTTGAAGATGCTTGTAGCGGCGGTCTGTCGGCGGCGTCCATGTAATGGGTTTCAATCCCCTCGCGGGGATTTTGGTTTTTTGAAGTTTAGATAGACGGTCGCGGTAGTGGGGGCGACAGGTAGTTTGTTTCAATCCCCTCGCGGGGATTTTGGTTTTTTGAAGCCAATTCCACGGCAAGATGGGCATTGGATACGACGCACAGGTTTCAATCCCCTCGCGGGGATTTTGGTTTTTTGAAGACGAGCCATGTCGCCACGGTTTCGGGCGCGCTGAACAAGACAGTTTCAATCCCCTCGCGGGGATTTTGGTTTTTTGAAGGCATGTATCGACGAGGCGCTGTCGTATCGCGCATTACCAGTTTCAATCCCCTCGCGGGGATTTTGGTTTTTTGAAGTTCAGCTGACTTCTTTCGTTGATTGCAGTATAGCATACGAGTTTCAATCCCCTCGCGGGGATTTTGGTTTTTTGAAGGGAGTTAACTATGGCAGTGAAATTCGTATGGTATGTCCGTTTCAATCCCCTCGCGGGGATTTTGGTTTTTTGAAGCAAGAAGCGGCGGCAGCGTGGATAGGAGCACCGCTCTTTGAGTTTCAATCCCCTCGCGGGGATTTTGGTTTTTTGAAGGCGCCCGTCGGAGCGCGTCAGAGCTTTCCACCACCATGTGTTTCAATCCCCTCGCGGGGATTTTGGTTTTTTGAAGTCAATCATGAGGTGCGCACCGCTGTGTTTCAATCCCCTCG
>Ga0209478_1001651_pt1 | contig 15243 bp, 16 predicted proteins | sample DewCreD2012metaG_5_FD_184109 | JGI IMG/M metagenome (GOLD analysis project Ga0209478, IMG submission 184109) | Hot spring sediment bacterial and archeal communities from British Columbia, Canada, to study Microbial Dark Matter (Phase II) - Dewar... ... | reverse complement strand
GATGACGGCGGATGAGCGGGATGAACCCGAGGCACGCCAGCAAGAGGATAGGCGTCCAACTGAAAAGCCCATGCTCTGACGAGAAGAGCACTTGCCAAAGGCGGGGGTCAAAAAACCACCAAGACTTCCTATAACCCAACTGAAAAGGAGAGCCGTAAATTACCCACTTGACCAACCCCAAAGGAAGCCAGCCAAGGAAAAGACCGAAAACCCAAATCGCTGTCGGAATGGCGACAGAAGCGAGGGCGGAGCGCCAAGGGCGTAATCGGGCACGGTGCGCCACTTCAGCAAGGTCAGCGACGGCAAAAAGGCTCACGAGCAAGTTGGGATAGTAGGTGATGAACGCCAAGCCGCCAAGCAGCCCAAGAAAAAGCCACGACCGAAGGCAGGAGGTGGTCAAGTCATCGGCGGTCACCCGTTGGTGATAAGTGCGCCACCAGAACCAGATCAAAAGGCTGCAAGCGAAGGCGGAATGGGCGTGGGACATGAACGGCAGGAAATACATGTAAACGGGCAACCCCGAAGCGAACCAGAGTCCCAAAGTCGCCCAAAAGGCGACCCACTCGTCAAAAAGTTGCCTTGCCACCGAGAACGCAAAGAGCAAGCCCAGAAAACCATAAAGGGCAGTGCCCAGTGCGCAAAGGTAACGGTAAGGCAAGGAGAAACCGTCTTGCGGGATGGGGGTGTGGGGGAAAGGAAAGGCGTTGTAGAGGGAAGTGAAGGCATGGGCAGTCAGGAAAAAGGGCGCCCACAAAAGCGACGGACCGACGGAAAATTGGTTTTCCACGAACCCCGTGGGGGTGTAAAGGTGAGGCTTCAACCGCCCTTGCGCATCAAAGTAGTTGCGGTAATGCAACGGGTCGGCGTGGCGATACTCATCCTCAAAGTAAAGGTCGTGGTCAATAACCAATGAGGCGATGTAGGCGTAGTAACCGATCCCATCTCCCCGCAGGTAAGGGGTGACGAGAGGGAGGGTCAGGAGAAGAAGGATGAAAAGCCAACACCGTTCAGGGTTCACGACGCACCACCATCAACAGACTTTGTCCCAAGGGAGGTGAAAAGTGTTGCTCCAACCGACGCAGGAAAGGGATGATGAGTCGGTCATAAGCCGCCACCGGTGTTGCGCTCCAAGTTCGCCAGCGCAAAATTTTCCCCATCAAAAACCAGGTGATAACGCCCAATAGGTTGAAGAAGCGCAACTTCTCTATAGCAAAGCCAGCCTGCCTCGCCAACTCTTCAAGGCGGCGTTTCGTATAACGGCGATAGTGACCAATTGGACATCTAAACTCCCATACAGCCAAGGGAGGGCAGGAACGAAGAGACAAAGATGTCCCCCACCTTTTAACAAATCATGCATTTGCCTCATCGCTTCCTCGTCCTTTTCAATGTGCTCCAAAACATTGACACAAACGAGGCAATCAAAGGGCTCAGGCGCCGAGGCAACAAACTGTGCCAGCGTGGCTTGAATGACCTTGACAGGTTTACCACTCTTTGAGACCTCCGACCGCAACAAGGGGAGAAGGTTCGCTGCTGGTTCAAGGCACCATAAGGTTTCAACGGAGGAACTTAGGAGGAACTTAGAAAAAGTCCCCGTCCCAGCCCCTATTTCTAAGCAACGACCTCGCAGATAGGGGCGAAATTCCTCGTAGAGCCAACGATAGTAATTAGTGGCGAAGCGTAATCCCTCTAACTCTGAACCCTCATAGAAGTCCTCTACCGCCTTCAAGGTGCTCTCACCCTTTTGCCCAAAACTTTACGATATACCAAAGCGCCTTTAATCCATCTTTCCAGTTGATTTTCTTGCCCTCAGTATAGGTTCGCCCATAGTAACGGATACCTACCTCGTAAATCCGCCAACGCTTTTGTTTGGCGACCTTTACCGTGAACTCCACTTCAAAGCCGAAATCGTCACAAGTTAGCGTAATGCTCTCCAAGACCTCTCTCCGAAACATCTTGTAGCAGACTTCAATGTCGCTTAAGGTCACATCGCAGAGCAGGTTGACGAGGTTGGAAATGATTTTGTTGCCGAAAAAGTGATGATAGTAAAGCGCTCTGTGGGGCTTACCGTAAAAGCGTGAGCCATAGACGACATCGGCATAACCGTCTGCGATCAATTGCCACATCTCTTCCCATTCCAAGTCGGCGTCTTGAATGACCAAAACATCTCCCGTCGCAGCGGCAAAGCCTGTTCGCAGCGCCGCCCCTTTCCCTCTATTGCGCTCGTGGAAAATCACCCGAAGGGTGCAAGGTCGGGGCGCCGACGCCCCGTCTCCTTGTTTCTCTTGCCCCTTCCTCAAGGGCAGGGATTGCACTTGCCACCCTGTTTCTTCCGCCCAAGTAATGAAGATAGGGTGAGGATTGGTGACACCAAAGGTTTCCATAAGCCATTCGCGGGTTCCATCGGTAGAACCGTCATCCACGACAATGACTTCCTTCTCCACTTGCGGAAGAGCCATGACGACTCGTTGAAGCACCCGTTCAATGTAAGGGCGTTCGTTGTAGCAGGGGATAATGACCGATAATTTCATCGCCGAACCCCTCTCAATGCCTCGTAAAGCCGCACCATTTGTGCCACCGGTTCATCCCATGAAAGGGCTTCAGCAACCTTTCGGCAGCCTTGACGCAAGCGTCGGTGTAGGGCTTCGTCTGTCAGTAGTCGCCACAGTGCCTCTGTGAGCGCTTCTCGGTCATAAGGCACGACCAAACCGGCTTGGTCGTGCACCATTGGCGCGATGCCGCAACGGTCGGTGACGATAACAGGTGTGTTGGCGGCGACGGCTTCCGCCACTGCGTTACCAAAGTTTTCGTGTTGGGACGGAAGGACGAAGACATCGGCATCCTGCAAGGCTGCCCACTTCTCTTCCCCATACAGTGGACCTACAAATAACACCCGATCTTTGATGCCCAACTTTGCGCCATACGCCTGAAGGTATTCCCGATACCCGTCCCTCTCGTCGGGACCAGCAAGGACAAGGAGCCACGCTTTCGCGTTGCCTTCTTTCTTCAAGCAACTGGCGAAGGCGTCCATGAGCATGTCAGGACTCTTTATAGGCACCAATCGTCCCAAAAAAAGCACGACTTTTGCGTCGGATGGAATATGCCATCGTTTCCGAAAAGCGCCGTAATCTGGCAATCGGTCAGGTATCTCTATACCGTTGCGCCGCAGGACGACCTTCTCTTCAGGGACACCGTCTTCTATCAGTTCCTGCCGTTCCTGCTCTGAGGTGGCAATGACAGCATCAGCGTTCAAAACCAACCGTCTTCCCCAAAGGGCAAGATAGAGGTGCTTCAGCCGCACATTGCGGACAATCGGGCGAAACATCCCCATCGGCTCCACAACATACGGTATGCCGAAGCGACGGCAAAAAAAGGCAACTGTCGGACCGAGCAAGTCATATAAGCCATAAATGTGCACGATGTCAAAATTTCCCAAACGCCAAAGACAAAGCGGGATAACGCCGGGATTGACCGTAATCGCCCGATAACGGGCAATTGTCCGAAGATAAATCACCTCAGCCCTCTCACCATCAGCCCCAACGATTTGCTCTTTGTCCTCTGCCCTTTGCAACCCATAATCCGCCGTCAGCACCGTAACCCAATGCCCCTGCCGCGCTAACCGCTTGGCAATGGCAGGCACCTTAATGGCAGGTCCGCCTTTATCCCAAAATGGTTCGTAGGATTGGGTCACTTTCAAGATGCGCATATCGGCTCCTTCAGCAAAATTTCCAGCAACCTTTCCTTAAACCTCTCGTAGGAGAACTCGCTCAAGACCCATTGGCGGGCAGTTTCGCCCATTTGGAAGGCAAGGTCGGGTTGGGTAAGCAAAGTAATGATGGCTTCGGCAACCTCGTTGGGATCGTCGGGGTTCACCAAAAAACCGTGCTCGCCGTGTCGGATGAACTCCGTCGGTGCGCCGTAATTCGGACTGATCACTGGCTTACCGAACGCCATTGCCTCCAGAAACACGATGCCAAAGCCCTCACCTTTGGGATCTTCATCGTCCAAAATGGTTCGTGCCGGCATCGCAAAAACATCACACATCTGATAGCAAGCGACCAACTCTGCATCGTTCACAGCACCGAAGAAGTGGGTTTGTTCTTGGACACCTAATTGCTCCGCCAATGCCTCTAACCGCCCTCGGTCATCCCCGTCACCGACGATAAGGTAACAAGCCTTCGGCACCTTCTTTAGCACTTTCGGCATCGCTTGAAGAACGATGTCATGTCCCTTGTAACGCTCTGATGCCGCCAGCCGCCCGACGGTCAGAATAGCACGGCGATCCTCTAACTGCCTTTTGACCCTTTTGCCATCAGGGGCGATGTTCAAAAGGGCAGCATCCAAAGTGTTCGGTAAAACCACAGTTCGCTCCATTGGCACTTGATGGCGCTGCACGAGGCGTTGGCGGGTAAAGGCACTGACACTCAAAACCTTGTCGGCTCGGCGTAAGGCTACTCGTTTCCATCTCGTTAGGCTCCCCCAAACCTCAATGCCATGCGCAACGATCCAATAGGGACAGCGAAGCAATTTGCTTACTAACCAAGCCAGCGGTGCCAAACCAACATGGGTCGCTATCATTACATCGGCACGCCAAGAACACGCAGTCAGTAAGGCTTGAAACGCAAACCGCACTTTCGCTTTCGCTGGCAACCGCTTTAAGCCATCTTGCCCTGCGCATTCTGACACTTCCAACATACACACCTTGTCTTCGCCCAGCAATTCTCGCAAGGCACGGACAAAACATGATGAATATCGCTGCACTCCACCTCGTTTTTTCGCAGATGGTGACAATACAAGGATTTTCATTTTCTATCCATGACCTCTCTTTGTCCTTTGTCCTTTGCCGCAAGCAGAAAAGTCTCATGCATCTTCTGAGTATGCTTTTTCCATGTGTATTGTTTGGCAGTTTGGGAGGCGTTTTCACCCATGTGGTGGCGCAGGTCTGAGTTCTCGTAAAGGAAGCGGATCAGGCGAGCGAGTTCTTCAGCATCTTGTGGATCTTTCAGGATAAATCCGTCCACACCGTGGGTGATGATTTCGCTCACGCCGGAATGACGACTGACAATGACGGGCAAACCGCATGCCATCCCTTCAAGGGGCGGCAAGGAAAAAGCATCCTCAAGGGAAGGTCCAACATAGGCATCGGCTGCTGCATAATAAAATTCCACATCCTGTCTTGGCGGAAGAAAGAGGACACGATCATGCAAGCCCCATCGTTTGATGGCGGCGTGATAGGTAGCCAACCCACTGCCTTAGATGATCAGTGGGTTCCACCCCTACCTTGGACAAATTGTGACCCTAACTGGGTAGCAACTTGTGTTATTTTAACCATTGTTCAACCCTAAGAGGCACTGGAGGCTGAGCACGTCCTTGCTTAGCAAGTTGTGCCCAAATCCAAGCATAGGTGCGGGCGATGCCTTCCCGCAAAGAAACCTTCGCCTGCCAACCAATAGATTTGATGCGCTCCTTGCTAAAGTTCCTGGCTCGCACCCCTACTGGACCAGGCACATAGTGGACGCGCAAGGTCTTGCCCGAAACATCTATCACCGTCCGCACCAAGTCAGCCACCGTGACGCGTTCATCCGCACCCAAATTAACAGGTCCTTCCAAGTCGGAGTGCATGAGTAGGTAAATACCTTCCACCAAATCGTCTACATAGGTAAACACCCGAAAGGAGTTTGGGGGCAACAGCTTCAGCTGAAAAGGTTTCCTGATAATGGTGCCACGCATTTTTCTGCATTTGAGTCAGTAAGTCTCGTTCGGTGGATAATATTAGCATCTTTTCTGCTAACGCTTGCACATCGCCGCGTGGAACGGTAAAGCCGACAACGCCGTCGGGGGCGATCTCATTCAACGGCTCATAATCGCAGGTGAGCGTAGCACATCCTCGCGCCATGCCCTCAATGAGGACAGCCCCAAGCGTTTCAGCATGGGTGGGCAGCACAATGACATCACTTTCCACCATCAGTCGGTTAAATTCCTCTTGAGGCACAAATCGGTTATAGAGCCTGATGCGGGAGCATTTGGACATCACTTCCACAAGTTGGGATGGGACATCGCGACTGACGACGATAAGTTCCACATCCCTTTTGACCCTTGCGACATGAAGGAACGCTTCTACCGTTTCTGCCAATCCCTTACGAATTGGCTCCTTCCCCACGAATAAAAAGCGTGTGATGGGGTTTGTTTTAGGGAAGGAAGGTTGGTCTGATGACCCCGTTCGGTAGAAGGGTGGGACGACACGCACTACCGCTTGAATGCGGGGGCATTCTTCCATAAGCCGGCGGGCGCAAGAATTTGTCCAGACGATGATGACATCTACCATCTTGCCTACGAGGTTGTAATAGGCCACGACATCTTCGTAAAGCCCACGCCCGATGTATCGGTAATACCATGGTGGGCTTATGCCCGCTGAACTGAAGGCGATGGGATAACGGCGCCGCAAAGTTGCTACATTCCAAGGGAGCAGGAGATGGGTGTGAAAAACATCCGCCATTTTCCCTGCCATCATAGATGGCGAGACGAAATTCCTTTGAGAAGCGATAAAAAGGGAACGGCGCAAAGGTTGAGGCACCCACCATCGCCCCAAATGCCAGAACACCTTTCTCACGGTGCGTAAAGGGGTGGGCGTGTCGTTGAGCGTCTCATATTGAAGGTCGCCCACCCTCAGCGCAAGGAGGTCTCGCAGATAAGACATATCACCGCTGGTTTCTTTTAATTCACTGGGCGTTATGTTCAGAAGAATTCTCATTGTCCCAATCCCTCCGACCACCGCAAATTGCCATCCACTGCTTTTCTTAATTGCACCATCTTCAAAGGTTGATGCGATGCCCACTGTGGGCAGGACAGGGCAACCCCAATCAGCAACCAATAAAAGGACTGGTTAAGATAGTCCTGAATGATCTGAGACCCCCAAAGTTGAGTGATGGTGAAGAAAAATGCTGACCAACTGAAAATCAGGGTAACAAATGCCTTGCGTTGGGGGTCAGGGGCATTCTTTCGGGCATCCCACAACGCTATCAGTATCGCTCCCAAAAGCCAAACCCAAACCGTTAATCCTAAGATACCATAGGCAGAGGCCTTGTCCGTAAATCCGTTTTCGCTTACATATGGCGTTGTAGAAAGCCCTAGTCTTGTCTGAAGGTATTGCTTCCCTAAAGAAGCGCTCCCTGTTCCTTGTCCTAAAAGACCAAACTTAGGGATCAGGCTTAACTGGCTTACATAGCCAGGCAAGCGCGATGATACCTCAGACTGCATCGTCTCTGTCCCAAACAGAGTGCTGGAAAAATATCTAATCCCCTTCTCAATCGGCTGAGCAGCCACAGCATACAAGAGAGCGAAAACTCCTGCCACGAGGGGCAATCGCTTGACCAAGAGTATCCCTAAACGGGTCGCTCTCCCAACACCTCTTTTCGTCCAAGCGCTTAACAAAATAAATGCTAAGATCGTCGCAACAGCGGTAACCATTGTTCGCCGAACACCACTAAAGAGGATGTTAATTGCCGACATCCCGAAGGCCGACCAGCCAACAAAAGAATATACTCGGCTTCTAGAAAATAGCAGCCCTGTCCCTACCCCGACAAGCAGCATCATTGCCCCATAAGAAGCATAACGCCCCGGGTCAACGAAAACCGAGTTGACTTGAAAGTAACTTTCACGCAAGACATGAATCCCGCGATCCAAAAACGGGCGCAACTCCGTGCCCTCTAAAACGCGTTCATTCCACAAAGCTGGGGTAATGGTTTGTTGCATAGTGCCAATAATTGTAGGAAAGATCGTAAAGACACACAGAAGGGTGAAAAGGATGTTTACTTCCCGAAATGAGCGGAGCAAATAGTAGCCAGCCGGTAAAAAGATTACGAGGTAGAACAAATCGGAGTGGATTCCGAGTAGGGACTCTAAGGGATGGGCTAAGTTTGGGTTGAAAGAGTTAAGCAAAACAACCCCTATCCACACCATCAATGGTGCTCGCACAATCCGAGGCAGTAAATCTCTTTCTTTCCTCCATGCCTTTAGTGTCTTGAGGATGATCGGTTGCATCAAGATGAACTTAGCAAAATAGATGGTCATATCGTTGCCCCACAACTTACGCACCAAATCCTCCACCATTAGCCAGCCGAAGTAGAGGACAAGGGGCACGATCGGTGAGCGGCTGAAGAACCCTGCTAAAGTAACCGCTCCAAGAAAGGCGAACAGCCAAACCTTGAACGAGAAAAGGGTCATGGTATTTTTTGCTTCAAAACTATCACGCTGGCTGTGCCAAGATGTGCATTTCTCTCCGTCGCTTACCCAGAGCCGAGATCCTTGTGTAGCCGGCTTCTTTTAGAGGCTCAAACGCTGGATGGTTTTCTCCATATTGGTCAAAGGCATGGAGCTCCATCACGATGATAGGGCGGTCTTCACACAAAACCCGTTTCATACCTCTCAGCACTGCAGCCTCCATCCCTTCCACATCAATCTTGACAAAGTTTGGCTTATCTTCACAAGCCGCAAAATAGTCGTCCAAGGATACCGCAGGTATCCCTCCAGAGCCGAAGTGTGCAAAAGTGGAAAATGGTAAAAGAGCATCTCCGTAAGGCTCCAGTGATACCAAACCTGAATGCTCCATCACCGCCTTATTTTCCAGGACGACATTGCGATATCCATTCAAAGTGATATTCTCACAAAGGGTTTGGAAGTTGCTCGGAAAGGGTTCAAAAGCGATGACCTTACCCTTCGCTCCCACCTGCTTGGCAAGGAGCAGTGTGAAGTAGCCAATATGGGCACCCACATCCACACAAACCCAACCGGATTGCACAACACGCTGGATAACCTCTACCACTGTTGGCTCATATACGCCAAATACATACTCCTTGTGGTGCCTCCAGTTCAGCCGCATCCTATGCCCTCGCAAAGGACCCCCCCAAAGGAACGATGACCAAATCTTCCCGAGACAATAAATTGAGCGCTCGGCGGATGACGATAGAGAGTGGGGACGCTGCAACCTTCCAACGCAGCCAAGGTGGCAACCTTTGTCCCAGCCTAACGAGCAGATCCCTTAAACTCATGTCTTCTTCCCCTCTCCTTTTCGCTTTGATTTTGTCTCCCTGCCCCCACCTCCCCTATGCACTGCCTTTTCTATTGCCTCTACATAACCTGCTATGCATTCCCGATAAGACCAAGTTTCCATCCTTCGCCGTGCCGCTTCCCCCATGCGTTTCAACTGCGTCGGGTCGGCGAGAAGCCGTCGGAGAATACTAGAGAGAGCCGCCACATTGCCCACTGGATAAATCTCCCCCGTCTCGCCAGGACGCACCAAGTCACGCTCCGCCCCCACCCGATCACTGACTATGACGGGTAATCCGCAGACCATCGCTTCGTTAACCACTAATCCCCAGGCCTCATACTCAGAAGGTAACACTAATAAGTCCGAAGCCGCATAAACTTCCGGTAGACGCGATTGATTAACAAAGCCCAAGAACCGCACGCGATCGGTAACTCCCAATGACTTCGCCTCAATTTCCAGCGACTGGCGCAGAATCCCTTCCCCAGCATAGATAAGGTAAACAGGATTGCTGATTACTTGCGGCTGTTGGTTGATAGCAGCGAAGGCGCGTAGCACATCTTGTGGGCGCTTCCATGGGACTAATTTGCCGCAGAACAAGATGACAACGGCATCGTCTGGAATGTTCCAGCGTTGCCGAACTTCAATGCGATTCACTTTAGCAGTGGCTTGAGCGAAGTAGTCATTATCCACAGTGTAATGACAGAGGACGATGCAGTCTTCAGGAATGCCAAGAGAACGAAGGAACTCTATGGTTGCACTTGAAGGGGCACAGACAATGTCCGCAAGCCCAAAGATGCGGGGCAACAGGATGCGTTTTAGGGGAATTTTCCACCCCCGTCCATCTCGTGGGGCAAGGCAAGTGGCATCAGTTGCCAGAATCAAAGGGATGCGGGCACTCTTTGCCGATAAGATAGCCAACCAGAAACTCAGGTAGGCATAGCCATAGACGATAAGACAATCAAACCTGCCTTGACGCACCAATTTCCACAACCCGGGGTTAATAAGCCCAAAGAACCTGTCTATCCCGGGGCGGGGCGATCGGTTGGGCACATGCACCCATGGATAGCCTTCTAACAGTGGAACATCCCAAGCGACCTCCACCCCAAACCCTGGGTCAACCCCTTTCTCCGCTCCCTGCAAACTACAATAAGCGACGAGGATGTCCAATTGAGGATGCTTCGCCATTAACCGATACAAAGGTGCCGCATATTGAATGGGATGAGAGGCGATTAAAAGAACCCGATACTTGCGCCCCATAAACTTCGCCTTAAGGTTCACAGGTAAAGGTCTAACCCATCTTGTATCATCTTTTGCCAAACGGTGTGCACAGCAGTGAATTCGCTTTCGGAAAGGACATGGGGTTGCAAACCGAGAAGGTTCAAGGTCTTTTTAACCAGCCCATAAGCGTCGCTGCGGGGTGGGTCGGCGTAGACGACCAAAAGGTCAATGTCGCTAAAGGCGGTGAAATTGCCCCTCGCGTAAGACCCGAAAAGAACGACCCGCCGCAACGGAAGCGCCTTCGCTAATTCGGGCAACCTTTCCTTCAGCAACTGCACGACTTCCTCTCGGCTATAGCGTGGCGAGAAGATTTTCACAGAACCGAAGGATTTGCTCGGCATAACCGATCAACCTTTCTGCCTCCTGACGAGTGTAACGGCGGCGAGGCGAACCTGAAGGGTGGGCGTTGGGGTAGCGGGTCGGGATGTAGGCTTTGTCCAATTCTAAGGCGGCTTGGTAAAGGTTTTCGGGGACGGTCACCTTCAAGGATAAGGCGCTTAGCAAGTCCGCGACAGAATGTCCCCACGCCTCCTCACCCAACTTTTGGAAGACCGCTTTCACTGCCTTCTCCGCCGCCTGTTGAGCGGAAAAACACGCCCAGTCGTGAAAACCATTTGCCAAATCGCTCCGAGCATGTTCCAAGTCCCATTGGGCTTGGTCTATCCAATCAACGCTGCGCTCCAAATCTTTTCACCAGCCCCAAATTTTGCTCCATCGTCACCTCAATTGGGTTGCTGACAATCCAGCCCTTAAGTTCGTCCATCGTGTGTCACCTCGTTGCCCAAGACCTTTAAGAACTGATTTGCGATAGCGTCCCAGGAGAAATAACGCCGATAGGCTTGAACGCTGCGTTGATGTAGGGCTTGCCAAAGTGACTCGTCGGTTAATACTCTGCATAACCCCTCCGAAAGCGCCTCCAAGTCACCCTGCGGCGCCAACCAAACTCCCGCTTCTGTGATAGGAAATCCCGTTTCCACTCCCTCATAAGCCACCACTGGAAGCCCGCACGCAATTCCTGCGATGGCACTTGTTCGTCGCCCCGAAATATGTCCTCGCACAAACAGCAAAGCGTCCGCCTGGGCAAGGACTTCCGCAATTTTTTTGGCAGGCAACAAGCCTAATACGGAAACTGCCACGCCATTTACATTTCCAAGATACTCACGGAATGCAGGCTTTGCCTCCTCTGAACCGCGACCAAGCACGAACAACCGAACTTTCTGTCCTTTAGGTGCTAACACTTTTGCCGCCTGCTGAACAGCATAAGCGATATCTTTCACTTCTCGTGAGATATGATTGCCCCCCGTCACGCCGAAAACCGCCACTGTCTTGATAGACAGGTCAACAGAGTTGGGATGCGTGGCAGGCTCAGGAATGTTTGGTCCGACGGGAATAGACACGGCTTTAACGGGATTGGGAGGCAACCACGGAACGCGCTCTAACGGGATAGTGAGGATGGATTTATCTGCCCAACGATAGGCTGCGCGCATGACGGCGTGCTGCCAGGCGCGACGGCATCGGTCAATAAGGCGCTCTCCGGGATAGCCGCGGGCATCGTGGAAAACTATGGCGACTTGCCTGCAATGTCGGCGGAGGAGCCAAAGCGCCCAGAGAAAATTGGTGGGAAACCCCCGCATAGACCACGCCAGCGCCGTGTATTGCATCAAAACCCATTGGTTTTGCCACTCCCTACTTTGGCGATAGAGCCAGAGCATCGCCTTCGCCCATCCCATCTCTGCCCAGGGCATGCGAACGAGATGCAAATCCACACCACGCTTTCTCAACGCTTCGCTCAAATAAGTGCAATAATCCTCCAGCGCATCCGTCGGATAATCGCGGCGACCAAGGAGAGCGATAAGAGTGGCATCATTCATTTATCTAACCCTCGTTTAATCCTACAGTCATACAAAACCTTCGCCACCAATTTTCGGGTGCCATGAGTTCCTCAAGGTGCGGGCGAACCGTTTTAAGCACAACTTGTCGATAGCCTTCGGGATCGGATAGGATTTCAGAGACCGCATTAACAAAGGCTTCTCTATCGTCGGGGTCCTTAATCAGGAACTGATTAAGGGGTGGTGAGCCCAAAAACAAGCGACTGGCGCCGCCCGGAGTGGCAATGACAGGTATGCCGCAGGCTAATGCTTCCGCTACGACATAGCCAAATGCTTCGTAGCGGGAAGGACACAAGCTGAAGTCTGCAGCATTGTAAAGGAGAGGCAGTTGTTCATAGGATGCATTCTGAAAAAGCCTGAAATCTTTTTCATTCAAATCTCGATCGGTCGCGGTTGCCCCGCGAAGCGCTAAAACCCATTGAATCTGGGGGAAAGAACGAATAAGGAATGAAATAATTGTAAAACCCTTTTGAGGATGAGTGCTTCCGACAAATAACCCGACGGGACGGTTCTCTGCTAACCCTAATTCTTGGCGACATTTTGCTCGGTCTATAGGACAAAAATGTTTTGTATCTAACGGATACCAAATCGTTGTGCCGTGGATGCGAAAGAACTTCCTTACTTCTTCCCGAGTTTGGTCGGAATTGCAAAGAACTTGCTTTCCCTTCCCACTCCACCGCTCCAAGACCATAGAGTCCCACCATTTCAACTTAAGATAACCCCTTTGCGTGATGAAGGGTCGGATTGCTTCTGCCTGCCCTCTATAAGTTCCGTGATAAAAATGCACCTGTTTGACTTTATCTCCCAACGGGAACCAACCGATGGTGGAATTAGACAAGACCAACTGGACCGCTGGATGAAGGCCTTGCTGGGCAGCCTTCCCAATGTAGTAGCCTTGAAGAAGCCCGGCAAGAAACCATGCAACTTTGTTAGATGGGCAAGGGCTTTTCCACCGGGCTGGGGCACAATTTTCCCGATGGAACACCCGCACATTGTATCCATGCTCCTGCGCAAGTGACATGAAGGTGCTCACAAACCGTTCCACCCCGCCTGGCCGGTCTGGTGGCTCCGGCGTGAGGATGAAGACTTCTGAGATCATCTCGGTTTCTCCAAACAAACCCCAACGCGATAGGCGTGATCAAGACCAAAATAGGCTGTTAACAACTTATCCAACGCCCAAAGGATAGGATTTACCCCATGGTTGATCCATCGGTTATGTCCTAAAAACTTTGCCAACTGAACTAACCTATCCAACCATTTTGCTGTCTGGCGGTATTCATTGTCAAAGCGCTTTATCACCTCCCATTTAGACCAAATGAATCCCTTCCGGATGGATAAACGAACCACACGGAGTTTTTGCTGTCGGAACCGCTCCAGCAATGCATAGGCAGTTTCAAACCCCTCGTGCCCGTCCAGGTCAATAAAATATCGCTGATACAGTTCGGGAAACCGTTTTGCCCACCGCATTAGGAAGTGATGGCTATCTACTGGACAAATGTGAATCATCAACCCCCCTGGTTTCAAGACCCGTGTCATCTCTGACAAGGCTTTGTCCTTAACCGTCGGAGACAGATGCTCTAACACATCGGTGGACACAACATAATCAAAAGCATTGTTAGGCAGAGGCAAGGCCTCAACCTTTGCCCGAGCCACCTGGGGATAAACGGCACTGGCTCGTTTCAACGAGGCGAAAGCCAGGTCAATGCCAACAGTAGGGCCTACCGACAGGTAAAACATGTTGCCCCCACCACACCCAACATCCAAGACAGTCCCTGGTTTGCGCATTGTCCTCTCTAAAAAATAGAAGTTCGTAGAGAAGTCATCATCAGCGAAGAACATAGCGATGCGTGTCTTCAACCGTTGAGGAAAGGCTTTGGGGAAGTGGTAGCGCTCCCCCTTCTCTTCGTAGAAATCCACCCGAGAATCCCCAACAAAATCAGGAATCCCCTCCCAGACTGACCATCTTTGCCCGCACCGATTACAAGATAAGTCTTCTTGGTTCAACTCTTCCTGACACTGAGGGCATACCCAAGGGATTATCGCCATTTCCGCCTCAATGCACCAATAATAGGACCAAGTGCTTGAACCGCAGTCTGCGGGTTTAACCTCACAATTCTTTTGAGCTCCTCCCAAGCCAGGCCAAGCAAATTATGTCCAGCGTAGTAGTCTAAGTAAATTAAGCGCACTTTATCTTCAGACCACCGCCTCGCAGGGGCAAACAAGGTACCTTTGTCTTTTGCCAACGTCTGCAGCAACTGTTCCACCCGCCGGTCGTAGGTGTGCTCCTGCAAGACTTTCGTGCGCCCAGCTTCTGCTATACGCCGACGTTCTAGATCATGATTAAGGTAGTAACGAACAAGGTCCAAAAGCTCTTGTTCATTGGTATAACCAATAAAGTGTTCTCCTTCTTGGAAACCAACCCTAGACAGCTCTGTTGGCAATTTGGTAATTAGTAAGGCGCCTGCTGCCATTGCCTCAAGACAACGAAGGTTAAGGTCTTGGGGGTAGTCATCCCTGCTGATGTTGACGACGATCTTGGAGCGCTTGTAGACCTCAACCATTTCCTCATATGAATACCGCCGCTGCCAGTCATTCATTAGGAACCGTTGCGCCAGCAAGGGAAGCACTTTCCGGCGGGTCCTGTAGTAAGGCCCATCAGTGCGCCCCACCCAGCCAATGTCAAACACCCGTTCATGCTCTGGTCCTTGGAAGCTTTCGGGGTCTATGGCGTGTAACAGTGTCAGGGGTCGCGGATGGCCCGCACGGCGAAACCGATCTTCAAAGCCCGGATGGAAGAGGGCAGCATAATCAAAAAGCATAGACCAACAGATACGCCGGTGAGTGTAAGTGTAGGTGTCTATTTGGAAGCAGACTGTTGGAACCGGAGCTTGATCAAGGTCTTTGGGAATCAAAGCCGATATCTCCGGATGCACGATCAATGATAGACCATCTGAAAGTAACTCGCCTACTTCCGCGTTGGCCGGGAAACCGTTGGGTACCCCGTCTACATCGATACCTTGCCGCCGGAAGGCC
>Ga0209478_1001632_pt1 | contig 15358 bp, 11 predicted proteins | sample DewCreD2012metaG_5_FD_184109 | JGI IMG/M metagenome (GOLD analysis project Ga0209478, IMG submission 184109) | Hot spring sediment bacterial and archeal communities from British Columbia, Canada, to study Microbial Dark Matter (Phase II) - Dewar... ... | reverse complement strand
CTGCGCATCGACCGTGATCCGCAGACGCGGCAGTCCCCCGGCGTTCCCGGACTCTACCCCGTGGGGGAAGGTGCGGGCTATGCCGGCGGCATCGTCTCCGCCGCCGTCGATGGCTTGCGCACCGCGCGGGCCATCATCGCCGCCTATGCTCCGTTGCAAGTGCCGGCCGCGGTCGGTTGATCGACGGAGGAACCGCCTTGCCGGCGAGATGCTGCGGCGGGACAGATCTGGCCCCCGGACCTCGCCGCTTTCCCTTCCTCCCTTCATCTCCTTTTTGCTTGCAACCCCTGGCGTGCCGATAGTACACTACATAACGTTCCCATAACTGCACCAGAATCGGGACCGTGCCTTTTCTGTTCCGCAACTGTTGCCGGAGACGCTGCCATGCGCTCGCTGCTGCTGCTGGGAATGACCGCCGCCTTGTTGGGCGGGGCGGTCTGGCTGGCTCAGACCCAATCCGCTGTTGGCCCTCAAGCGGGAGAACCGGCTGGCCGCGACCAGAACCAGATTCAGATCGAAAAGGGAGCGAAAAACCCCTGGACGAGCTTGCAAGTCAACGCTGACCCGGAGCAATTCCAGTTCGCGGTAGTGGCAGACCGCACCGGCGGCCACCGCCCCAAGGTATTCTCCCAGGCGGTTTATCGTATCAACCTGTTGCAGCCGCAGTTCGTCGTCTCCGTCGGGGATTTGATCGAAGGGTATACTCTCAAGGAAGATGTGGTGACCCAGGAATGGCAGGAGTTCGACGGGTACGTCCGCCACTTCGCCATGCCCTTCTTCTATGTGCCGGGGAATCACGACCTGACCAACCCGATGCAGGTGCGGGTCTGGGATGAGCGGTACGGTCGGCGCTATTACTCGTTCCTGTACAAGAACGTGCTATTTCTCTGCCTGAGTTCCGAGTCGCCGCCGGATGGCATGGGCACGATCGATCCCCCACAGCAGAAGTGGGTGGCGCAGGTGCTGGCCGCGCATCCCCACGTCCGCTGGACGTTCGTCTTCCTGCACAAGCCGCTCTGGACGGACCGCGACTTGGAGAAGAACGGCTGGGCCGCGGTGGAGCAAGCCCTGGCGGGGCGCAACTACACCGTCTTCTGCGGCCACGTCCACCGCTATCAGCTTTTCCGCCGCCACGGCATGGATTACTACCAGCTTGCCACCACGGGGGGCGTCAGCCGGATGCGCGGCGTGGACTACGGCGAATTCGACCACATCGCCTGGGTGACGATGAAAAAAGACCGGCCGGTCATCGCCCAGGTGCTCCTGGATGGCATCTTGCCGCCCGATCTGCGTGTCCCGGATAGCGACGAAAAGGGCGTGCCGGTCAAGAAAGTGGCCACCTATCCCGCGGGCGGTGTGGTGACGCTCAATGGCCAGCCCCTGCCGCGCGCCGCCGTGACCTTGCACCGCTACATCGAAACCAGCAAGACCTACCGTGCCGTCAGCGATGGCTGGACCGATGAGACCGGCCGCTTCCAACTGAGTACCTATACGCGCTTCGATGGCGCCCCGGAAGGAGAGTTCGTCGTCACCGTCCGCCTGGCTCCCAAACTCCTGAACCTGGGCGGACCCGCGGAAAAGTCCCCCATTCCCGAACGCTACAGCACCCCGGCGCGCTCCCCCTTGCGGGTCAAAATCACACCCGCCGCCAACGACTTGAAACTGGAGCTGACCGATTGAAACTGAAACTGACCGGCTCGTGACGGGTGCTGCCGACGATGCGAAAACAGGACTTGACCGGTCCATGACCGGCCCAGACCAATCCCACGGATTCGGGAAGCCGCGGTAAAACCAAGCTTTCCGATTCCCAGGTGCCTATCCCATGACGCGTTGGGTTCGCCTGCTCGAAGGACTCACCCTGGGGGTGATCCTCTACAGCGTTGTTATCTTCACCGTGGAGTTGGAATGGAGCGCCGAAACTGAGGAGCTGCCTCCCTTCTTCGCCTACTCGGAGCTGGCCATCACAGCCTTCTTCACTGTGGAGTATTTTGTCCGCTGGGCGGCTTCCCGCAGTTGGCGCTACCCCTTCAAGCCGATGGCTCTGGTCGACTTGCTCGCCCTGTTGCCGTTTTACCTGACCTTTCTGGTGGACCTGCGGGCCTTGCGCCTCATCCGCCTGCTGCGCCTGGTGCGGCTGCTCAAACTCTACCGTTACACAACGGCTTTGCACAGCATCCGCAACGCTTTCCACCGGGTCCGCTACGAATTCGGAGTCATCGGCTTTGCCCTCTTCACGTTGAGCTGGATCTGTGCCGTCATCCTTTACGAAAGCGAGCGGGAAGCGCAGCCGGAGGCAATGCGACACTTCTCCGATGCCGCCTGGTATGTGATCGTCACCTTGACCACGGTGGGTTACGGCGACAAAGTGCCAGTGACGCCGCTCGGCAAGCTTACCGCCGCCGCCTTGATGCTCGGCGGCCTGGGACTGTTCGGCACCTTCGTCAGCCTCATCGGCGGGGCCTTCGTGGAGGAGCTGCGCTTGCGCCGCCTCCGCCATCACCACCATCACCACCATCCTGTGCCGCTGCTGGTGCTGCCGCCGACCCAGCCGGGTGAGCCGCCCCGCTGCTTCCAGCCTCACGAGATCATCCAGGCCCTTGAACAGGGCCAATTCGCCGCCCACGACCCAGCAGCCCTCGCGGAACTCCGCCAACTCCTCCTCGCCGCCTGCCAGTGGATTGTCCACGAACAGCAGCATGTTCATCCGTCTCACCCGCCGAACTGATGCAACCGCTTCCCCCCGCCTGTTCTGCCTCGCTTCCATTCGCTTTCCCGTCCATTGAAGCTGATCGTGCCCTTGCCTTGCGGCTAGGGGTGGTGTGCAGGCTCAAGCAGCCGCTCGATCGGCCTCCGGTCGATCCGAGCGGTCACCCTCCGGCGATGAGATGTGACCATAATTTTTTCGTGGAAGAGAGGTCTATTCATCTCACAGTATGATCTTCTCTTCTCCAGCAAAAATTTAGACTATTTTTGGATATACAATTCCTTGTTCAGCGTCAGACAGTGTCATAGGATGGAGTGTCTGCCTCGCATCGTCCCTGCTGACGGGTCGCCATAACGGGAACAGGAGGGCGGAGGTGTACGCGGTTGGGGATATTGTGACGTTGAGGTGTCAGGATGAAAGCCATGGTGAAGCCTCGCCCAATTCATGCGTGGCCGGTGGGTAGGGGGGTAGAGGCAGGAGGCCGTGACTCGGAGCAGGGAGGGTGCAGGCAAGGAGCGGTGGAGCAGAGGGCACTCCGCCGGTACGGCTTCACGCTCATCGAGCTGTTGGTGGTGATCGCCATCATCGCCATTCTCATCGGGCTGCTTTTGCCCGCGGTGCAGAAGGTCCGGGAGGCGGCAGCCCGCATCCAATGCGGCCATCATCTCAAACAGATCGCCTTAGCTGCTCACAATGCCCATGATGCCCAGGGATCATTCCCGCCCGGTTTAGGGTACTGGGGAGCAAACGCCTACGGCACCTTCCATTTCCATCTCCTGCCGTATCTGGAGCAGCAGGCGTTGTATCAGCAGTCGTTTTACGCCGGGTACTATTTTGCAGGAAATCACGGGGTTTATTCTCAGCCGGTGGGGATTTACATTTGCCCGTCCGATCCCAGCGTGCCGGGGACGAAACAAGCCCAATGCTCGATGGGCAACTGGTGGGGCGTGGCCAGCTATGCCGTCAACGTCCAGGTGGTCTGCCAAGTCGATGGGAATGGCCGGCTCCGCTCACCGCAGCACGCCGCCCGCCTGCCCGCTTCGATTCCTGACGGAACCTCCAACACCTTGCTTTTCGCGGAGAAGTATGCCCAGTGCTTCAACACGAGTTATCCCTACGGGGGGAATTACTGGGCGTACTACTTCACCGGCGGGGTCCATTTGCAGCCGTATCATCCGGGGTTTGCCGTTTCCTGGAATAGTTGGAGCATCGGGCCGATGTCCAAGTTTCAGGTGCAACCGCGGCCCTACAACGGCAACTGTGATCCCACGGTTGCCAGTTCGCCGCACAGCGGCGGCATGCAGGCGGCGATGGCGGATGGCAGCGTCCGCTTCTTGTCCTCCTCGATCACTCTGTACACCTGGTGGTACCTGTGCACCCCCTCTGGAGGCGAAGTGCTGCCGGTGGATGCTTACTGAGCAGCGAGGAGTCGAGGGAAAAGATAGGAACCTCTAGTTAGACTGATGCTGGAATGAAGCAGCGACGAGACGGCCTCAGACCCACCTGTCCCCCAACTCCGCAGGAAGTTCGCCGGAGTTCGTGACCCACCGAAAGCAGAGGCCGGCAAAACGGGAACGACTCCCACGATAATGGTGGGGAAAAATTGCTGGCGAGGCGATGAACTTCAGGAGGAATCCAAAGTGGCTCGGCAACGGGTTGGCTTCGTGATACTGGCGGCGGCCTGTGTCGTTTTGAGCGGTTGCCAGCCGTCCTTGGCGACGGTGGAGGGCCAGGTGCGTTATCAGGGCCAGCCGCTGCCCGGTGGTTCGATCATTTTCTACTGCGCGGATGGACAGATTGTGCGCGGCCTGATCGCTCCCGATGGCCGCTATCAGGTGGTGAATGTGCCTTACGGAACAGCGCGGGTGGCGATCCAGGCGCACCGTGCCCAACCGGAGGGGTTGCGCCTGCCGCAAAAGCTGCCGCCGGTCAAAAACGGACCGATTAGTCCCGCCGGCTTGCCGCCGAATGATCCGCGGGTGGTACCCCTACCAGCCCGTTACGCCTACCCGGAGGAATCCGGGCTGAGCCTGCTTGTGGACCGGTCGGTGATAACTCAGGACTTTGAATTGAAACCATAATGATTATGTCATGAAAAAGTATAACTGGAGTATATGAATATGTCTTCCAAAATATATACGATTTATGGAGACGATTCCAAAAAATCATCAATATACCACATCGTGCAATTAATTGCGGGCATTTTGCTTATCTTACTTGGCATATTAGTGATACTATGTCAATACTATTCGGAGCGAGAACTCCTGGTCATTTTGCCTACGTTTCCTCCTCCGAAGTTGGCGGCGGGTTTATTGATCTTACTCTGGGGGGTAGCGCTGTTCTGCCTAGCGAAAAGGCTCATCCTCTTAGCTCGCCTGACAGCGGCTTTGATAGTGGCCCTGGGTCTCTTGGTCGCACTGGAAACGGCCTGGAATCGTTCCCTGCTGGAGGTGGCATTTTGCTGTCCAAGTCAAACTTCACATCAAAGCAATAATTTACCAATGACTATCATGTCCTGTTTTTTATCTTATGGACTGTGGAAATTATCGCGGAGAAATATAACAGAAAGATCGATTGTTATAGTACATTTATTAGGAATTATGTTTATTATAGGAGGTGTTTTGATATTTCTGATTCAGTGGTCGGCGAGCACACCTCCGCTACCAGCCTCTGTGATTTGCATAGCGGCTACTTTGCTGGGCGGTCTCGCTTTCCTGGCCAGTGGTTTTCTGATTCCCCATCGTGTTGCATTCCAACGACTATTCTGGCCGGAAATGGTTGGTGCAGTGGGGATTTATTGTACGCTGTGGCTCTGGTATGTGGTGGAGCGCGAGCAGGTGCAGCGGATTCAGCGGCAGGTCCAAGCCGAGGCGGCGCAAGCCCAGCGCGGCTGGCAGCAGTACACCGAGCAGCAGCGGACGGCTATTCAGGACTTCCTGCGGCGCTGGCCGCAACTGACCCCCCAGCAACGGCAGCAGGAGATCAGCCGCTATGTCGGCCAGACACCAGCTTGCCTGGGCGTCTGGCGGGTCGATAGCGAATGGACGATGCTGCCGCTGGAGGTGCGAGCAACGGCGGCGTTCGAGTGGACCGAAGTGCTGCAATGTGAGAAGACTCAAGCGGCCCTGCGCGACCCCCAGCAACGGCTTTTGGTCCAGCCGCGCTCCAAGGGGAGCAGCCGGCGCACGCTCCTGCTTTTGATTCATCCGCTGCCGGAGGAGTTGGAAAGCGGGCATCTGCTGGCCATCTATTCCCTGGAGGACTTGCTCCAGCAGTGGGTGGGGCGTTCACTCCAGACAGGCTTTGCCGTAACTGTCGAGGACGAAGAGAAGGTGGTCTTCCAGTGGCGGGAGGGGGAACGGGAAGCCCGGCCCGAGTGGCAACAAAGCTTGCTGTTGACGTGGGGAGACAACCGCTGGCGGATGACCGTGTGGCCGACACGGGACGTGCTGGCGTTGGAGGAATTGTCGCTGCCCCACTGGACGCTGGGGGTGGGGCTGATCATGACGCTGCTGTTGGCCCTGGTGATGCACCTGGCGCTGACAGCCAGCGGGCGGGCGCGGGCCTTGGAACGGGAGAACCGGCAGCGTCAGGCGGCAGAGGCGGCCCTGCGGCAAAGCGAACAGACCTATCGGACGTTAGTGGAGAATCTCGGCCAGGGGGTGTTTTGGCAGGATGCGCAGGGACGGTACGTGGCGGTCAATGGGACCTTCGCCCGCTGGCTGGGCCGGCCCGTGGAAGCGATTCTCGGCGCCGCCGACGAGCAACTGTTCCCTGCGGACCGGGCCGCACGGTTTGCCCGTGAGTTTCGGCAAGTCCTCCAGGACGGTACGCCGGTGGAAAGCGAGGAAGCCTGGGAGACTGCCCAAGGCCGCCGGATGATCCGCCGCATGCTCACTCCTGTGCCGGACGAAAACGGTGCGGCGGCCCGCGGCGTACTAGGCATCTGCTGGGATGTCACCGAGCTACGCCGCCTGGAAATGCAGTTGCGCCAGGCCAGCAAAATGGATGCGATCGGCCAGCTCGCCGGCGGCATCGCCCATGACTTCAACAACCTGCTTACGGTCATCATCGGCAATCTGGACCTCGCCTTAGCTAACGCATCCAGTGGAAGGGAACCCGCGGACGAGAAGCGCTCGCAACAATTGCAGACGGCCCTGCAAGCCGCCAATCGCGCCGCCGCTCTGACCCAGCGGCTGCTCAGCTTCGCCCGCAATCACCAACTGGACTGGCGGCCGGTGTCGCTCAACTCCATCATCGCCGATGTCGTCGAAATGCTCCGCCGCACGATCGATCCGCGCATCCGCATCGAGACGGCCTGCGATCCGGACCTTTGGCCTGTCCGTTCGGATCCGAACCAGTTGCATCAGGTGCTGATGAATCTGTGCCTCAATGCCCGCGATGCGATCACGCCGCCGGGAGTCATTCGCATCGAGGCGCAGCGACTGCCCGCCGGTTCACGCCGCCGAGAGCAGGGCTTGCAGGTGGCCGCCGGGGATTTCATCCGCCTGTCGGTTAGCGATACCGGCTGCGGCATGAGCGAGGAGGTGCAAGCCCGCATCTTCGAGCCGTTCTTCACCACCAAGGAACCCGGCAAGGGAACGGGACTGGGTCTGGCGATGGTCTTTGCCATTGTCCGGCAGCACGGCGGATGGATCGAGTGCCAATCGCAACTGGGCCAAGGCACCCGCTTTGACATTTATCTGCCGCGCGCACCGGTCAGTGAACAGTCGGCGACCCCTGCCGTGGACGAGGACCACTCCCTCGCTGAAGACACGCCCTTGCCGCCTCCCCGCCGTACGCCCACCGTGCTGGTCGTCGATGATGAAGAGATGGTGCGGAACCTGGCCAAGGCCGCCCTGCTTGCCCAGGGTTGGCAGGTTCTGGAAGCCGCGGATGGCCAGCAGGCCGTGGAAGTCTTCCTCCAGCAGCGCCAGGCCATCGATGTGGTCGTCCTGGACCTGACCATGCCGGTGATGTCCGGCCACGAGGTCTTCCGCCAGTTGCGGGAAATCGACCCCCAGGTCAAAGTCATCTTCGCCAGCGGTTATGCCGAAGAGCAGCTCGAAGAGTCCGAACGGCAGGCGATGGCCGACTTCATCAAAAAGCCGTACCGTCCCCAGGAAGTCGTGCATGCCGTCAAGGCGGTTTTGAAGCAGCGCAGCGCCGGGGAGACGAAAACCCACTCTCAGACCCTTCCTGAACTGAGCATACCTTCGTCCGTTCCCAGTTATAGTCTCTGAAGGTCTTTCCGAAAGAAAGAAGCGGCGGTATTGGAGGGGCACAGCCGGTTCCTCTGGAAGTCGGCGGGGCAGGACGCTATGAACCGATCCCGGCGCAGGGGAACGTCGAGGGGAGTGTGAGGGTGTGGGAGGCGATCGACGTTTGGGGTCCCGGCAGCAGCGGGAGCGCGACCTGTGTCTGGGACGTGATTGGCGCATTTTCAGAAGGTCCACAGTGCGGGAGGAAGAAAGCATGAGGATGGCGAAGCGGCAAATGTGGTGGGCGATCGGTGCCGGAGGTCTGCTGGCGGTGCCGGCGTGGTGTCAAACACCTGCGCCGCTTCCGGCAGCCGGGGGAGGAACGGGGGAGCGCCCCGCCGTGGCAGAATTGCCTGGAGTCGTTCCCCCGCCCGAAGGGACGCCACCAGCGTCGGCGCGAGCCACGACTCTGGCCGATTTGGAGCTGCGCACCGCTTTGCCTGCGGATCACCCCTGGCGGCTCCAGCCGAGCACCGGGCCGTGGTTCATTCTGGTCAAGAGCTATTCCCGCCCTAGCCGCTCCGGACGCGGTGAAGAAACCGGCCCGACCGCCCTGGAACTGGCCGAAGCCCTGGCCCGCGAAATCCGCGAGACCCACCGGGTGCAAGCCTGGCTCTTCGAGTATATCTCCGAGGAGCGCAAGCAGCAGATGGTGGCGATCGCCGCGGCGCGACAGCGTGCCCGCCTCTACGCCCAGGAGTTGGAGAAGATCCGTCAGCAGGCTTTGCTTCACGGCATGGAGTTTCTCGAACCGGACCGCAAGTTACGGCTGCCGGCCATTCAGTACAACGATCAGATCGGGGTGTTCATCGGGCCATTCCAGACGCAGGAGGATGCCAGCAAAGCGCTGGCGCTGGTGAAGAAGTGGCCGGCGCCGCGCACGCAGGTGCGGGGCACGTCCCTGATGGATTGGGGGAGCATTGTCCGCCCCGGACCGGACGGCAAACCAGTCCTGGAGCAGGGGTATCTCAATCCCTACGTGACGGCGATTGTGGCTCCCAACCCGACGGTGCGCCGTCCCGTACCGGCTTCCGGCGGCCTCGACCCGTTCATCGTGCAGCTCAACGAAGGCCGGCCCTACAACCTGCTGCAAGCCCGCAAGGGGTGGACCCTGGCGATCAAGTCATTCAGCGCGCCGGTGCAGCTTCTGACGCCGGGCAGCGACAGTGCGGTACGCAAGCCGAATACGTCCACCTCAGCGGCGGATGTGCTCCAGGCAGCGGCGGAACAGGCCGAATCCCTCGCTCGTACCCTGCGGGAGCTGAAATACCCCGATGGCCGCCCCATGGGCCTGGAAGCTTTCGTGCTCCACACGCGCACATCCAGTATTGTCACGGTGGGGCAATTCGACGGACCGAACGATCCGGAGTTGCTCCGCGTCCAGCGCATCCTCAACAGTCTCAAGGTGACGGAGGACCGGCAGGGGCTGAAACCGGCGGTCCAAGCCCCCTCGCTGTTCGACACGATGATTCCGATCCCGATTCCTAAGGCCGGCCCGAACCGCGACGTTCAAGGGCTGTCCTCAGCGGCCGGTTCCACCTCCAGCAGCCGCAGCGGGCGCTGATCCTGCTCGTGCCTTTGCACCGGTCCGGCGGCGGGTTCGTCATCCACGTCCTCACCGTGGCAGCCGTGAGCCAGGATGAGGAGAGCGCCGGCGATGAACCCGCCCGCTGCCCATCGTGCCCACCAGCTCCGCCTTTGTTTCCCCGGCAGGCTTTCGGAGAGTCCTCGGAGTGCCCGCAGTAGCGAGGCTGGGCGGGGAAGCGTTCGGGCTTGTCGGAGGAACAGCGGAGCCTGCGCGGTCCGGGGCACTGTCCAGTCGGGGTTCTGCCAAGAGCTTTTCAATCCCTTTTCCTCCGACCTCGGTGAGGGGTGGATGGGCTGCCGGATCATGCCAGGGCTTCTTCGATCACTTCCCCGCCGACATCGGTGAGGCGTTCATCGCGGCCATTGTGACGGAAGGTGAGTTTTTCGTGGTCCAGGCCGAGAAGGTGGAGGATGGTCGCGTGGAAATCGTTGACGGAGATAGGACGTTCCACGGCGTGGAGGCCGAATTCGTCCGTAGCTCCGACGACGGTGCCGCCTTTGACTCCGCCGCCCGCGAGCCACATGGTGTAGCCGAGCGGATTGTGATCTCTGCCGCGGCTGCCCTGGCTGTTGGGCGTGCGGCCAAATTCGCTACACCAGACGACGAGGGTCTGCTGGAGCAAGCCGCGCTGTTTCAGGTCGGTGAGCAGGGCAGCGATGGGCTGATCGACATGGCCGCACATCTTCTCGTGGTTGGCGTTGACGTCGTCGTGGGCATCCCATTGGGTGATGAGGGGTCCGCCGCCGGAGTAGACGGTGACGAAGCGGACGCCGCGCTCGATGAGCCGGCGGGCTAAGAGCAGGCGGGTGCCGAAGTCCGCCGTGTGGGGCTGATCGGTGCCGTAGAGGCGGTGGGTGGCGGCGGTCTCGCGGGACAGATCGACGGCTTCCGGGGCTTGCGCCTGCATGCGGAAGGCTAGTTCGTAACTGGCGGCGCGCGCCTCCAGTTCCAGGTCTTCCACTGGCGGGGTTTGCAAGGCATTGAGGCGGCGCACTAGCTCGAAGGAGCGGCGGTTCTCCTCCCCGCCCATTCCCAGCGGGGGGCGCAGGTTCTGGATCGGACTGGGTCCCCGCCGCAACAGCGTCCCCTGATAAATCGCCGGCAGATACCCCGCGCCCCAACACGGCGCGCCGCCTTCCGGCACCCCCTCCGGCTGGGTCATCACGCAGTAGGCCGGGAGATTGTCGCTCACACTGCCCAGGCCATAGGTGACCCAGCTTCCCAGACTGGGATGCCCCATCTGCGTCCGCCCGCTGTGCAGTTCATACATGGCCGGAGCGTGGACCGTGGAATGACACCAGCAGGAGCGCAAAAAGCAAATGTCATCCACGCAGCGGGACAGATGCGGGAGCAGATCGGACAACTCGATGCCGCTTTGACCGCACTTCTTCCACTTGCGGGTACTCGGCAAAATGACTTCCTGACCGGTGGTGAATTGGCTCTTGGGCCGGCCAGTGGATTCCGGCAACGGTTTGCCCGCCCAGCGCTGTAAGGCCGGCTTGGGATCGAACAGGTCCATCTGGCTCGGCCCGCCGACCATGAAGAGGAAAATGACGCTCTGGGCCTTGGCGGGAAAGTGGGGCGGTTTGGCGGCCAGCGGATTCTTCTGTCCCGGCAGTGGCGAGGCCGGCCCTGCGGCCGAAGCCCTGTCCCGTGCCAGGAGCCAATTCAAAGCAATGCCGCCGAGTCCGCCGCCGGCCTGAAACAGCCACTCCCGCCGCGACAGAGCCACGGGAAAATGCCCGGTGTTTCTTCTGCTCTCTCCGCGATGCCCGCCGCTCTCTCCGCGATGCTCGGCCATCGTCTGCCTCCGCTTTCCGGGATGCGAATCCCCTTCCCAGGTGGGAACCCTCAGAGTCCCCGCGAGGCTCCGCAGCTCTGCAATTTAACCTAAACATCCCACGCCGGTGATGCAAGCGTGCCGGGCTTCGGATGCTGGTAATGCGGTGCTGGGAAAACGACAACGGGGTGATGCCTGGCACCACCCCAGTGCAGAGGGTTTCCTGCGAGTGAAGAGCGAATGGAGAAAGTGGAGCCGCCGTTGGGTTAACGGCGGAGCACTTCGATGAGGCGCTCGAAGTCGTCGTTGGAGTTGAAGGCCAGGACGATCTGTCCCTTGTCCTTAGCTTTGACGCGGATTTCGACTTTGACGGCCAGGTGCTGGCGGAGTTCATCCTCGATGGCCTGGACGTGGGGCGTTTTTTCGGCGGCGGTCGTGGCAGGTCGGCCTTCACCAGTCGGTGCCGAGGCTAACCCTTCGCTCCGCTGCTGGCGGATGAGCAGCTCCAGAGCGTGGACCGAGAGGTTCTTCATGATGACTTCCTTGCAGAGGCTGATCTGCCGCTGGGGATCGGGGATGCCCTTGAGGGCCTTGGCGTGGCCGAGGCTGATTTGACCCAGGCGGACCGCCTCCTGCACTTCGGCGGGCAGATGGAGCAGACCCAGCAGGTTGCTGATGGTGGTGCGGTCGAGGCTGAGGCGGGCGGCGAGCTGCTCCTGGGTCAGGCCAAAGCGCTCCAGATAATCCTTGAAGCTGTGGGCTTTTTCCAGCGGGTTGAGGTCGCTGCGGTGGAGGTTTTCCACCAGGGCGGCCTCGAAGAGCTGCTGATCATCCAGGCGGACGATATGGACGGGTACTTCCCGCAGGCCGGCGGCCTCGGCGGCCCGCAGACGCCGCTCCCCGGCCACCAGTTGATAATGCCCCTCGCCATGTTCCCGAACCAAAAGCGGCTGGAGCACCCCGTGCGTGCGGATGCTCTCGGATAGCGCCTGGAGTTGTTCCTCGTCGAACTGTTTCCGCGGCTGGTACGGATTGCGTGTGATCCGTTCGATGGGCACCGTCAGCGGCGCGACACTGCCGGCCGTCCGGCTGCTCTCCCCCAAAAGGGCTTCCAATCCTCGGCCCAAACGCGGCCTGGTCATGACATCCATGGTCATTCCCCCTCCTTGGCAACGGGTCCTTCCGGGAAAGCTCCCCCACCTTGGCCATGCTTCCCGGCGGGCGACGGCGGCGGCACCATAGCATCTCGTGCTAGCAGATAAAGAGGACTTTTGCCCGACACTCCCTCCCGCGGACGAGTCCGGGCTTCCCGCCCTGCTAGAACCCGGTCACTGCCCAGACAGAGTGGTTTGGCAAGCTGGGGAGACGTTCCACGTGGAACATGGGTTTGGTGGGTGTGGAGGTGAGGGGGACGGTGGTGAGGAGGACAGGGTGAAGGGGCTTGCGGCGGCGGATGAGGGAGTCGGGGGTTTGGCAAGCTGGGGAGACGTTCCACGTGGAACATGGGGGAGTGTTCGCGGCGGTAAAAGTCGGCTTGAGCGCGGCGCGGATTTGTGATTAGGATTCGGCCGCACGCTGGCGGCTCCGGAACCCGCCAGTGCGCCTGGGCTGTCACGGACCGGAACCCGTGGCGGCACAGCGGGGATTGTCGGAACGATCCCCACCGGAGAAGAGGTGTCGAAGCGTGGTGGAGTCCACCGCGATCAGCAGGAGCTGGCACAGCGTGCTGGCCGCCTTTCCTTCGCACCTGCCGGTTTGAGAGTCGCTCGTGTTCGGTCTGCCAGGGCAGTGAGTGCCGGGTAGCGCCCGGTGGTGGCTGCCGTTGGGATGGCAGGAGGGCGCGTGCTGGTTCGCGCGGAAGCGGGCCGGGGCGCTGGTCTGCCGTCCGGGAGGTAGGACCGGGCTGGGGGCGGCTGTTCCAGCGAGTCCGAGATACCGTTTTGCGGAGGAGTGCTGCGCATGGATGCGAGTCGCGGTCCGATTCTGTTTCGCTGTGACGGGACGGTGGCGTTGGGCTGGGAGGCGCTGTACCAGTGTTTGTCGCTGGCAGCGGCCTTGCAGCGGCGGCGGCGGGGCACGCACTTTTTCAGCTACCTGGAACCGCTCTCGCTCGCCACGACGATCCATCGGGGGAACAACGAGTGGCACGCCGCGGAGCAGCCCCTGGGGGCGGATAAGGACCTGGAAGCGACCATTGCCAAAGCCCGGTCGTTAGGAGCGGCGGCGATCGTCGTGGCCGGCGCCGGTATGACCAGCGACTATCTGGCCCGCCTGCGGCAGGAGACCGGGGCGCTGGTGCTCGTCTTCGACTCGACCGCGGCCATCGAGCTGCCGGTGGATATTCTGGTCAATCCGCTCCTGGCGCCGGGGAAGAAGGCGTTCCGGATCGGGCCGGGCTGCCAGCGCTTGCTGGGGGCGCGTTTTGCTCTATGCCGGGGCGTCTTCCGACGGCAGCGCGCCATCCGGGCGACCGAGCCGCTGCCTCCCTTCCGCGCCCTGCTGGCTTGGGGAGACCACGACGCCTCCGATCAGGTCCTTCTCCGGGCTGAGCAGTTGCTGGCTATCGACCGCATCGCCAAGGTGTCGGTGGCTGCCCGCAGCCATCATCCCTTCTACGACGCCCTGCGTGAACGAGCAGAACAGTCCGGCGGACGCCTGGAAGTTATCACGGAGAACAAGGAATTGCTCACCCGCCTGGTCCGGGTCCATTTCGCCCTGACCGCAGGGGATGCCTGGGCGCCGGAACTGTGCGTCGTCGGCATCCCGCAGTTGATCATCAGCACGACCCCCCGCCATGCTCTCAACGGGCGCAAGATGGACGAAGAAGGGGTGGCGACCTACCTGGGCGATGCCGCCGAGGTGGGAGCGGACCAACTCCGCGCTGCCGTCGATCTTTTGCTGGACGATCCGATGGAACGCAAGGGGATGACCCGCTGCGCCCGCAACATGTTCGATGGGCGGGGGCCGGATCGGATCGTCAACGGCCTGGAGATCCTGCTGCACAGCCCGGCCCGACGGCGCGCCGCCCTGCGCTTGCCCGCCGCGGCTTGAACCCCCCGCCGCTTCGCCACAAGGCCGTATTCCCTCTCCGCTGTTCCGGGGGGATGGCAGGAACCGAATCATCCCCTCGTTCCTTTCCCGCCCCTTCGGCAGAATGGTCCGCTTCCGGGGACGAGGAACCGGCTCCTGGGATGAGGACCAGCTCCTGGACCCGCCGGTGGAGTCCCTTCCCCTGCTGCCTTCCCGGCTGGCAGCACCCTCTCCCCTCACCGGCTCCTTGGCCGACTGGCCCTTTCCCCTTAGCTATCTATGTACGGTGGGAGAACCCCTGGCCGGACAAAGGCGGCTGCGGGCCGAACGGGATACCGCGGATTGAACGGCATACTGTTCGGACACCGCTGGCTCAACGGGAGAGGTCCTCATGGCGACGCTGCGAGATGTGATCGAAGTGCTGGAACAGATCGCTCCGCCCGCGGGTGCGGCGGAGTGGGACAACACCGGCTTGCTGCTGGGCGACCCGGCGGCAGGAGTGCAGCGGATCATGACCTGCCTGACCGTCACGAAGGCTACGGTCCAGGAAGCCATCCGCGAACAGGCGGACCTCCTTGTTTCCCACCATCCGGTGCTCTTCCGCCCTGTGCAGCGCCTGACAGCGGACAGCGGAGACGGTTCGACTCTGCTCCCTTTGCTGCGGGCAGGGATTGCCGTGTATTCGCCTCATACGGCCTACGATGACGCCCCCGGAGGAATCAACGAACAGCTCTGCGCACGCCTGGGGATCGAACAGGTTCAGCCCCTGCGCCGGCAGGGCGCCGAGGTGCTCTACAAGCTGGTCGTCTTCCTGCCGGAAGGGGACCTGCCGCGGGTGAGCGATGCGGTGTTCGCCGCAGGCGCGGGAATCATCGGCCAGTACCGGGAGTGCAGTTTCCGTCTGGCGGGCACCGGCACGTTCTTCGGGACGGACAGCACCAATCCGACGGTGGGGCAGAAAGGCCGGCGGGAAGAGGTGCCGGAGTGGCGCTGGG